>JAABUW010009706.1_pt1 | contig 10899 bp, 15 predicted proteins | sample 5560081 | NCBI WGS metagenome assembly JAABUW01 (sample SAMN10711882, study PRJNA513363) | rock metagenome | isolation source: Antarctica rocks | place: Antarctica: Victoria Land, Knobhead sud | reverse complement strand
TTTATTAATTATTAATTATTAATATAAGTTAATCTAGAATTAAGTAAAGAATTAAAGTTCTTTTAATATTTGTAATCTCTTTAAAGAGAAAAAATTAGAAGATATACTAGAAGTGTATTATTGCTATCTAGTTTATAAATCTAATATATAATCGAATATTAATTAACTTAAACTTGCTAGAATTCTTGCTTCTTAGCTATTAACTTCTAGATAATAGCTCGCAATAGTAAATATTTGTTTCTTGATATTACTATTGTAGATTAGCTTGTCTAGCTCGAGTCTTATATTTCTTTCTAATATACTTATTTTTGTGTTTCTTTCTAGAAGACTATATAGTCTATATTGAATTTGTAATCTATAGATTGTATAAGAAGACACTAGTTTATCAATATTTCGTATTTGAGATCTTGTAGATTATACTTGAATCTACTCTATATAATAATAATTGTTAATATATATTATTATATCTTCTTTTGTTATTATCGAATATCTATAGTTAGAGTATTTCTAAGATCTAGCTCCGAACAATGTTTAACTTCTTAATATAACAAAACAAAAGAAATTTATTCAAATTTACTTTTAAAGTTCTATTTTCGAAAAATCTATTATTATGCGAAATTCTAGTAAATAACTAGTCTCGAAATATTAATTGTACAACAATTGCGAGCAATCTAATTGCAATTATACTATTAAGTAGCAGAATTGCTTGCAAGATATTGTATACACTAGTAGCTAAATTAGTATAACTTTAACAAGTATTGTAATTAGATTAATCTCCAAGAAATTCTATTAAACATAATTGGAAAGATAACGTAATCGTAATACTAACAAATATAAGCACAATTATAGTTGTCGAGATTACTATAATTCGAGTAGTAAGTTAGCTATTTCAAATAGTCGATAGATAGTCGATGCAATCCTAATAATTTATTGGCAATTCCGAAACCTCTACTTAGAAAGTGTCTATTGCGAATTCTACTAATTTGACTATTAGTCGACTTAGAGTTCGTTTAGCAGCAAAAGTCTTAGCGCTTGCTTAGCAAAAGTCCAATTTTAATGTTCGAGATGCGCACGAACTCTCGCAATGCTTCGCTTAAGTCTTTATTTGTTACTCGTCTACATTATAGTAATTTGTATAATAGAATTGAACAATTTGTAAGATTTCTACGCGCGAGTTATGCGTTAACGAGAACGTCTCTATAGTGATTGTGAGTTGCGTTTATAAATTGCGCTCGTAAATTGCGCTCGTAGATTGCGCCTATAGATTGCGCTCGTAGATTGCGTCTATAGATTGCGTTCGCGTTGTAAAACTTAGCAATGTGCGAGATTAAATCTTGACGCAACGCGTATTAATTACGCGTTTGCAAATTCTACTAATTGCAACTTAATCTTGCGCTTAGTTATATAAAGCGAACACATTAACATATTAGCTAATTTGACTATTAGTTACTAATAGTACTATTAACAAGAATTCTAGAATTGTCGATATTAGAGAAAATATATAACGTAAAGTAATTCTTGATGTTTGTGTTGTCGTTAATAGTAGATTATATCTAATTTTCTATTTTGTTTACAATATCTAACATCAAGTTAACTTAAACATTCTTAAGATACTTTTGTATAGCTAGATCGAAGAAGTTCAAGTATCTTGCGTTTTAATCTTTGCTAAGCTCGCTCTTGCCTATAAGCTATTGTATAAAGACTTGTTTTTTAAATGTGTTAAGAGCGTTCGATATTTCTTCGAGATTGTTTAGATTGCTAATTGCGATAACAATTGCTACGTTAGAACTAACCAAGATTAGTAAGACATTAGCGCAAATGTTAGGGTTAAATACTTACTTGCTTATAGTATTGACAACACTAGATGCTAAAGTTCAATCGACATTGAGGATGTTGCTATTGTGCGTGCATTAGCAAAGTATGACTCGCAATAAATATTGTTGATAGACTACTTACGATTTGGTAGCATTAGTTCCGAAGACTTCGACAATAATCTAGAGTTCGAAGATATAATTTACATTTCACGAATTGATGGGCGTGAATTGATTGATGTCGTTTGATTGGACTTGTAGTTGGAAAGATGATTTGGAAGAAGATAAAAGAGGCGACTACGTTATTGGAGACAATATCGACTTGATACTATGTTGCAGTCGCTTGATTGATATATAGTAATCGAGCGTTAACAGCTTTGTGTATGCAGATTAGCTTCGTTCAAAGAAGGATAATAGAGCACTTATGTCTTCACTTACCACCTCTTAATGGGCTAGTACTATCAGTGGTTATTTCGGCAGGGTCTTCGTTCTCTAAGACGATTCTCGAGAAATTGCTTTGCCTCTTGTTCAAAGAGAAGACTAAGAGATCAATGTCTCTTTTATACGAAGATGCCGAAACTGATCGAGTTATAAGTAGTTTTGTCAAGGGAGCTACAAGAGCCAGAAATTTAGTAGTAGAATATATAATTGAAGATATTAGAGTAGATCTTCAGTGATTTAATTTCTTTACATTCTTCAGGGACTTCTATTATTTATATAATTGTGTCGTTGTCTTTTGCTATGCTGTTTGTTCTATATTAATTAAGGTATTCCAGCTAGAAGCATAGCTCCCAAGTCTTTATTTACACTTATTATTATCTTTTACGGAGCATTGTGATCCTTCGATAAAATTAGAGGCAAGAGGAGTTGGAATAATGATTCTACGCATGCTGTTGCTTATCAACAGAGTAGGACTTGAAACGTGTGGTCTTGAAACATGTGACCTTGTGGACAAGTTATTATTTGTAGAACGTGTCGCGATGACACTACAATGCTGAGTGGCAACGCAATCTCCAGCCCGAACTTAGCACTTGGTGCGACGATACAATACCATGAATGTTTTGGTCGGAGCAGAAAGTCACTTCGACCGCAAGGCGAATGAAAATTTACAAAGACAACTTGCGTACATAAGGGCGTTTCGATGTCGTAAACTCATAGCTCCTATGTAAGCTTAGAGATAATGGTTGATGCTTTTATCGACATTGCGACGTTCGAAGCGCTCGATGAAACCACACAGAACAGTACTTCACGTATAGAGGCGTCACTATAAAGCTGCGAAGTGCGGCAATGATATCGGAATACTTCTAGAGAAGGACTGAAGCTGAAATTTGAAGGCGAGTGGCAAAGGAAGCATGCTGCGACGGGCATCGCCATCAGCATGCTAGTCAGCGTCAGATATTATAAGCAGCACGTTGGGCTAGAGCACGACCTGCTGGTCTAGGGACATTGCAATAGTGGTCTGTGGTATCAACGTCAACAAATACTGGGATACAGGACACACTTGAGAGAAGCGTAAGGCAGGTGTGCGCGCAAAAACTTGGCTTGTGTGGGGTTAGTGCTAAGGTTGGGGGCCATATACTTTGAGCTTTCTTTGCCAAGAGTCTTTACGTGGACCCTGCTACATCAATAGAAAGATCGAAGACAACAAGTCTCCAAATTGTTGTTGCTCATAGAGGAGCGCTCGATCTATGCCCTGATTGATGACATTGCCAAGGGAAGAATTTTTTCGAAACTCCAACATAGTCTTGGATCCTTCAAGGCGACGTAAGATGATCCGAGCCCCAGCCCTGCCAAGACGCTCGGGTTTCGATAGCATTCCTTTATTAAGCGGAGGACAGGAAAGGTGGCTTGGCGGTAAGAGATTAAAGTACCTTGCTTTCCATACCCGAAAGATTCGGCCAGGAAGTTGTGCGGACAGCGGTCATACAGCACACGAAACATCTTTCACAAGAAGAGGATTCGCATGGGTTATACGTCAGCTTATGCCTCCCCGCGCCTCACTGTGTCACATGATAGGACTCACCTTGAAACCACGAACATCCTTCAATTCCCTCGCTCTGTCATCATGACGCACAGTCCACTCTGAGTACCCGTCGACTTCCTGCCCTTTGCATGTCTTACCGACGTATAACAGCCTGGGGAAGGAATCAATTTCGCCGCTTGCGATCAGCTCCGCATGGCTTGACGTGGAGCGCAGCAGTCCTTCCCATCCTGTGTTGGTTTGCAGTGCACCCTCGTAGGCTATATAAACTTACTTGGTAGGATCCGCTTCGGTCCACTCTACTCACAGTCGATATCCGTCGTCGTCGTCGATGACCCACGAGAGAAGCCCGCCCGTCTGTACATCTGAACAGCCACGTCACATTACAGACGTCGATGGCGGCATTCAAACAGTACGATGGGTGGTTCCCAGGCTTCGAGCTACCTGTGAACTGGCCAATGCCTTCACCGGGAACGAACGATTTACGAGCGGCTGCGGAGACACCGTTGCTAGCTTCTGTGCTCGACGCCTCGGAGGGAGTGTAAGTGTCTATGACAATGACACCACAGAGAGCTTCAATCGATGCATAAAGTGGAAAAGGGCTGATCCGGCTATAGGAATGATTGCTGGACTGTCCGAGAGCGGACCATAATAGCCTTGATGAATGAGCTCACTGACATGTCGAATTGGGAGCGCAAGCTTTTCGACTCCGATTTCACGTTCAAGTGGAAGAGTGCTCAGCTCATGAGTGGAAGGGACGTGACTAGACCCATGGCTGACTGGGTGACACTCCCATGTGGCTGCATCAAGCTTGATCATAAATGGCTAACAGGGTTTAGTGTGTCGAAGAGGTAAAATCCTATGTCCAGCTTTTTTACGCATCAGCAATGGTACCTGCTCTTGATGGAGGCGTGGTCAAGTCCGATACTCGAGTCTCGGGCATCTTCCTTCGCGATGTCCAACGGACTTCGGCCGCCTTGCGAGGAGACCTTTCTCAGAATGTTTCAAAAGGGCACAGTGTGATCTCAAACGTCGTTGATCCTTTTCTATGTCCGTTCTCTTGGGAGGCTGCGAAATTTGTCCTGTTCGGCTATGCCTTGTCTCTGTCCGATTGTCTGCAAAGATACGGCGAGGGCAATAGCATACACTTGCGCCAACCGAAGGACGAACAATGCAGGGAGAAAGAGTTGTATAGGTATCCTAACGATCAAGCATTTTCAAAACGCTTTCAATGGCTACCCTTTGAGGTCGAGTTTGATGATTGTGGAGAAGGCGGACCTAGGTATGTTTAACTCACATCACAAAGCTTTTCAAAGCTAAGATATCCTCATTGGTGTCAGAATCACCAGCTACATCAACAACGTGCACCCTGTCGAACATCGAGACTTCTACTTGGTCCTAGAGACTCTGATTGCTACAGTGATGCCGATGTTTAACCAGTCGCTCATGGAATCCAGAGCTCCCCACTACCAGCACACACGTATTCACGTCGCTGTCTTAGAAAACAACAGTGCAACTCCTGCAATCTCCAAAGACGTACGGAATTTCACTCCCCCACAACAGCGGACTACAGGGCAGTTCATTGATCGCGAACATCGTTGGCTAAATTGGCTCTATGTGGATCTGAAAAAGGAATTTTGGAGCCGTGGTTTACAAATGGTCTGTGAGGTGCGAGAAATCGACCTCGGTCCGGATCAGCCTAGCTTCGAAGGTGAAGAGTGGCACGTTCAAGGTCAAAGAAATGAGTATATTTGTGCCTCCGCCATCCTGACCTACTCGGTCCACAACCTTACCCAGCCCCGCCTTTCCTTTCGCAGACGAGTATGGACAGAAGAAGCCGCTATTGCCTGGGGTTATATCTCAGAACCACCGTTCGCACCAGAAATCTACGGTGCAAATAGTGGCGATCCAGCTATCCAGCATATCGGCAATTTAGACATGCGTCAAGGCCGGCTAGTAACCTTCCCAAATATCTGGCAAACCCGACTCCTACCATTTGAGTTGGCGGACAAGAGTAGACCAGGCCACTTCAAAATACTTGTCCTACACCTCATCGACCCCAACCGGCGAATCATATCCACGTCTCGTGTTCCACCCCAGCGACGCGATTGGTGGGCGAAGGAAGTCCGGCGACAGAACGCAGTGCTATGGCGGCTGCCGAATGAAATTTGGGACAATGTTGTGGCTACGCTGGAGGGGTATCCATTGTCGATAGAGGAGGCAGAGCACCTAAGGAATGAATTTGTTGAAGAGAGGGCGGAATTTCAAAAAAAGCATACGGAAGCTATGATGGAATATGGAGAGTGGGATTTGTATTCAGATGCTGAGTGAGTCTGTTCTAGGTGCCCAGGAGGAAGATTACAAGTAGCGAGAAATGTCTGATTGTTACTTAGATGGGTGCAGATCCGGCCATGAACGTTGATGGTCTTTGAAGTGCAGAGAAGTGTGGCGCCGCGGAAATTGTTGAAGAAGGCTGACTTCTGAGAGCTTTCAGATTTGGTGCCCAATAGATTTGTAATCCCTGGCAAATATTACTGCCGATTGTCGGCCACCTATCCAATTTGACGACATGCACAATTGCATCTCCGAGTAAGTTCAGGTATCGAGCCCGACTTTGTCAAGCCATAAGACTATAGATGAGATTCAGTCAGATTCTATAACGTGTCTATTTATTGCCCGCTAGTGTATTTCCTCATCTGGAGACTCAAAATCTGTATTCTGGAGCCTTTGGGCTTTTGTCGACAGAGGCAAGAGAAAAAGGAATAACAATGGTCCCCCATAACGGTGACAATACCGGTAGTCCAAACCAATAGCGATAACAGTCAAGTTACGATTGCTGCTGCAGTTATTATAGTAGGAGCGGGCGGAACCTGGTACGTTAGCCTGTGTTGAATTTGTTGTCGACCTTGGTACTAACGACCTCGGTAGGTGGTCCGGAGGCACCGGTGGATTTGGACTCCGTAGTCCTTCCTGTGTATGGCCTTTCTGCCCGCCTGATGGTGGTGGAGATATTAGTGGCGGCGGCTCTGGTAGTAATCCTAACGACGCTAACACGCCTAACAGCCCCGAGAATCCTAGCAATCCCGATGAGAACAGCAGCAACAAGCCGTCGAGCGTCTCGAAACCTACGAATTCACAATCGATCAACACAGCTAGCCCGACTTCAACGACATCATCATGCACTGCCACTATAATTGCATCCGACTGCTCAGTCTTCTTTCCTACTCAAACTGGCGTAAACACGACCAGTTCATGTTCAACCAGTTGCTATTCGACCGTGACCGGATGCAGTGCCACTGGCCGAAGGATGACCAGTATGGCTACGGGGACAACGTCCGCACAGCTCTGTGGACAGTCGTGCTCTCTGTGCAATGCGCGTCCCCTCGCAGCAGCGACGCCGGCAGCCAAGCGTGATTTGCCAATTTTTCCAGATCTGAAGAAGAAGCGAAGTGTCGAGATGCAGTCGGGTATAGATAAGCGCTTGCTACCGGTGCCTTCCGATCCGCCCTACAACGGCGACATGACAGCATTTCTACTTGACGAGTATGCCTGTGCGACATGGGTACCACTCAGACGTGATCCAAACCACCCTTCATCGGCGCTGGCAAGACAGCTCAACAATCAGCGTCTCGATCTGGCGGTCGATGGACTTTACGGTTGCACCAGTGTCGTGGGCATATCCACTCAAGGCGTGAGGATCTCGCATTTCTGGGAAGCAAATTGATTTGTTCCTGACAGATTCCAGAAGGACGTTCTTGATGCTATGGATGGCGGGGATGGAACCCCTGACGTGCCCGGTATCAGGCAATATACTGGATTTCGTGGCCAATTGAACCAGGCGCAAGTACCACAGACCATCATAATAAACCCAAGGATGAGGACTTCACAAACTCCTGGAGTACTTGAGTTTAGGGCATATGTGGATCGGATCAAGGAAAGATTACAGCATATCATACCCAGCTCTACGCCTATCGTGATCGACTACGTGGCGATATTTGACGAAGTCTCCCAAACGCAGACTGCGTCCGGGAAAGTCTTATTCCAATATGATCCTACGCAGTCCTGGCTACCAGATCCGAGGTATCTGCCAGCATGCACACCCATGCAACAAGCAACGGTCAGACTGTGGGTCGAAGACAGGCCACAGCCCGTCTATGCTTATAAACTGGATCGCCGAGGCCAATCAACAGATTGCGGCACACCAGAAAAGAAACGCCCCTGCCTGCTCTCGACCTACGCAGAGCCAAGCCGCAACACAACACGGGGGTAGTAACATGGGGCCATCCCAAGTACCGGGTACATTTTCCCGCACTGCATCAACATCAGCCCCGGCATCGGCTTTGTGGAGCACCGGAATCTTAAGTACCATACCATCTTCAACGTTTGTGCCTTCATCTTCCTCAATATCACCCTCATCAACAACACAGCCATCTGTCGGCCCTGCGATGACGCTTTCCTCCTCGGCTAATAGTGCCAGCACCGCCGGATCTTGTCCCGAACGCAGACCTCCTCTAGGGTCTCCACAAATTCCTGGCTGCTGGGGTGTTCCGGAATGCGCTTACTACCTAGCTGCGGACCAGGGACTACCTGCCGATGCACCGAATTGCTGTAACTGCGGTGGGACTACAGTACCTTTACTTACACACTCGGGCACGACGGACTGTGCATACTCAACGCAGCCAGCTTTGAAAATCCCTCTGCGTAGCCTTAGCGGCGAGATCGTCGCAAAGCCGACCACACGAGCGGCATCACCGTCGCCGTCGCTTATTTCGGCTCATCCCGCAATACCGTACGCAACAGGTAAATGCAACATCCACGTCTGGGAGGGTCTAGGTACGGATATCGGCCAGAAGTCCGTCTACCTCGACGTAAACCTCACCAACGCTGAGGGCCGTCTCATTGGCTCCAACCACGGCGGTCTTGACTGGGCTGTCGCCCTCGAAATAACGAGCAAGCTCCCTAATGTCATGCTAGTCACCGCTCAGACCGGGATCTCCAAGAGATTGCGCGTCCGAGGCGTAGGGAACGGAAAACCCTTTGTGCGTGACAGTGCAGTCGAGGGCCCAATCATGTACAAAAAGGACACCAACCACAAGAATATCGGTGCTCCTCTAGCAACGAGACCGTTGTTCGAAAGCGGACGAATTCAGTTTGCGGTTGGATCACAGGTATGGGACACCGCGAGCGGGCAGTGCTCGGTGGGAGGGTGGGACAATGGTAGCGCGAAGAACTTCTTCGGGACGCTGATTTTCGGGGATTACTTTATACCTAATCGGCAGATGGACTGTGAGTTTGAGTGCTAAAGCTGGGACTAACGCTGTGGTTGAAGGGAGCGAAGGAGGGTTTAAGTTTTTGATTTAGCTCAGATTGTTGATGTATGGGCTCGACTTTCTACAGCTGCTGGGCGGCGACTACTTCTGTCGTCGGTGGAACGGTGGAACAGGCATTCGACCACTATAGTGATTCCCCTCGAGTGTAGGTCCACTACGCTGTGGAAGTCACGTTGTTTGCTTGAATCAATTGGGTAGTGTATAACATGCAAACGAATCCGCAGCCCCAGAGTCAAACCCGACTGGGTCTAGCACGTGCTGGCACGGAGCGGATAAGGCTAACCAGATAGCGCCTAGTGCTTTCTGGGCTTTTCATCAATATTATTTTTCTACTAGGTTCAGTGCTCACTAGGAGTACAGTCTCTGGGGGCAGGTGTCTGACGTTACTAAACAAAGCAGCCGGCAATACGAATTGGACTGAGCTTTGATGGACCCCCCTGACCCTCAATATCTTCGACCAAGCATCTCCGCCGAGACCTACGCCTCTCGTGGAGATTTGGCCTCAGCATGTAGATCCGGCGACTTTGAAAAGATCAAAAAGCTCGCTACTCGCAACGATTCTGGTCAATCTCTCACAGACTATCTCACGTATGGCCTGGTCCCTGCGTTCAGTGCAAACCAAATTGGGGTGGTGCGATATCTTCTCAATCATGGCGCCGATCCCAATGACCGAGTTGTCACGATAATGGCCGCGAGAGGCTGTTCGCTACCGATCTTTGAAGCTTTGCTGAAGAAAGGATGGAATATTAATGTCTTGGTTCTCCGGGGCGTATCCACACTGTCGTATGTGACCTCTTCGTCTTCCATTACGCTTCCAATGTGCGATTAAATTTCCTTATCCATGTACAGCGATCTTGCTGTTCAATCCTCTTCTTGCTGACCTCCCTACTTTCTGCATTATAGATGTGTAGTCAAAGACGAGACAGTGGTCCAGTGGTTCCTCGCCCACGGTGCTTCCCCCAAGCTCGGGCCCCCTGGCTCCGTTCTCAACGCTACAGCAAGTATAGGCACCCCTGCTACATTCCAACTCCTCCTGCGGCAGGGTGCCTCGCTCTCCCGCGGCGATGCCTTCCGATCCGCAGCCGGGTCCCCAGAGGACGCGGGCCGCATTCCGATGCTGACATATTTGATTGACGTACTTGGGCTTGAGGTGGATCCTCCCGATGAGAACGTAAATGGCCAGATTGGGACGCCAATTCATTCGGCAATCCGTTCCGGAGGTTTGGAGAAAGTAAAGTTCTTAGTGTGGAAGGGCGCAAATTTGCAAAGAAGGAATCGAATGGGCTTCACGCCTCTAGAGGTGGCGGAGAAAACGCTGTTCATGCAGATTCGTGCATTTCTTAGCAATGCTTCACGAACGGCAAATGGGCGAAAATCTTAGCCAAGGGAATCGCGAGCCAAAGCGACCATCAGCCGAGGGTTTTTTCCGGCTTGGATTGATACGCATGTGAGAAGCTACTCTCTGCATGGCGCTGCTCGGGCTTGTTGAAAGTCCAAAGCATGGCCTGATTACAGCTCTGTTCCCTCGGAATCGCTATATCAGTCATGTCGTATCAATAATTGGGGTCCTAGTTCGCCTGTCTGCTGACCGCGGAAATCCGCCTGACTTCTCGGCGTTCGAAAGTCGGCCTCATCCCTCAATCGCATAACTTGTCCCTATCCCCGTGTTCTCGATGACGCTCCCCGACGAAACAACAGCAGCAGCAGCAGGTCAGCATCCCATTTGGTTATATCCACATCTTACTTCCATTGTTCCCTCTTGATAAGATGAACTTAC
>JAABUW010009704.1_pt1 | contig 10902 bp, 12 predicted proteins | sample 5560081 | NCBI WGS metagenome assembly JAABUW01 (sample SAMN10711882, study PRJNA513363) | rock metagenome | isolation source: Antarctica rocks | place: Antarctica: Victoria Land, Knobhead sud | reverse complement strand
GGCCTACTGAGATGTAATGAGCAGTATTGACCCGTTCTCTCGCTTCAGCTCTTTCACAATAACCCTAGAAGCACTGATCACAGTGATGGCGGGTCCATCCTCCTCGACGTGCACACAGACCCACGGAAAGCATTGCTAAGTTACACAAGCAACGCCTCAAGACTGAGGAAAACAAAGCCACTGGATCTGTTGCAGACACAGTTAAGAGGTTCAGTGCACTACCTATATCAGGCACAGGAGCGACCACCGCGGATCTTACTTCCTCACAGCCGCTGTGAAGCTGATGGAGGTGTACTTTATGCCAATGAGCAGCATGTGCGACTGCCAGCCACCACTATCTCAGAGGACATGAGCAACAAGCCTCAGTGCCCCTGCGCCGCCTGCTCGCAAGTACTGAAAGAATGATGGAAGCACAGTGTTGACCACGTCCTATCTTTCACGAAAAGTCGGTCGAGCGAGAGATACTATTTATGAGGCCTATTTCGTCCATCTGGCATTGACATCGATACCCATGCGTGACTCTGAAGCGATGTACATCCAAATCGATTTGTTCGCTGCTCAGCGCAGCAGCATTTGCTGCACCAGCACCAGCACCAGCACCAGCTCCAGCTCCTGCCGATGGAGGCATCGAGGTGCCGCTTGCGAGGAAGGGCCTGGATGTCAGGAACGAGGACGGGACTGCCAATGCTGCTTGGTTCTTTCGCGAGTTCGATAGGACAATGAGCAAGTACGGGAAGAATGTCAATTGGCCGTTCAATCTTGCCGCCAAAGTTGAAAGGGGTACTGTGTGAATAACTCCAGCCGTACTGTGCGGTCTCGAAGATGAGCAGTGACTGACCATCATTCACAGTGGCAAGGAACCACTTACCGACCAGGTCAGTAACGGGATCGATGTGCTTTACTATGGTACCGGGATCGTTGGGACGGATAAGCCTCAGTCAATCACGTTCGATTTCGATACTGGATCCTCGGACAATCCTGTGCCGGGCCCAAGCTGTGGAACAGCTCAAGGATGCGTTGGCACGACGAAGTACGATCTCGGTGGCATAGATGTAAGTCTCTCGGGAGTGTTCGATGATGTTATTGGCCGCTGACTCGGCGATCCTTCTTACAGCAAGGCAATACCACTTCCGTGACTTATGGTTCAGGCATGATCGCGGGAGAGAACTATTTCGACAGCCTCTCGGTGGCGGGCCTGAAAGCCGAACATGTTAACATCGTGTCGTTGACATCTGCGCAAGGCTTCGAAAGGTACGTACTGTCGACTCCGTAGAAGCCCGAGTTGCTCGTAGCCCGGAAACCTGCTGACAACCACCTCTTCTGCCCCACAGCAGCGACTCGGATGGCTTACTGGGAATGGGCTTCTCCTCGATCGCTCAGTCACGCCAGCCGACCTACTTCGAACAGCTCATAAGCCAGAAGGTCGTCAAGAAACCAGAGTTCAGTTTATCTCTCGGAAGAGCTTCCAGCGGCACATCAGCCTTTAGTGAGCTCTACCTAGGCGGTCGGAATCGCAAGAAATTCACGGGCAAACCCACAAAAGTCCCAGTAACCAGGCAGGCGTACTGGCAGATCGCCCTCGACACGGACTTGGTCAACGACAAATCGGCTCTCTTGATCGACACGACGAAAGGCGAAGCAGCGATCGATACGGGCACTACCCTGATCATCGCTCCGATATACGCCACGTTGAGCATCTACAGCCGCGTGCCGGGCGCCTTTCCACTTCCCGTCGCGGGCACGAACTTGCTGATATACGCATTCCCATGCGATCAGACGCCGAAAGTGGAGTTCGTGTTCGGGGGAAAGAATTTCGCAATCAACCCAGCGGATCTCAGCTTCGGAAATGTCACAGCAGCTTTCGCCAATTTCATGGGTGATCAGAGTCTCGCCAGCAAGCTTAGTAGCCAGAAGTACTGTCTTGGATCCATCGTCGGTGCGGATATCGACCCTAGTTACAACCTGTATGTTGTGGTGAGTGACTATCCTCAGCGTAGCAGACTCCTCGCGTTGATGAGCTGACGTGATGATGCAGGGCGGCACGTTCCTGAAGAGCTGGTACTCGATCTATAATTACAAAAACTTCAAAGGCAAGCCGAGCGTCAGCTTTGCGAAGGCCAAGGCGCCGGAAGTGTCGAGGTGATTTCGAGACATTGACAGACAATATGGCGCCGACAGTGCACGATTGCGACGATCTGGTATTTGTTCACCGAACGCGGGAAGGCGTGCAGACAGTCGTTTCCGCATCACAGCAGCGTTCAATGGATATTACGAGTAACTGTGAAGTTATTGACTAAAGCTAGATACCTCAACGACCATATAGTGTTCCGAATGCCTTTCGCTCATACTAACCTGTCAATCTTTTGCCTTGGACTCCGAGAGACATTCTGCTTGCAGGCCTTGCATAAACTACGCTTTAGTAGCAAGCATGGCATCATAGAATACCGTTTCGAAGCAGTTGGTGAAAGCACAGGCGTCAATCCGAGAGTAGAGCATGGAATCATTACCATCTTGCATTTCGTGCTGGGCGCGACCAATGATTGCTATTGACCTGATGAGCATTAGACGATGACTCGTGCGCGTGGTCAATAATGTTTGTCTCCGACACGAGGTCGAGCCGCAGTGCATCAGCGTTTAAGTATCGACTGCAATCCTCTACCCTCCTTCATATTCCCAACTTCACTGAATTCCCATCGACTGACGTTTGAAAGACCTGTTGACTTGAAATCAGCCCACTGTTCTCTTACCTGCTCCTCAGCCACTCATCAGCACGCCAGCCAGTAAAGTACATCACAACCCGACAGATTGTCCCTGCTCAGCATGGACCCACCACCACCATTCTACTCCTTGCATTCAAAGTATATCCAACATCGGTACCCAGAGACTCCCATCATAGGCCCGGATGCTCCGCTCCGCTATGAGCTAGGTCCAGGGAGGAGTCCATCTCCGCAAGAGCTGTCACAAAAGGAAGTGACGCCGTCCTCCTCCAGTGGTGTGCAACGAAAGCCAGTAGGTTCGGCAAGCGGCAGATCCAAGGTCAGCAATGAAGCAAAGCCGCCCAAAGCCCCCAGCCTCGTGCACGTTAAGCCTGCCACCTGGTCCGGCGAGCGATTCCTGGAAGAGTTGATCGGGCCTGCTGCAATGCCTCCGCAACCCGCTGAACCAGAAATCAAAGACTCGGACATCGTTAGATACGAAGGTGAACGGTATCTAATTGGCAGCCCTTTGCCGTATAGCTTCCTAGGATTTCCTACGGACAATCCCGATCTTGTCATCACGCCGTGAGATGGCGCCCTGGGTTATGGCTTCTACAGCCCAAGTGGCCACAATGCCAACGTAACACGCTATCGTCCTGTGATAGTGACTGAGCAGGGCTTTAACCGCTGGAACCAAGCACGCCTGCGAGGCGTCGACATGGATCTCGCTGGCTGGGCCGCAGGGTTTGAGCAGTATATGCAATTGATCCGACCATCGGGTTCCGAGGCTTCTGCTGACCCACGAAAACCGTTAGAGGATCCGGACTGGTTGAGGTTCTGGAACTGCTTCAACTCGCTTGATCTTGACTATCTCTATACCGGGGAGCAGGCGGAACTGCTGAAGTCAAGACTCGAGCCGATGTATCAATATGTCTGCGATTGCGATCATCCTGGTCTAAAGGAAGATGCGGCGGAAATCGGTAAGGCTGTTAGAAATTTGAGGGCATGCATTTTTGTCGGAGACGAGATACGGAAGCGCGACCCGCGTTTCTTGGAGAGGAGAGAGCAGGTGTTGGAACATGGTAGGCGTGTATTCGATCGAGAGACGAGTTTGATGCCCAAGCCGCCAGCTGCGTCCTCTGCAGGACGGCGGTCGTGAAGCTTTCTTGGGCCATCTGGAGGCAGAGTAAGTCCTCTAGGGTTGGTAAGGCGATTTTGTCTCGTGCGACGACCGTGACAGGCAGAGTATGGTCCAGATTCCGGCGATGTAGATAGCAAGGTCAAGTGACCATAGCATAGGATAGCAATAGCAGACCCACCATTATGGCAGATGTCCCGTGCCATCACTGAAGCATGCTCTGCAAGAACAAGAAATAGTATAGAGGTATCGGTTGCAAGGAAGAGAAGCGATATGAAAGATGCCTTGGTCCGAACGATCGAGAAGGAGCCAGCGATAGGCAAGTGAACGAGAATGATGCGGATCAGTATCGGAACAGAGTAAAACATCCCTCACTTGCAACTAGTGCGAAGATAGAGCTGCTGACACGTGGTAACACGGACCTTTCACCTGAACATATACAGCGAGACTCACTTGCCTTGCCTGCTTCATTTCATCCTCAAGCTGCGAGAGTCACGAGTCGGCCATTAGGCACCAGCCTACCTCTTCCACGATCTTCTCTCGAAATGCTTCCTCGTTCCAGACACAACCATAAACAGCGTTCCACACCGCGCAGAATGGAGGACGACCTAGACGGCGAAGGTGTCACAGCACCACCAGTCGATGCGACTCAGCCAATCGAATCAAACGTTAAGCACACATACAATCTTTATCTTGCGGCATACGACGCTGGCTTCGATCTCGAAGATGACAGCCATCGGTTCCTCCGGATAGCGGCGTTGCAGAAGCCAAGCAAGAAGGTCTCACGCCAGCTTGTCGTCACAGAAGCGCTGAGCTCAGCTTCACGGCCATCACTTCTTCCGAAGCAAGAGGAGATGGATCTCAAGATCAATTCCGAGGGCCAGGAAATCGCCGTCTGGGTCGGGATGCGGCCAAAAGCCAGCTATCTTCCCGCATTCTACCACAAAGGTGAGAACTGGCCAGCAACAGGCGATCCGGCCACGAAGCAGACGTCCCAAAAGGGCCAGACAGTGAACAACGTCCAGAATCCCAAGATCTATCCGACTCAAGAAGCGCTCCGCGTCGTGGTGCCTCGAGATCGGACTCATAAGGACCTACCACGCGCTCGTCAGCCAGTACAAAGACACCGGCCTGTGCTCCACGATGATGGTCACGATTGAAGACGTATTCTTTTTTCCTCAGTACCGGAACGACCACGATACCAGTTATGCCGATCGGAAGAAGAACTGGCCGGACGAGATTACAGCTGCTTGCAAGGCGGGTGCTGGCGTTGTTAGCGACGGGCCGTGAGGGATGAGTAGGCTGAAGCCGGGAGAGTCTGACAATGCTCTCGAACATGGGTCGAGGTTTCAACTGGTTCTGCGAAGGATGGATCGAAGCCTGAGTATTGCGTGGAGTCGGGTAAGAACGAGGAAAGCTCTGGTCCATACATCCGTCGTGACATAGAACACATCGAATTCGTCTCTCACTTCTCACCAACGACCTGAGTTTACAGCGTCATTGCGTGGTGGATGCAAAGCAAAGTGTGTAGCACGTGCTCCTGTAGAGGTGAAGCCAATGCCAAGAGCGGGCTCTGGTCCGATCGGCTAAGAGTTCGGTCGACAACGAACTCCTCGTGCATTCTCCCACATACCACTCATACTGCCTCGCCCTCGTCATTCTCTGCCGACCGCACTCGATCATCTTCCACCAGCATCAACAACGCGTGACGTCTTCACTGGTGAAGCTGATAAAAGTTCTCCAGCGTTTCCTCCGAGCTTGCTGCCACCACTCGCTTGCCTCACGTCTGGTAGGAAACAGCGCCTCATCCTCGTGCTCTCATCTGTGGCCACGTGCTAACCAAGATTCAAGGTCCGTCCGTGTGGGATACACCTATTCACCACCCCGAGACGTAGCTCATAATCGATCTTTCTCTGCGCCAAACACTTAAGCAACCCTTCCACCTCCCACATCTCCCCCTCGCCTCGCCATCATGGCCACCGAAGTCAATGGCAACCACGCGCCCTACGCCGGTCTCGAGCATCAGCAGAACAATCGCGCCTACAGCGCCAACGGCAGCTCCACCTCGCAAGCCACCGTCACCCACCCACCTCCCGCCTCGTCCACTCCTGCCGCCGCCACCACCGAATCGAAGCCTGATGTCTCCAAAGACGAAGTCGGCTGGGCCTTCGTCGAGCAATACTACACCACCCTCAGCCGCAGCCCCGACAAGCTCCACCTCTTCTACAGCAAGCGATCACAGTACGTGTCCGGTCAGGAGACGGACAAGGTCTCGGTTTGTGTGGGACAGCGCGCGATTCACGACCGGATAAAGACCCTCGACTTCCACGACTGCAAGGTGCGCGTCACCAACGTCGACTCTCAGGCCTCCGACTCCAACATCGTCATCCAAGTCATCGGCGAAATCTCCAACCGGTCGCAGCCCCACAAGAAGTTCACTCAGACTTTCGTGCTCGCCCCTCAGCCCCAAGGCTTCTTCGTGCTGAACGACATCTTCCGCTACCTCGTGGAGGAGGAGGATGAGCCGGAGCAGGCCGTCGAGACAGGTGTCGAGAATGTGGAGAACCCACCTGCCGTGGGATCTGGGTACCTTGAGCCAATACCAACTGCCAATCATACTGCCAACCACACTCCCCCTGAGAAGACTTTGACTAGCTCCGCCAGCCCGGCTGCCGTTGAGCGTGACGCTCAGCAGGTCGATGAGGAGATCAAGAGCAAGGTTCCTGAGCAAGTCACCGAATCTGCCGAGCCCAAGGTGAACGGGCATGCGGCGGAGGAGGAGGAGGAGGAAGTCGACGACGCTGAGGAGGCCGAGGATGAGCCAGCTGCCGCCAGTCTGCCCACGCCACCTACCGAGCAGGAGCCAGCTGCCACTGAGGAGGTCACACCAGCGCCAGCAGTGGAGGAGCCACAGCAGGAGAAAGAGGTCGCGGAGCCTGCACCTACGCCGTCTCCACCTAAGCAAGCCACGCCACAGCCCGCACCGGCTCCGAAGCCTGCTGCGCCAAAGACATGGGCTTCCCTCGCCGCCTCCGCCAACCGTGTGGCCACACCAGCTGCTCCATCCTCCTCGTCCTCCGCTACCTCGCAGGCCAAGCCCGCACCGAAGCCAACTGCAGCACCATCAAACACTCTGGCCGCTCCAACACCGCAAGCAGCACCATCAGCGCCAGCTGCGCAGCGTGAGGCTTCACCAGCCGAGGCCAGCCAGGGTGATGAGTGGACGGCCGTTGGTGGAAGTCACAACCGCAATCAGTCGCGCCAGACCAACGTCACCCAACAACCGGAGGGCCCACAGTACCGCGGCTACATCAAGAACGTGCACGAGGGTGTCGATGGCAACGCGCTGAAGGCGCATCTCGAGACCTTCGGCGAAGTGACATACTTCGACATCGCGCGCCAGAAGGTAAGTCAACACAATAACGCAGTGAGCGCACGCCAGCCGGCACTAACGGACGCCTTCCAGAACTGTGCCTTCGTCGACTTCAAGACTCATGAGGGCTACAAGGGTGCGGTAGACTCCGGCAGCTTCACGATCAGCGATGAGAGCCTGTACCTCGAAGAGCGCAAGTTCCGTCCGGGCGCCACACCTTACATCCCTCGCGGCCGCGGTCGTGGTGGACCGGGCCAGGGCACCCCACGCGGCGGCTACCAAGGACGCGGCGGGTATGCGCCGAGGGGTGGACGCGGCGGTGGACCAGGAGGAGCTCCTCGAGGACGCGGCAGCTCTGTGGCCACCTAGGCTTGCCAAACTTACCCGCCAGCTGCGTTGAACCGGTGCCATACTGACGGATACTCGACCGCCGCCGACTTACATTCATCAAAAGTGTGTTATACCACCAACCTTGTGCGCGAGCGAGAACGGCGGGAAGGAAAAAACAGGAAAAGTGATCTTGCGTTGCCGTACCGTACCATGGGAATGTCGCGACTTGCATAGCGTGGGCTTCTTCACTTCTTTCTTCTTTCCAGCTTGCAGATGGGTTTTGAAGCGGGTTTTCGATGAGCATGCTTAGCGATTACCCTTCTTTTTTGCTGTGTTGTTATGGTGCATATGTAGTCTGGGGATGTTGGCGGGGGGGGGGATGTAGCGGATGGCGGGAGGAGGGGTAGAGGAGGAGGAGCGGCAGGTGGATGTTCAGCAAAGAGGATGGATGGAGAGAGGGAGGTGGAGAGGAGGTGGTTTGTGTATACTTGTCTCAGATAGTGGGACAACCAATTAAAATACAAGTGTCTTCGATATATTTCGTCGTTGATGGCTGCAGTCAAGGAGGTTGTTGATGTTGATTGGTCGGATGGAAGCTGTACATGTCCCGAGAGCAGGGAAACAAGGTCCAGCCTGGCCCGTATCCTTCGACCTCGACAAGCGAAGTACAGGTATGTACTCGTCCTCGACACAAGGTGCCCAAGATTGATCTTGTATCCTTTAGTATCGAGAGAAGCTTTTGGTATCGTTGCTTGCTAGAGACTGACTCGCATCCCTGGCAGCGATAAGCCTCTGACCCCCGCGCCTCCACACCTCACCTCCACCTCAGGTACGACGGTCATCGACTGTCGTTATCGCCACTTTGTCTCGCTGAGACGTCGATTCAGGATTGAAGTCACTTGCAAGCATTGAACCGGCTCGAGTACTGCGCCGATCCACACATGATCTGTATCCGCCGGACCTAGCCGCCGACGCCGCCGCCATTCTATCGAGAGCTCGCCAACGGGCCGCATTGATGTACCATATACAATGAGTGCGTCACAGGAATCGCCACAACAGAGGACTGTGAGAGGGAAGAAAGCTGCTGCTGTTCACCCGCCGCTCGTCAACCCAAGCGGACCTACGACCTTCTTCCTGAAGAGCGAGAAGGACATTGAAGCTGGCGCGCAACAGCAGCGAGGGAGGAAGATGTCTCGGGCATCGGGATCAACGCAGGAGGGCGACACGCAGAAGGCAAGCATAATGAGCGAGAGTGGTTTCGGCGTGGAGAGTCTCGAGGATACTATCAACAACCCGTTCATTACGGACGACCGCTCCCTCTCGCGAACCGATAGCAACATCAGCGAGGCCAGCGTCGAGGCAGGCGCGGATGCAAACCTGCTTGCCAGCCGGAAGCGAAAGGCTGGCAACCGGGTGCACCCACGCATCGCAGCTGCTGGCCAGCGCATCATCTCACATGATTACGCGTCTCCTACCCAGGCTCCAAGGAATGCTTCGCCCGCCTCGCTCCAATCAATCGACTTGCCTGTACACTCTCGCTTACGGCGCGGCTCTGCAGCGAGCTCCATCAACATTAGCCAGCCACTGACACCCCTGAAGATGAGCCCGAACCCCAATTCCGCGATGCCGAGTACGCCGCGCTCAGGCTCACCAAAGTCGTTCCGGTTGAGCGATGAGGAGGTCAGCGTAGCGAGCGACACACAGAGCCAAGCGGTGCAGTCTACAAGTGGAGACGAGGACGAGAGCCACATCACACTGCCGCAGCTCGTGATGCCCAGCATCGCCATGCCCTCCCGACGACCTTTCACCGAGCGAGGGCGGCAGATGGGCAGGTTGAAGATCATGATCATCGGACCACGAGGGATCGGCAAGACAAGTCTCATCCAAAGCATATGTCGCGCCTGCGAGGACGTGGTACACGTGGACTCCACACCCAACCATGTACGTCCTGCCGCCGAAGTCACCTGCAACGACAGCGCATCCAGCGGCACAAGAAGACACGAAGAGATTGGGGCGTCCACACGATCGTACCCAGCCTGGTGGACGGACTTTGAAAGCAGCCGCATGCTGCGGAAGCCAAAACCTATCGGCGAAGGCGCGCTGGAGCGAAATATCACGTTTATCGATACGCCGGGTCTCCATGATGGACATCATGTTCAGCAGGTGTTGGATTTCTTCAAGGCTTCGCTATCGCGGCTGACGACGATGGGGAAGATGGGGGATAGTGAGTTGGTTGGTATGTTGAGCGGGGAGGGTGGTGTGCAGATTGATGCTGTTGTTTATATGTTTGAGCCGCACGTGATTCCGAAGGAGCTACCTCTTGTGGAAGGAAAGGAGGCGGAGCTATTGCGGTACCTTTGCAAATGGACGAACCTGATACCAATCATCGGACGCGCGGACGAAGTTGACGCGGCTGAAATCGAGGAACGGAAGGAGCAGTTACGCGCTGTCTTCGAATCACTGGAGGCGAAACCGTACCTCAACGAGCTGCTGGATGGCGAAGCATCAGCAGATCCCTTCGCCATCTCCTCCGCCCTCGCAGACGACAGCGAAACCATCGACGCCAGCGTCCTCATGGCATCCAGCTACCTCCAACCCCTCATCCCCAGCGAGCTTGACGCCTTCGTCTCTGCTCTCTTCGAGCCAGACAATACTGCTCGCCTCCGCCATCTCTCCGCTACGAAGTTTCTGCTCTGGAGGCAGGAGAATCTCGCGTCTGTGTTTCAGAATCAACTCTTGCTGGCTCCCACCGGCCTAGATGTCACAAACATTGGCGTCGATTCGAGTAAAGTCCTCGTCCCGCATGGCTCGTCGTCATATTTCCGCTCTGCCTCCCCTACCGCCGAATCGGACGACCCCGCGGCCGCAGCGCCGTCTGCATACGCTCGTGCTCTCAACAACAGCTCCCCAAGCGAACCCTTCCGCCAAATCCGCCTAGCGAAATGGGCGCAGGATCTGCAGCGCAGTCTCGATAACGAACGCAGGCGGTACCAACGTTTCTACACTCCCGACTGGACGTCAAGCACCGATGACGAGAAGACCTCACTTCCCCTCACAACCTCCTCCCGCCCGCAGAAAGGAAGACTAGGCGGACCGTTGTCTATCATCGACCCCCGGGACCCACTGGGGTTGCTGTCGTTTAGTCAGATGTTTAGGAGTAGGGGGTATGTGGTGCTGCAGCTCGCGGCGGGCTTTGGGGTTGTCGGGGCGGTGGCGTGGTGGGTTCTGCGGAATTGGGCGGATGTGCAGGAGTTCTTTGGTCTAGGGGGAGCCGTGGGGATGGGGAGTGGAGGAGGCCAACAGCAGGTGTGGAGTGTGAGTGCTGTAGCCGCCCCGACGAGGGGGTGGTTTGAGGAGGGTGTTGA
>JAABUW010009703.1_pt1 | contig 10902 bp, 13 predicted proteins | sample 5560081 | NCBI WGS metagenome assembly JAABUW01 (sample SAMN10711882, study PRJNA513363) | rock metagenome | isolation source: Antarctica rocks | place: Antarctica: Victoria Land, Knobhead sud | reverse complement strand
CAGAAGCTTGCCGCAGATCTGTATGAGCAGCAGTTCAGGGAGAACTGTGATCTGCTGAGAGGCAAAGAATCACAGCTTGCAACGTACCATATTCAAGACGTGCAGCAACAGCAGGTGATAAGCTCATCCTCATGACACAAAGGCCGCTGCGTGGCTTACTGGCAATGCCTGCTTGTCACTTTGCTTTTGCCAAGATTGATCGCGTCTCGGCTGGGACAAGCATTAGCATAGATGTCGGATGCTGTTCACCTCCAGCTGGAGCACTGCACTATGTTGCATACAATTCTTTGCAGCACTGCAGCTCTCATTGTGCATGCTGTGACTGTCACCGGCCCTGCAGCCTTTGGTTCTTCAAGCTTATGACCTTGATGGTGTTGAAAACTGTCTGACATGCTTGGCTTGCACTGCATGTATCGCTCAGCAGGCTCCCTGACACAGCGTATTGCTTCAGGTGATGGAGAAGGAACACGTGAAGGAGCAGCAAAAGGCTGAAGACATGCACTGGTCTGAGCTCAATGAGCAAGACAGGCTTGCCAAAGAGTTCAAGTGAGTGCACGTGCTTGTAGCAGTACCTACGGTCATATTTGCATACTGTCCTGCTGCTCCACTCAATTGCATGCGCCTCTGATCAGAGCAAACTGCACCAAGCAGGAATACATCAACTGGCATCACCACATCAGCTTCTTTATTACTCTGTCGCGGTTTTGAAATGGGCCCAACGGGAACAAAAGCAAAAAGCCATGGCACCCATCCTTGCGGCATTGTGTATCTAAGGATATCCCTGCATCCCTGTTGATGTCATGTGCATCACTTCAGGTTACAAATTGCATTGTTATATGTACTGTCAGTCACAAGCCCAAGGTACAACGTGTCCCTTCAATGACGTGTCACTTTCATGTTCCTGCTGCTCCTGACAGGTATGCAGAAGATAAGAGACGAGCGAGGGAACAGTATGAAGCCATCGGCGAGCTTCTGAATGCCCAGGTGGCCAGCAACAGCCAGCGCAATGCTGAGGAAGCAGCGCAGCAGCAACAGGAGATTGATGCGCTCAAGGCTAGATGGGCAGCTGACGATGAAGCAGCACGACAGGCTGAAGACTCAGCGCGTGCCAGGCAGCAGCAGCTCAACCTGGAAGTCAAGGAGTTCAACAGGTGCTGCACCAAGCATGACAAGAGTCTGCGCCTTGTGCTGGGCCTGTACTGACCTGCTGTATAGCTTACCTCATTCTGTATGCAGCTGATGCCCCTGTCTGCAAATGTCAACAGCCCAGGCCGCAGAAGTGACAAGCAATGCATGCATATGGTGTGTCTTCAACCGCCTGCATATGCACCGCAGATGCTCACACCTCCATCACACCCTCCACCACCACCAAGCCATCTCATCAGCTGTATGGGTCAACAGTTGCATCACCAATTGCTGTCCTATTCAATGCTACGCTTGCAGCATGCCATATCATGTAGGCCCTCTCGATGCTGGCCAAGTTCGGCCAATCAAGCTCATCTGACAGTTGTCTGACTTCAGAGCATGCTGCTGCACCTTGCCATCCAGTCATCTGCTTACGCTCCCTGTGGGCAATGTCTTATTCTGCCAGTGCTGCTATCAACTTGAGGGGCATTCGACCATACACACTTTGACAATATCATGTCCCATTCTTTGCATACTGCCACCCACCAACTAGCAGCCTTTGATACAGCTGGCAATGTGTGCTTCAAATGGTTGTGCATCTTGCGTAGCCTAAGCAGTCCATGATATGTTTGCAGGGCCAAGCAGGCAGAGGTGGAGCGCATTGCTGCAGCAGAGCAGCAGGCCGACCAGCAGCTGATGGACGCTGCTATGAGGAAGGACGCTCAGGAGGAAGCTGCTGACAAGCAGCTCAAGGCTGAGCGCAAGGCTGAGCAGCTCAGATACAGGTGAATCAGCATGAGCGATGGGTCTCTTTTGCAGGGCATTTTCAGAATGTGTGTAGATAGAGAGATGTTCAAGGGTGGTTGAGAACGCCTGGCATCGTATGTATTGATGCCACACATATTATCAGCTATACATTTGCTGCTTGAATTTCCGCAACCAATGAGCATCACACTACAGCTTCTTGGCAAAGTTCAGCTTCTGTGTCTACAGCTTTGCTGCTCCTGTCAGAAGTCACTTGCAGCCAGGCAATTCTGCTTCATGATCCATGAATCAACAGCAAACAGTGTGAGCACAGTCAAATTCAGCTAGCTTCAGCTGCTCGTCTCACCTTTGGTGACATTGGCCAAGCTTAATGCACGATCTGAGAGTTTGAGCTCTTCCAAGCATCTCATGCATTAGTTAGAACAAATCAGGTGATGCCACATGGGTATCACGCGTGGTTCTGTTTGTGGTGTCAACACCACACAGGTGACTGAGCCTATATGTGCATGTATGCAGGAAACACCTGGAAGCCCTGCTAGCCAAGGAGCAGCTGGACACTGCTGAGAGGGACAGCATGATTGACGCTGCTCTGGCTGAGCAGAATGCAAAGCGGGATGCTGAGCTGGCAGCACGCATGGCGGCGCGCAGGCAGCTGCTGCTTGAGGTGACACAGGGCCAACGGGACCAGATCCAGCAGCACCAACAGGCCAGGTACTGCCCTGTAATACAAGTACATACACCGTATATACCGGTTACTCCTGGACCCGGGTGTCAGGCACGAAAGGATGCGTTCACCAGCAAGAGCGAGCCGTTGTGATGTTTTATTGTTGCAATTGAGAGGCTCAGTGTGAGGACACTCTTCTCTTCTGTGGCAGACTGGGATGGGGAGTGTGAGCACTTACCCAAATGTGTTGGATTGTGTCAGCCTGTGTTCAAATGCTGTGCATGTCTTGGTTGGTCTGCACAGAAAGCGTGCACTGCCGCCATACACAAGACAGAGGATAGGCATTGGCTGGGGCAGCAGCTCTGGTGCTATTAGTGCACATTGTGCTAGGCCATTACTGGCTTGATGCCACCTTGCATTGGCACCATTCCGCGCCCCACTGTTCAATGAAAGATTGCCTAAGAAGCTTTTGTTTGGTGAAGAGAAGGGGCACCGATCGTTCTAGGTCTACGTTCCAAGATGTTGCATTGTGTGACTGTCAAATCTGTCGTATCAAGAGAGCTTGCAGGGATGCTCACAACAGACTTCTCTGGAGAGACAAGAGTTGCCCATACCTAACTCATCATGACTTGAAGGCATAATTACTACCACTAGGCACCCCTAGGCTCAGGCAGATAAATAGCTTTTTGGCCTGTGCGGCTATCACCTGAAAGGAGCTGAACTAAAGCATGGCAGTGCAGCTTGTCTTGGGTCAGAATCTGATAGCATGCCTGATGGAGTGCAGGCAGCAGGTGGCTGCAGACAACGAGAAGCTGAGGCAGCTGCAGGAGGCCGAGGCTGCATGCGAGGCAGAGGCAGTGGCAGCTGCCTGGGCTGTGGAGTACAGGAACGAGCTGCGCCACAGGCTTGACATCCAGGTGATGCTAATAATCTAATCCTAATACAACATAGCTAGGGTTGGGAATATTGGTAGAATGATCAGATTGACTGTGCGTGAAGCTTGCAGTCAGATGGCTGCTGAGTGTCTGGTAAACTGTTTGATTTGCTCCTGGAAATTATGCATTTGGCAGTCGGATCTGACACAAGTGCAACAGGAGAACTGGGAACGGATGGTCAGCAATGACCAGTTGTACAGCTGTCAGGTGACCATGCTACCTCACAATGCAGCTAAATGCTAACACAAGGTTTGCTTTTTTGCAGGCTCAGATAGCAGCAAAGGAGCAAAGGGCTGCAGCAGAAACAGACCAGCAATGGGAAGAGGCCCAAGCAAACGCAGCAGCAGAGGCAGCCTACCAAGCCAAAGTCAATGCTACCCTAAGCTCAGCAGCTCCCAAGCAATATTTTGGCCGTCGAAAAGTCGAATGGTTCACTTGAATGCTGATACTCCTTTGAACACTCAGGTCCTGTGTATTTTGATATCCGACTGTATATGCCACTGGCACAGACGTGCAAGTGTTGCTACAACGCAGGACCATAAGGGCTCAAACCGGTGTGGAAAAAGTGCACTGCAACTGTACTGCAGCAATATGTACATGTATGTGCAGAAAGCAGCTTCTGCAGCTTCACAGCAGCCTTTCTCTTAACGACCATACAACTACTGCACTTACATCCAAAAAGGGCAGCGATGCTCAGAATGTGTGCTGCAGGGGTGAGCAGCAGATTAACAATTACTGACAAGAGCATAATGAATAACTCCCTAGTTGAATTTCCTGCCAACTTAGACTTGCAGATGCTGGTCCACATTACTGAAGCATGTGAGTCAAGAGTTCTTGCATATTGCCTGACTCATTGCTCTGACTGTGTAGCATGGCACCCTTGTAGGTCATATGTGCTGTGCTTACAACACAGCCTCAACACTCCAGATCTATATGTCAATGCTGATCTGACAATACATGACATGTAGGGCAAAACACACTTCTCACAATGCTGCCGATGCATTTTTTGCTGCATCATGACTGCCAGAGAAGAGCAGCAAATGTGTAGCTATGACTATTGGTCATAGTTCGCCAGTGTCGTATAAAGCATGCATGGGACATGTCTTTGAGAAGTCACTGCATAGTAACCTCCTCACATGCTCAATCCCTTCAGCATATATGTCGTTCTCCAGCGCCTCACGGTGTTCGCTGATGAGCCTGCAACAGTTCAGCAGTATATCGCAAGCAGTTACTTTTCCAGGCAGCTAGTGCAGGGCTTGAGACCAGACAACAGTGCAGTAGGTGCTAGAGTACAGTGGAACGTACTTGATACAGCCTTGCTGCAGGCCACCAGCTGGTACCGTGCTGCAAATTGTGTCTAGAGCGTTAAATATCTGTGGCTCACTACGAGGGTGGCTCAAGCGTCGACGGTGCCTGTAAAAACTCACTGAGTAAAAGAGACTCAAAGAGAAACTGCAAACAGCGTCGTAGGGCCTGCAGAACACGTACGTGATCTTCCCAACAAGCGACCCATCTTCAGGATCCTGAACCTGTTCAAGTTTCAGCAGTTGGGCCTCAAGGGTCTTGGCGATAAGTAAGCACTCTGCACAGGAAACGGCTGGTGGCCCGCGCAATGACGCCAGCGACGTGTACCGGTGCGAGGAATAGCCTTACCGTTGCACGTTATCCTCGCCGAATCGGGGCGGACACTATAGGTAGTTACGAGGCTGATCACCGTGAAGAGCAAGCAAGCACGAAGAAGCATATGTATGCCTTGCTGTGCTTTATGTTCGCTACACAGCAGATGGCAAAGTGCAATGCTTGCTAGTGTCAGCCAACATGCTCATGTAGTTGAGCGACCAGTCCACACAGCTGGAAGCTACTGTCTGCTGAACCGTTCTGCGTGGCTACGCTGAGCGGATAATGGGTTTACTAAGCACATGGGTCTCACGTGCAGATGACAAATCCTTTCTTACTTGGCAAAAATTCCAGCCTGGCAGTGCATTATGCGATTGTTCACTAAAGTTGCACTGCTTTGGGCCTTTTTACTGTTTAGCACAGCCTGACAGGCGCGATTGCGTTGGCCACTTGATTTTGCAGCGCAGATTGCGCCTTTTCAAGCACACCAAAATTTGCTTCTGGCTGTCTTCTTACTGAAACGTCGTAGGCTGCGGTTGAGTTTGCCAGAATGGCTTTCTCAACGACTGCGCGGATTGTGTGTTGCGGCCCCGTGCGTAGACAACCTCCGGCATTTGCTGTAGCACGTTCAGTCTCATCAAGCAGCGCCCACCAGCAGCTCTCACGTCGAGGAGACGTGTTTGGCAACTTGTCAGTGCGCAGTACCAGCAACAAATTGCTGAGATGGAACGTGGCCAAGCCAGGTCGTGGCGGCCGACTTCTGGTCGAGGCTGCTCATAGTGCTATTCCCAAAGCTGCAGGATTGTTGAATCCCGCCAACGACAAGGTGTGTTCAGCATCCTATCTTGCAAGCATGTGCTGTGGAACAAACACACACCCCTACATTTGCCCCATTAGACAACCCTGTTTCTGCGTGCATGCATGTGCTCACTCTGCAGTGCTGGGAGCATGAGCGGTTGATCTTCGACTTGTCTGGACTCATGTTGTAATGACTGATCCTGCCAGGATGCCTGTGGAGTGGGGTTCGTGGGGGAGCTGAACAGAGAGCCTAGCAGACAGTGTGTGACTGATGCACTTGAGATGATGTTGAGGTACTTGTCTGAGTGCAACTGCGTCAATGCAACATCACATTGCGTCCTTGACTTTTCCCTACAAAAAGCTGAATACCTGACACGTGGTCTGTTTGTGCAGAATGTCACACCGAGGTGCATGTGGCTGTGAGGAAAACACAGGTGACACATGCATGTACTTGCAGCTCAACACTGCAGCCCTATGCATGTCACACATTGCATGGCACAACACATACCAGGAGAAATCATGCATCTTGTACCCTTAGTATCCATTGTCTTGCTATCTCCCCTCCAGGTGATGGAGCAGGCTGCCTTGTGGCAATGCCCCATGACTTTCTCAAGACCGTGGTCAAGAAGGACTGCGGCGTGGACCTACCAGAGCCAGAGGACTATGGCGTGGGCATGTGCTTCCTGCCTAATGCTGACAAGGAGCTGTATGCAAAGGCCAAATCCATCATCACAAAAGTGGCTGAACAACTTGGTCATGAAGTCTTAGGCTGGCGCAGCGTCCCTACTGACTCAACAGGCATTGGACCCTCAGCCCTAGCCACGCAGCCCATCGTGGAGCAGATCTTTCTTGGCAACAGCTGTCAAGAGACTTACTGTCACACAGATGCTGAACAGCAGGTGATCAGCCACGCCATGCTATCCCCATGCAACTTATGTGTAGCTTCAGCATGAATGTCCACCCCCCACGTTGTCAAATCAGCAGCACTTGTAGGAATTCAAAGCTACGTTCCTCTTCAACAACTGTGTCGTTTGTGACAGCCTTGTGCTCACTTTGGTGAAGGATGTGAGCCACCACATGCAACATGTACGTTTGCTGTGGCATAATCCTGCTGTTGTGTGGCTTGCAGTTCTACATCCTGCGCAAGCTGATAGAGAATGAGCTTGGAGAGCAAGAAGTAGGGGAGGACGAGTGCTACATCTGCTCCCTTTCCTCACGCATATTGGTGTACAAGGGGCAGCTCACACCTGGTCAGGTACATTTTCTGCCATGTGTTGTGTATCCTGCACCTGTGAATAGACAGGTACATCTTTTGTTGTGTGCTTTGAGTCCTGCACCTGTGCTTTTCTGGCATGTTGCTGTTGCTGTTTGGGAAGCATGGTAGGCCCCATGGCATACTGGCAGCAATCCTAGTGACCAGCTTGATTTCTTTGTATGTATTATACGGTCAGGCGCAAGTATGAGCGTCAAATGGGGCATTGCTGTGAAGATTATTACAAAGTCCACGACTGCGTGTAACTGCGTATCAACAGTGCTGGTTGTCTACATGCTAGTGCAACGGCATTGGTGTCATATGCTCATGATCTGTGTGCAAAATGAAGCATCTGACACTGCATTTGTGGACATACCCTGAAGCAGGTTGTCACATCTGGACAAAGCTGTGGTAGCATACTTTGTCCCTACAGATCTCAACATACATGCGTGTTTCTGCAGGTGACAACCTACTATGAAGACTTGCAGCAGCCTGACTTCAAGACGTACATGACGCTGGTGCACTCTCGCTTCAGCACCAACACCTTCCCCAGTTGGGGTCGCTCACAGCCCATGCGCATGATTGGTCACAACGGTGAGATCAACACCTTGAGAGGCAATGTCAACTGGATGCGATCCCGGGAAGGCATCATGAAGTGCACACAGCTAGGCCTGCCAGAGGATGTTCTGCTCAAGGTAACAGCCACTGTTCCTGCAGTCTTTGGACTGTCATCACTCTTTCACTGCATGCAGACACCAGGATAGTCAGCTGTCCATGGCTGTTCTTGAATGTTGACATGCATGCTGGACAGCACAGCATGTGCAGCACATTCTTCTGTGCAGCACATTCTTCTGTGCGTCTGCCATATCCACAACACACAGCAGAGCAGCTGCAGAAGACACCCCTTCCCACAAATGTATGCAAGATACACAGGCAGGCCTCGAAAGCTCAAAACAAGTGTGTGCTACCACAGGGCTTCTGTAAGCTTTGATTGTGTTGTGAGGCTGTTGATTGGATGCAGATGCTGCCGCTGGTGCCTGCCACACAGTCAGACAGCGGCTCTTTTGACGCTGTTCTAGAGCTGTTGGTCAACTCCGGCAGAGATCTGCCTGAGGCCATGATGATGATGATTCCAGAGGCCTGGCAGAATGATAAGCTGATGCCTCAGGTATGCTTCCTTAGCTCATATTGCCATATCACGTCATTACGCTGGTGCTTTTTGGTAAGCGTACAAACTTGTTCATCACTAGGCATGGTGATGGCACAATTTTGCTGACTGCAATGGCCCTGCGTTCCTCCCAGGATTTTGGTTAGGGCTTTTGTGGTTTGAGTTCTATAGATTGCCTTGCATTATGTCTGAACAGGCCTTGTGCACTTTTGACTGTAAGCACACAGCCTTGCATTATGTCTGAACAGGCCTTGTGCACTTTTGACTGTAAGCACAAAGCTCATGGCTGAGCAGCCTACCTCCTCATGCAGGAATCCTGTAGACTCCAGACTGTCACTTGCATTGCAAGCCTGCTATTGACCGGCTCTTGTCATGTCTGCAAGCAAGCACGACTGCCAAGGTTCTGTAGCATGACATTTGGTGCTGATGAAATGGGCTTTTCGTTGATGCGTTGAGACATTTGCTCCTGATCACACGGGCTCTTGGTACAGAATGAGCAAATCATGGTCAGACTCCTTAGCACCATCAAATACTTGCACAACCTCACAACCTCAGCCTCTCCTGCAAAAGTTACTGCCAAGCATCTTACGCTCTTGCCAATCCCAAAACGGCCAATTTTACTTCAGAAACGTCATTTCTACACCAGAATTATAAACTCGGAAACCCTTTCCTGATGCAGAACAAACAGGACTTCTACCGGTTCCACAGTGCCATCATGGAGCCCTGGGACGGCCCTGCCCTAGTAGCCTTCACAGACGGCCGATTTGTGGGTGCAACCCTAGACCGAAATGGGCTAAGACCTGGCCGATATTACCTGACTAAGGACAACAGGGTGATCATGGCCAGTGAAGTGGGCGTGGTTGATGTGGCTCCGGACAATGTTGCCTACAAGGGGCGACTGTCACCTGGGAACATCTTCCTTGTAGACTTTGCTGAGGGCCGAGTCATTGCTGACAAGGAGGTGAGAGGAGATAGCATGCAGTTAGCTTGTATAGGGGCCAGCAACATGATCTCGTGTACAGTGCGTCTGTTGCCATGTTGCAGTTGTGTGCAGTTACTAGGTGTGATGTTATGTACAGTAGGGTTATGCAGAACATCAGCCACAGTAGTTCTGACAGACTTTCCTGCAAATGATTTTGTCCTGCCTGCAAAGTGAGCCACTCTAGCTGCCTTGCCTTTCCTCTTGCCCAGTATTTGCCTGCCTTTTGGAGTAGTGTAGAACATAAACTTGATGTTTGAGGTGCCTGTCATGTTGCAGATGAAGGAGAAGTATGCCAACAAGAAGCCCTACGGCAAGTGGCTGGATGCCCAAGTGGCAACTCTACCAGACTTGGTGGAGTCAGTGCCTGAGCACCTGCTCAAGGTGCCCACAATCCAAAGTGGCCACAGTCCCATTAACGCTGTCCCTGTTGCCTCTTCCAGCAAAGGCAGCGCTGCTGAGGCCAATGGGAAAGCCAATGGGAGCTCCAATGGGAGCTTCAGCGGCTCCAATGGAACCTTGAGCAGCAGCCAGGAGGGAGGTCAAATAGGGGTGAATGCCTCTAATGGCCACTCCAAGCCAGGCGCAGGTACGCACAGCTGCAACACAGCCTTCAGCACGAGTCATATGGTTTCAGCACGAGTCATATGGTTTCAGAGCTTGCTGCTCATTGTGGTGCATGAAACTGTGCTGTGTGCTGCCAACTTGGTCGCGCCCTCACTGCATTGGCAGTGTTGTGCAGAATTCTCAAGCCACGCTTGCAACACCAGTGAGTGCAGTCACTCCAGCTTATCAGTCTACCAGCCTGTGGACTCTGCATGTGTATTGCCTGTGACTGCCGGCCTGATGCAATGTTGCAAGCAACCATCCCAGCAGTGCAAGACTGCTCAAGCTTGACAAGCACATCAGCACAAGAACAGGACAAAGCAAAGGCGTAGTTTGTAGCATCACTCTCCTGACCACTGCTTGTCGGCGATCAGCTGAGCCTAGGCGAGATGACACAATTAAACATATCCTGCAGCCTCTCAAAAGCGTTCAGATGCATCAGAGATGCCTTGCCTTGCGACACCAGTCTGATGACTGTGGTCTGGTCTGGTTTGGCTGCAGAGAGTGGTAGCGGTGGTGAGGGCGCTGTTCAGCAGGGCGATCAGCTGAGGCTGAGTGAGATGATGCAAAGTTGACATATTTTGCAGCCTTTCCACAGCGCTTTATGCAGCAGAGATGCCTTGCCTTGCGACACCAGTCTACTGACCGTTGTCTGGTTTGATTGGCTGCAGAAAGTGGTAGCGGTGGTGAGGGTGCTGTTGAGCAGGGTGATCAGCTGAGGCTGGGGGAGATGATGGGCACTCACCGCATCTTGCAACCCCTGAAGGCCTTTGGGTACACCAAGGAGGCCTTGGAGGTGCAGCTGCTGCCCATGGTGAAGGCTGCTGCTGAACCCCTGGGATCTATGGGCAATGATGCTCCCCTTGCTGCCATGTCACAAATGCCCAAGCTGCCCTATGACTACTTCAAGCAGATGTTTGCTCAGGTGGGAAAGCGTCGCACTGCTTTTCGTCCTGATGGTGTACTGTCTGTCACCCTTTTCTTGCTGTTTTG
>JAABUW010009702.1_pt1 | contig 10903 bp, 15 predicted proteins | sample 5560081 | NCBI WGS metagenome assembly JAABUW01 (sample SAMN10711882, study PRJNA513363) | rock metagenome | isolation source: Antarctica rocks | place: Antarctica: Victoria Land, Knobhead sud | reverse complement strand
CCAAAATATGTTGGATGCCAGTTTCGGTACTGATCTTGCATATGCAAATTGCAGGTCGCAGCAATACACTTGCATCCAGAGCCATTTTCCATAGAAAATGGGATGATGACGCCCACGTTCAAAGTCAAGCGACCGCAGGCCAAGCAGGCCTTCCAGAAACAGCTGGATGCTATGTATGCAAAACTGGAGAAGTAGTTGTGGAGCGCAGCCCAATTTTGCAGGAGGCGATTTGCCTTGCGTTTGATGCACTCTGTCTTTTGGTCTTTCCATGCTTGTTCATTGTTTAGGACCATACTTAGCAGCTTACTGGCATGATCTGGCGCTGGCTTGTACTTGTGCGTTGCAGCCGACTATTGAGACATTATGTTCTATGCTAGTGAGGTGAGCGCTGATATATAGGTCTTGAAACCAAAGTAAAGATGCCAGATTTTTTATATATGCTGTTGCTGAACATACTGGGTGTCCTCAGCTGTGTCAGGAGATTTGAGCCTCTGCAAGCAAAAGCACAGCATAGAGAATCCTCACAATTTGCATTGGAACCTAGCCTGCTACCCCCCACACACCTCATTGGGTCAGAGCGCTAACCGTGAAGCTACTGGTCTGCAGTTCGAGGCACACTGCTGGAAGTTGGCACATGAGCTTTCAAACGCGATAGCGACAGAGCTGCGCAGCTTTGTCAAAACCTGCCGCGTTGCATAAAGTTGTCCAAAGCACAGCTCAGGCCGAAAGCGAAAAAGCTTGGATCCTTCCTGCAAAAGTTGAGCGTGAAAGATGCCGCCTTGTCCACATTGTGGACAGGCTGCTGAGTTCGAAGAAAATGGAGGAGAGCTGTAAGCGGTCTTGCCAGATCTCAGGTTCCCCGGTGCTGCGGTATCGTCGACTACCGCTGAGCATGCTACCTGATGCAGGAACTGCACCCTTTGTGGAGCAGTGGTCGAAGGGCAAAACTTGTCAAGCGAGGTGACTTTTGCCAAAGGAGCTGGAGGTGAAAGTGCAGCTGTTGGACAGTATGTGACAGATGGCTCAGGAGCTGGCACAAGACTGTCTGGGGGAAGAGTGTACAACCAGGTCAGGCACTTGCTTTTTGCTTTCAAGCAATGTCACCCTGCATGTATGCAGCCATTTGGTATACCTGCACAACACACAGTAGGTTTGCTCAATGGCCCTGCTAACATCTAACTACATGCTGAGAGCCATGCAGCATTTGCAAAACTCATGCCATCATGCTGTTTGTTTGCAGAAATTGTGCATTTCTTCCTTCTGTTTGGCGTTCAAGTTTTATAACAAGGTGACTGTTATCCTGACATAGGTGGACTCCCATGAGAAGTCACTAGCCAAGGGCAGAGATGAGATTCAGCATCTGGTTCTGCAACTGGAGATCACACCACATGGCGACACCATTGAGGGCGCACACCGCCTATACCGTATCGCACTGCAGCGCAACTTTACTCGTGGCAGACGCACTGCACAGGTATGCACCAGCCAGATATGCTCGATGCATGCATGGACATCATTTCTGGCTGTGTTGTCCTCATGCACGTGTCACAATTCATGTTTTGAAGACCTTCATTTTGTGCACATCCGCATCTACATAAAGCTATGGCAAAGTGTGTTTGGGCCTACAAGTTTTGTGAAGACCTTGTATGCTATCAGACATTTGACCAGATCAGCAGAATGCAATTTGACCAGATCGGCAGAATGCAATTCGTGCTGTCTGATGCGTTCCAGGTGGCAGGGGCGTGTCTATACATATTCTGTAGGCAGGAGCAGAAGCCCTTCATGCTGATTGACATCTCAGATGTGCTGCAAATCAATGTCTTTGTGCTGGGAGGCGTCTTCCTGCAGATGTGCCACCTGCTGCGACTTGAAGAGCATCCTATGTTTTCAAGGTACTTTTGCGCCTAACGCCAGCTGAGCATGCTCACAGTCACCTGGATTCATCAAGGCACAAAGCATGATTCCAATCATACTTCATCTGTTAAACACTGTCGTCCGGTTCAATCCTGAGTTGCTCCTTGTGTGAGATCCTACGTGGAACTCAGTGCACCAACAACAAGGATGTGTTTTGTGGAAAACGAGTCACTTTGCCTGGATGTCTGTCTGACATTGCTCACAGTGCTTGCATCAGGCATCAGTCATTGCAGCAGCAACCCTCCTGTCAAAGGGCGACTGTGTCAAACCCCAGACAAGGAAATAACATGATCATGGCATTTGTGCTGCAGGCCCATCGACCCTAGTCTGTACATTCATCGCTTTGTGCATAAGCTGATGGGGGAGAACCAAGACTTCACCAGGCAGAAGCAGAATGCAGTCACCAACACTGCCTTGCGCCTGGTCAAGAGCATGAAGCGTGACTGGATGCAGACAGGTCGCAGGCCCAGTGGCATTTGTGGAGCTGCCCTGTTCATTGCCACCCATATCCATGGTGAGCATGGCAACCCCATTGTGCCAAATGCATGCTGATGGTCTCCTCATGACACTGTCATGCCCTAGCTATGCGCATTCATGCTACGTAGCATATGTGATTATGATCCATTGCTAGCTCAAGCAAGAAGACTGGCATCCATGCTCTCATTTCTCATGTCTGTCCTTGCAACAGTGGCGTGCAAAGGGTATTGACATGCTCAATAGATGACAGCACAAACGCAGCTCATGCTTGCAGCATTGCATGCACAGATGACAGGCTTGCTGCATCATTACGCCACAGACAGCACGTCATTGTCACATGAATGCCTCATCTCATAAGCATCAGCCAGGTAGTAGATGAAGACAGACTCACAAACCAATGGACTACAGACAGACAGACAGACATACAGACAGTAGCCCTCCTGTGCATCACTTGCAGGCATGGAGTTCACGCAGCGCGAGATTGTTGCCAGAATCCACATAGGGGAAGCTACACTGGCAAAGCGTGTGAGCGAGTTCGCGACAACAGCAGCAGGGGACCTGACTCTAGATGAATTTGATGTAAGGGGGCGGGAGATTGAGAACGAGCAGATGGCCTTGCTGGAAAACACTCAGCCTTCACAAGAGGAGAGTGTGTCTGGCTGCCGCTGCATTCACATAGGTGAGGCTCCCCACATAGCAGGGTGTGCAGACTGTCATGACCATGGCATACATTGCTTGATGCGCTAGGTGCTAGGGCACAGACCTCACTCATCAACTAGGGTGACTTACTAGCCTTCTTGGTGACAACTAACTAGCCTTCTTGGTGACAACTAACTAGCCTTCTTGGTGTACATGCCAGCGTTGTGGCTGTGTACATTGTCTCTTGGCATGACTTTGGACTTGACAACATACAGCTGGTCACCTTATGTTCTAGAAAGTTCGCTGCAGTGCCTCACTAGGGTGGCATGCACTGGCTCAAAACCTGCAGTGCAGTGCTGCCCCTGCTGCTGACATCTGGATACCTTGTGTTGAGCAGCATGCAAGACTCATTGAGAGCAGACATCTCACCTACAGAGTTGTCAGAGCAATTCTAAAGCAATTGTGCAGCATGTGCTCAGGCTTGCATGAGCTCCACATTGAACATCTCATCTGACTGCTGTTGCATGCACACTGACAGCATTCAGAAGGCTCTGGACCAGACCCACAACTCTCCAATCTCATCCACAGCTGACTTTCTCCAGAATCATAAGAATGTCGTAACAATCTTATGGCTCTCCAGAAAGTCAGCTGTGCCTGAAACTGGAGACCGTGGGTCTGGTCCAGAGGCTCCTGAATACTGTCATTACAATCCGTAAGTTTAACCAGGTGTAACGTAGTGGCATGACATTGGTATACAATGCAGAGCAAACGATTAGCTGGAACGCCTGTAAATTATTTATAAATATCATCACGATGCAGAGAATTAAGATCAGGCAACACCTTGACCAGGGGCCTGATCTCAACACTTGATCAGGTTGTCGGTCTGATTCGTCACATCAGGTGTTGGGTGCTTTGCAGAGATGGGAGCTGTGGTGTACTCATCAGGCATGTGCATGGACTGCTACAAGGAGTACTTGGAGAATGCTGGGGGTCAGCTGCAGGGTCAGAACCCCCCCGCTTACACCAGGGGTCTCCTCAAAGCCAAGCAGGTAACTCAAATCACCCACCAGTCACTGTTTCAGTGAACGACTGTGACATGATTGGCGCATTGTTTGGGTGAGCGCGCTGTATGCCACACTGTTTGGTGCATACAGTGCCAGTACAGGGTGACAATTTTCTGTTCACCTTAGCATATCAGTCTGTCCCTGAAGAGACTCAGCTAATCAAGACAACAGCCGTTCCTGACTGCCACAATCGGTCATAGCAAGTTCATTGCAAACGCATTAGACAGATACATCTTATTGCACATGCTGCAATCGGCTTTGGAGGGGTTGCAAGGGGCAGCGCTGCTGCCCTAGAACAGCATTCTGGAAAGTGTTGACCTCAGAATGCATTACATCTGGCTGCAGGAAGAGGGAGAAGAGCAGGAAGAAGAGGAGGAGCAGGAAGTGTTGGCCCTGCCAGCTCCAGGGGATGATGGCAGCCAGGATGGACAGGTGGAAGCTGACATGCATGCTGCCATTGCCAGTGCTGAGCTCGCCAACTATGCCAAGGTATTCAACTCTGGCTGACTTGCATTCACTCATTCATTCATTCATTCATTCATTGGTTTTAAAGGTCTTGGGGCCTATTTATAACAATTGGACCAGCAGTTTGAAAATGTCAAACAAAATGCATGCTGCTATTGCAAGGCCCAAGCTTTGCAACATGCCATGGTAGGTGAGCCTAGCTGTTGGTGACATTGTTCTGTATGATGCAGATGCTACCAAGCTGTCTTTCACCAGCACATGCAACCCAATGAAGCTCATTCTCTGTTTGGCCAAAATATGCTACATGCCTTGAGTTCCACCTGTCTGTTCGCTGTACGGCTTGCTCTTATAGAAACCTATCTTGCCTGGTTTGTGCTTCCTGCCTAGCCCATGTCTTCTGCAGCATGTGGCACATCGTTGCAGCTTTGACTGCCTCAAGAACTCAACTAAATACATTTTGTAGGTGATTTACTGAATTGTACATAAAGGTGATGAAGCGTGTGCTGTGTGGCTGCAGGCCGCCCTGCCTAAAGCAGAGGTGCGCAGGTCCACACGAGCAGCCTCTCGGGCTGCCAGTCAGCATCACTCACACTCACAGCAGTACGCCCCTAATGTATCACAGCCTCCCTCCCCTGGGACCCCGCCTGAGCCCCTCCTCACTGCCCACCAGGACCCCCACCTCACAAACGCTGACCCAACTCAGCCCACAGCTCAGCAGGCACAGCATGCTGAAGGGGCGTTTGAAACAGGCGCAGATCATGCCACACCAGCTGATGGTTCAGAGATGCAGTTGGAAGCGATGCAGGGCGACAATGACAATGGTGATGCTGTGCCTATTGGTACAGCAGAGCAGGCTGACACAGAGCAGGCGCTGCAGCAGTCACAGATACACACACAGCTGACGTCACAGGAAGCACAAGAGGCTGGTCTGCGGGAAGGGGGAGAAGCACAGCTGGCACTAGCTTTGCAACCCTCCCAGGAGCAAGGTGAGACCTTCTTATCCGTTCTGAATCTATCATTCTTGTCCATGACGGCATGCACTTACAAATTGCTGTCAAGCATGTTGCTGGTGATGACTTGTCTTTCATCCACCTTTGTCTATTGTGGACCATTGCTGCTGTGCTGCCTGTGCTGTGCAATGCACTGCATCACTGCTCACCCACTTACATCAAGCAACAGGCTCATGGCTAGCAAGAGTGCACTGCAAGGCTCCTCAGGTCAGCTATAAAGTACTCCAAGCCGTGAGCAAGCTCAAGCTTGAGGTTCACACCTCTGCATGACCTCAGTGCATCAGGCTTGCTAGATCTCTGCATGACTGCAGTGCATGCTGGGGGCATGATGCAGGTGGGAGTGAGGAGGAGAGGGGTGAGACCCTATCTGACATGTCAGACATGGATATGAGTGAGTTCATTGTGCATGATGAAGACGAGATACGGCAGAAAGAGCAGATGTGGAACACCATGAACCGAGACTATCTGGAAAAGCAAGAAATGAAGAAGATGCAGCTGGAAGAGGCGCATCAGGTTGGCCCAGTCATTCTTACATAAGACTTGTCCCAAAACGTGTGAGCTCAAAAGGGCATCAGGCACACATCAGGCATTGCGGTCCTGAGCGTTTGTGAATGCAATGCATGAATGCTCTATGTGTGTAGGATGGTTACACACACTGAGTGGACACACACTGAGTGCACAAAGCGTATTGTGACGTCTCATGCAGCAAGAGGCTTGTGCCTCAGCTGACTTGACAGCAATCTTAGATGCACTTGATACCTATGCTTCACTGATACAGTGCCTGCATGTGCGTGACTGTTGCGCTTCAGCCTGGAAATGCTGAGCCTGCAATTGCTGCATGAATCCATTCAGACAAGTGAACATTGTCACACAACAATGCCAGAAGCCATTGCCTCCTGACGATGTCCACACTGCATCACAGGCGCGGACAGACAAGCTGGCCGAGCAGGAGGCTAAGGAAGCAGGGGAGGGACAGAAGAGGGGTAGGGGTCGACCCTTGGGCAGCAAAACCAAGCCCCGGCCTGAGGACTGCCTTGGCCCCAGCAGCACTCCCTTGGAGAGTGCCAAGAACCTGCTGCAAGCCAAGAAGCTGACTGGCAAGATTGACTACGAGAATCTTGAGCGCCTGTTTGAGGACCCTTCTGCCAGGTAAGTCCTGCAGAGTCCATGTTGCATCAGAATTCAGTCAGGGCACAAGCTTGGCTTGATGTACAGTCAAGTGCTGCAGTGATTGGTGCAGTCAAGGTGAGTGATACAGTGGTTCCCTGCATCCCAAACAACAAGATATGTACACCCTGGCAAAGCTGGTCACCCTCATCTGGCCTGCCTGCTGCAGTGACTTGCAAAGCAAAACACCCTCTGCTGTCTGTACACATCTGCAGCAAGCAGCGACATTGCTTTCTGCGCTGCGCAGTGGACCCAGTAAGAAGAGGAAGGTGGGTGAAGCCATTCAGGAGCGAGAGAAGCGGCAAGCGGATGCAGCGGCTGCAAAGCGGCAGCGCCAGCAAGCTGCTCTGGCTGCAGACGCCAAGAAGAAGCAGCGTGCTGGCAGCAGCCTCATGGGCGCTGGGTTGCGCTCTGGACTGGGAAGCAGCAGTGGTCTGTCTATGCTTGGCAGGTTCAGCAAACAGACAGAAGAGCCAACTAGTCCTTCTCGATTCAGGCCTACGAGCCCAACTGCAACACGTGGTGGATGATGTTTGCGACACATGTATGTACACTGGCTGGCATACGGCTCAGCGACTGCTACTGGTCACCTGGCCAGCACATGGTGGACCTTCCAATCATGCACGCTTGCATGCCAATATAATGAGCAGCTACAATGCGTGCAATGTTCCAGGGTTCATGTAACATTGATGTAGGCATTTGAGGCTGGTCGTGTTATGTTTTTATGTGAAAATATGCAGCAAGTGTGGCTGCAAACATGTGCTGCGCACCTTTGATTATGAGAGAAACGCTGACCGTGTGATTTTGCAACAAAGTAGGTGTTTAGGTATGGCCCCTAGATAGACTAGTGATTTGTCACTAAATGTGACTTAGAAAGCAGGTAAAGTCTGTTGATTGCACCGCGTGCAAAGCTGCTAAACAAAATTTTGCATGCAGAATAGCTTTGCATGCAGACTAGAACTTGTACAGACTACTGAGGCCTCGTTTGTTCCTTGTGAGGGCTATGACTGAAGCTGGCGCACTCATATACTGCTAAGGCGTATGTGTACATTTGTAAAGTATTAGCCAAAGCCTCTAGTGCTTGGCCTCTGTTATCTGCTTGACCAAAATGTCTCCCAGCTCAATGCAGCCAACTTGCTTCATGCCAGAGGACATAAGATCCCCTGTTCTGTAGCCAGCATCCAGAGCAGCTGTCACAGCTGCCTCCAGGCGATCTGCTACCTGTAGAACACAGCAACTTTGTAGCAATTCTTTAGCTACAGTACAGATGAGCCAGCTTGTTTTTCACAAACAAAATTCCAGCATACTGTTGCATACGAGAATGAGGCTCAGAGAACTGCTTGACATGTCACTAATGCTTCTTTGAACAGCAAACCCTCATCAACTGTACAAGCTGTATGTAGAATCATGCATGATCCAACTTTACCTTGGGTAGATTGAGACCATATCTGCACATCATGGCAGCACTGAGCACCATTGCCATAGGGTTTGCCTTGTCTTGGCCAGCAATATCAGGAGCAGAGCCATGTACCTGCATCAGCAATTGAGTGTGATCATCCTTCTGGCTATGCATGTTGAACATATGCTGCATGCAGCAGACATCTTTTGTGCGCATGCAACTGCCTACTGCTAGTTGACGAAGCATGCTGAGGGCACAAGCTGGGATAGCATGTGTACAGAGTATTTTGAACATTGAGCTGATGCACCATTGCACTGTAGGCCAAACAGGGGCAAAAAACCAAAACATGTGCACCAAAACTGTCAAAGAATGCCACAGGATGAAGCACAAGTAGCAAGAGAGGAGTTGCATTTACCGGTTCAAAAATGCCAGGGCCATCATTGCTAATGCTAGCAGAGGGAAGCATGCCCAGACTGCCTGTCAGCATGGAGGCCTCATCAGACAGAATGTCTCCAAAAATGTTGCCAGTGACAATGGTGTCAAAGACCTTGGGATTCCGTAGGAGCTGCATGGCTGCATTGTCAATATACCTGCAGTCAGTAGCAGTAAGATATTTGCAGCGGGTTGCTGTGCACACGCGCATGGCGTGGCACTGCCACTTAACATTGTGCCAAGATCAATTTGCATGCTTTCATTCCAATATGTCGTTTGTAAAGACTGCAGTTCAAGCACGCATGCATGTCGACAGTATGCTGCAATGAGATGCACGTCTGCATGCATGTGTGAAACTGCTGAACATCAAACAGCACAAGCCCGCAGTTTGACATGAAGCTTCTCATTATTCATCTACTTATGGCAGTACACTGTATGCACACATGTGCACATATGCTCACACAGTCACAAACATATGACAAAGGTCTAGAGCCATGAAAGTTGACACTAGGGCTTTGTAAACATGCAACTGAAAGAGGCCAAGCACTGGCTACCTATATGTCGAGATAGGCAGAATAGCAAGCAGATGTTATCAGTGCTTACATATGGGATAGCTCAACATCTGGGTACTCTTTAGCAACTCGAGTCACAACCTCCTTCCAAAGCTGGCTGACCTCCAGAACATTGCTCTTCTCCACACTGCATAGCTTCTTCTGTCGCTTCTGTGCAGACTTGAAAGCCACGTGAGCTATTCGCTCCACCTGTTCAGGCCATGGAACTGAGTCATGCTCTGTGCACAGCATTGTGACTCACGCTGATGCAGCATGAGGCACAGTCAGCATTGTGACTCATGCTGATGCAGCATGAGACACAGTCAGTGGTGCCTTGAGATAGACTTACCTCTGACTCTGAGTATATCATGGTGTTGAATCCCACCTTCTCTCCCTTGTCATTTGTCTTGAACCCCTGCAGTTTGCAATGGAGATGAGAGGCAGCGTGTAATGCTGCTCAGAGGATGAGATATGTGTATGTTGCTAATTCAATATACATCGCAGAACTGACCCTTGGCTGCCCAAAGTAGATCCCGCCCACCAGCTCTCTGACAATCATGATATCAGTGCCCTCCACAATCTCACGTTTTAAGCTGGAGGCATCTGCCAGCTGTGGCAGAACTATTGCAGGACGCAAATTTGCAAATGCGTTTAGGCCAGCCCGCAAAGCTAGCAACCCACGCTCAGGCCGCTGATCAGCTGGCAAAGTATCCCACTGGTACCTTCAAGTCATCTGCAGCCCTCAGCAGTATGCATGCAGATTCTCTGCCAGTGTCTGTTTAGTCAGGTCTTACCCTCCAATAGCAGCCAGGAGCACAGCATCGCTCTGTTTGCATGTTTCAAGTGTTTGTTCGGGCAACGGCTTGCCAGTCGCGTCAATTGCTGCACCACCGACCAGCTCTTCCGAAAACTGAAACTCCTCGTTTTCGAGCTTGCCTGCGGCCTCGAGGGCATTCAGAGCAACTTTCGTTATTTCTGGGCCGATGCCGTCTCCGGGTAGGACGGTGATTTTGTGCGCCATGCACGTTATGACAGGACGCCTGTGAGCTGGTTGCTGACGGCTGCAAAACAAGTGTGCACGAGCACGCGCTGGGCTCATGCAACCTGCACTGGCATGCACTCGCTGCGACCCGGCAGATGACATTGTCACCCAATCCATTGTGACCAAAGCGCGCTCTTCGCTTGCAAAACTGCACCTGTCTGCAATGTGCTCAAGTGCAGTACCTGAAGATGAACCGTTGCAATCACAGAATTCGTTGACCAGAGTCAAATCGCGCTTTCGACATGCCTTGGAACAACTGCCCCGACTACTCTGACCCGTCGCTGATGTGCAATCAAGTCATGGTGATGACGTCAGTGTCTTTCACATAACGTGCTGCAAGCAGGTATGCTGAGCCGGCTAAGGGCAGCTGCAAAGCTCCAGACGAGACTACCCAAACTTGTCGGACACCGGTCATTCTCGCTTTCTGGCACAGGCAGCGGCCTGCGAGAAGAAGAGCAGTATTTGGCTGCAATTGCTGACCGCTTTCACGCTGCACCTGAATCAGCAGCCAAATTGCTGGCTGACAGCTTGAGCAGTCAGCATCGTGCTTTGCTGTTGCAAGCATTGGGCAACGAGGCGCAGCGAGTACCCAGAGCCTATGCAGACAAGCTATTCCGAGAAGCTGACACCGACGCTCCTCTTCAGCAACTTGACAAGTAAGCAGCGCCTCTGCCTACATTATAGGCAGTATACAGCAGTATACAGATGCAAATTGTGACGGCATACAGGGAAGAGTTCATCAAAGC
>JAABUW010009697.1_pt1 | contig 10906 bp, 18 predicted proteins | sample 5560081 | NCBI WGS metagenome assembly JAABUW01 (sample SAMN10711882, study PRJNA513363) | rock metagenome | isolation source: Antarctica rocks | place: Antarctica: Victoria Land, Knobhead sud | reverse complement strand
TGACATAATCGCAGGTCAATGCTGCTAACTGCGCCCTGGGCAAAATTGGTTATGGCACGACATCAGAGTGCCTTGGCCACGGCACACCCTTCATCTTCATCAGGCGTGACTACTTCAACGAGGAGCCCTTCCTGAGGAAGCAGCTAGAGGTACATGGCTTGGGAGTGGAGATGAAGCGCAGGGACTTCCTGTCTGGCAACTGGGCTCCCTTCCTGTCAAAGACACTAACCATGGAGTCAAACTTCAAGTAATCATGCATAACAAAGCAGCACTGCACTGCATCACAGGCACACGACGCAGATGTCACAGGCACATGATGCACATGTCACAGGCACATGATGCACATGTCACAGATGACAAACATGTGGTAGTTGGCCTGGGCAGCCATTGATTGCATGTTGTGCAATAGGTGCCATGTGTGTCTCAGTGCTTAACAAAACCTGCACAAAATGCACCTGATGTGCACAATATGCCGTAAAAGAACAATATATCGTGTGTGTAGTGTCAGCTGTCTCATGGCCATCACAAATGTCAGCTGGCGCGTCATGCTTTGCCTATGATGCATGTATGGCGTGCTGCAGTGAAGCAACAAATGGTGCTGAAGTGGTAGCTCGCATGCTGGAGCACATTGCCCGACATAAAGGCTACATCCCAATTCCTGAACCACCAGAAGGGGACATTGGAACAGCCAATGGGTACAATGCTAATGGCCCTCCCAGGGGCAGGGCAGTTGCCAGGGCTGGTGCAGGCAGACTGAGGGATGCCATTGTGTTTGGCTACATGATGCAGCGGCACAGGGCCAGAGGGAAGGTATGTAAAGTATTCACATGCAAGGAACTTTCCTTTTCGCTTCAAGGAAAAGAAGAGAAAACGAAAAAGGGAAGAAACAGAAAAGAGCGAGAAAAAGAGACGACAGGGATAAAAGTTCAAGATCACTCCACGCGGAAGATTCACTGGCGTTTTTGGGAGATCCAAGAAGGCCTTCCACTGATTGGAGTCTGACTTCCAGAACAACAAAGCTGAAAACGACTTGCAGTTGATATGACGCTCTTGTTCACCCTGATGATGCAAAGCATTGTGCAGCATGTCATTCAGCTGCATGACACCAAAAGCTAGATAGCCAGTGTCAGATTCACCATGTCTTGTGCATCTGAATCTCACCACAACTAGTCACCCTGGCAAGTACTGACAGTCATTACAGATGCCGCAAAACACACCTGATGTCATGATCTGTGCATGTATCAGGTGGAGGTGCCAGAGTGGTATGTGCCGGGTGCAGTCAGGGCAACATCCCCAGAGACGCCCCGAGTGAGCGCTGCAGTGCAAGCCTCCTCAGCCGCCACACAGGAAGCCCTGGCGGCCTTCGACATCACCCATGGTCAGCGTTCTGCTTGCACGCATCACACAGAGTCATCTGGCACCTTGTTGTGCATAAATGTCATGCGAAAAACCGAATAATTGAGAAGGATCTCTGAATCATATGCACCTGCAAGTGTAGGAAAGGAAACTATCTGAGCAACTTCAATTGCAGCATGCAAAAGTCTCTGCCTGAGAACGAGCTGCATGCAGGCAAGGAGAACTTAGACCGATGTGCTGATACTGCGGCCTTTCTGAGCATGCTGCATCATCTGGATGACCCTGTGGACGAGGAGGCGGACCCTCCTGAGCTGCCAGAGCGATTAGCTGCCAAAAGCCTGTTCCGCTGGGAGGTCAGTGCATGCTGCTCTTGCTGCAAGCATGCTGCTTGTGCTGCTCTTGCTGATTGTGCTGCTCTTGCTGCTCTTGCTGCTCTTGTTGCCAGCATGCTGTGCAAACTGCAGTCTTAGATTGATCCAGTCTTAGAAGGATCCAGTCTTTTGGGAGCTTAGTCAGATGCATCATTGTTTGCATCAGGGATGGCTGTCACTTATGTATGTCAGGCGATAGCAGCAAACTATGTTTCTTTGTCCCATAGTCTTATACTAGGGCTCACCTGAACAGTGATGACAGGACACTCATGTCTGCCCTCTTGTGTGACACCACAACAAGGATGCGAGGACTGTATAGCACAGGCAATATGGGAGAAACCGCCTGCTGGCTGTATTGGTACCCACCTTGGTCTGTTCTCAAGGGGTGCTGACTCACGCATCTCATGTTGTTGGCTTTCACCTGAATTCACCTGAATTGCAATTTATAATTTATAACATGACACTCAGACATCATGTCACAGGCAATCTGGCAATATGGGAGGCATGAACTGTCTATGAGACCAGCGCTGCCCTTCATACTTGTACCTATGCAAACTGGCTGTGCACAGGATGAGGTGATAGTGACGCGTGCTCCTGGGCGATTGGATGTGATGGGGGGGATTGGGGATTACACCAGCGCTGCCCAACATATATGCCTCCATGTAAATATGCAATGTGCAGGATGAGGTGATAGTGACGCGTGCTCCTGGGCGTCTGGATGTGATGGGTGGCATTGGGGACTACAGTGGCTGCCTGGTGCTGCAAAAGCCTACTGCAGAGGCGTGTCATGTGGCCTGCCAGCGCCACCCCTTGGCCAAGCAGAAGGTGTGGAAGCACATTCAGAACCGACACAAGGGCCACAGTAAGTCCGTTGCTTATGAGTTTAGGGTTTATGGATTTAGGGTTTAGGGCCACAGTAAGTCCATTGCCTCCTCACTCTGTTGCCTGCTTGAGCAGTGTACAATCACTGCAGGCCCGAGGCGTGCATGCAGGAGGAATGTATGTGGATTGTGGCTATGTGCAAAGCTCTGGCGTTCAGCTGCTTGTTTGATCCACAAGGGCCACAGTAAGCTGGCTCACTCCATTGCCACTCTTTTTAGCGAAAGCTCTTTTCCATCCCAAAATATTCATTGAAATGCAGAAACGTCATCCCTACACTGGAGATCTACAGTCAGAAACGCCTGGGGACAGTGAAAATGCGTTTTCTACGTTGGGGGAAATGTTTTAGGCTTTTCAGCGAATACTTTCTTGAGAGGTTCACCATGCATGCAAGCTAGATACATGCTTTTGTTCACAGCGTTCTTATAGCTTCATCCATATCAGGCCGATATGTGTAGACCAAGTCTTGAGTCAATGCTGAAAGGCCACTGCATGCTGATGACACCAACAAGCTCTGACTACAGACTCCTTCTAAATTTTGCATGCCACTCTATTGTGGGCTTCTTCCTCCTTATGTATTTCTGCAGAGCAGTCATGCCTTTTTCCAATGACTCCAGTGTTGCATCATACACGACACACTTAGCAGATAATGTATGATACATCATACATATCATATGTATCATGACATATATGTGTGCAGGCCCCAAGCCTGTAACATATAATGTACAATATCATACATATCATATGTATCATGACATATATGTGTGCAGGTCCCAAGCCTGTAGCATATAATGTACCATATCATGCATATCATATGTATCATGACATATATGTGTGTGCAGGCCCCAAGCCTGTAGCATATAATGTACCATGTACATATCATATGTGTCGTGACATGTGCGTGTGTGCAGGTCCCAAGCCTGTGCTGAGGGTGGTGTCTTTTCATGCTGATGACACCAACAGGTCCCCCACCTTTGACATGGACCTCACCGAGCTGCTGCGAGACGGGCAGCCCATCAGCTACTCAGAGGCCAGAACCTACTTCAAAAGCGATCCTGCCACTAGGTCTCTGATCCTGCTTGCGCTGCTTGCATCCATGAGTCATCTCATGCACGATGATGCAAGCCCATGCATCTGTGCAATCTGTATACCTGAGCTGCAACTTTAGCAGAGGCTTGTGCGAGTTCTGTCGCGGTGTGGGATGCATCGCTGAAAGTTGTGAGTGAAATGTAGGCACACTGTGTAGCTGGCCCCCTGTTGGAGGTGGTGGACAAGCTGGGACTAGGCTAGGCTATGCACAGGACATGCTCCTGTTGACTATTATTGATTTAGCTGCTAGTGTCACAAGAAGCTTCAGCAAAGTTGTTTTATTATACTTGCAGCTGGGCAGATTATGCAGCGCTCAGTGCACAAGCATATAAACTCCGCTGCCTGAGAGCAGTTTCTACTGATTTACACCACTCTCGACATGATATAAATGCAAGTTTTCCACCTACACCAGTGTTACCCAGCAGTAACCATCTTTACCTGCAGTAATCGTCTGTACCTGCAGTAATTGTCTGTGTCTGCAGCTGGGCAGCTTATGTGGCTGGTCCCCTGGTGGTGCTTATGCACGAGCTGGGACTGCGCTATCCCCAAGGCATATCCCTGCTGCTCAGCAGCGCAGTGCCTGAAGGCAAGGGAGTGTCATCATCAGCAGCTGTGGAGGTGGCTGTCATGCAAGCTCTGTGTGCTGCCCATGATGTCCATATTGATGGCCGCCATTTGGCCCTGCTTTGCCAAAAGGTAACAGCTAGATGCCGTGGTGAACACAACGGTGCCTTTGTTGAGATGAGTTTGTTTAGGAAAGCTCCATGTTGTGTCACCGTTCAAAGCTTGATGAGTTGTTTGAAAGCAGTTTTGGGGTGTATTGCATCGGCACATAACATGCGGGCCACAAGCGGCTGCCAGGCGCACGTCTGATTAGCGCCCCTCTAGTGCCAGCTGACCCTCACTACTTCAGTGTATCCAAATGTTTTTGTTACTACACATACTGCATGGAACAGTCTCAGTACTACGTCAGCCTGTTGCTCTTTGTCATCAGGCTGTGTTCACATGCCTCATGGCCTGATGATTGCTCATGACTACGGGTGTGCAGGTGGAGAATTATGTGGTGGGGGCCCCATGTGGGGTGATGGATCAGATGGCTTCCTCCCTGGGGGACCAGCAGGCCCTCATGGCCATGTCCTGCCAGCCCGCCGAGGTGGAGCCTGAGGTACCCATCCCCTCCCACCTCAAATTCTGGGGTCTTGACTCAGGTGAGTCATGCTATGCGTGTCTGTCTGTCTGTCTGTCTGTCTGTCTGTCTGTCTGTCTGACTGTCTGCCTGCCTGTCTGCCTGCCTGCCTGCCTGTCTGCCTGCCTGCCTGCCTGCCTGCCTGCCTGCCTGTCCGACCATCCGCTTGTCTGCCTGCCTGTCTGTCTGCCTGCCTGTCTGTCTGTCTGTATGTCTGTCTGTCTGTCTGTCTGCCTTTCTGCCTGTCTCTCTGTGTCTTTGTCTCTCGGACTTCATACCTACCAATCAGATGCTGAGAGTGTCATTTATCAAATTCTGCTTCTAAGTACTCGGATCTGATCTTCAGTGGTAGCTTGCACGTTGAAACTGTGGCTCTGAGGCTGTGCATGCTGAAATGCCACATGGGAGCTAAGGCAACACCTGGTCCCGCTAGCTTGCAGTTGCAAGGCGCTACCTGAGCCCAGTTGTCTGTGCCATTTTGGTGGTCATCATCCCAGAAAGAGAGAAAACCCTTTACACCAATGTTTCAGTGTGGTGCTGCCACCTTGCCCCATTCCTTAGTGATCAGCAAATGGTTATCTTCTTGGTGCAGGTGTGCGGCATAGTATAGGGGGGGCAGACTATGGATCAGTGCGAGCAGGAGCCTTCATGGGCCTGCGCATCATGACTCAACAGAAGGCAACGGAAGGGCCAGAGCCTCTAGGTCAATCCCATACCTTTGAGTGTATGGTTACATGTATGGTTAAGTGTATTTTTAAGTGTATGGTTAAGTGTATGCTTAAGTGTATGGAGTAGTTTGAGTGCCTTTTCTTGCTTGGATAACACGTCAGACATCTGCCACACACTTTGCTGAAGAGCGCCCAAGGCCAACTATTCAGCTCACACTTGCTTGATGTGCTCGTCACGTCTGCTTGAAGGGCAAGGCTTACTTGGCTCCAAGGCTTTGCAGATGTCGCATTTTGTCATCTATGTGGCCACTTATCGACTTGTCAAGACCTGTAGTGCTTTTTGAGACGTGGGATTTTGTGTCAACTACATACTAGATGGCAAACCATCTGATGCACCACCATTTGCAACCATCTGTTCACTTCCATGAGTGTCTGTGTAATGCAGAGCGCAAATTATGCCAGCTCAGCACATTGCATCACTCAAAATGCAGCATGCGGCATTCACTGTGCACCTTGCACAAGTCACCATTCATGTGTTACCATTCACTGTGCACACTGCACAGGTCACCGTTCATCGCTAAGCATGCACCATTCACGTGTTACTATCTGCTTGCCTTTTGTTGTGCAGGCAATGGGTATTTGTGCAGCATCAGGCCCAGCTTGTATGCCCAGCACTACGAGGAGAATCTGCCTGACAGCATGACTGGCGCAGACTTCCTGGCCAAGTACCACCATCACTACGATCATGCAACCCAGGTTGGCACTGCTCCCCTCACTTTGTGGCTACGCATGCATGACTGCCATTGTGGCTTGTGACTAGTGGTGTCATGTGTCAGGTGAGGGCAATCATTTTGCTTCTGAGCATGGGCCCTAGTGGGTTCTAGAGTCAATGAGCATGAGCATTACCAGATCCAAGGGTCAGTGAGCATGAGCTCTGCTAGATCCAAGGATCAGTGAGCATAAGCACTGCTAGATCTAAGGATCAATGAGCATGACACATGTCCAATGCTGTCATGTGCCATGCTCACAGACTGACGCATGGTTGCGTGAGGTGCAGATCAGTGAGCATAAGCACTGGCGGATCAAAGGATCAGTGAGCATGCCATGAGCGCAATGCTGTCATGTGCCATGCTCACAGACTGACGCATGGTTGCATGAGGTGCAGATCAGCGAGGACAGGAGCTATGCAGTGCGGCAGCCAACAGCCCACGCTATCAATGAGAACCACCGAGTGAGGTGCTTTCGGCAGATGCTTTTGGGGCCACTGGAGTCCCCAGAGCAGCTGATGAACCTGGGCGACCTCATGTATCAGGTACTTACCTTATCTCATGTATTGGGTGCTTACCTCATGTATCGGGTGCTTACCTCGTGTAATGGGTGGTCACGTCATGTATCAGGTACTTGCCTGATTCCTCTCTGTGGTGGTGTGTATTTTGACTGATATCGACTATGCATTTCTATGCATTCACGACTATGCATATCTACTATGTGCATATGATGATGTGAGACAACCTAAGCTTGCAGCGTGGTCAAGTTGCCCTTGCATACATACATCACAAGCACAATGCTTCGAGAATGCTCTGAGTTGTCATCAGTAGGGGTGGTTGCGTCAGGGCACTGCTTGGGAGGTGTGGTGCCAACCTGCTTATGGGCCTCAAGCTGGGTGAAAGGGTTGTGAAGTTCTGCCTGAGTAACAGGCTCTACAGTAATGACTCTGTGCTTAGACCAACATCTGCTCAACACTTGGATGCCCAGTCTCTCTGGCTGAGATAAACCTGCTGATCTTGATCCCACTTTCCAAATAGGAAGGTTTATGGTCAAGGCGCAGCATTGCTGTGGAATCAGGTTGCATGGCAAAGCAATCATCAGCAGTGTCATGACCATGAAAGGCAACATGATCCTCACAATAAGAAACCCATGGGTTTCTGATCTTTGAGGGGCCAGAGTGTCTTATTGTGCTTGTCACACAGCGCCTGCTGCTTGAAGTTGACCCCATGCGATGCAGAGTCACGCTGGGTACAGCAGGTGTGGTCTAGGCAGTGACGGGACAGACCGCCTAGTGGCTCTTGTAAGGCAAGAGCAAGCCATGGCCAGACTGCACCAGGAGCCCCCAGTCCTGTATGGGGCCAAAATCACTGGCGGTGGCTCAGGAGGTCACCACTCTACTTTTACATTTCTTTTGTGTTCAGTCAGCAATGCTATCATGTGTACATATTGCTGACATGCAGCATCATTTGGCTGCTGCAGGATGCTCCGATGTGTTGTTCCCTTTGTCATTGCACTTGGCAATTTTGTTCATCAATGCTGCATCCTATGCATGCAACATGAGGCACAAAGTCTGAGATTCTTGTGACTGCTGCAAGCATTGTTCTGTTATTAGCTGGCGCTGATACATCCTCTGCTGATGCGTCAGGTTCTGTGTGCATTCTGGGAGCAGCCACAGCAGAGGCTGAGGCAGCAGTCCAGCGTATCATCAGCAAGTATGCAGAGGAGACTGGCTTCAACCCATATGAGTTCAGGGGAACCAGCATAGGCGCAAGCAGATTCGGCCACATCAAACTAATGCGGCGATGATTGCTGTGTCTTAGCAGTGACGCAAGCTTTCCAGTAAAGGGATGGCGTTTCTGGCTTAGAATAGACGTTTCGGGATAGAACAGAGCTAATGCATGATGCAGACAACACAGGAAAGCTGCTCGGTTTGAGACATACGGCATGCCCACATGGAGAACATTCCTAAAATGAACCTTGCTGAAATGCGACCTCTGACAATGAATAACGTTTGACTAGACAGACCAAGTTTTCGAACTTCAGTTTTGACAGACATATTGAACACAGGTAGTAAACGCACAGACCTTTGCATTTGATGTTGCTTCATTCTTCAGACGCACTACACATGACAAGTGCATATTGCAAGATGATGCTGACTTGCAGCAAGTCTCACAAAGCCCACCTTTTTGCAAGCAGAGCAGCAAGATTGGCTTCCCATTCAAGGATGCCAGTGTACAGTACAGAATCAGTGGAAAGTAGCAACAAAACATGCGCAAACACAGCAAGGCAAACAATGTGTCATATGCAAGACAACAGCAAATATGTCATTGTTGACATTGCAGCAAATAATCCTCATGGTCTCCAAACACTGAAATGTAAAATGCTGCAAGCTGCCCGCAGCTCTCGCTGACATGCCTTGCGCAAGCATGAGGCTTTGATGCTTGCCGAGCAAAACAAACTGCTGGTATCTTTTGGTATGCAACTGGCGGCTGTGTTTTCAGTGGCGGTGGGCACTGCGTGCTGGCAGGCACGTCAGCACATTGTTCAGCGCTGCAAACGCTTCTTTCAGTTCTTCTGCCAGCTGCTGCATGTTGAACTGGAAACTGTACCAACGCACCTGAACACACAGCAGGCTGAATTACTTCGTTGATCCAATAGTAACCCGAAGGTTCAGAGTGTAGGGTCTGTTAGTGCTGCATTGACTATGACGATCACTTTACAGGCCATGTGGGCTGATGCGCTGGCAGTAGGCACCATCTAGCTTGACCAGCAATGCAGGCATACATGCAGGAGTTATAATTGTGGGTCAAGATGTTCTGTTGAATGCATGCATCTGTGAACAGCTTACATGGCCAATCGGAGGACACTTGTTTCAAGCATGCTGCTAAGGTGCACATGAATGTCGTGAGGTGCAGATGTTGGTCAGGAAAGCTATTGTGCATGTGCTGGACGTCATACCATTTGCCTGCACCGTACACGTCTTACCAAAGTCCAACAGTTCCAAGCTAAGAGCCAATGTCATGCATAACTGTAATCAACCGCAGATGACATGCCAGCATGGTATGCAGCAAGCAAGTCAGCAGGCCAGACATAATCTTGTCATAACCCAGTGTATTCTCTTGCAACCTGTTGCATCATCTCTGGCTGCTGCCTGTAGCAAGCTGTCTTCCGCTGTAACCTGTCACAACCCGGTGTAACCTGTAACCACCTGTTGTAATCTGTTGTCACCCAGGGCAACCTGTGGTAAACTGGTGTGACCCACCTTAGCAATGTAACCAGTCTGGTCAGCAGGGAAGAAGGCCAGAGAGGGCTGGTTGTCAAGGCCCTCCTGACCCTGAGTGGCCCCATCCAGGGCCCTCTTGTCCCCCCGGCTGGCAGCATCTGGATTGCTGTCGTCCTCCTCTTGCTTTGAGGCCTTGGCTTGCGTGTCAGATTCTGCCTCATTGGCCTCTTGGGACAGGTTTGTGTACTCGCCTCTGCATGCAGTGGTGGCCAGAGTGAGTCAAACATCCAGTATTTGACGTGTAGATCAGATTCTGCCTCGTTGGCCTCTTGGGAGAGGTTTGTGTACTTGCCTCTGCATGCAGTGATAGCCAGAGTCAACCAGAAAGCCAGCATGTGATGTGCATGTCAGACTCTGTTGCACTAGCCTCTTGGGAGAGGTTTGTGTATGACATGTGAATCAGATGCTGCCTCACTGATCTCTTTGGACAGGTTTGTGTACTCGCCTCTGCATGCAGTCATAGCCAGAGTCGACCAGAAATCCAGCATGTGATGTGTGAGTCAGATTCTGCTGCATTAGCCTCTTGGGACAGATTTGTTTACTCGCCTCTGCATGCAGTGATAGCCAGAGTCAGTCAAAGATCCAGCATTTGGCATGTGAATCAGATTCTGCTGCATTAGCCTCTTGGGATACAGTTGCGTACAAGTCTCTGATTTGCGAAAGAAGCAGAAGAAGAAGAAGAAGAAGAGGAGGAAGAAGAGGAGGAGGAAGAAGAAGACAATGAAGAAGACGAGCAGACAGAAACATAGCCAAACTCAGGAGATGAAGGGGCAGCAAGGGACCAAAAGCAGCGGCCACAGCACAACAGAGAAGCAACAAGAAACACAAGGGGAGGAGGAGGGGCAAGAAGCAGAAACACAATAAGAGGAGGGGCGAGAAGCAGGAACACAACAGGGATGGGTGAGAAGCAGAAGAGTGACCTCTGGGAGGCGGAGAGGCTGTTGAGGAGGCGCTGCTTGGTGCTGCGTCGCTCACTGGCAATCTTGGTCAGCTCCGCCACCGTCTGCGTCCACCACCCAGCACTTCATGTCAGTCACACTCTAGTAGACAGAGGCACAGACAATCTGTACACTTGTTGTATAATCAGCCTGCATGTCTGATGGATTAGACAAGTCATGACAAACTGCCTTGAACCAGCAAGTGCTAATCACAGTCCAGGTGAAGTTTAAGGGATGTCTATAATTGTGTAGCAGGTCTCCAGCTGGACTCAAATCTGTGGTGTAATGCCACAGCATGCTGCAATGCTATGGAGAGCCATTGTCTGTTTGAAACTGGGTCACGGCTGTTGCATGCAACAAGAAAATAC
>JAABUW010009696.1_pt1 | contig 10907 bp, 9 predicted proteins | sample 5560081 | NCBI WGS metagenome assembly JAABUW01 (sample SAMN10711882, study PRJNA513363) | rock metagenome | isolation source: Antarctica rocks | place: Antarctica: Victoria Land, Knobhead sud | reverse complement strand
ATGTGTTCCGTCCCGCTCCTCAAGGTTGATGGACATTCTTGTCTATCACCTTACTACGCTCGCTTCCTTACCAAATTTTCTTTTCCTGACCACCACTGCAAAGCATAAAACTTCCCACCACTGAAAATCGTAGAGTAAGAGCAACTGTCCTCACAGCAGCTTGTTAAGGGGTGCTCCAACCAGAGATCGCATCCATGGACAGACCCAAAACCATGGCGCCTGCTCAAGACCGGACGCCTCCTCTTTCTAATCAGATTGAAAATCACAACACCATGGACCAAAGCGGGAACGGAAGAGAGCAGGCTGGGATTCGATGCAGCTGGTTCGCGAATGCGGAGCAAGTTGATAAGATACGGGCCACGGACCTGGGCATCCTTGGCTACCTACCATGGGAACTGCGGCAGCAGATACTTACGGTGCTGATCCCTCAGCCGCCCATCGACTACCCAGAATTCTATTCAAGACGTTCGATTTTCAGAAACCGGTGGGCTTTCGATGGTTGGGCCTTCAGGCCACTGGGCTCTGCAATGATGCCACTGTGGCATTCCCAGCGTAGCCTCTTGGCTTCACACCACGACATTCGCGTTACGTCGAGGTTCGACAATCTTGAGCAATTCGGACAATGCGGGCGGCTTGAAATTCGACCTTACTTCTCTACCTGCGAGCCTCGCTTTGACTGCCACCCCTCTTCCGATTTTTTTATGGCCGTTCCAGAATATGATGTCGTCCACACTTTTTCTGACGGAGACATCATTGATGTTCGTCCCGAAGAACATTGGTCCGAAACACCATTCCTCCATTATGGCGGTGCTGGCGATGCCACCATCGGCAATCTCAGACAGGCTTCCAAAAATCTAAGAGATGAGTTCGATAGCGGCTTTTTCGCGACCCACAATTGTTTCATAGAATCTCCTAGAACACTCGAGCTGTTTTGTACGTCACCTACGGTACTACATGCACCTTGCCAAGGCCGAATATCTATAATGGTTCCGATCCTTTCAATATACGAACATGATGAAGCATCCGAGAAAGCACGCATGGAGCACTGGTACGCAGCTTTGGAGTCACTACCTTCGAATCTGAAGACTCTGGCGATCTACCTTCGCTACAGAAGGAAGACGGCAAGCGGATGGAACAAGCATTTCCAGAGGCTCGATAGGATCCTGAACAAAGCGAAGAGGTACGCGCCAGGTGCGAAGATTACGATAGGGTTGACCTATGTGCACGAAACAAGAGACCGCCTGTTGAGTCCAGATACGAGCGAAGATACGATGGTTCGCGGCATTAGAAATCTGATACAGGACTGAACATAAGTGCTCAATGTCGATGAAAGAGATGGTAATTCCATTATGTGCCTCGGCAATGTTGCAGCTTCTTGCCGTTAATATCTTGGGATTTGCAGCAAGTAGTTTTGGTTCGTTGGCATCTCTGTGTTTCCACATCCTGCTCATGCATCTATCTTGCGTCCTAGTTGCTGAATTAGCTTTCTTCGACGTTTTGGCTACCTGAGGTCCACCATTTCACCGTCATTGCCCAAAACGTTTACCACTCGGCGTAGAGGAAGCAAACCAGTTTTGTGACCATCTGAATTTGCCTTGCCCGCCCTTCGATTACCTTTATGGTTTACTTACGTGACTGTTAAATGAACGAATTCCTCAACATGCACAATCAGACATTCAATGACTGACCGCTTGATTCCCTATGTATCGTAAACCGAAGGGCTGTGCGTCGATCGAGGAGAAACATCTATGCAACAATATCCCAGCAAATGCCACAAGAGACCCGCCAATGCATCCATTCCCACTGGCTGGCCATCCAAGAACAGAGTATACCAAGAGAGAGCGTCACGACCTTGCCCCCGGCGGTGCGCCCACCCTCCTCTTTCCCAGCGCCCGCCCCACCGCGTCTCTTACCATTGGGTCCGCCCTGATTGTATTCTGAACCAGCCACTCCCTGATCCTCCCTCTCAACTCCTTCACCACACCTTCATCCCCCACGAACGGTGTCATCTCGAGCGCCAGCAGCCTCCCCGCCTCGACATCCGAACCCTTTGCCGTCTGCTCGAGTCGGACCAGCTGCTGTGGATCTATACCTCCGGCCGAGGATGTAGAGGGAGCGGTAGGTGGAGCGAAGAAAGACTGCAATTGGGAGATGGCGATAAAGAGCGTGAAGACGGCTTTGCGGGCTAGGATGAGGAGCTGATATGGGAGGAGAGGCGGGTGGTTCGTCAAATTCTGGAGGATAGGGTTTAGGTATCGAAGCAAGGGGGGAGTGGCGGTACGAGTGAGGGTGTGAAATTCGAGAAGAAGGAGAGCCGTGAAGGTCAGATAGCGCCACTGGTATACCAAGCCTGGTCAGCTTACTAACGGAAAACGGATTTGACGGCATAGGAGTACTCACATAGCGGCCCCAATTAACATAGCCAAGCACCCCCAGAACAAACATGAAGAAAAAGCTCCCGACGTAGAACAACGCATTCCCAACCAGCCCCGCCCACAGATAATCCTTGATACTACTTACATGCTGCCACTGCAGCACCTCGGGCCCAAACCGCTCGTAAGCAAACCTCTTCGTCGGATTCGTCAATGTATCCTGCGCATCCTTCAACGTGACATAATACGCATCCGTATCGGCCCCAGCTGTACTATCCTTCCCTCCAAACACCGACGACCCGACCTTGTCCGGATGATGCAGCGCCGCCAGTCGCCTGAAGCGCGATTTAATGACTTTGTCCTCGGCGTCGTGGGGGACACCGAGGAGGGTGTAGAAATCGCCGGAGGCACGCAGCCAGTAGTCGGCTTCGTAGATGGTGTAGAGGAGGTAGGCAATGATGACGGTGATGTGTATGCGGCGACGGTGTTTAATGTAGAGGGGCGTACCGGGTTGGGGTTTGGGGTCGCCGGCGCGGATCACAATGCCGTAGTAGAGTGCTTGGAGCCATCCTGTGACAAGCTGTAGAGTGTCAGAGACTGCGATTTGGTCTTGCTTTAAGGACTCACGTTTGGCAAGAAGGTCCAGCCGGCGTAGGAAAGAAGGCCGTTGAGAGAGACGGTGGTGGTGGTCGCGTTGTTAGCCATTGTGATGGCTGTAGCAGGGAGTAGGATAGTAAGAAGGCTTCACCAGTACTCCCTTACCCTCAGCGGAACTCTGCCTTGCTTTGAACTACTCAGCAAACTCATCGTAGAACACTTTGATGCTCTTTGAAACGTTTCCTCCTGTCGCAACAACAACCCCTTTGCCGCTTATCTCCATCCCTTCGATCTTTATCTCCGCAGCGAGAAGTCTCGGCGCGCTTTCCGAGAATTGCGACACCCGAAGAGTCTGCCATGGTTGCGCTCACGTGTCACACCATGTCTACGGAAGTTGATGAGCTTGATACATCCATTAGAAAGCATAAGAAGCAACGAAGCATAAGAGAGGTTGATGCGAATGCGAAGAAGCGCAAAAGATCCGAACACCTAGACACAAGTCTAGCATCCCCTACCAAGAAGCACCGTTCAAAGCACCCTGCAAAAGGGCAAGCTATCACAGCGCATATATTTCAATCGCTCGACTCCGCCGAAGCATCACCTTTCTCCCAACAGACCTCCTCGCTATACCTACCACTTTCGCCGATATGTCAGCGGCAACCACTCCAGGGCTTATGCGCGGAGCACCTCTCACCCCTCATCCTAACCTACTACCCTCCATTGAATGGCGTCGTGTTGTCATATGCCAATGTAAAGCTTTCAGAAAGACTCCCGCAGCATGAGGATAAGGAGGAAGAACCTATACTTGCAAGATCGATTGATGAGTATGCGGTCAGCTACGTTTGGATTACCGCCGATTTCTTACTGTTCCGACCGAAGCGGGACTGCATGATTGAAGGATGGATAAACTTGCAGAATGAAGGGAACCTGGGGTTGGTGTGCTGGAATTACTTCAACGCGAGCATTGAGAGGAAAAGGCTGCCGAAAGAATGGAGATGGGTGCCTGGAGGCGTCGGATATCGATCGAAGTCACAGAAGTTGAAACGACCGGCGACGGATTCAAGCATGGAGACCGATGATGGTGAGGAAACTGTGAATTCAAATGGCGCAGGAGACGAGGAGGGTCATTTCGTTGATAGGGATGGGGAGAAGGTCGGGGGTATGATCACGTTTAGGGTCCAAGACATGGAGACGTCTCGCAGCGCAGATCGTGAACAGGGATTTCTGAGTATACAAGGGACAACGCTGAGCGAGGAAGAGGAACGTGAGCTACGTGAGGAAGAGTTTCTACGATTGCAGGGGAAGCCAGTGAAAAGGCCTGGTGTACGACGAGATCTAGATCATACTATGTCAGGAGCTTTGGTCAACGGAGATAGTGATGGTGCGATGGACGTAGATAGAAGTCTGAAAAAGAAACATAGAATGGCCTACTAGCTGGATCAGACTTGAACTGTGGTGAACCTCTAGTTCAACTGATCAATGCTCAGGCATGGGTCGTAGTTCTGCCTCTATTCTGGCTTCTATGCCTTATCATCTTCTCCAAAAGTGCACATACCGTAAAGTACGGAACCTTCCGCCATACTCAACACCTGCAGATCATGTTAGGGCTTCGCTTAGATTAGCGGCAAGCCTCCCGGCGGAGACGCGGGTCGCGGTTGTTCAACGACGACCTCTCGTCTTCATTTCCTCTTATGCCTATCAAGTCCAATGTGTCTCTAAACAGTCATGAGGATCAAACTCACTGTTCAACGGCACTCTCTGCCGCCAGCTTATGTGCTATGGACAGTAGGGGTTCCCCGCCCCCCCTACACGGCTACTGGAGCTAGCGTCACTGTTTCACAGCTGCTGGAACAAGTCAACGATGTTATACCACTGGAGGCCGCCGAATGGGGCTTAGAAGACTATGCCGTCGAAGTGGGGGGCTTTGAGTGCCTGCACTTTGCTGAGCTAATTCAAATTTTCAAGGAAGATGACGAGGTTTGGTATGTCAGATCTTGCATAGCTACGTTGAACATGGCTCATAGAGGCTAGCATACGGCCATTACAAACTTCCGACCTACGCTTCCGCAGAGTATCTGGGCGACACCAAATTACCGCCGATGGCAGGCATCTCATTGATGGCGTTGCCTTCGGCCGTCCTTTCCTACGACGAACAGAGAGGCCAGCAATCAAGATCCCTCCGAGGAAGCGAAGACGAGTCATGTATGATGACCCAGCGGACGATAGCAATGGGGACACCCATGACGATCGACAAGCCATTACACACGCTGGCTTCGAGGACTCAGATACGGTTCCAAACGAGAGTGAGGATGGAGCCGATGAAGATTACGTGACCATTGGCCAAGAAGAGGCAGATCTCAGCGCAGAGCTTGAGGACATACACCAGGATCTTCGCGATCAGTCCGGACGGAATGAATCCAACAACCTGGAGGCTGCAGTCGCACCGGACAATGATTCTGCCACAACAGGGCTTCGACGATCTAAGAGATCTCAAGGAGCTAGACAGGGGCTGGGTTTACAGGGGCCCGAACTGCTGAAGCTGACAGATGAGAATGGGAGACCCTACCCCAGCGGATTCAATAATCTGTTGTTGGAGCTCTACCATCAAGAGGGCTCGGCACGACCTGATGCGAATGCGAGAAAGCGGAAACGGAGGAGTGTTCAAGGCCATGAAGCTAGTCACCAAAGCCCAAAAGCCAATGGCAAAGGCCCAGGAGCCACACGGCCCACTAATAGACGAGAATCCAGTACGAGCTCAAAAAGCGTACGATTTGAAGACAATCCTCTAACCACTCCTCCGACCACCATCCTGGATGCAGAGGATAGTGAGGATACCGAGGATGAGGACTTTGAGCCACCGGCTGACGGAAAGGATGAGACAGACGAATCCGACAAAGAGAATGCGGAGCCAAAGGTTGATGAGGATGTCTCTAGCGAGGTGAGTCCGTCCACATTGTAGTAGCATCACTTGTGAACCCTTGGAACGAGTTATATGTTGTGATTTCCACGGAAGTTCTATCTCCATGAGACATCCTGTTTCTTGTTTGTCAATTCATACCTACCATAATCTCTTTGATGAGATCTTTCTTTTTGCATGGATACTAAACAACATTCACACATAGATCATGTCGAGCGAATCGGAGAGTAGCTCGTCGACATCAGAAAGTGACGATGATAGTGACGACACGTCATCGTCAGGGTCCTCCACGAGCAGCTCGGAAGCCAAAACCGAAGTCGAGCAGCGTCCAGTCGACACGTCGAAGACCTTGGCTCAAACCGATGACACTTCCAATTCCACAACGTCATCCAGTGACAGCTCCTCTACTTCTGAAGATGATGAAGCTTCCAATAAGACTACCGCTGCCACTAACGGATCTGTCCTGGGACCCGTTACTGCTCCAGAGCAGCCGCCGCTTGTCTTACAGCCCGGTCAGGATGAGTCGCAAGAGCTGACCCTGTCTACGCGACAATACAACAAGATTCGCAAGCTTGCGGAGCCAGAAAGGGCACGTCGATGGCTCAGAGGTGTTTTGGAGGGAGACTCCAATGGCCACGTAGTGCAGTTTCACCTTTACCATGCCTACCGGGCTCAATTTCTCCATGATTGTACAGGCGGGAATGATGTTCTGTCAGCAAAAACGTTGATCACCATGATCTTTGATCTTTTTGGAGGCGCACGTGCGGCACACCTAACCACGCCGCGGGACGAGTATGTAGTCAAAGGTATCCGGCCGCGCAGTCATTCTACTGGTTCAATGTCCCAATCTGCGTTGCGAATACCCCCGGGTCAGGGAAAGGTTAGTACGCAGAAACGGAATGAACGCCGTAGAAATGCTAAGAGAATCATTTCTGCTCAGAAAGCTGGAGAAAGTTCGGTCCAAGATACTTTCCAGGATTCGATGGCTAAAGTAAAGCAACCAACGGCGATTTTTGAGACAAGAGAAGCAGGCTCTCCTCCGGTTTCTTCCACCCCTGACGATGCAGAGTCAGAATTTCTTGCCAGGAGGCAGGCTTTGCTGGAATCGATTGCCTCTGGAGGAGTGGAGGTTGACGTAGGCCATCGTGTGGGTGATCCACTGATTCAGAAACAGATCAGCCACACCGTGCCCATGGATATCTCCGTGAACGCAGAGGGAGCCTTGTCGGATGTGGATGCAAGAAAAGGCTCTACAACAACAATGCTCGCGCGGCCTGTCGAAGAGTCACAAAAGATCGAAGATGGCACTCCTGGAATCGTGGACGACAATAACGCTGTGTCGCTCGAGCAAAGACCATCTCAGGAAGCAAGCCAGCCGGCGAAACCTCCTAGCGAGGATTCAACTGAATCCTCTAAACCACGATCAAAGATCGACCTTGCTAGCTCGCGTCGTTTACTATTCGGTGCCTTAGGCCTGAGAACGCCGAAGACGAAAGAAGACGAGAGGACATTACAAGCGAAGCTAATGAATGACGCGAGACCTGCAAACCAGGTTCAAGCCAGCGGAAGCGCGCCCGAGGACCACAATACAGAACAAATTGCTGGCGACGATGAAAGCTGGAGGGACAAGATCGATCTCAGAGCAGTCGAGTGCTGCTACGAAGGGATCACGCTAAGCAATCCCCCATTCCCCTTCGTACAGCGATGGGATCCACAGCAGAAACGCGGTTATAGCAACGTCGAGACGAAACGAAAGAGTGGTAGGGGCAACAAGCGGAAGCGCGACAATGAGCGGTACTACGACGATAGGACGGAAGAGCAAGCATCAATGCCCGCTACGAAGCGAGGCAAATCCATCTCTCCCACAGGTAACTTTGACGTGGCTGAGACCCAGACTATGGAAGTCCAAGGAGAGCAGCCGCCAGACGCCCCACCAAACTCGAGCGATTCAAATCAAGGTGCCGTCAACGAGCAGCTCCTTCGTGAGTCTCAAGAGGCTGCAGAGAATGCCCAGATCTATGAGAGTTATGAAGAAGACTTACCACCTTTGCCAGATGACATAACTGCTTACCCTGATCTGACGCTGGATACCGCAAAAGCAGGCACAGTCATTGCTTTCAAGAAATTGGATATGTCTGTGGAGACGAGTTGGCAGCCCAGGATCTCGGACTATCGAACAGCTATCATAGACGAGTGCCAGGATGATGGAACACTTTACATGACTTTGGCTTTCCGCGACCGGCCAAATCAAGAAGCCACCTACGATCCAGAAACTGGTGAGCGGCTGTACCATAAATTCGAGATGCCAGGTTACGACAACCAAGAGGATGAGGAGAATGAGGGCCATCTTGAATTGCCGTTGGCAGAGCTTATTGAGCCAAAGATCGTGCAAGCCCCAGAATCTAATCAAGATGAGGCTGCACTTCCGGTGATAAGTGGAGGTGCTAGCGATCATGCCAATAAAACATCGACAGGCATGACCTGCGAGGACGAGCCGCAAGTTGACACGGAACTTAGGCCTTCTGATGAGACTTGGGAAGGTTTCGAAGAGACTGGGAGGCTTGACGAGCCTGAGGGGACGGACCATACGGAAAGGTTAGAAGATATAGAGGAGCTACAGCAGACTACGGCGATCGGGCAAAGCGAGGAATGTCGACAAGTGGAAGCGATCGACCCGGTGCAAGAAACCGAGCACCTTCAGAAATCCAATGAAGCGGTCATCCCGACAATGGATGGTTCAGACGACATTTCGTATCCTGATTTAGGCGACAAGCTGAAAGAGCTCGTTACAATGCCCGTTGAGGAAGTATCCAATGCGGCACCGGATGCCGTATCAACCTTGCCTAGGACGGCCGAGCCATTGCAGAGCGATGCAACAACAATCAGTGCCAGAGACCAGTTACGACAAGAGATATCTGAGCTCATCAAGGATGCAGGCTGGCGATCAAGTATCCATGTGCCGGTCGAGGAGCCGAGCCCACAACAGGAATCGCAGATACCACATCAAGAAGCGATCGAAGTTAACGTACAGAGCTCCAATCCGCCTTCACCTAGATTCAATGGCTTTGGCCATACGTCTATAATGGAAGACGCTTCAGAGACTCTCCCTGCAGAGATTCCGGAGACTTACCAAGAGCCGGTTGAGGTAGCTGACAGCGTTCCAGCCCAATCAGTAGATTATGCCGATGGTTTTCGCCAGGAATCCCTCGAGAATCATATCACGGACGAAGACTTAGCGTCAGCCAACAACCACGATGACAGTCTCATGTGGGACGCACAAGAAAGCGAGCAAATCACACCTGCACGAGCAAGCCCTTCCATATCACCTCCGCAAGCCTCCAGAATGCCGCGATCCAGACTTCAGCCCCAACACGGCGCACCACAAATTCGCCTTTCCGCATCGCCTCCTAGGAAAACCAAAGGCAAACCGAAGTCTCTTCCCAATCCCAGCGAAAACCAATCTCCAATCTTACCGCCCAAAGTATCCCAACCCAGAACCAAAGCCCGCAACAGCGGCCCTCAAGCAAAACCTAGCGACCCAAGCCCCTTTGGCTCCGATGGACTAAACTCCGAAGACGACCTCCCCACCCTCGAAAAGGTCTTCGCCTCCCGCATCTCCTCCCTACACCACCCCTCCTCCCAATCCTCCACAAACCTCACCATAAAACCCGAAGACAACAGCCAAACCAACCTTTCCGCCATCCCCACCCACACCCCCTCCCACACAAAGGCATCAATCAAATCCTCCTCCCTCAACAGCCCCCTCCCCATCCTCTCTTCCGACGACGAAAACCCCTCCCCGGGCTTCATCTTCTCGTCGCAGATACCGCAAGGCTCCCAGATTGTCGATCTCACGCTGTCGAGCGACCCGGTAGAGCCGTCGGATAGTGCGTATGAAGGGGATTCGAGCCTGCCGAATGGGCCCGGGTGGATCACGAAGCTGAGGAGTAGTCAGAGGGCGAGGTCGGAGGGGAAGGCGGGGGAGAGGAGGAGCAATGGGGGGGTGGCGCTTGTGGGGAGGTGATGGGGATGGGGTGGGGAGGGGAGGGCTTGCTGATGTGGGTGTTGAGACGTTGCTGTTTAGCTGTGCGAAGGGACTCTGCGTTGAAGGCTTTATGCTTGGGACGCTGGTACTGATAGCATATAATGGTAAAATGGCATGAACGGTTTTCTGGGCGTGTGGATACATAAAGTGTGTGATTGGCTTAGGTCAGCATTACAGTGCTCTTCATTGTGCTTTCGCTTGATTTCATTCAGAAGCTTCCTCTTTCCATTCCATCGACCTTCTTGGACCTGTGCTAATATCCGTCTTGGTGCAGGAAGAGTCGGTGATGCGTTTTACTGAGCCAACAGGACGAGACCCCTCTTCCACTCAGCGACTTCACGTGCAACCAATGCGCTCAACCATCGGTAGTTGAAAGACCTCGTTCGTGTCTTCAAGATGTATTCTGTCGGGCTTCCTTTTTCCGGGCGGGATGCGTGGAAAGGGATTCGAATCGCATGAGAATGCTTCTTGAAACCCAAGCTGGAACTTGTGCCATTCGATATCTGATTTCGTGTGTCCATCATCAACACCGCCAGGATCCATGGTTTCTCAACAGCTCATGAAGAACATGGACAGTCTTGGAGAAGTTTGTAATGTTAGGGTATTGGTGCGTTTATTGCGGATGTGGGTATTTAAAACTCTTTCTAACATCCATAATTAAGAGCTGATGTTCGGTTTAGCGCTCGAGAACATCCTGGAAGGGTTTGTGCATGTTGTTCAAGGGTGCAAGTAGAGTTGCGTTGGGATTTGGGGATAGGATATGAGGGTCTTTGTACGAGATCATGATTGGTATCCGAGGGGTTGGGCTGGCTGAGCTGACCGCGGCTGACTTGGGGAAATCACTGGTGTCAGAGGGATAACCTGACAGAGCTGACGCCGGCTCACAAGTTGTTTTTGTCAATGCATTACAAGTTTTGTTAGCTACAATTCTGGGCTACGTTGAACATCGATGGTCAAAAATTCCTCGACTATTTTT
>JAABUW010009695.1_pt1 | contig 10908 bp, 16 predicted proteins | sample 5560081 | NCBI WGS metagenome assembly JAABUW01 (sample SAMN10711882, study PRJNA513363) | rock metagenome | isolation source: Antarctica rocks | place: Antarctica: Victoria Land, Knobhead sud | reverse complement strand
CAGCAGCAGCTGCATGATGCTGTGTTTGCTGTTCTGGAGTTGCATTCACAGGAATGGCTGGAATGCCAACATTTGGCATGGTGGGGGGGAAGGGTAGCAGTGGCAGCATGGGCAACATGTTCACATGACCCTGCAGACAAAGTAAATACTCAAGCATACACCACAGCAGCTGCTTAACAAGGTAAGCAAGGAAATGGAGGCAACATTGGACACGTGCAGACCTTAGGACAGTAACTCTGCAGGCACGCAGCACTTTGATCCCTCAGACATGATGACTACATCTGCTTGAAGTCAAAAGGAGATTCACATACCTGCAGCTCAGGAGCAACGCTGGCTGGGTTGGTCTGGCCAGCATACTGCATGTGCTGGTACCCCATAGCTGGAGCAAACAGTGCCATGGACGTTGCTGGCACCCACTGAGGCATGTTCCACACATACCCATAGTTGGCTGCTGCCCAGCTGCCTGCTGGTTGAGCCTGGTCTGCCTGCTGCCCCTGCTGACTGCCCCCTGCCTGCTCCTCTGCATTTGCCTCTTGTGGCTGCGTCCAAGCTGCAGGGGTGACCCCAGTGTCGCCTCTGCCAGGGCCATTCCCATCGCCTGCACCTTGGCCACTGCTGCCTGCACCACTGCCAGCTCCACTGCCACCAGCACCACTGCCTGAGGGCTGCTGGCCACTGCTGCCACCTCCACCAGCCTGTTGCTGACCAGTGCTGCCGGTATTGGCCCCAGCTGTGGGCCCGGTGGCTGCTGCTGCTCCTGTGGGGACTTGGTGTCCATGTGCATGAGGATGCTGCTGATGTTGAGGGAGCTGGCCAGGTAGGTGTGCTGCAGCTCCACCATCCTGCATAGAAAGACACCGTTGGTGACAACAATAGACACATGCTGGTCAACATGAAGTCATAAGTACAGACTCGTGTCCGAGGGCTTTTATGGCGCAGTGCAACACGCAGTGTCGCATCAGCAGCTGCCTCATGAATAGCCACTTGGGCATTTTATTAACAGTGCAAGACAACAAGTACTTGATTGAGTATTTGAGCTGATGTTACCTGAGCAGGGGGGGGGCCTTGCTGCTGACGAGGGGGCTGAGGGGCCCTTGGTGCCAGGACTGACGTCCGGCATGTAGGGCAACTCTGCTGTCGCTCCAGCCATGACCTGTAAACATGCCACAGAACATCATGAGATCATCAGGATCTGTCAAAACAGCTGGTGACTGAACTTTTGGTAATGATGACTGCAAAGCCAACGGGCTATCGTTGCAAAGCTTCTATCTGGTCTTGACTCTCTGCTGACCAGAAACGGATGCTGCTTATCACCAAGCTCGCTTTGGCTACATGCTACGTTGGACGACACACTCAAACGTGACTGAGTACACAGTATGCTGCAGAACAAGGCAAGGTCAAGCAGTATCTCACAGGCAGAGGCTTTAGACCACGATGCACACAGCAAGGCTTGGGCATAGGCAATGAGGCCCAGACCTGAGGTCATGTAGAAAGATATCATGCTGGCATGACAGAGGCCCTGAGAAGTTAAACTGCATGACAGCATTGGGGAGCAGCACCTGAGGCAGTGCAGATGGAAGACATGGCTGCAGGACAACTTCTTGTTTCTAGAGGAAGCAGTCATCTCTTCACGGCATATAATGCAGATGTTGTCACTTCTCTCCAGATCCTCAGCAGTTGCATCTGGAAATCTCTCGTCCATGTTGACTGTCACACGCCTGCACCAGAGAGGTGCACTTCACTGTGCCACAAAAGCTGAATTGCATCTGATGCACAAGTCACAATGTGCAATAGAAAGAGAGGCAGAACCATACAATGTCAGCGTCCTTGTTGTATGGCAGGATGGCACAATCAGCTTAAGAGGCCTCAAAGTCAGCAGACACAGACGTTGCCTACCTGTATCTCAGGAAATCAACAACTCTGTTTCTAAAGTTGCGGAAGGTCCAGTACAGATCCCGCACCTGCACCATTGAACAGCTTTTGTGCTCACACCTCTCACATCAAGACCACACTCACCAGCAATTAGATAGACCAAAGAATTGGTATCTGTAAGAACTCTTACCAGGTGGAGAGGCAGACCATAGTTGGTGAACACAATAACAAAGAAGACCAGGTAGACACACAGGTGCAGCATGTCTGTCAGCAGCTGCAGGTAAAACACGTAAACTCCCTGCAGGTCAGAGCATACACATGTCAGCCAGAGCACAGCACAATGGCGTATACTGCAGTATGCAGTCTCAGTTTGCAGTGCACATGTGTACAGCTGCATGCTAGTTGGTGAGCGCTAGAGGGAAGAGCATACCTTGTTCTCCCATCTTCCATCCATATAACTGTCAAAAACTGAGAGCAGATACTTGATGAAGGTGCTCACAATGATCGAGCATTGAATAACGTATTCAAAGGCAAACAGCAGGTGGACAGAAGCACTGCGCTCCAGTGTCTTGGAGATGGTGAACTGGAGAAAAAGGCAGTCAATGCCCTGGAGACAACAAACATGTCAGTGTGATGAAGTTGATCTGCGCAGCAGCTTCAGCAAGCACCAAGCACAGCTGTTCAGGTGCCAGTAGCATTGTCTCACCAGTAGCAGGTTCATAAAGGACACAATTCTCAGGTGGTGCAGCCTTGAAACAGTGGGAGTTGTTTCTATGTAGTCTACACGGTCTTGAACAAGCCAATGGAAAACTTTGACGAACGTGAGAATGACAAACATAGCGACAAATTCAACATTGAATTCATCTCTGAATATTGTCATGGCCAGGCAGGTCTCCATGACAGCCTGACTGATCCTGTCATTTATCCTTTCAACCTCGGACTCCCTCAACGTGCCAAGAAACACCTGCAGAACCTTCCGCGGTGAGACACCAGACTGAGCAAGCATGACATCCCTATCCACAAATACCAACCTTGGTTGTAAGGTTGTAAAGAGTCAGTGCCATCGCAAATGCAAGGTTGCCTAGGACCGCAATGGCGATCTTGCTCGTTGACAAATAATAAACTGCTGGGAAAAACCTGCAAAAACATAAAGCGTGCGCATACATGAACGAACCCTGCGGCAAGCTAGCACGTCAGCAAGCAACGAAGATCAGACTCACTGCTCTCTGGTGTAGAATGCATGGTAAATTACTGCCGAAGCAGTAGCACTGCTTAATCCGATATACTTTCGTAAGCCTATCATCGTAGTGAACGCTGTTGCCTGAGAGAGAGGTCTGGTAGATATCGCTCTGGGAACCGAAGGAAGGTGCAATTATGGACCGCCATCTCTTCAGCGGTGGCCGATCCCTTATCGGAGTGTGCGGCGTTACACCAAACCTTTTGGCTAGGTTGAGCGGCTCGACCTTCACAGCAGGTCGCGATCAGTTGTCGCAATGCACTTTGTAGCGCTCCATGAGGCTGGCCGTATCTGCAGCCATGGAGTCCCGCACAGAAGCGTAACCTGCAGTTCTGCCTGTCTACATGCGACACGCAGTCCGTCTGCGCGCTGTCACTTTGTGCAGGGAAGCTTGTTGAATCTCCGAACGTGGATACCAGCGCCATGCAGACAGGTCAGTACTAGTTTCATGACACCTGGACAGATGTTGTCAAGGCTTCCTTCAAACTAAGATCACTATATCTCCTGTGTAGGGCCAGCGCTGCAGGCGATCAAATGTCGTCCAAGCTGCCATGTTCGATGACCTGAGCAAAAGCCTAGACAAGGCATGGGACATGGTCCGCAAAGATGGCAAGCTTACCAAAGACAACATCAAAGAGCCTATGCGAGAAATCCGTCGAGCGCTTTTGGAAGCAGATGTAAGCAACAAGAAAATGGATCGCTTGGCATGCAGTCTGACAGAGCCCCTCTGCCTGTCGGGACCTTGCTTATCCGCGGTGTGCCCTTGCAGGTGTCCCTACCTGTTGTGCGCAAGTTTGTGAAGCAAGTTGAGGAGACTGCCTTGGGTGTCAAAGTGGTGAAGGGCATCAAGCCAGATCAGCAGCTTGTCAAGGTTGTCAATGATCAGCTGATTGAGCTGATGGGAGGAGAGCAGCAAGGATTAGTCAAACCTGCAAAGGGCCCACAGGTCAGCTTGTCAGACTCAGAGCTTGCGCAGTGCTTGCTGTATTGGTCTGCTTTTTGCACATGCAGTGCCAAGTGCCATGCGTGGACTTGGGCAAAAAGATGTGCTGCTTCAAGTGTATTGCCGCGTGAGATGCCAGACGCTGAGCAGCCACTCTAACAAGGCAGCTCGCCAAAAGATCTGTTCAAATCATCCGTTCAAACCATCCGTCCAAACCGTCCATCCAAACATTGTGGATTATTGTAGTCTGGCTCTACAGATATTGAGCCACACATGCTCAACAGCCACACATGCTGTCTGCATACCACAGTCTATCGGCAGTGTCTCCTGTTTCCATCTTGCATGAAGCATCACGCTTCAGCTCCCATACATAGTGCTCACTGCCAGCTGATCATGTCAGTCACATAATTTAGCCTGTAGGACACTCTGTGGCAAACTTGCCTTTACTGGCGGCCAAAGGAATTCCACCATACCTGAGAGCAATGGAACATACAGACAGACACCATTTCATGCAGTCAGTTGAGTCAGCCCTGGCTTTGCTGCAGATCATCTTGATGGCGGGGCTGCAAGGTGTGGGCAAGACAACAGCATGTGGCAAGCTGGCACTGTTCCTGAAGAAGCAGAAGAAGCGGGTGCTGATGGTGGCCACAGATGTGTACAGACCGGCAGCTATTGAGCAGCTGGTCAAACTGGGGGAGCGCATCAGTGTGCCGGTCTTCCAGCAGGGCACGGATGCCAAGCCTCAGGACATTGCTGCAGCTGGCCTCAAGCATGTAAGCATGGTTTAGGTACCACAATGCAGACCTGGGCATTGCTGCAGCTGGCCTCAAACATGTAAGCAGCGGCCTAGATGTCACAATCAGACCTGAGCATTGATTATGGACTATACTTGGTCCACTGCCTCTTCATATACTCAGCAGCACATTGCATGATTTGAACTCGTCTGATGGGCAGCGCAAGCTGACCAGGACTTCCTGGTAATCATTGCCTTGAGGAGGTTGTCCAGTGTTGCTCCCTTACATCAGGTGTGCAGTCAGACGGCTTACAGTGTCATTGCTATCATCACTGTTCTCAGTACCATCATCATTGCACATGAGTTTGTGGGCCGCAGGCCCTTTAGGTAAACTGCCTTGGTGATCTGCCTCCGTCAACTGTCTCCAAGCACTTCTGTCTTGATCAATCTCGTCGTCCACCTTACAAATTGCTGTGCTCTTCAAGGTTCCAGCATATCTCATGCATGCCTGTGAAAGACTGCAGAGGCTACCACACAGTGGGCAGTACAACATATCTTCCTTGCAGTGTCTTGAATGGCACCCTTCAGGCGCATCTCTGAAGGGTACTTTTGAAACTGTTTGCAGGCCACAAGTGAGAGGTACGATGCGGTCATTGTGGACACAGCAGGACGGCTGCAGATAGATGAGCGCATGATGGGCGAGCTGAAAGCCACACAGCGCGCCATCAAGCCTTCAGATACGTTGCTGGTGGTGGATGCCATGACTGGTCAGGAAGCTGCTAGCCTTACTAAGGCCTTCAATGAAGCTGCTGAGCTGACAGGTGATGCGCGCGTTTGTCAGCCTAACAGACCAAAGTGAACAGAAAGAAAGATTCTAAGCCTTTCATAATAGTAGCCTCCTGAGGCAGCAACTGAGGGTGTTAGACAAAGCATCAATCATGTATCAAATGTTTGTCTTTCTCAAAGATAATTCATAGGTTTAATGAAGAGAAACCACTTGTGTTGCCTTTGGCTGCTCTTTCCATGTCTGTGCTAACAGGCAGACATTGGACTGTCCATGAAACTGCTGGACTTACAAGTGTAAAGTGCAGTCTTATCTGACATGGGTAGGAGCGACTGCATACAGTTGCTGCTACCACTGGATGGTACAGCTGCTGTGCTACAGCTCACATCTGTGCTAACGCCTGAGCCCTGTTGTGTGCTCATTTACTAAAGAAAGAGTACTTGATCACAAGCTTGACACTTGGTGTCTCTCATGCTTGTGGTGCTAGTGAGTGTCAATGAGCTATGCATAGCAATATGACTGTAAACAGCTGCATTTTCACGTGACAGTATCATTTGACAGGGGCCATACTGACAAAGATGGATGGAGACAGCCGAGGCGGAGCAGCGCTGAGTGTGAAGGCAGTTTCTGGCAAACCCATCAAGTTTGTGGGTGCTGGAGAGAAGCTAGAGGCACTTGAGCCTTTCTACCCTGACAGGCTCACCAGCCGAATACTAGGTCAGCATTTGGATGAGTGCCCTTGCATGATGAGCAACTGTAACAGCACACCAGCAAATAGTGCCTGCCAACATATCCAGGGTTTGCTGCATTACATGTTTGCAGTTCTTCTGTCTCCAGATAATGTTTAAAGTCTGCTCAAAGGCTACAGTGCATTCACACATAGTATGGAAACCATGGCGGCTCATTGAAGTATTTTGGTCCGACACACAAAAAAGATCTTTACAACTGTCTTCAATGAGCGCAATAAGCTCTGCTTGTGACCTGCCAACATTTCAATTGTCCCGCCAGCTGTCAGACAGCAGAAGCAATCATGCAGCAAAGCCATGCATGGATACTGTTCATAAGTAATTTCTTGTGCTTTACATGGATTCTGTTCGAAAGAGATTTCTTGTGCTTTGCAGGCATGGGAGATGTGCTGACACTGGTCGAGAAGGCCGAAGAGTCCATCAAGGCCGATGAAGCCGACGAGATGACGAAGCGCATCATGCAGCAGAAGTTCGACTTCAACGACTTCCTGAAGCAGACCCAGATGATGTCCAGCATGGGGGGGATGGGCAATCTCACCAAAATGCTGCCAGGTCTGCACACATGGACTTAGACATCATGCTGTTCCTGTGTCAAACATCTTGGCGTCTCATGTCTCTCTGTTTCTGTTGTCATGCTGCCTGTTTTGCATTCATGGGCTGATGTTTGTGCTGTGGTCATGGTCTGCATGTTCACAGGCAAGATATGAGCTCCAGAACACCAGAGTGCTATCAGGTTTGATCCTGCATATGGATTGCTTAGCATTCAGTCAGGTTTGCCTGCTTGCCTGGTGCTGGGATTCTAGTTTTGGAGATGAGATCCCAGCGTCAGATGCTCACAGGATGCTGCCGGGTCTGCACACATGGCTTGGTCGCTGCATTGCTGACTATGCAAGCATGCTTTGTCATCCATTCCATCACTGCTGTCTTGCCAGCTGTGTGGCCTAATGTAGTATGTGCTCAAATGTGAGTGCTGCAATCTGGGCACCACAGGATGATCTGTTTGATTAGCAGGATCTGAACCAACTACCCAGCAAACCAGTTACAGTGTTCAAGCTTCTTGTTCTGCGGCATTAGCCCTTGCTGGGTGCTTTGCTCCTCCATCCTTGTCAGCATCATTGTCAGCATCATTGTCAGCATCCTTGTCAGCATCATTGTCAGCATCCTTGTCAGCATCCTTGTCAGCATCCTTGTCAGCATCCTTGTCAGCAGCCTTGTCAGCAGCCTTGTCAGCAGCAATTCAGCTCAAGTACTGACTCCAGTTCCATTTGGAATGCACAGTGTTATCTCTAGCTTCACAACTGGAATGCACATTGCATTACAATATTCAATCACTCTGCATGACACCGTTCAATCAACATGCATCATAGCAGTGTATGATGCAAAGTGCATGATGCAGATGTTAACTATCCAGCACTTCCCAGCTGACCAGTCAGATGATGCAGGTATGAACAAGATCTCAGATCAACAGATGGCTCAAGCAGAGAAGCAACAGCAATTGTGGGAGTCTATGATCAACAGCATGACCCCTCATGAGCGTGAGACTCCAGAGGTGCTGGCCTCAACACCTAGCAGGCGGCGACGCATTGCACGAGGCTCAGGACGAAAGGAGCTTGATGTGTCGAACATGATTGCCATGTTCACTCAGATGCGCTCCAGAATGCGAGACATGTCCAAGTTGATGAAGATGACAGGCGCTCAGGGTGAGTCACAATGTGATGCTGTTTGTTTATGTAGCAGGACAGGTGATAAGCCACCCGGCAGACACATGGGATGTTTCATACTTCACAGTTGCCCATGGCAATTGATTCAGATGTGAAGACCAGAGGCTCCAATGAGCATTACATGCATCAAGCACATGGCATGCATCATTGTGGACACAACCTGTGAATGGTTGATGAAGTGTCAACTTGATTTCACCAGCTTGCTGTCTTACTTGCTAGAGCAGCATGCAGAAGAGATAGCAATGCAGAACATGCTGCATGGACATGATGATGAGAGTTTCTGCACCTGTGTTTTCCGCAATACTGCCAATGTGTGTATCAAAGGTATTGAACACCTGGTTGAAATGTCATCAGCACCTGGGGCTGTTAAGTATGTTTAAGAAGTTTTTGTGGCAAATGTTGCAGGCATGCCAGGCATGCCCAGCATGACGCAAGAAGAAATGCTAGCAGCCACACTAGCTGGCAGTGGTCCTACAAAGGTTGGCAAAGGCAAGATCAGACGGAAGAAAGGGCAGACCAGAGGTTTGGCAGAACTAGCTGGGTTGAGATGATGACAAAGTGGTCTCCAGTGCAAATCCAGATTCATCAGTTCGTTTGCAACTGCAAGGGATAGCCAATTTTGCTCTTCTGGCTTGCCTGGGCTTTCGACATGTTTGATGCAGCACTACTTTGTTGGAAGCAGTCGTTTAATGATGACAGATTTTCCCAAAGACAAGCTGGCTCAGTGTTCACATGCGTCAATTTGCAAAGAGATGCAGCTCACAGGCCACCAGCTCAGCAACGCTGCTGTTAAACAAAGAGACACCATGCACCTGCAAGCCTCCACTTATGCTACTAACATCATGCGTGATGACACCAGCACTATGTCTAAAGCATCTGCCAGCATCCATGACTTGTGTTCATCTCAATAACATAGATACTACCATGGTCGACATAGACGTCTGAAGTCATTCATATATCGATTTCGAAGTGAATATTCACATGTGTTTGCAGACACATTGACACTTTTGTTGGCAGTGAGCCATCAGAAATGCACCACAGCATTGATCAAGGCAAAATGCATTCCCCTCTGTTCAGTGCTGTTCTGTAGAACAGGCTCACAGCAGGCTTGTGTCACTCCAATTACACCTATGGAGATTTGCTCTTCAACAAAGGTCAGGCTCACACCAGGCTTGTGTCACTGCAACCACACCTTTGGAGATTTGCTCTTCGTACAAGTTGGCAATGACTCAACACCAATGCACTGCAGCTATGGTCAAGGCAAAATGTACTCCCCTCTGTTCAGTAGTGCTCTGCAACACAGGCTCACAGCAGGCTTGTGTCACTCCAATCACACCTGTTGCTCTTCACAAAGGTGTGCAGTGAGCCAACAGAAATGCACTGCAGCACTGGTCAAGGCAAAATGCATTCCCCTCTGTTCAGTAGTGGTTTGCAAAACAGGCTCACAGCAGGCTTGTGACAGTGCAATCACACCTTTGGAAATTTGCTGTTCATACAGGTGTTCAGTGAGCCAACAGAAATGCACTGCAGCCTTGGTCTGGGCAGAATGCATTCTCCACTGTTTAGTGCTGCTCTGCAGGACAGGCTGACACCAGGCTTGTGTCGCTGCAAGTGCACCTCTGGAGATTTGCTCTTCATTCAGGTGTGCAGTGAGCCAACAGAAATGCACTGCAGCACTGGTCAAGGCAAAATGCATTCCCCACTGTTCAGTAGTGATCAGCAAAACAGGCTCACAGCAGGCCTGTGACAGTGCAATCACACCTTTGGAGATTTGCTCTTCATACAGGTCGTCAGTGAGCCAACAGAAATGCACTGCAGCACTGGTCTGGGCAGAATGCATTCTCCACTGTTTAGTGCTGCTCTGCAAGACAGGCTTGTGTCACTGCAATCACACCTGGAGATTTGCTCTTCATACAAGTTGGCAATGACTCAACACCAATGGACTGCAGCACTGGTCAAGGCAAAATGCACTCCCCTCTAATCAGTGGTGCTCCAAAAAACAGGCTCACACCAAGCACTGTGTCACTGCAATTACACCTCTGGAGATTTGCTCTTCATACAGGTGTGCAGTGAGCCAACAGAAATGCACTGCAGCACTGGTCTGGGCAAATGCATTTCCCACTGTTCAGTGGTGCTCTGGAAAACAGGCTCGCACCAGGCACTGTGTCACTGCAATCACACCTGTGGTGTTGTATCACTGCACACCTGTATGATCAGCAAATCTTCATGGGTGTAATTGCAGTGACACAAGGCTGCTGTGAGCCTCTTTTGCAGAGCAGCACTGAGCAGTGGGAACAGCATGTTGCCCAAGACAGTGCTGCAGTGCATTAGTGTTGTATCACTGCACACTTGTATGATCAGCAAATCTTCATAGGTGTAATTGCAGTGACACAAGGCTGCTGTCAGGCTGTTTTGCAGAGCAGCACTGAGCGGTGGGAACAGCATGTTGCCCGAGACAGTGCTGCAGTGCATTGGTGTTGTACCACTGCACACCTGTATGATCAGCAAATCTTCATAGGTGTAATTGCAGTGACACAAGGCTGCTGTCAGGCTGTTTTGCAGAGCAGCACTGAGCAGTGGGAACAGCATGTTGCCCGAGACAGTGTTGCAGTGCATTGGTGTTGTATCACTGCACACCTGTATGGAGAGCAGAACAGTGGGAAATGCATTTTGCCTTGACCAGTGCTGCAGTGCATCTCTGTGGGGTTCTCCGCACACCTGCATGAAGAGCCAACCTCCATAGGTGTAATTGCATGGCCATGCTCATCTTGTGCTACCACAAGCACATTAAGCAATAACAACCCAAGGCCTCATGGTTGATCATCTAATGCATCTGGACGACAACATGTTCACATCTAGTTTGGTCTGCCTC
>JAABUW010009693.1_pt1 | contig 10912 bp, 20 predicted proteins | sample 5560081 | NCBI WGS metagenome assembly JAABUW01 (sample SAMN10711882, study PRJNA513363) | rock metagenome | isolation source: Antarctica rocks | place: Antarctica: Victoria Land, Knobhead sud | reverse complement strand
CGGCAAGCGAGTCATGTTTGTCAGTGGTGCAGACTACGGACTGGCCATGAACACAGTCATTTTTACCAAGTAAGCATCTCATGAATGCTGAAGTTTGAACGCTGTAAGTGCAAGACCTGCAGGGGGACATGTACAGCAACAGCGTCTCATGCAATTGATGTGATCAGATGCAGTTGCTGTGTAACAGTTGCTGTGTAACAGTGAGTGCAGGGCATGTATTTGCACCTAGCACTGCCAATTGATTGCATCTGTCTCTGGCATAGAATGCTTGCAGGCTCTGGACCACAGTGCAAAAGCCCTTGTAGATGTCAAAAGTCTTGCCTCCTCTCCGTATGTTCAATGAACAACACAGCATACAGTACCTGACCACACCCGCAGCAGAAATGCTCAACATTGATTGCATGTTGTGAGCAGGGATGGGACAGTGTGTGGGTGGAGGGAGCCGCCTCTAAGGCACTTTGTTGGGGCGCCAGTCTGCAGTGTGGAGACCAACGGCACCTACCCAGCTGAGGGTGCAACTCTCAATGGCCAGCTGTACCGCGTCACCACCTGTGAGCTCCAGTATGGCCCCATGAACTGTGACTTTATCTGGGGAGCGTCAAACGAGTAGGTTCCTGACTTGCGCTGCTTGCGCTTGCTGCACTGCATACTGACCAGTCCATGTTGAGGCACAACTTGATGCCTTCCTGCTTGCGTGACATAGCTTGCAGCCTCCTTGCCTCACCTTGCATCAGTCATGGTACCATGACTGTTCTGGTTCTTTGCTGTATATCACCATGGCGCAGTGGTCAGCTTGCTTTGATGCTCTTGACCACTTGTGCAGGCCTCTGCTGGATGAAGTGAGTTTGCCTGAGGTGTCTCGCTGTGGCCTCAACTCACCATCACCTGACTCTCTCACCCCAGCTCGCGCAGCTGCAACCATCTGGACATGGGCTGACGGTCACCCCTATGACCCCTACTCCAGCCAGAACCAGCCCATGCAGTTGTGGATGATGCTGCAAGACATGCTTCAGTCTTTCTTTGTTGGCGATGACTCAAAGGTAGCACAGGCTGCAAATCTCTGACACTTTGTGATCAGCTGACTGCCTGTCTGGGTGGTGTCATGGCTGACTCGCATCCAGTGCAGGGCTGACAGCAGTGTATGCAATGTGATCTGCCTTTCATCCAAGAACAACTCGCTTGGGCTGCACTAGATGTCTGTCTTGCTAGATTTGCTTATGCATCCATTCTGACAGGCTAGTGATGTGGTTGTGCAGGCAGAGTGTGGGGCTATTTCTACCATTGATGGGCGATGGCGAGCTGTGAAGTGCAGCAGCATCTTGCCCACAGCATGCAGAGGAAATGGTGGTGAGTGGCAGCTGGCAACAGGAGTTAGGGGCACCTGCCCTCCTGGGTATGCATGGGAGGTGCCACACCATGCCAAGGAGAACATGCAGCTGCAATCGCTGCTGAAACTCAACGCTGGACCACCAGTGGAAGCTGCTTGGCTTCCTGTAGCAGGTAAACCTCTTCAGCCAACCATGCATACAATTGCCTGTTGCAGGTATGTCACTTTGGAAAACGTCATTTCTGTGGCGCCAAATAAGGGCTTGTGTGTTCAAACTTGGTGGCACAGCTTTGCTGTAATCAGCAGGCTTGTGTGTTGCACAACAAATGTGTGTCATCGCATCCAGTGTGCATGCTAACTCTGTATTTGCTTTCTGGATCTGTACTAGGCTGTCAAGACAGCGCAGGATACTCAGCTGTCTGATGCTCACCCTGGTGATCGATTGCAGGCCCTCATTGGAACATAACTTGGCCAGCAGCAGCATGAATGTGATCAGTGGCCCTTCCACCACTGCTCTGATATCAGACAAGCAAGGTGTACACATATCATTTGCTACCTGTAGCTTCAAAATTGCCTACCAGTTGCCTTCAGGGCATGAGTGTGGCCCATCTACCATTTCAATTGTGCCATATGAGTCGTTGTTACTCTGCTGTGTTACACTGCTATCTGTGAAACGGACGCATTGTCCATTGTAAGTGTCTATCAAGTCTATTCAACCCTATGCAGAACACAACCTGCCATTTCATGTGTGGTGTTGCGTGTGCTGTCTGTGGAGCTTGGCAATAAGTTCCCTATTTCTGTGGCAATGTGAGCATGCTGAAATGCATTTTGTTGCGAAAAGCGCTTTGCTGGAGGTGTGCTCCGAACAATGCAGTTGAACGTTGCAAGACTGCCCAGGACTAGATTCCAGCATTCACCTTGAAGAGTTGACTTGGTTTCCTTTGGCTCCGTCACAAATATAATTTCTGCCGACAAGACCGACAAGTTGCTGAAACCGTAATGTGCTTGGTTGAGACATCTGAGCAACCACATGGTCGCAGCAAGCCTTCTTATGTTGTACGATCGAGTAGCTTTTACCTGTTGAGCGATATGCAACAGCTTTCAACCTGAGAGCTGCTCTTGACGATAATGGCTACTGTTGAAAGCTTCCGTGTCATCAAGTCTCCCGCACACCCGAGAGCAATCTCACAGCAGACGCAACCATCTGCAAACAAGCTCGAATCAACAGGAGCCAGCCTTGATGCCTGCTTCCTGGAGGTCGTGTGCTAAAACAACTGTTGCTCGCCATTATTGTTGGTGAAGCTGATTGCGTCAGCATTCATGCTCGCAACCAATATTGGCATTGGGGCGCAGGTCTACCCCAAAAACAACATCAGGAGACCAAAGTTGCTAGAACAGTTGCAAGATATGCTTCCACACAAAATGTGTGCTGCCGAGATGATAGTTGATGCAAACTTGGTTCCTGGCCAAAGGAACCCTGATGCAGCTGTCTGTCTTAAGTTGGATGTCTATCGGGAAACCTTTGAGGCATTCATCGATGGTTTTGCAGCTTACAGGCCGCTCCTGACACATGTCAAGGTTGACACCCAAACAGTCTAGCTCAGCCATAAAACTGACCATCACCCATGCCTTAGCATTGCTTTGCAGACAAAGGTTGCTGCAAATTCTATGCTCGATGCAGGACGCCTATGACACAGCCTTGCAGCAAGGGCTTCAATGTGCGCTTGAAAATATGGACCTGCGCTCTGAGCTGGCGGCAGCAGCCAATGTGCAAGCTCAAGCTGTCAGCCTGGCACGCTCAGAATCTGCAGCTGAGGCTGCTGCTTCCAAGCTGCATTTGCAAACAAAGTACGCTGAGCATGGTGCTCACAATTTAACAGTCTCTTGCTGCCGCGTTTGTAGCTTGCAGGCATAAGCTATGCACAGCCTGCACATCTGCTATTGATCTTTTGCAAACGTCTGTCAAATCTCATAATGAGCAGTTTCTGCAGTTGCATTGCACTGCCAAGGCACACATGTATCACTCACAGCTTGAGAGTCACGTATAGGTTGGTTGAAATGGAGATCAAGGCAGCTGAGGCCGAGGAACGGGCATGCAAATTGACGGCTGCATCTGCTAAAACCAGGTGTGGTGACCATTTTCCTGCCATCACGCAGAAGTTTTGCATTTGCAGCAAGCGACCAATGCATTGCAATGGCAGATGTCAGGAGTGCTATATGGCTTTTTAGTAAGCAATTTTGCATGTTTACCTCAAACATTGTCATAGATGCAAGAAAGTTTTACAGCAAGACCAGTAGAGATGCCTTTTTGTGCAGATCAAATGCAGAGGTAGCAAAGGCTGAGGTTGCACACTTGAAGGAACTGGAGCAGCATTTGCAGCAAGCCCTGCACACTGAAGCTGAGTGGTGGACCAAGCCTACAGCTTCTTTTGTTGGTGCTGCTTTTGTCGGCTCCCAGCAAAAGGACTAAGCATTCTTGCAGCGGCTGTGGGTGCAGCCTTGCAGCCAGGAGTCCTTTCATTTTCAAACATATTGTCAGTGAATTTCACTTTCAGCCAGGAGTCCTTTCACTTTCAAAGCAGATCTTTCACAAGCTGTCGGGTTCACCGAAGGCATTCATTGTCAGGCTGCTGTTATGTCTGCAGCAAGTGAGAGGCACAAATGCATGCCCCTGTGCAGGTGTGCATGAATTCGCCATTAGCTTTATCTGAATATATAAGTGCCTTGTTGCAGACAATGTACTGTTTGGTGCCGGTTGCAAACAAGCAGTGAAATATGCATTTTGCCACAGAGTTGCATCAGATGCGTGCTGCTAATGTCATGGTAACATGACTCATACAATATCATCGGCCTCGCTATGGCAAGCTCCTCTGTGTATCTTGGCATGCATTGTTTGCTTGAATGTGTTCCTCAAATCTCAGTGCAAGGATGGTGCCAGCCAGGTGCCGTAAATTCCACTCGTTGCCGGCCGGCGTGATCTTCGGTCAACGCTGTTGTGTCGATCGCAATTTCGAATAGGTCAAAGCGCTTCACAACAAGCGACAATGGCGCACAACGAAGTTCTGCCATGACGCAGCATGCAGCAGACAAAATGCAGCATTCCCTCTAGCAGTCGTGCCGGCTCGCGAAACCCACACGCACATATGACGAGCATGTGCACAAGAACGAGCGTACAGTACGCTGCAGCGAGAAGGCGTCGACAGGCACTGGGATGATGTCGAGGTTTGCTGGATATATGCACAGCCCGATCGACCTCCATTGCCAGGCACTGAAGCTGCCTCAGTATGTTTATTCCTTGTAGGGCCTGCTCATGGTTGCTTGCCCGAGCTTTTCGTTGCAGAAAGTACAGCACCGACGCTGCTGTACTAGAGATTGAGGACAGCCTGAGAGTTGCATCGCTGGTGCACTCCTTCAGGAATGATGGACACCTTGCTGCTGCCCTGGACCCGCTGAGAAGAGTCAAGCAAGGTCCCTGGCTTACAGAGTCCCGACAGGCTACCACTTGGTATAGCTGATGGATGCTATCACGAGAACTCATTGCCAAGCAGACACCAATGTTTCAACAACCTTTGACATTCTGCAGGAACAACAACAAGCTTGGTAATCTTGTGCATGATTTGCCCTTGGACGCATCGCACCCACTCAAATCAAGCAAGCTTGCCAGCAAGCTAGGACTCCTGTTGCCGACCACTGACGACAGGTGGGCCTTGGATTGGCCTTCACCACTCTGTTCTTGATCCAGCAAGCAATCTCGCAACCAAGAGCTGTGCTACGCAGGCAGTTTTGTGTGGGCGACGTCCTAGACCCCGGTACCCCTCACAGAACATGGACCCTGCCAGCAATCGTCAAGAGGATGCAGGCAGCCTACTGTGGCACACTCACCGCTGAACTGAATCATTTGGCCACTAGGTACTACTCTGTCAGCCTTTTTGCCACTGACTATCCAGTCACAAAGTCGTTGACTTGTGTTGATTTCAACTCTCTCTTCATTGTGGTGCTTTCAGTACTGCCTGTTCTGGTGTTGCGTGCTCTTTATTAGCCCAACCTGAAACGCCCGTGACACATGCAATGCTTTGACTTATGAGCATAGCATCAGCAATCATGCCTGCACGGACATTACTCATTTTGAGCAGCTTGACATCATGAGCTCTTTTCTCTTTGACACTGTGTACCTGCTCTTGTCAACTGCTGCTATACAGTTCCTTCTTCTGTGCAGCGAGAAGAAGCAATGGCTAGTGCAGCGGATGGAGAACAGGCAGAAGGCAACCAAGCAGGAGCAGCTGGCCATTCTACGTGGGCTGGTGGATGCTGATGCCTTTGAGAGTTTCTTGGCTTCCAAGTTTCCTGCCTCCAAGGTCTGTACCACCTACACAGCTTCTGTATGGTGCAAACAAGCTTTTTGATGAGCTGCTGATTGCAAAGCCGCACTCGTACGTCCAGATGAAAGATCATGGCAAGTCTTGACCTCCTTGTCTTGGCTCACTGATCAACATCATAAATCAACTTATCAAGCCATGCTACTCACAGCTGTGCCCCATAGAGTATGTACCCTCTCACTCTTGGTTACAAACAAGCTGTTGCCACAACACCAAGCTGCAGTCTTTCATCAATGCAGAGGTTTGGGGTTGAGGGGTGTGAAGCAGTTTTGGTGGGGTTAGAGACATTGGTGGCTCGATGTGCTCAGCATGGTGTGCGCCGCATTGAGCTGGGCATGCCACACAGAGGCCGTCTCAATGTGCTATGCAACATCCTGAAGAAGCCGCCAGGTGCCTTGTACGGTGAAATGGAAGGAAGCCAGAGTGAATTCCATGTTGGGGATGTCAAGTACCATTTGGGCCAATCTGCCAGTCTAGAATTTGCTGTTGAGGTTAGTGTAGCTGCAATGCATTGTCTTCACTGACATGTATGCTGAGGGTAGCTATATCACCGCTTCTGAACGTGTCCTATCTTCATATTGATCATTCTGATGTCTCATCAGTGAAAATGATGAATACATGTCTGGGAGATGTCTCATCTGAGCCTGACAGTGCAAATGCTTCTGAAAGCTGCATGCCGACCTTCTATCTGTCTGCCATCATGCAGTTACAGCAACAGCAGCTGACAACATGCAATAACATGACAAATGTCCTGTCACACCTTGGTTCAGGAGGGCGGAAAGGCATCAGGCCAAGTGCGTGTGAGCATTGCACCCAATCCCAGCCACCTGGAGTTCATTGGTCCAGTCGTGCTTGGCATGGTGCGTGCAGAGCAGACACGCCTGCAGGACACAGCCAAGCAGTGTGTCATGGGCTTACTCATCCATGGTGACGCAGCCTTTGCCGGTCTGGGTGTCGTGGCTGAGACTCTGCAGTTAGCTGACACACCTGGTCAGCCTCATGCACAAACTGACACCATCTTATGCACGACCTGACACCATCAAGTGTTGTTTTCAGTCAATTTGACAAGCAATCAACTGGATCTGTGAAATGTTGTGACAACAGTTGCTATACATGTGTTGACTGTGTTGCAGCTACACTGCTGTTCGTTTATGATGTCTCTTGTTTGCTGTGAGATGCCACTGATGCTATCACCAGACCCATTGGCAGAGCATGCACTGCATGTGCCACGCTGCAACTGCTCAGTGTTTTCCAGCCAGTTTGACTCCCTGTTCATGCACTGTGTCTTCCCTCCCAGACCAGTGACTCAACACTAAGCCCTCAGCACTCAGCATTCAGAGCTGTCACACCTTTGCTTTGCACACATGGTGTTCATCCACCCAAAATTATCAAACAATCAGACATTGCATGCAAAGGCGATTGGTGCTGCGAATGCGTACCTTGTCTCTGAGATTGCAGGCTTCTCAACTGGCGGCACCATCCATTTGATTATTAACAACCAAGTGGGCTTCACCACAGCCCCAGCAGATGCACGCTCCTCACCGCACTGCACTGACATTGCCAAGACCATTGGGTGAGCCGCCTCTGCCAAGCCACCATACCCACTGCTCCCATTGAGCTTCTTCCCCATCAGATCTGTCCCCTGCCATACTGCATTGCCTGGCATGTACATCTGGAATGACCATGAAGGCACCCCTGCCTGTGATCTGTACGATGATGCTCTCAGGCTATGTTTGCAAATGGCTCAAACCATGTTGGAGATCCCTTCAGCTGAGGCTGTGTATGGTGCAGGGCCCCGATCCTGCATGTGAATGCAGACGATCCAGAGGCTGTCGTTGAAGCCTGCCGCATTGCTGCTGACTGGAGAGCTGAATTCAAGCAAGATGTTGTGGTTGACATTGTGGGCTACAGAAGGTAACCATCAAGCATTGCATACGCTGCAGTCTTGTTTCCCAGTTAGCATCCCATACTTGTTACGGTGAAATTGCCTGCCAGATCACATCTACCTTTTGCAAGTTTTGAGCCCTGCAAGGTGGCACACTATGTGTGCTATGCTTTGGTCACTAGCTGTGTGTATACAGTCAAAATGTAGATGTGTGTGTGTTCCAGGTATGGACACAATGAGTTGGATGACCCCACCATCACACTGCCTTTGTCATACCAGGCAGTCAAGGACCACCCTCCAGTGCTGCACCTGTATGCCTCCAAGCTAGATGAACAGGCTGTGCTGAAGAGCTCACAAGTCAATGCCCTGCAGGTGTCACCACAACAAGCGTTCTGACAGCCCTGCCTGCTCTCATGCTCTCTTCTGCACCCCTGTTACACTTTGCAGGACTGACATGTGCATATGTGTATGCCATCAAGCCATTTGCAGAAGTTGCACGTGCGACTCGTTCTTATGCCAGATGTTGCTGCCTGGTCGCGTGTTGTCCCTTGGATTGTGGGTAGCATACAGCAGCCTCAGCAGCTCTGCTCCTCGTTGCCACAGACGTACGTCATGCTATTCACCAAGCTTCTGCAGCGAGTTGCTGTGGGCAGTGTCATTTGTGCTTCTAATGTCATGCTTCTGCAGCGAGTCATGAAACACATGGTGCACATTTGGTTGTGTGGTCATGGAGCATATTGTGGTGCAGGATGTAGCAGCCCAGCAGTATGAGCAGGAGTTTGAGGCTTTCCAGAGTGGCAAGTACAAGGAGTCTGCACAGAACTGGCTGCACTCCTCCTGGCAAGGCGATGCTCTGCAGGCAGGCACCTGCCTTTGGTCCTCACACATGCTCCTCCCTGTTGAGTGCATCTTCGCAGTATTGCATGTTTGGGCCATAGCCGTGCCACAGCAAAACAGTGAAAGCCTTCAGTGTGAGTGTTGAGATTTCTGCCACTAGTACCATGGGGGTTTCAGTGAGATGAGCTCCTAAGCTCTTTTCAATCCCGAAAGGTCTATTTTGATTCATTGACGTCATCCCTACACTGGAAATGTAAACTCAGAAACGCTTGGGGACAGGAAAAACACGTTTCTACATTGCGGAGATGTTTTAGGTATGAATGGAGCTCAGACATGTGCTTTCTACACATGCACACACAGTACAGTCTGGGCTGCAAACTATGGAAGCAGCAACAAAAAGCCTGCAGTAGTCCAATCAACGGACATTCCCAATCTTTGGGACTCATCAGGGGAGTCAGCAGGCAACAATTGGGGAAGCAACATACACTCACTAATAAATGCTCAACAGGGTTCCACCGTAGAGCACCAAAGAATTTGCAGTAGCAATGTTCTGACAAAGAAACGTCAGTCTATGCTTTTCACCTGAAATAGATAGTCATGTGGGGCAAATGGCTGAGAGTGATCACCTGAATTGCCTTAATGAGAGCCATCATCAGCATGTCATGCAACAGTGTTTGTGTGCAGGCGGTGGGTCAGGCTGCAGTGTGGGGCAGCCAGGAGCCCACTGGCCTACCCTTACCCACTCTTTCCTGGCTGGGCAATGCCGTCTGCAACCTGCCCATGCACTTCACCCCCCATCAACACACCCAAAAGCTGCTGCAGAAGAGGAGGTAAGCCTCACAGCATTGCATTGCACACGTGCTGCACACTGATGGCATGTCTGTTGAGCAGCCAACATGTGTGTCAGGAGGTCGATACAGCAATTTCTGCTAAGCGGAGCTGTTGACCTTCTTCAATTGGACTCTCTTGAGACCTGCTTGGTAGGGTGTTCTCATGCTTGTGCGCTTTTGTGTGCTTTGTGTCGTCACAATCTTGGTGCCAGATGCTCGACAAGAAATTGCAGCTCTAGGAAGACCGTCGTGTAATGCTAAAGCCCTGATGCATAGTCCTCGACAGGTTCTGAATGAGGTGGACATGCAGACCTTGATCCAGATTGCAAGACATGTGCTGTTCACTTACAAGTTACATCCTGAGCTGTACAGTGGCTTGTCGTGACAAGTGCAGAGCTGGTCAGTACGAAGGTGGTCTCATGCATCCCTGCATTGCACAGCCTGACTCGCAGCAACGAAGACATTGCCTATTCAGGCATATGTGCAAGGATGAATCCAGCAGAGTGGACTTCGCCATGGCAGAGGCCCTGGCCTTCGGCACTCTGGCCCTCAGGCGGGGGGTCAGACCAGCTGGGGTCACCCCGTCTGACTACTTCTCCATGGACCCCTCCCTGGGGCTGAACAGGGGCCACTATGCAGTGCGCCTCTCTGGGCAGGACAGTGAGCGAGGCACCTTCAATCAGCGCCATGCTGCCTTGTATGATCAGGTCACTGGAGAAAGGTGAGCATGCTGTTTGCAGCTGCAAAGTCATTGCTTGGGTTCTTACACCGTCATTGCTGGTGCCATGGTTTGCACGATCAGATCACAGAAGAAATGTGAGCTCGCTGCCTCAATGCTATTTTGCATGTGAAAATTCATTGCTTGGGTTCTCACATAGTGACTGCTGTTGGCATTGCTTGCCTGCTGTCAAGCAAGTCCGCCATGCTAAGGGTGCATTGCAAGATGCATTCTCACTGGTCGATGGGCTATACCGTTGAGCAGGACCTTGCCCTAAGTCTGCATGCATGGGTAGTGACATGCCACTCATCCTTGCTGAACAGCCTGCATGCTGACATCGTCAGCGTGTTAGTGCCTGCTGTCTTGTCTTGGGGGCGGACCATGGTGCGCGATGTTGCATGAAATCCACCTGGACTACATGTAGGCTTGTCAAGCTGAACAGCATGGTGGAGGGGCAGCAAGAACCTGTAGAGATCTGGAACAGCCCTTTGAGTGAGGCTGCTGTGCTGGGATTTGAGTACGGCTACAGCCTGGGGTGTGCTGGTACCTCCCTGGTGGTTTGGGAAGCCCAGTTTGGTGACTTTGCCAACAATGCTCAAGTCATCATCGACCAGTTCATTGCAGCAGGTAAAAACTCAATGCTGCCATGTGTTTTAAAGCACAGGGACATGATCGCACAGGGACATGAGAGCACGGTCAGATTGGCCAAAAAAGAGCAGCACTGTAATGCAGCATTGCAACACGCCACAGTCTCTACTGCTACTGCAGCCTTCAGATCTTGCAGCACTTCTGACAGTAATCCAAGTCTTGTAGCTGGTGCCATAGTTGTATGACGTCTGCCTTGTTCTTCGTCTGTAAGCTCCGGGCTGCCGCCTTAGGAGGCTCCCTTTATGATGGCTGAAAAGCGTGAATTTTTCTTTTTCTTTGTCCGTAGGAGAG
>JAABUW010009690.1_pt1 | contig 10916 bp, 9 predicted proteins | sample 5560081 | NCBI WGS metagenome assembly JAABUW01 (sample SAMN10711882, study PRJNA513363) | rock metagenome | isolation source: Antarctica rocks | place: Antarctica: Victoria Land, Knobhead sud | reverse complement strand
TACAAGTAATCCGACGTGGTGGGACGCACCATCCCATCAGCTCCGATCTGGTGGATCAGTTGCTGCTCCTTTGGCGCGGTCAAGCTTAGCTGCACGTCACGGGCGGCAACCGCTGAACTGAGGCTCTGGAAAAGCTGGACCCACTGCGACGGGGTGAGGGTGTTGAGGCGTTGGATCATGTGGTGAGCCATGATCTGGATAAACTGCTTAGCCTCGTTCCCTGCATTCTGATATCGATACGGTCCGGGTACCGGCGACCAGTGCGTGTAGTAGTCCGCAAGCTGAGCGATGTTGGCGCTGGTGATCCAGCGCTGGTACTCGGGTGAATAGATCGGACCGGTGGCGGCGAGCACATCGGCCGTGGCCGCAGGCGTGATATTGATTACACCCTGAGGACTGACATGCCGATCGATCTGCAGCAGATAGCGTTCTACCCCGGCCGTGGTGGGAAAGTTGGGCGACCAGTTGGAATCGCGCAAGTACCAGGCAGGCTCGTTGTTGTAGATCAGCATCGGCTGCGGGGTGGGGACGGTCTCGTTCTCCTGGTCGAAGCCGGTGGTACCGAACTGCTGCCTGGCGACGCCATTGTGGACGCTGACCAGCCCCACACTACCGATGAAGCCACCGGTAGCCCGCAATTCGGCTGGGTCCTGGTAGGCCAGGAAGTAGGTGCGACGACGAGGATAGCCGAGCAGGGCGGGCGCCAGCGAGAGCCCGTCACACATCCGCAGCAGATTCGGCAACTGATGATCGATGGTGTGGAGCGCGGACGACAAGCGAGGCGAGTGGTAGGCACGCAACTCCTGGCGTGTCTGCTTCGCATCGTTCAACAATTGACAGGACCGTGCGAAGCTGGCATGGGAGGCGGCCAGCCGTCCGACCAGCATGCTGATCGAAGTGTGCGATTTCGTGCCGTGGTGAAATCCGGTCAGGATCGGCTGCAGTCCCTGGAGCAGTGGTAGCATACCGGCGGTTAGTTGCTCGGCGGTACGCGCGGCCGTCGGCGCCGCGCTCACATCCTGACCGAGGCGCGGCAGCCAGAAGAGACGCTGGAGTAAGAATGACAGCGGGGATAATTTCGCGTTGGCCGAGTTGAAGTCGAGGTGCGCTTGGGCAACATGCTGTTGCGTGCGTGCCAGCGCCAACTCAGGGGAAGCTTCTACGTTTTTTATGTGCAGCAGAGCCTGCGCCTGGCGCATCTCGTCGATCCCGCTCGAGATCGAATTCCGCGCTGACAGGAGCAACAGCGCCATCACGATCCCGATTGCCAGCAGGACCAGAGCAACCGCGGGAAGAAAAATTCGAAAACGCAACAACGGTCCTGTATAGGCGCGGGATGGCGCTCCGGTGGCCTCCGTCCCGATTTCAAGCGAATACGCCACGCTCTGGACATATCCACTCCAGACCGTGGCACGTTCTATGATAGTTGGTCTCGACTCAATGTATTCCGACTCACTCCCCCGACTGGTCGTTCGCACGCCACTCGCGTATGAAAAACGGCAAGAGGCTCAACAACGCGATCTTCTCGCGAACGATGAGCGGCGCGTGGCGCAGATATTCCGCCGGGTCGCGGCGAAAGTATGCATAGTGCCAGCGCCAGTAGCGGCGTATCGGCAAGAGGACCCAGCGCGAGAGAACATGATCGGCTCGCTGCACGGAGAGCGTCTGCGAACGCGCCGGCGCATATCGGCAGTACATCCGCTTGAAGTGCAACTCGCTCTCCAACAATGTTCGCCAGGCATGGCGGTCGGCCCATTCTTTGGGACGGGGAGGATGGACCACGATGGCCTCGGGCGCAAAGATGATCGGACCACGCTCCAACACCCGCATCGCCATGACCACGTCTTCACCGCGAATGAGCATGGTATCGAAGCCACCCAGTGCCTGCAGAACGCTCCTTCGGTATGCCACATTGCAGGTGCGATACGGCTGGCCTCCCTCCAATTGTTCTATCTGCCGCGTAAAGGGCGTCATTGCGGAGCGCTCGGTCACTGTCTTCCCCTGCACGCCCAGCGCTTCGGGATGCGTGCGGAACGTCTCGGCGAGGACTCCTACCCAACCGGGATCGACCAGGCAGTCATCGTCGGTGAAGGCCACGATGTCTCCGACGGCTGCCGTGATGCCCATATTACGGGCGGCGCCCATCTTTTGCCAGGGCTGATATCGATAGTGCAACGGCAAGCCGGATGCCTGAAAACATTTGACCACGGCTGCTGTGCCATCGGTCGATCCATCGTCCACCACGACCGCTTCCCATTGGCGATACTCCGTACGCTCGAGTGATTCCAGTAACCGTATCAGCATCGCCGACCGGTTGCGGGTTGGAATAACGACGGTTACGAGCGGTCGGATAGAGGGTATGGCCACTGCTCCTACTGCTCCAGGCTGAACCAGAGGAAGCCGTGCGGCGCGAGAGTCAGCAGGTACGGCAAATCCCCGATTCGAGGAAACCGCACGCCGCCCACCATCTCGACCGGAGTGCGGCCCTTCCAGCGACTCAGATCAAGCTCGAGGGGCTGCGCGAAGCGCGACAGACTATTGACGCACAACACGGCATCGCTATCGAACACGCGCAGGAACGCAAACACCGAGGAGTTGGCGGGATGAAGTTCCTCGAACTCCCCTTCGCTGAATGCGGGCCACGCTTTGCGCACGGCGATGTACTGCCGCAGCCAATGGAGCAGGGAGGATTCGTCGCGCTGCTCCGCCTCGACGTTGACGGCTTGATATCCGTAGACCGGATCCATGAGCGGAGGCAGGTAAAGCTGGGCAAAGTCCGCCCGGCTAAAGCCGCCGTTTCGGTCGCTGGTCCACTGCATGGGAGTCCGGACTCCATCCCTGTCCGACAAAAAGATGTTGTCTCCCATGCCAATCTCGTCGCCGTAGTAGATGATCGGTGCGCCGGGCAGCGATAGCAGCAAAGCGCAAAACAACTCCGTCTCGCGACGGCCATTGTTCAGTAACGGCGCCAAGCGGCGTCGGATGCCCAAATTAAGTTTCATGCGCGGATCGGGCGCAAACTCGTCCCACATGTAGTCGCGCGCGTCCTCCGTCACCATTTCCAGGGTCAGTTCATCGTGATTGCGCAGAAAGATGCCCCACTGAGCGCCGGTGGGAATCGGAGGAGTGCGGGCCAGGATCTCCGTGATAGGCGCTCTCTGCTCGCGTCGCAGCGCCATAAACAGTCGCGGCATCAGCGGAAAGTGGAAATTCATGTGACACTCGGGCCGCTCCGGCGTACCGAAATAGTCGATGACATCTTCAGGCCACTGATTCGCCTCGCACAGCAACACTCGGTTCGGATACTCGCGGTCGATCGTGCCGCGGAGGTCGGCCAGAAATGCGTGGGTTTCCGGCAAGTTCTCCCCGTTGGTGCCCTCGCGCTCATAGAGGTACGGGACTGCGTCCAGCCGAAACCCGTCCATCCCCATATCGAGCCAGTAACGAAACACGTCCAGCATGGCCTGATGAACCTTGGGGTTGTCGTAGTTGAGGTCGGGTTGGTGGCTGAAGAAGCGGTGCCAGAAGAACGCCCCCGCCTGCTCGTCCCAGGTCCAGTTGGAGGTTTCAGTGTCGAGAAAAATAATGCGGGCGTCCTGATAGCGCTCCGTGGTGTCCGACCAGACGTACCAGTCGCGACGCGCGCTTCGTGGCGAGGAGCGCGCATCTTGAAACCACGGATGCTGGTCGCTGGTGTGGTTCATCACGAGATCCATGATGACCCGCATCCCGCGGCGGTGAGCCTCATCCAGAAAGCGGCGTACATCGGCTACCGTGCCGTACTCCGGGAGCACCTCGAAGTAGTCCGACACGTCATACCCGCCATCGCGCAGCGGGCTCTGGTTAAAGGGAAGAAGCCAGATGCAGGTGACGCCCAGCCACTGCAAGTAATCGAGACGCGATATCAAGCCGGGGAAGTCGCCGATGCCGTCGTCATTCCCGTCCTGGAAGGCACGGACCAGAAGTTCATAGAAGACCGCCCGCTTGAACCAGTTGGGCCTATCGTCAAGCGGCTGAGTAGATGGAGCGGTAGCGGCCGGCAGGGTAGTCGCGGTCACGATGCCAGGGAGAGCGTCGCTCTGCTCTACAGCCTGCACCGCCCGGCGCGGATCGACCGGCATCTCCGCTCTCTGGTCGGGTGCCATCCGCTCCCTGGAGCCTCCATTCGGCTGGTCGTCGTACGGCATCATCCCTCCTCGCATTGCAATGTGCTTCGTCCCGTCTCAGTACAGTATGGGACACGTCCCGCACAGCTGTATTCTCAGCCCATCAATCCCAGACGAACGGAGCGATGTGAGGAGAGCGACACGGCGGACAGCCGTCTCGCTTGCCCACCGGACCGCCGACGACCGGGACGACCTCCCGAATCATCAACAGGAGAAGCCCGGCTTCGGTACCATTCCCACTTGAGCGACCTGTCCGTCAACAACCGGGTTTGGTACCATTTCTATGGCATCGAGCGCGAAGGCCAGGGGTACATGTCTAGCTCCAATAGGAGATGAGGTGCAGCTCAGCATGAAGGTGGGCCCACTCATCAATGCTCGATTCGCCGCGTTCGTGGGTGGAAGGTTTCTTTCCGGCGTTGGCGACTTCACGTTCGACACGAGTGTTGTCCTGTTGGTGGCGACGGTGCTTACACATGGGGCGCAACGCTCTCCCCTGGCTGTAAGCGGGGTCCTCCTTGCTAGCTCTGCCCCTGCGGTAGTACTTGCGCCGGTGGCCGGCGTCTTCGTCGATCGCTGGAATAAGCGCCGCGTGATGCTCTGGATGGATGCGCTGCGGGCACTCCTGATCCCCCTGGTAGCGCTTGCGGCCGTCATGCGACTCTCCACTACGCTGACGCTCGGCGTCATGTATGGCATAGTTTTCCTCTCCAGCGCGGCATCGCAGTTTTTTAATCCTGCATCGGTTGCCTCCCTACAAAGCCTCGTTGACGTCGAGGATCTCCCGCGCGCTAGCGGGTTGTTGCAGACGTCGGCGAGTACCGCGGGCATTCTTGGGCCGGCCCTGGGGTCTCTCCTCTTTTTTGCAGTCGGCATTAACTGGGCGATTCTGCTCGATTCATTGTCCTTTGTCGCCTCATTTGGCACACTCCTGGTGGTAGGGGACCTGGGCGGAAGGGCAGCAACCGAGACCGCCGAGGGTATGACCGGTTTCTGGCAGGAGTTCAAGTCCGGCGCGATGTTTGTGGTTCGGAGCCGAGCAACGACTGCCATCATCGTCGCGGCTGCCCTCGTTGCTCTAGGAGGAGGTGCACTCGCAGCTCTAAACGTCTTCTTTGTGACCCGCAATCTGGGCGCTCCCGCGTCCTTTTATGGCTTTCTGGGGGCAGTCTGGGGCATCGGCGCCATCCTGGGTAGCCTGACTGCAACCCTGTCGATTAGCCGCGTAGGCGTGACGACCATGTTCTACAGCTCGCTACTCGCAACTGGCCTGTCGGTTATCGTCTATGCGAGACAGACGACCCTGCTAGGAGGTGCGGTGGTACTTCTGCTTATCGGGCTATCCATGTCGGGCGTGCAGGTAGCGGTCACCCCGTTGGCGTTGCGTCTGGTACCGGTAGCTCTCATCGGTCGGGTCATCTCGATTATGACGCCCGTCGCGATGGTATCCCTGAGTATCTCAACAGCCACCGCCGGACTGATGGATACCGCCACGTCTCCGCGCTTCCACGTCACTGTGCTGGGGATTCCGTTCGGGCCAGTAGACACTATTTTCTCCGCCGCTGGCCTCTTGATCACGGCAGGCGGCGTCTTTGCCATGCGGAGCCTTCGATCAGAGCCGGGTTATGTCTCACATACAGCGGCGGTCGACACAGTGTGGGCCTGCTTTCCCCCCGACAGCTTTAGGAACCGACGTTCTCACGGCGTGGCAGTCGGCGAGGGCGAAGGCACGGGCTTTGCGCCGGGATTGGTCGTGGCCTTGTCTTCCTTGCGCTGGTTGTTAAGGCTCTGCGCCAGTCCCTTGAACTGTCCGACTACGGCCGTAATGCGGCTCTCGGCCTGGGCGGCCGTGAGATTATGCTCCTGGCGCAAGTCTTTCAACTGGTCGTTCATGTCTTTTACCAGCGAAGCGACATTGTTGGGTAGCTTGTTGGGGTCGTCCACCTGGTACGTGTACTGCAGAGCTTGAGCGACTGTATCGCAGCGGGTGCATTGATAGTTCAGCGCGATGGCCGTGTTCTGCGGGCGGATGGACGTGGCCGTTTTGCTGATGAGGTTGATCTGTAAGGCAACTGCGAAGGTCTGGCAGTCGGTACACGAGCTATAGGCGTAGGCGTAATTGACCGGCGCAACGTTGTCGCCGGGAATATGGTTCACCTGGATGCTGCCGTCGACCTTTAATTCGTTGTCCTGCTGATTGATCACCTTGACCACGTTTTTGCCGCCGGCCCCGCCCTGGTTCTCGGTGTAGTCTCCATCCGATAGGAGGGGCGACGTCACTCGACGAACAGTGCTAGCTTTGCGCTTCGTAGCAGAAGTGGTGGCGAGAGGCGATATCCGTGCCGCTCTGATCGTGAGGGTAGTCACGGAAGCCGGCTTGGAGCCGGAGGTCGATTCAAAGCGGAAGCCTCCCCCGGCCGCCCTGGCGGTGGGAGTGGCGCTGAGCAAGAGGCCAACCGCGAGAGCGATCGAGAGCCACCTCCGGGTCGTGATCAAAGCGAGTAGCGCTTTCATGATTCTCTCCCTTCTATGGTGCGGTGGTGGGTTGTTGCACTGGCGGCACGGGTGGCACGGTTGCTTGCTGCTGAACCGGCGGCGCCGCAGTTGGTTGTTGCACTGGCGGGGCAGTCGGCGCCGGAGGCACGCCCTGAGGTACCAGCGTCGGCCCAAACGTGCTCCCTACGGTGGGTGGTGGAGCGGCCGGCTGAGTTGGAGCGGCCACGGGCGTGACGGTCGGGGCTAGCGCCGGAGCCGCGGTCGGCACGGCGGTCGGTGCGATTGCCGTGGGCGGTGCCACTGCGGGTCGAACGGCTGGCGTGGGACTGGCTTTGGAATGAGGACCGGCGGTGGGCTTCACTATGGCACGAGGTCGAGAGGGCGTCGCCACCACCCGCACCGGCGCGACGGGCGCCACTGGCACGAATACCCGCGCCGGTATGATGCGCCTGAAAACCGGCACGCTGCGAACGGCATCGCCCAGCGTGCCACGCTCTCCCAGCCGAATCGGAGTGTACGTCTGATTATCGTACAGCGGGCTGCGGTTGTGCGGACGCGGCAGCGGTATCTGTGGGACCCACAGCAAGGCCAAGAATGCAACGACACCCACCGTCACCACTGAGCCGGTGATACGCCGGCCAACGGTTGGCTTGCTCCATCGCCACAACGCGCCAAATCCTCTGCGCGTGAGATTGAACAGCACGTAGAGCAGACCAAAGGTGGGCAGCGCCAGTACTAGGATCTGCACAGCGGAGGTAACCGTGCCGAGAACGTCACCGTGGGCGTGAGCGGTCGATAGACTAGCCGCTTGTTTCGACCCTGAGTCCCAGGCCGTAGCTAGCACGCGGGGAACTCCTTTGATCATCAGAAAGGCCAGAAACGATAGCAGCGGCACCGTGATGATGATATAGATGGCAAAAACCACCCTCACCCAGCGCTTGAGGTTCGCGATTCCCGGCCCCTTCTCCGAAAGGAAGGGGAGCACGGAGCGCAGAAACGGCATGATCTGCGAGAAAAAATCCGGCATGCCTGTCAGATCGGCCAGCGCCCAATAGCCGTCGAGCCGGGCAATCGGAAGCGTCTGATGAAGGATTTCTATGTCGATCAGCATGATCACCAGCAAGAGAAAGTCCTGCCGGGTCAATGCGTAGAGTCCGACCATAACGATCCCGAAGATCATATTGAAATAGAAGCCGCCCAGGTCGGTACGCACCTTTCCCCATCGAGCCAGGCGATAGTTGTCGGTCACGTCGGTGTAAAACGCCGGATACACGAGATACAGTCCGACCCCGATACCGCGGACTTCTCCCCCGCCGTAGCGCAAGGCAGATGCGTGACCTAACTCGTGAAACACCGTCCCAACTACGATAATTCCCAACAGTGCGAGCATCAAGCCCGGGTGGTACAGCACCTCGTGGATACTGTTGGCCACGCCATGCACGGCAAAAAGCCAGACCTGGACAGCGGCTGCCACCAGGAGCACGGAGGCCAGCACGGGGGGCCAGAAGAGCCAGCGTAATACCGCGGTAAAGGGAGCTATCAAGCGGGGGCTCATCATGCGCACCCGCATGTTAATTTTCAGCGGGGACCGCATCCCCGGCTGTTCCGCGGAGCCAGGCGCAGCAGCGACAACCGAGCCGTCGGCCGTTGTCACCAAACCAAGCGGGATCAGTTTCCCGCTGAGCAACTGGCGGATATTGTCCGCGCTGACGACTCGATCAGTCGCTTCCGACACACCGGCCGCCATTTCCTCCAGCGTATGCTCACCGTCCGCCTGCTCGGCTACGCGATACAACATTTCGGTTAGCTGCACAAACGTCCCACTTCGCTCAGCCAACCACTGCTGCTGCTCGTAGGCGCTGTCCTTCATTTCGCCGCTGAGCGTGACATCGGGGGCTAACCGGGGGCGCTCTGCGACGCTGACCGGGTGGTTATCCGCTGGGCTTGGAGCACCCTGCGGACTTGCCGTCCTGTCGGTCCGATCCTCCACCTGAGACATAGAGACGCTCCCCCTGCCCCGCCATACTTTCTGTTTTCGCTGGTTACTTAGTGCAGTTAGCCGTTGGTCTGGGTGATCGGCGCGGTCTGCGTGGCGTTGGCCGTGGCTGTCGACTGATCGGAGAGCACATTGGCCGCGACGGCCGCGTTGATTGGAGCAGCCACGTTGGCATTGATGAGGGACATCTCCTCGCGATCAGGAAGCTCGGAAGCGTCCTGCGACTCGATCTCGTCCGTGGTCAATTCGGTCTTGTCAGTTGTCATGATTCGGGTCCTTTCCTTGAATGAGCGTATGTACTGGGTACGTCGGTTACGCCGACTGAATCGGTGCGGTCGCTGTGTTACGGGTTGGACTGGGTGATGGGAGCGGTCTGCGTCGCGTTTGCGTTGGCGGTCGAGTTGTCGGACAGCACGTTCAAGGCGGCGGCGAGATTCACTGGTGCGGCGACGTTGGCGTTAACCAGCGACATCTCTTCCCGATCGGGAAGCTCGGATGCGTCCTGCGACCCCAGTTCCTCGGGGGTAAGTTCTGTCTTCTCGGTGGACATGTCTCGTTCTCCTTTCTCTAGGGTTCCTGATTTGGAGCGGTGTACCCATCTCGGATACGACTGCCGGGCGGGCAGCGTCTGCGTTAGACGTTGTTCTGCGTAATTGGGGCATTCTGTACGGCGTTGGCCGTAGCCGTCGAGCCGTCGGAAAGGACGTTGGCTGCGACCGCTGCGTTAACCGGAATTGCCACGTTGGCATTGACCAGGGACATCTCCTCGCGTTCCGGCAACTCTGCCGCTTCCTGAGAATCGATCTCCTCAGCACTGAGGGTGCGATCTGTCGTGTCTTTCATGTCAATCTCCTGCTCTGTAGGTATCGATACGTTCCGCGGCTCCCGCTAGTGGAAGCCGGTTTTAGGCATCGGTCGGCGGGTTCGGGTCAATAGGGAGAATGACCGGCGGTCCACCAATATGGGAAGAGATTACAGACATCTCCTCGCGCACCGGTAACTCAGACGCGTGTTCCTCGCGTAACTCTTCGCTACTCAGCGCTGGACCGGCGGTCTCGGTCGTCTTCTCAGGTGAAGTCATTCTTGCCTCCGCGGGGACGAAGAGCCGTGGCCGCCATGTTGAATGGCGGTGGTTTGGTTCGACGAAGCGACCTCCACCGAACCGTCCGATCCGACGTTCTTTGCAACCACCACGTTGGAAACGCCCTGAACATCAACATCGGTTCTGCCCGCCGTTTTCACAGCGCGCCGAAGAGTCTTGCGCACGTCTTGCATCGCTTTGCTGACCGGGTCATCTGTACCCACATTCGCCTCCCTTCCTGTCTCGCATTGCATGCTCTGTGCCAGGCCACTGGGGCCAACGACTCGAAGGGACAATTGCCTTCGCCGGACCGTCAAACCTCATCCTCCGCTTCGTCACCCTTCAAACTGTTCTACGGCAGCCCATCCCATTCCTTTCGAGGTTTGCCGAAAACCGTCGCTCACGGGCACGTTTGTCGCCAGAGCAGCTACAGTCGAAATGTATCGCCTGAATCTCCGGGCGGGGTGAAAGCTCTGCGCTGCTGTGGCGTAGAAGAAGGATGAACGGATCGTATAGCGTCGATGCCACTCACCGACGAGCAACTCGCCATGAGCGCGATGAACGGCAACCAGGAGGCGTTTACGGACCTGGTTACCGCCCATCAGAGAAAGGTGTATGGGCTGGCGCTGCACCTGTTGCGAAACCAACAGGACGCTGCCGATGCCGCACAGGAAGCCTTCATGCGCTGCTATACGTCTCTACAAAGTTTTGATCCCTCGCGCAACTTCGGCGCGTGGCTCTACCGCATTGCTTACAATCACTGCCTGGACGTGCTCCGTCAGCGCAAACGGACTCCGTTGGTTGCCTCGTCGCGTCACGACGACGACCACGTGGCGCCCGAAGCGCCAGACCCCGGTCCCGGGGTTGAAGAGCTGGTGGAACGGGTGGAGTCGGTCGAAACGGTGAAACAGGCCATGAACCGGCTCTCGGCGGAGCACAGCCATATTCTTGCGCTCCGCTACACGCTCGACCTGTCATATGCCGAGATTGCCGAGGTAGTGGGAGCGCCGGAATCGACGGTCACCATGCGGTTGTATCATGCCAAACGCGCGTTACGGACAGTGCTGCGTGACCAGGGGGAGGGCACCTATGCCTCATCCTGAGTTGTGGCCATTGATTGACGCCTATGCCGATGATCAGTTGCCTGCCGAGGACGTGCCCCGCCTGGATCGCCATTTGC
>JAABUW010009688.1_pt1 | contig 10916 bp, 12 predicted proteins | sample 5560081 | NCBI WGS metagenome assembly JAABUW01 (sample SAMN10711882, study PRJNA513363) | rock metagenome | isolation source: Antarctica rocks | place: Antarctica: Victoria Land, Knobhead sud | reverse complement strand
GCTCGCCCAACCTGCGACAACGCCCATGATCTCGTCATTCACACCCGCAACGACGCTGCCGCGCCGAGCAAAACCCCTGCGCTACAAAGGAAGCTGCTTCGACTTTTTCAGGTCGAAGTAGCTAAGCTAGGGTGCGATCAAAGTGCCTGTCGTCGCGGCCAGCTCGGCGTACGCGGTGATGAGCTGTTGGGTGAGCGGCCCCGGACGCCCGGTCCCGATGGCGCGGCCGTCGACCGCGACGACCGGCGCGAGGCCGCCCATCGTGCCGGTCACGAACATCTCCTCGGCGGTGTAGACGTCGGTCAGCGACCAGTCGCCGACATCGCAAGCTATGCCGCGACCGGCGCACAAGCCGAGGACCGCCCCGCGGGTGATGCCTTCCGGGCAAGCCCGCGTCGTCGGAGTACGCAGCCCACCACCGGCAGCGAAGAAGACGTTGGTGGCATTGGTCTCGGCGACGAAGCCCTGCGAGTCGAGCATCAGCGCGTCGTCGGCGCCCGCGACGTTCGCTTCGATCTTGGCCAGGATCGAGGTGAGCAGGTTGTTGTGGTGGATCTTGGGATCAAGTGAGTCGGGCCGGCTGCGGCGGACGCTCGAGCTGACCAAGGTGATCCCGGCGAGGTCGTAGACCGGCGACTTGTGCTCGGCCAGCACGATGACGGTCGGGCCGCTTTGGTTGAGCCGCGGGTCCATCCCGCTGGTGATCTTCACACCGCGCGTGACGGTGAGCCGAATGTGGACGCCGTCGTACATGTCGTTGGCGGCCAGGGTGCGGCGGACCTCCTCGGTCAGGTCGGCCGCCGACGGCACCCCGTCGAAGGCCAGCGCCTGGGCCGAACGCCGCAGCCGGGCCAGGTGCTCGTCGAGCCCGAAGATGCGGCCGCGCGACAGTCGCAGGCCCTCCCACACGGCGTCACCGCCCTGCACGGCCGAGTCGAAGGGGCTGACGCCGGCCTGGTCGCGATGGGTCAACCGGCCTCCGACATTGACGATCAGATCCCGGTTGCGCTCGTCAAAGGCTTGCAGCAAAGGATCTCCTAGCCGGTGAGGCAATATCGGGCCATCGTGTCGTAATAGGGCCGGCATTCTTCGAGCAGCCCGCGCAACCGAGCCGGGACGGCCGCCGGTGTGGGCGACGGCGCCGCGAAACCGGTCGAGCGGCGCACCGAGTCGTACCAGTACGAAGCCCAGACGCCGTCGCTGGAGCGAGCACCGGCCGGCCAGGACAGCATGGCCGGGTCGAAGTCCGCTCCGAGCGCCGAGCACAACGCGCGGAGCAGCCGCTCGGGGTCGGCGAGCACGTCGCCGGCGTCGACCACCGGGCCGCCGAAGCGTTCGTACAGCTCCACCTGCTGAGCCAGGCCCAGGTCGTCCAGCGTCGGCTCGCCACGCACCTTGGCATAGGAGGCCAGCATCTGCGCCGGATCACGGATGAGGAAGGCATGGCGGAGCCCGGACAGCGCCGACCGGTCGACTTCGCCCAGCAGGTGGTGGGTCATGTGTTTCTGGTACTGCACCGTGACCCCGTCGGGCACCGGACCGGCGGTGATCTGCTCGGCCACCTGCCGCCAGTCGGTCGGCTGGCTCGCCAGGATGGCGGCGCGACCAGGATGCTCCAGCCCCGTTCTTTGGAGGTAATAGGCATAGAACGGCTCGTCACTGACCGAACTATCGGAGCGGTTGCCGAACGAGCGCATCATGGCGGTGGAAATGTTGCGCGGCCCGGACCACATGGCGATCCGGAGCATGCCTACAGCCGCCCAGCGGCGGTGATGCTGTGCAGGAAGGCGCGGGTACGCGGATTCTGCGGATCGGTGAAGATCTGCTCCGGCGACCCCTGCTCGGCCACTTTGCCTTCGTGCATCAGGCAGACCTTTGTCGCCACCTCGCGGGCGAAGCCCATCTCGTGGGTGGCCAGCAGCATCGTCATGCCTTCGGCGGCCAGCTCGCGGACGATGCCGAGGACCTCGGCAACCAGCTCCGGGTCCAGGGCCGAGGTGATCTCGTCAAGCAGCAGCACCCGCGGGCCCATGGCGAGCGCCCGCGCGATCGCCGCGCGTTGCTGCTGACCGCCCGACAGCCGGTCGGGATATTCTTGAGCTTTGTCAGCGAGGCCCATCCGGCTGAGCAGCGTCATCGCGCGTTCCTCGGCTTCGGGGCGGACTTCCCGAGCACCTTGCGCGGGGACAGGGTGATGTTGCGCAGCACCGTCATATGGGGGAACAGGTTGAAGCTCTGGAATACTATTCCGACGTTGCAGCGAAGCCAGTTGACGTCCACCCCCCGGCCCGACACCCGCTCGGAGTCGACCCGGATCTCCCCGGCTTGGATCGGCTCCAACCCGTTGATGCAGCGCAGCAAAGTCGACTTGCCGCAGCCCGACGGGCCGATGAGGCACACGACATCGTGCTCGGCCACATCAAGATCGAGGCCGCGCAGCACGTGATTGGCGCCGAAGTCCTTTTGCACGCCGATGAGCTCGATGAACGGCGCCATCACGACCCTCCGGCCCGCATCCGGGACTGGTCCCGGCGCACGAGGAAGTCGGTGAATCTGGTCAGCGGCACCGTGATGACGAGGAAGGCCAGGGCCGCGCCGGACATGTAAGAGAGGTTGAAGTCCTGCCCTTTGAGGATCGTGGCGCGGTTCACGCGATATCAGCCACGCGCCGCCCCGCGGCGCATTCCGGTGAGCCGCTGGCGGCGGCCGGCCCGAGCCCGGTCGCGCAGCACCTGGCGCACCACGTTGCGGCCGGGAATGCCGGTCACCCCGCCGCCGCCGTGGGTGGCCGAGCCGGCCTGATAAAGCCCGCGGACCGGAGTACGCAGGTCGGCAAATCCCGCCGCCGGCCGGGCGTGGAAGATCTGCGAAGCCGACAGCTCGCCGTGGAAGATGTTGCCGCCGACCAGGCCGTACTCGTGCTCCATCTGGTGCGGCCCGATCACCTGGCGATGCAGGATTGATGAGGTGAAGCCGGGCGCCACCACCTCGAGCCGCGCCACCACCCGGTCGGCGTGGGCGTCAAGGTCGGCGGTGTGTGGCTGCGCCGACCACTCGTGCGGCACCCACTGGGTGAACATCGAGACCACGTGCTGACCGGTCGGCGCCAGCGAGTCGTCGAAGACCGACGGGATGCAGATGTCGGCGAACGGCCGGGCCGACGGTCGGCCGGCGACCGCGTCCTGGAAGCCGGCCTCGAGGTCGTCGAGGGATTCGGCGAGCACGATCGTGCCGCCATGGACCTCCGGGTCGAATCCCGGCTTCGCGCTGAATTCCGGCAGCCGGTCCACTGCGAGGTTGACCTTCACCACCCCGCTGCGCGACTTCCACCGCTCGATGTCGGTGACGAAGTCGGCCGGCAGGTCACCGCGGTCAAGCAGCCGCAGAAAGGAGATCGCCGGGTGCGTCGTGGTCACGACCGTGGCCGCCGACAGCTCCTCGCCGCCTTCCAGCACGACCCCGGTCACCGCGCCGGCCGACGTGGTGATGTGCGCCACCGGGGCTGACGTACGGATCTGCGCGCCGAGCGCCCGCGCCGCCGCAGCCAGCGCATGGGTCACCCCGCCCATGCCACCGCGCGGAAACCCCCACGCGCCGACCGCTCCGTCGCCGAGGTCGCCGATGTGGTGGTGCGCCATCACATAGGCCGTCCCGGGCGACCGCGGTCCCGCCCAGGTGCCGATCACGCCGCTGACCGAGAGCACTCCCTTGACTGCCGGCGAGACGAAATAGTCGTCGAGCAGGTCGGCCATGCTCATCGTGAACAGCCGGGTCGCCTCGACCGTGCGCCGGGTGTCCAGCCCGCGCAGCCGCCCCAGCAGGCGGATCTGATCCAGCAGATCGGCGGGGCGCCGCGAGCCGAGCCGCGGCGGGATCTCCGACAGCAGCGGCCCGAGCAGCCCGGCGAGATCGTCGAGCCAGGCATCCCACCGCACCATCGCATCGGCGTCTTTGTCGGCGAACTTCGCGACCTGCTCGTGGCGCCGTCGCGGGTCAGCGGGCAGGGCCAGATAGCGCCCGTCGGCGTGCGGGGCGAAATACGGGCCCTGCGGGAAGACGTGGTAGCCGTGCCGCACCAAGTCCAGCTCCCGGACCAGCGAAGGCGGCAGCAGGCTGATCACGTAGGACAGCGACGTGATCTGGAAGTCCGGCCCGAACGGCTGCTCGGTGACGGCAGCACCGCCGACGACCGGTCGCGCTTCGACCACGACCGTACGCAACCCGGCCCGGGCCAGATACGCCGCCGCGACCAGGCCGTTGTGGCCGGCCCCGATGACAATAGCGTCGCACTGCGAAGTCACGCCGGCTCCCCGTCTGGTCGGTCGAGTGTCGTCCTGAGTGTGTGCCTGCCGTTCACAGCCAATCGCGACGCCGGAACGAGATGTAGAGCCCGACCGAGATGACCACGATCAGCAGCATCGACGTGATGAACCCGTGATACTTAGCGAAGCCGGGATACGGCACGTTCTGCCCGTAGAAGCCGGTGATCGCGGTGGGCACGGCGATGATGGCCGCCCAGCTGGTCACCTTCTTGGTGATGATGTTGAGCCGATTGCCCTGCAGGGTGATGTGCGTCTCCATGATCTGGGTGACCAGGTCACGCAGGCTCTCGGTCCATTCCGAAGCCCGCAGGACATGGTCGTAGACGTCCTGGTAATAGGGCGTCAGCGGCTCCGTCACGATCTTGATGTCCCGGCGCATCATGGTGTTGATGACCTCGCGCATCGGGAGCACCACTCGACGCAGCTGCACCAGGCTCTTACGCAAGGCGAACGACCGCCGTTGCAGATCGGAGTCCTGGGGCACCTCGGCGAACAGCAGGTCTTCCAGCTCCTCGATCTGGTCGTCGAGGGACTGCACCACCTCGAAGTGGCAGTCGACGACATAGTCGACCAGCCCGTACACCAGCGCCCCGACGCCGTGCTTCATCAGGTCGGCTGCGTCGTCCCACCGCTGGACGACCTGCTCTATGTCGAGCAAGTCGTCCTTGCGGATGGTGACCAGGGCGTTGGACACGATGAACGCCGACAATTCACTGGCTCGCAATTCCCCGCTCTCCTCGTCCAGCCTGACGTCGTAGACGTTGAGGAATTCGTGGCTGGCGTAGCGGTCGAGCTTCGGTCGCTGGTGCGGCACGGACGCGTCCTCCACGGCCAGCTCGTGCAGGCCCAACTCCTGAACCACGAGCTCGAGGTCACCGGCGTGTGGGGCGCAGAGGTCGACCCAGACCAGCGCCCCGTCGGTCTTGAGGTGGTCGGAGATGTCGCTGACCGGGAAGTTCTCGTCTTCAAGGACCCCATTGCGGTACATCCGGGTTCGAGCCATCCGGACAGCCTAGGACGCGCACCGGCTTTACCCGTTGGTCACACCTGCCGACCTATTCTTGACAGCTGACAAGCCGCTGCCGCTTGCGCCGCCGAAGGAGTCCGTGTTGGAGTCGACCGCCCGCCCAGGCCCCCGGGCCGTCCTCGTCGCCGTGCTGGTGGTGGCGATCCTCGCGCTCGGCGCCGGCGCCTATGCCCTGACCAGAGCGGCAGTGCGCCCGGCAGACGCCCGCGCGAGCGTTCCGGCGGCTTCGGCCGGAGTCAAGTCGCCGAAGTCGGCTCGGTCGGGCGCTGCCAAAGGCAAGCATCCACTTCGGGCCCGGCTCACCGCCATCAGCGGCAGCACCTGGACCGTGCAGCCGGCGAAGGGCGGACCGGTGAGCGTCATCGTGAACGGACAGACCAAATTCGGCAGCAAGAAGGCACCGTCCACCGCGTCGGCCTTCGCCGTCGGGACCCGGATCGCGATCGTCGGTGCCCGGGTCGGCGACCGCATCGACGCAACGCGGATCATGCTCCCGCAGGTGGGGCAGGGCTGAGCCGCCCGGAGTGGCCACCGGACGGCGGCCGGCGGGTCACGGGCTCAGGCGGCGGTCGGCCCGGTGGGCCCGGACCGCTCCGTCAACGGCTGCGGGAGCCCCGGCGCCTGACCCGTCGTCACCAGCCGGACAGCGACGTCGCGGAGCTTGATGTTCTCGTTCTGCGAGATCCGGCGCAGCAGGTCGAAGGCCTTGTCAGCCGCCACCGTGAAGCGCTCCATGAGGATTCCCTGGGCCTGCCCGATGACATTGCGGGTCTGCACCGCCCGTTGCAGATTCTCCTGCGCCTGGGCACCGGTCAGCGCGACCGCCGCGTGTGAGGCGAACACCAGTCCCATCCGCAGCGCGTCCTCGTCGAAGGCGTTGATCCGCTTGGAATACAGGTTGAGGGCGCCGAGACTGTCCTCGCTGTTGTAGAGCTGGAAGGCGAGCATGCTGCGTACGCCGAGCTCACCGCAGACCCGCGGTCCCCACGTCGGCCATCTCCGGTCGACGGTGAGGTCCTCGACGACAACGGTGTGCTCCTCGCGGATCGCCGACAGGCACGGGCCCTCCCCCAGCTCCACCTGCAGCCGGTCCGCGACGGCCACCATCTCGTCGCTCTGCGCCGGCGACTCGATCTCGCGTCCTCGGATGAGGGACAGCCCGGCAAAGTCGCAGCCGTCGATCGTCTCCACGGCCAGCTCGACGATCCGCTCCAGGGTGCCCAGTAGATCGCCCTGGTGCATCAGCTCGCGCGCGACGCGGGCGAACGTCTCGGTGAGGTCCCGTGCGTCCTGGTGCATGGCCACCAGAATAGTCGGCGTTTGCCGTTTGCGGACGGGGGAAATGCGCCATAGTCGTTGCGACGAGAGTCGACCATCAAAACCATGAATTAGTGCTGAGGAGATCCGGTGCCCAGTCGGCGGAAGCAGAACCAAGCAGCCCCCCCGCCAGTCGGCCCGACCGGACGCGGAGATCGGGACGCTCGGGCGGGGACGGTGCCCCTGGCGGCGGACAATGCTCGCGCGCAGCAGGGCGACGTGCTGACGACGGCTCAGGGGCTCCGGCTCCGCACCACGGACAACTCGCTGCGGGCCGGCAGCCGCGGGCCGGCCCTGCTCGAGGACTTTCACCTCCGCGAAAAGATCATGCATTTCGACCACGAGCGCATTCCGGAGCGCGTGGTTCATGCTCGTGGAGCAGCTGCGCACGGCGTCTTCCGAGCGTACGGGAACGCAGCGAACGTCACCGCTGCGGATTTCCTCACCGACACCGGCCGGGAGACATCGGTCTTCGTCCGCTTCTCGACCGTCGTCGGCTCCCGCGGCTCGGCCGACACGGTGCGCGACGTCCGTGGCTTTGCGGTGAAGTTCTACACCCCCGAAGGCACGTTCGATCTGGTGGGCAACAACATTCCGGTGTTCTTCATCCAGGACGGCATCAAGTTCCCCGACCTGATCCATGCCGCTAAGCCCCATCCGGACCGGGAGATCCCGCAGGCTCAGACGGCCCACGACACCTTTTGGGACTTCGTGTCGCTCCAGCCGGAGTCCACGCACATGCTGATGTGGGTGATGTCGGACCGGGCCATCCCTCGCTCCTATCGCACGATGGAGGGTTTCGGCGTCCATACCTTTCGGTTGGTCAATGCCGCCGCGGAGACGGCGCTGGTCAAGTTTCATTGGAAGCCGGTGGCGGGCGTGCATTCGCTGGTCTGGGAGGAAGCCCAGATCGCCGCGGGCATGGACCCCGACTTCCACCGTCGCGACCTCGCCGACAGCATCCAGGCCGGCGCCTTCCCGGAATGGGAGCTCGGCTTCCAGGTGCTGCCGGACAGCGACGAGCAGACGTTCGAGGGCATCGACCTGCTCGACGCGACGAAGCTGGTGCCGGAGGAGTTGTCCCCGGTCATCCCGGTCGGCCGGCTGACGCTGACCCGCAACCCCACCAACTTCTTCGCCGAGACCGAGCAGGTGGCCTTCCACACCGGGCACCTGGTGCCCGGGATCGAGGTCACCGACGACCCGCTGATGCAGGCGCGGCTGTTCTCCTATCTCGACACGCAGCTGACCCGGCTCGGGGGCCCGAATTTCAGCCAGCTGCCGATCAACCGCCCGCTCGCCGACGTCAACGACAACCTGCGCGACGGGATGCACCAGACAGCGGTGCATGAGGGCGTGACGCCGTACCTGCCCAACGGCATCGACAACGGCGCCCCGGCCCCGGACCCCACGAACGGCTATGTCAACGTGCCGCGTCCGGTGAACGGGCTCAAGGTGAGGGAGCGGGCCGCCTCCTTCGACGACCACTTCACGCAGGCGACGCTGTTCTGGAACTCGATGACGGCGATCGAGAAGGCGCACATCGTCGAGGCATTCACCTTCGAGCTGGCGAAGTGCTACGAGCAGCCCATTCGTGAGCGCGCGCTGGCCTTGCTCGCCAATGTCGATGCCGGCCTCGTTGCCTCAGTCGCCGCCGCCTTGGGGCTCGCGGCACCCAGCGGCTCACCGGCCAGCGACGCCGGCGCGTCGCCGGCCCTGTCGCAGATCTCCCCGGTGCCCGGCCCCATCGCCGGCCGCATCATCGGCGTGCTGGCGATGGAGGGGGCGGACCTGGCCGGCGCGGCCAAGCTGGCTGAGGGTCTCACCGCCCAGGGGGCGGTCGTCCGCCTGGTGGCCGAGCACGGCGGCACGGTCACCGGAGCCCGCGGTCGGGGCAGCGCCCCGGTTGACCGCACCTATCTGACCACCAGGTCCATCGAGTACGACGCGGTGGTCGTGGCGGGGGGCGCCGCCGCGCTGGCCAGCGAGCCAAAGGCGCTGATTCTTTTGCAGGAAGCGTTCCGTCACGGCAAGGCGATAGCGGCCTGGGGTGACGGCGCCGACGTATTGCGGGCGGCCGGAGTCCCGGTCGAAGCCCCTGGCGTGGTGACCGCGGATCGGGTGTCGGCGGGGCTGCGAAAGAGCCTCGTCAATGCCGTGGGCCTGCACCGCAGCTGGGACCGGGTCCCCTTGGTGGCCCAGGGAATCGCTCCGTAAGCGGTCGGCCGATGCGCCGGTCGGGCGCTGTGCCGTCAGGCGCTCTGCCGTCAGGCGCTCTGGCGCTGGAAGGTCCGGGTGCCCCAAGCCGCGAGCAGGGCGGCGAGTACGAGGGTGACGGCAACGCCGACGACGACGTCGGGGTTGCCGACATCGCCCCGAAACAGCGCCCGCGTGGCGTCGACCACATGGGTCAGGGGGTTCACCTGGGAGGCGTGACGCAACCACGCCGGGGCGAGCGACATGGGCAGCAGCACCCCGGAGAGCAACAGCAGCGGCAGCGACACCCCCTGAATCATCGGCGCGAAGGCATCCTCGTCCTTGAGGATCAGACCCGCGGCGTACGACGCGGCCGAGACCCCCATCGCCAGCAGGCAGACCAGCAGCACCGAGGCGACCACGCCCGCCAACGAGGCGCGTAGGCCGAACGGGATCGCCACGACCACGAGCACCGCGCCCTGCACGCCGATCGTGACCATGTTGCCGATGGTGCGGCCGAGGATCAGCGACGCCCGCCGCGCCGGGGTGACCCGCTGGCGGTCGATGACCCCCTCGCGCAGCTCCTGGATGATCCCGAAGCCGGCGAAGCCGGCGCCGAAGATGGCCAGCTGCAGCAGCAGCCCGGGGACGAAGATCTGCCAGGACGCGTTGCCGCCGAGGCCGCCACCGGAGATGCCCTTGAGCAGCGGCCCGAACAGCACGAGGTAGAGGATCGGCTGGGTTAATCCGAAGAAGACCCAGACCGGGTTGCGCAACAGGATCCGCATCTGGCGCTGGAAGACGACGAGCGTTTCGGACAGCATGGTGACCCTTTCAGACCGCAGCCGGTGCCGCGGAGTTGGACTCCTCGCGCAGCGAATGACCGGTGAGGGTGAGGAATACGTCGTCCAGCGTCGGGCGGCTCACCGTCAGCGAGGTGACCTTGACGTCTACGGCATCCAGGGCGCGCAGCAACGGGGCGACAGCCACCGCGCCCTTGTCCACCGTCACCAGCAGCTCGCCGGGACCCACCGTCACATCGCGCGTGGTCGTGGCGGCGCGGGCGGCCCCCGCGGCGCGGGACAGGTCGTCGGCCGAGGCGCCGTCCAGGGTCAGCGTCACCACGTCGCCGGCGATCCGTGCCTTGAGCGCCTCCGGGGTGTCGTCGGCCACCACCCGGCCGTCGTCCATCACCAGGATGCGGTCGGCCAGTGCGTCCGCCTCGTCGAGATAGTGGGTCGTCAGCATGATGGTCACCCCGCCGTCATCGCGCAGCGAGCGGATGTGCTGCCAGACATTGGCCCGGCTCTGGGGATCCAGACCCGTGGTCGGCTCGTCGAGGAAGAGCAGCTGCGGGCTGTGCATGAGCCCGAGGGCGATGTCGAAGCGCCGGCGCTGACCGCCCGACAACTCGAGCAGGGCGCGCCCTTCCAGGCCGCCGAGATCCAGCCGGGGCGCCACCTCGGCCAGGCGCGCCGCGGCATGGGCTTTGGAAAGGCCCTGCAGCCTGGCCTGGGTCACCAGCTCCTCCCCCACTCGGGTCCCGGCGCTGGGGGCCGCGCCCACCTGCGCCACGTAACCGATTCGGCGACGGACCTCGCGCGGCTCCCGGATCAGGTCGTGACCCGCCACCGTCGCCGTGCCGGCACTCGGCATCAGCAACGTGGTGAGCATCCGAAGCGTGGTGGTCTTGCCGGCGCCATTGGGGCCTAGCAGGCCGACTATCTCACCGCCGGTGACGTCCAGGTCGACGCCGCGGACCGCGTCCACCAGCCCTGACTTGGTGCGGAACTGGCGAGCCAGCGCACGAGCGGTGATCATGCGTTTCTCACTTTCTAACCGGAAACTCTTCGGCTTTGTTACTCAAGTAAGACTATACAGCGTCTCCGCGGATCCCCTGACCCGGCCCCAGCCGCGGAAACCGCTTTTCGCCGCTGAACGTGTAGGCGCCTTCTCGGAGGCGACGCTGCAAGCCACGGGTCCACTCGATCTCGGCGCGGGTCCGACCGGTGATGAGATCGAGGACTTCGCGGACATGCGCCGGAATCTCACCG
>JAABUW010009684.1_pt1 | contig 10918 bp, 12 predicted proteins | sample 5560081 | NCBI WGS metagenome assembly JAABUW01 (sample SAMN10711882, study PRJNA513363) | rock metagenome | isolation source: Antarctica rocks | place: Antarctica: Victoria Land, Knobhead sud | reverse complement strand
TGGCTCTAGGACACTAGATCGCAACTCGTACCTTTGATCGTTCTTAAACCAGTCTTGGATGGGAGCTTGGTGGGGTCTCGAACGAGGGTAGTGATGGTGTGGCCTGGAGGGGATGTCAGAATAGATCGAGGAAGATCGGTAGAAAGACGACCTCGACTCAGCGCTTCATCGATGACAAGAGATCCAGTCCTGCCATTACCACCAACGACGAAGATGTGCATGGTTAGAAGGTCAAGGTGGGGAAGCAGAGCGAGTTTGTAGGGGAAGGTTATTAAGAAGTAAAGTGCAGTCGTAAGAAGAGTTAATCAGGCTATAGAGTTCAACTACACACTCTACTAACTTCGTAAAACTGTCACGACGTGGAGCTGCTGATCTGCCGTAGCAAGCTTTCAGGTAGCCAAACGGAATTGGGGGGGGGGTGGGGTGGAATGTACCCTTTCAGTACCCGATAGGTAAGGTACTGCATTGATCATGATACATACGGTACCCTTTGGCTCGGTGGCTTGGCACGTGCTTGGTTGGATTCGGTACCTAGGTAGGTAAGGTAGGTAGGTAGGTAGGTAAGGTAAAGTTCGGGGGGCTTGCAGCCAGCGGAACGGAACCTAAGCTAGGGAGTCGGGGAGTTACTAGGTAACCGGTCACGGTGGTTTCGCCGGTGCACTAAAACGGCACTCGCGCCCAATACATAGTAATACCATACTAGTTGGTAGTAATTAATAATGCACCTGTCCATGCGAAACTGAAAACGTACCTATCTGTGGGGTGACGTTTGCCGGTAATGCAGTATATATCATGAGTCAGACTACAATAAGGTTTTTGGAGTACTACAAGGCGAATGCTAAACATATCAAACATCCCCCCCCCACACCCAATGCTACCTACTTGTCTCCACCAAGACCACCCCACAGGATGCTTACTGTATTAAAGGCTAATCTCCACTACTGCAGTCGCTGGTCTGGCCGTACACATATATATGGTTGTTCCGCCCGGCTGTAAGCCTCCAACGACACTGCCGCCTACCAACGCTGCGCTACAACTTCCGCAGGAGCCTGATCGACATCCATGTTCCGGCTCTAGCCCTGCTTTCTCTGCAACTTCGAGGAGCGAGAGCGGTTCCGACCTGCGCCACCTGCTCTTTTTGTTTGACTTGGTAAAGTGAATTGTAGCCTCTTCGATATCCGGCAGGGAACTGGCGTAAGGTTGGTTGGAGAAGCTCTCGCTATGGACCAATGGCTCTGGTACATGGCAATCCTTGAGGAAGGATCGGGTTTCTCTCTCGAATTCTTGGGGTCCGCATATGTAGCAAGCAGACAGATGACCGTCCATCTGAATAGGTTTAATATTCATTGGATCCAGAAAGTAAGGCTCCTGCAGTAGATTTTGGAAGAATGATAGAGAAGGCCGGCCCTGCATATCAAAGTCTTGGCCTAGAACATCCTTGCCAGAGAGAGGAGAGGTAAAGAAGACAATTTTGCGCACAAAATCGAGAGGCGTTGGCAAGTCATCACATAACACGAAGGTTGAAGAGTTGCGCGTCACATGAATCCATATCGCTGGAGCTCGCATCAGACCATCGTGGTGAATATGACCTTTGATCATGGTACAAATGGGTGTGATCCCGATGCCAGCAGAGATATAAATTTGGCGGGGCGCAAACAAAGAATCTCGATCCATGTTAAAGGAGCCACTTGGGCATCGAGCTTCCAGTATTAAGTCAGTAATGCTGGCCTGGAGCAACCACTTAGAGGCCGTTGTTCGTTTCTTGATTGTAAGTCGATAATACGATGGAATCTCGTCTCCAGTCCAATCAGAAATAGACCAGCACCTTGTGATCCCCGTCGGAAGTCTGACTGTCAGGAACTGCCCAGGAATAAATGCCGCAAGGTCTTGCCCGTCCACAGGTTTTATGTAAAATGATTTTGCATCTCCCCTCTCGTCTCTGGAGCTGGAAACGCGGAATGGTCTCCATCCTTTCCAACCATCTCTGCCTTTGAGCTCAGAGTCGCGCAGAAGATTCAATTTGCGCAACAGGTAAGTGCGGTTCATTTCTTGTAGTTTCGACTCCTGAAGCAAGAGGTTGATTGTCTGCCGGGCTGCTAAAGAATCGTCTGCAAAGGCCATTTGCGCAATGTTCGCAACGCTGACAGCACTCGGGCACCGCTTCACGATTGCGCCACGGTCACCCTTCAGAATTGTTCCGCCTCGTAGAACGCGAAGATATACCCCACAGCGGCCTGATGCTGCCACTTGCTTCAGCCAACTCTCCTTCTGACCACATCGCCAGGCTAACCTTGAGCAAGGAACTCTACCACCATAGACTTCGAGCAGTACGGTATTGTCACCACCACCAATTTGCCATAAATCTCCAATATGCACCTGTGTTTCATCGAGCTCTGGGCTTGTCCTCAGCGTGAGATTCTCGCCCCAATGGCACCAGTCCCATTCGGAGCGTGGAATTCCAAGCTTCTGGGTCCAGTGATCGTAATGGTGCGCAAATAAAGAACATACTTGGGCGTTATGCGCGGCAGACTCGTGGCCTTCAATGCCGTGGGGTGTTACATTGATTGCTTGAGTAGAAGGATCTCGCACGATAGCGGATCGCACCTCGTGTCCTTTCATAGAGTTCCATTTGGGCTTACCAACGCTGATAGCTATGACCTCTAACTCTGAATGATATTCAGTGTCTGAGGGATGGCCGGAGGCTCCGAAACAGTAGTTGTCTCTTTCGACCATCTTCGATGTTCTGTCCAACGTCGGCAGGCTCAGGGTTTAGCATGCAAATGACAGGTCCTAGCCACTCACTCACATAATACCTTTTTCATCTGTGCTTGGCATGCCCTATACGGTCAACAACACTACCTAAAACCTACATATACCATGTGCTCCCATGGGTAAATAACCATGCCGGGATACGGATTACGAGTACCAGGTAAGCAGGCCAGGTGGGTAGGTACAACCTTGTATGTTCAATTAATTACCTGGCGTCAGAAATGTGTATCTTACAGAGCCTCCGCTACCTGCGCTGTGAAAACAAAAATAAGTCCGACCCTAGGTAGCTTATGAGAGACGGTTAGTAGAAAATGGTTTGATTGGCAGAAATGGCGCCGACGGCCAAGACTGGGGTATTCTACAGCGAATGCTTAGTTCCAATTGGATATAATACGCCGACGTCCGTCACCTTGCACGCCTTACGCAAAACAGTGGAAGCGGAAGCAGAAGCGGAAGCCGTCGCTAACACCTCCACGGAATCAAATTTCGTGCATTGATTAATGCAGGTGCGCTTTCCCTCCCTCCACATGGTGATCCTACCCACCTTACCACCTTACCACCTCACCACCTTACCTACTACCTATGGGTCGGTGAAAGACCATCTAGGTATAATGTACCGTAAACCACTGCATGGTGACGCGGGAGTGGGTCAATTCTCCCGATTTGGTGGGGTGCTGATCTCAATACATCAGTTCGAACCAGTACCGCAATGCCCATGAGGTGTTAGACCGTTTGGGAAGGCGGCCTTGAGAAGCCAAGGTTCCTGTTCCTACGAGGCTACGACCTTCTAATCATGCTGTTGCTTGTGAAGGAGTACAGGCGTCTGGGCAGCTGACTGTTTCGCACCATTTTCTCCTCGACTGCGTCCCCCTAGCATCAGCCTCCCCAATGGCTCAGTGCTCCAGTAATGATCTAGCAGCTACCTACAAGGCCAGCGAGGTCTCTAGGTCTCACCATTCGGAAAGGTATACCCATCACATCACCTAAACTCGGTTAAGCAGAATTAATGTTTCCGAAGTGATCGAGAGGGAACATCTGCTGGCACCAGACTTCGGAGCGCATGCGATCAGTGTCATACCGCCAAGGTCGGCCTCGTCCTCATCCTGATCGCCTTTCTCGTACGCTTGGCATACTAAGGCGTGCGCTAGGTCCGATGTACCGGAGAAAGAGAGGGATGTAGAAGATGCCAAAGCCACAAGCATGTGTGCCGATACAGCTTCTCAAGTACCGGGAGAGGCAGCAGTGACAGAGGCAGAAGGCAGCAGCTTAGAAGCGCTATAAATCGTCCAAAGCTCCTACCATCAACAGGGTCGAACCGACCTGGCAGCGGGAAGGGCAGTCAAGCTTCCCATCACTCACCAGCTTCACAAATGTCCCAAATGCCCGACCCGTCGTACCGGGACTGGCCAGAGCCGGGAAATGCTTACGCTCCTCTCATAGCAGACGAGCTGGATGATGGTCTTGCTGCACAAGACACTACAATTGTTGGAGATCAAATGGGCACGAGTTCTGAGCCGGCATCATCAATGTACAATCCGCTGAACCTGGGCCGTGGAGTCGATGACAACTTTGCTTTTGATGAAGATTTTCGATTTGATGAAGACTTTGGCTTTAACGCTCCAGGGCCGCCTGTGCCAAGCCAAAGCAACAGCACGCCTGAGATGATGTTGTCACCAGTATCCATTCCAGTCACAGAAAGTCCTTCACTCATTTTAGCAGCTACAACAGATTTGACCAAATTAGTTGAGCATCTACATGCCAAGCTGGCTATTGATTCTCTCTCGTTCGACCAAGCTCTCCTCGTCAACCAAGCAGCCTTTCGAAAGATCGACGAACTGTTGACCACGCAAGGCTTCTCTCGGAGCGCGAGCTGCCTTCCCTTAGCTTTTACGGCAGCGAGTCAAGTCATCACGTTGTTCGAAAAATCCATTTGCCCCGCGAATTTGTCGCAAACGTCGTGTGGGGACGGGTTCGTCATCCGCCTGGGCTCGTTCCAGGTCGACTCGGAAGAACAACAGACCAATCTCTGTGTTCAGGTCGTGTTGTCCGAACTCGAGAAAACGGCCAAGGTGGTTAAGAATCTCAGCTGGGCCATCCAGAAGCCTTCCCTTCAGCCAAGCAAAGACCGAGCTGTTTACGAGCAATGGTCTTCGAGCATCACACAACGAATAGGTGTCTTGCTCTCGGCGTGGAAGAACAAGTCTATGTGAATAGGTCCCCGTGCTCTAACACCTTGATTGCTGCAAAGCCTGTCCAATGCTTCTTGCTCTGGCATACTCCAGCGCTCTCTGACGACTACCCGATACGACCAAACTAAGTAAGGTACGCCCTTGGCAGCTTGAACGATATGTCCTGGCTGTGCACGGTCAGGTTCCGGATGGGTTAATCGATGTTGTATCTGTCACTCAATTCTAAGCTAGCCACTGAAGGCATACTCGCTTGCGCTGTTATCGAGACGCAGACTAGCACGCATGATACATAGGCTACTACAAGCCTTGAGGTCGTAACAATTAGCATTGTGACAAAGAATACGTAAATAGTCAACATGCGCTTGGCTGTCCGTCCCCGCCTTGTCCATCATCTACTGGTCCTCCTGCCGCGCAACCCACTCGGCGACATGTTGATCCAAATCAGGCTTGTAGAGCCACATCAGTTGCCCTCCTTCGCCGCGAGTGGCGGCCTCATCCGTCCATATCGCACCAGGTGGTAATTTTGCTTGCTCGGCCGGAGGAAGCCGCTTAGCATTCATCTGCTTGGTCAATTCAAGGATTTTGTCTACCCTCTCTTGACGGTAACTCTGCCAAAAATGCAATGCATTCGGCAAGATTATCTTGCTCGACAATTTCGACAAGAGAATAGCAAGCATGTTAATGTCCTCGAAAGCCTGGTTCACACCTTGACCGGCTGTGGGCGGTATGGCGTGCGCTGCATCTCCAACGATGATAACTTGGTCGCTCGCCGAAGCCCACTTCTCCAGCTTAGGGATGGCGTAGAACGGCCATATGCCCACCTTCTCTACAGGTATCCCTTCAAGCACAGACTGCACGATGTCGGGCCAATCCTGCTGAGATTCCCGAAGCATGTTCAGCAGCTCTTGCTTGTTATTGCGCAACCTCTTCCACCCTTCCTTGTCACGGTCAGGGAAGCGTCTTTGAGCCCCGATCAATAGTTCCGACCCATCAGACTCCTGAGGGACTAAGAGGAAGGCGCCAGGCTTAGCCATCACAGTCGCGGGTAGGTGGTATCCTTCCGGAATGCGCATTCGTGATCGCGGAATGGCTCCATTGATGGCTGTTATGCCAGAGTAGACTGGCTCTATGGATGGGACAAAGTACTTGCGAACACTTGAATGGATACCGTCGCTACCGATCACGACGGAAGCAGATGCAGTGGACCCATCTGCGAATTCGATCTCGACCTGCCCCGGCCCTTCAGAGATGACTTTGGAGAAGCGCATGTTGTGCTTGACCTTGATGCCTTGCTCGCCGAGCATCTTCTTCATTTCATCGATCATCAATTGACGCGTTATTCTAAATGCCTTGTAACCATAAAGCTTTTCCGAACCAAAATAGTACACATCAGTTGTCTCGCCAGCATCGTTCTTGAATGCCAGCGTTTCGAAATGGAAGCCTTGGAGCTTAAGTCTAGGATAGACGCCGAGCCTGTCTAAGATACGGAGTGCGTTTGGGGACAGTGTAATACCTCCGCCAATGCAGTACGACTCTGACCGAGCCTCGTAGATTGAACATGGGATGCCCACCTTGTGTAAAGCAATTGCTAGACTGAGACCAGACAGGCCCGCTCCTACAATGGCAACATGCTTGGGAGGCGATGATGAACTCATGGCCGAGGAGTCTTGCACGGCCTGAAGATGGCGTCGAGATGTGAATATGAAAGAAGCAGCTTGGAGGGCCGAAAGAAAGCTTGGGAAGTTTTCGAGCAGGGTGCAAGATGAATAATACACGTATGCCATAAGCAATAATTATCGGCTATGTATGAGCCTTGGTGGCTGCTGAAGACCGATTCGCCGAGTCGGCGCGAAAATTGTCTGCGCCGAACCTGACCTCTCCGCCTGATTCATGTCCGAGAGTGATTCAAGCACCTTTGATAAGCTCTGCCTCATCCTGCTTTGCCTTCTCAAAGTGCTCGATCATCGCGTGACCTCCGCGCGGATTGAAGAACAATCCCAAGTACATCCAAGTAGCTCTAGCATTCGTCTCTGCACGCTCCCACATTGATGTCTCATATGCCCTCAGCGCTGTCGCAAGTGCTGCTTGAGTCGCTATCCGCGATGACCAGCTATTCCTCGTCGCCACTATCTCCTGACTCAGGTCAAGAGCATCTTGCATGCCAACGTTGACGCCTACACCTGCAAATGGCGTCATCAAGTGTGCAGCATCGCCGATGAGGGTGACCCTGCTATCTCTCAGCTCTCCTTCGACTAACATGGCACTCACTCACTCACCCAGGCTTATGATCCCACTTGAAATCGATCGGGAGCATGTACATTGGTCGCACCAACACTTCGTCGTCGCTTTGAAGCACTAAGTCTTTCGCACCTTGCTCCCAATCTGCAAAGTACTCCTCCAGCATTTCCTTCTTGACCTGCACTGGATCTGAAGGCTGGGTACCATATTTAATGTACCATTCCTCCGGCAGCCGCACGAACGCATACACCCGTAGACTTCCATCCCCGTTCCGTTGGGCTAATAGGCCTCGATTTGCTCCCAGCGTCAAGCACATACCTGGGCCTACCCTTTGGGCTATCTGTGGTAGTCGATTGTCGACATCTGTAAGTTTTAGATCAAGGCCACCGACGCCTGAGTAAAAAGGACGTATGTCTGAGACTGTCTTCCGAACTTTCGACCATGCGCCATCTGCACCCACCACTAGATCAAAGTCTCTTTGTACACCGTTGGAAAAGAGTAGATTATAAGTCTTGCCATCATCAGTCTGAACGCTCTCCAGTTTGCCCCCCCAATGAACGCTCGACGACTCAACCGAGTCCAGCAGCAAGTTGCGTAGCAACACACGATCTATCTCTGGACGACCCTTGAATTCTCCCGGCCGCCTCACTCCGTCTTCTTTCTGCTCATCCAACAGCAATACGCCTTCGGGATTGTAGATTTTGAGAACTTCACCCTCAGGTCGTGCATGCTTCAGGAACTCTTCATAGAGCCCTGCCTCTCGTAGTGCAAGCTGAGACGAGCCTTCGTGGAGATCAAGCGATCCGCCCTGCGTACGTCCGAAGCGGTCTGAATCACGCTCGAAGATACTACACGGGATCAAGTAGCGCTGAAGGAGGCGGGCAAAGGTCAGCGCTACGGGCCCAGCTATATTATTTTTCAGCAACTCTCAGTACATTTATATTTCACACAGGAAGACTGGCCCCCAATGATAGCTATTCGCGGATAGCTCATCTCATGCGAGAATGGCAAGATTTCGTTGCACAACTGGGTGCCTTTGCAAGGCTACTAAAAAGTTCTGTAAGGATACAAAGGTAGCACACTTCAGTAGGCTACCATAAATGCGAAATGTGTAGGATTTGGGAAATGTCTGCCACACCTCCGAAGCGCCGAGTTAGGCAAGCACGCCGTCCACTTTCCGTCAGCTGCTGCAGGCGTCGACAATAGCCATTAGAATTCGCTCTGAACTAATGAAGAACGACTATGACTGGTTGAAGCCAGTCTTTCCGCATCTTATCTTTCAATAGCTTCATCTCAAGTGAGGTTCGAGCTCGGCGGAAATACCGTATTTGTGAAGACGGCTCGTTTCTTGAATTGGCCTGAGAGTGTATGATTGTGCTTTTTATAAGGCATGGCGACTGTAGAACCGAGAGATGCTTCATGGTAATCTGCCTGCTAGTAAGAACTGGCATTAGGAAGATGGGGGATTAATACAAGGTGATGCCAAAAAGTAAATATCTATTCGAAATCCCCTAAAATTTTAGGCTACCCGTTGAAGCACTATGGCTTGTACTTGGTAGGCGGCTTAGACGCGGTACCTTTTATCTACCATGTACTCCTATCATGACAATCAAGCGTTGTTAATTCATATTTTTGGATAGTAGCTTCGTAGACAACTTTGTGGGGGTGGAAATTCCAACACTCCGATGGATCGGAAATTCCACATGGCACACGCCAGGCCAATACAAACCCTAGAATGTTCTAATTGGCGTGTGCGATGCGAATGCCGAATCGGGCACCGAGCGCCAATGAGATCTAAATGACTGCAGGGGAAATTCAGCAACGTGGTGACTTATTTTGAACATTTGCGATTGACTAGGTATTAACAAAACCGAAACCATGGCACAAGCGTCGAGCTGGGTACAGGTCGTCATGGACAACGAAGAAGAGAATGATCGCCTGGCAGAGCAGCATGAGATTTTCAAAGACGCCATGGGCGGGAAACTGGTTCTTGCACCAGTTGACTTGTCAGGCTCTGCGGTACGTGTTCTTGACTCTGGAGCATCTGACGGTGAGCTGCTGGTACATACTCTCAAATCTTTCCTTACCAGAACAAATAACCAAACCTGAATTTTTTTTTCCATCACTAATGAGACCCCACCGACACTTGACTGACACTACCCACCAACAGGCCTCTGGCTCCGCGAACTGGCATCTTCAATACCGTTCCCTCCAGGTAGCATTTTTATAGGCACAGATATCAATGGACAGTGGTTCCCTGAGAAGCCACCTTGCGGAGTAAGCTTTCAAATACAGAATATCAACGAGCCGTGGCCTGAAGACTGGGTCGACAGCTTCGACCTCGTACATCAAAAGCTCACCTTAGTTAATGCTGGTGCCGCTACCAAAGAAGCAGTCATTCGCCTCACTGAACTCGTAAAGCCGAATGGGTGGATTCAGCTGACCGAAGCTGATGTCAGAGTTGGTGAGCACGACGGTCCTGCGATGCATGACTTTCTTGATATGCTGAAGGAGGTTCTAAATGCCACTGGGACTAGTCATGACTATGGGCTCAAACTGTCCGGAGACCTCAAAGAGGCAGGGTTTCTCGATGTTGAAGAGCGCGTGCTGGACTACTACCTTGGTGCATTAAACCACAAGCCACAGCTTGCTCAACAAGGAATAAGTTACACCGCGAAGACCGTGAAGGGCATCGTGGATTTCTTGAAGAGTGAGCACTCTATGCTGATATAATTTCGCGCAGACTGGCGCTGACATTCCTTATAGCTCTCTCTCGCCCGTTGGCTATTCCAGAAGAACGACTTGATACCTTGGCCACGCGTTTGAAGGCTGAGTTGGCTGAGCGGGGGGGTTATCTTCCACATCGTGTGGTCTGGGGCCGGAAATCTATGTAAAGATTTACAACGAGGCAATTTGGAAGCAACCCAATAGCATCATTCCGAGATAATTTACCGCTCCGTGAGATTTTCCTTGGCAGCGGGCGGGGAGGAGAAACACGTATTCGCAATCTGTTTTCGTAGCGGGCGAAGAGGAGGAGCGTACCTTCGAGCTGGAGGATGTTGTATTCCTGTGCGGGGTGTTAATCGAGCCCCATCACCTGTGCGATGGTTTTGATGAATTCCTCTGCGTACAATTAGTGGTACGAACCTACCTTAACTCTTTTCTACCTAATTAGGCTAACTGCGAAGTCTAGTAGTAGCTTCAAGGCGGGTAGGTATTTACCAAGTAGCATCTTAGTAAAGTTGGGTAGAATTATTTCAGACGATCCAATGACAATTATAAACGTCTTAGTATTGCGAGAGCAATCTCTGACGATCTCTTTGGTTCTCACAACTTATGTAGACTTAATGGGGTCACCATTTTCGATCGATAGATACAGATAAGATTTGAAGATAACAGATTGCGGGCCGACCCGCCAAAACGGAGTTACTTTTTATGATTCAAGGCTTGAACAAGGATCAAGGATCAACCATGTAAGAGGCAAACATCCCACCCATTACTCATCTTCCAGTTTGCTTCGGGACAGTCCAACCCCAAAGTCCAAAACTAGTACATACATATAATCGACAAAACGGCGAGGCTGTCGACGACGACGACGACGACGGCAGCAGCAGCAGTGTGTTGGAAATAGGGGATGGTAATCTCCGCCTTCATAGAGCTGATAGGGCTGGGGCCCGCTAGGAGAGTTTCCACCTGCTCGCTCCTAGATAGACTCCTAACAG
>JAABUW010009681.1_pt1 | contig 10923 bp, 20 predicted proteins | sample 5560081 | NCBI WGS metagenome assembly JAABUW01 (sample SAMN10711882, study PRJNA513363) | rock metagenome | isolation source: Antarctica rocks | place: Antarctica: Victoria Land, Knobhead sud | reverse complement strand
AAAACGTGGAAGCATGTAGACTTCAGGGTTCTTACGTCATGCCCTTTTGGCTGCATCAACAACCTTATTTCAGTTTGCATCCAGACATCTGCACAAACAATACACAGCTCCAAATGCTAGATGACTCATGTAGTGTTACATAGTCACAACTGCATCTGCAAGCACATGCTGACCTGGCACCATACAGACTTGATTATGGATCTAAATGTGACTCATCCTGGCTTGGAGGCACAGGTGAGATTTTGAAAATATTGCATTTCCAAGTTGCCTTTGGTGTACCATTGCTCTTTTGGTCACATGTTGACAATGGTGCGCTGTGCAAGCGACAATTTGGTGGTTTGTGCAGTGGTGGTGTTGGGGAGCTGTAATGATGCAGGGCAGGTGGCGGCCCCCCTGCGTGCCCCAGGCTACCTGGACCACAACATTGCCCTGCCCGCTCCTGGCGCTCAGGAGCGCAGCAGCATGCTGGCATCACACCTCTCTGCTCGTGGCGCCCAGTATGACTTCCAACACCTCCAGGTGGCGTCTCACTTGCTGTGCTGTCTTGGGCTCATGTCTTACTGTTACTGCTCCCCCCCTGACCTTGCAGTCTTATCGCAGAGCCTCTCTGCTGCTGTACTGTCTAACATCTGGAAAATGCTGAGCGTCAGCGCCTTCAAGGGCCGTGTGTGATCTCGTGTCTTAACTGATAGCTTCCTTGGAATTGCTGAGTGATTGGCACTCAGGCTACGTCAGTCAATCCATGTGCTGACAAAGCAGGCGTGGCATTGCAGGAAGTTGCTGCAAAGGCAGAGGGTTATGATGCAGCTGATCTGAGGGTGCTGGCAGATCGAGCTCTGCACGCAGCAGCACGCCGCCACCTCACACCTGGCTCTGGGGCGGATGCGCAAGGCTCAGGTGCCCTCATGATCAGCCCTGAAGACCTGGCAGATGCTGAACAGGGCTTCCAGCCTGCTGCTGCCTGGGGTGTTGGCCAACTCCAGGTATATCTCACCCCTGCCAAACCTCTCCACCATCCTCTGCTGTATTGCGTGTTTTCCCTGAACTTGCAGTCAGATCCACGTTGATGCAAAGCACCTGCAATGCTTGTGAATTAGGCCTCAACAGCATGTTTGCAAGCTGCAGGGGGGTGGCGGAGGGGTGGAAGGGTGGCAGGATGTAGGGGGCCTGGCAGATGTGCGAGCAGCTCTGCAGGAAGCCCTTGAGCTGCCCACCAAATATGCAGCTCTCATCGCCAGGTTGCCTTCCTGTCATGTCTCATTTTGCCCCTGCTCCATAGCTTCCCTTGGTTTTCTGGTGCCACACTTGCCCAAGTCCTGCCCGAGACTTACATGCCTATTGGTCACCTTGCTCATCTACTCCTGACCAGGAAAATTTTATTGCTGATCTGATGCTGCAGTGTCTCATCAAAAACCAAATTTAGAAACGTGTTGCTACTGTGCTGCGGCCCACAATTTGTTCAGCTGGCAAATGGAGTACAACGTCATACAGCTTGCAAACCTGGAAAATTCTCAGCTGAGCTGTATGTGTGTAGCTTTCAGCCTGTACTGTTACTCAGAGTTGTTGAGCATTGTATCTCTGCGCAATTCTGTCACGGGGCTACAGCTGCGTTGTTTTCTGATCTGCCTCTGGAATATGGCCCAGCCATGGCAGGATGTGCACAGCTTGTTGAGCAGTGCAGTGGTTGTGGCAGGGCTCCATTGAGGCTGCGCACAGGTGTGCTGCTGTATGGGCCCCCAGGTTGCGGCAAGACCCACATTGTGGCAGCAGCAGTGGCAGCTGCTGGCATGCGTCTTGTCAGTGTGAAGGGGCCAGAGGTGCTGAACAAGTACATTGGAGCCAGTGAAGCAGCTGTCAGAGACCTTTTCAGGTGCTCACCAAGTTGTCTGAAACCAGTACTGATGCCAATGACCAATCTAGCGGCCATGTGCCTGAGGCCTTGTAGTCATCAAGGCCCCCTGAATAGGCAGCCATGCCGTGCAACTGGGCTGTGTCCGTCTGCAACAGTCACTGATTGCATCCAATGTACGCAGCAATGTGTTAGGCTGTTTGGGCTCTACATTGCAGACAAGAGACAAATCATGCAGCACTATTCAGTTCCTGCCAGATTGCAGGAAAAGCGCTGTCATATTTGGAAGGCTTTATGCCAGCAGTTGATTGCTTTACACAACTGTTCAAAAGGGGCTGTGCATGGATGTGTAGGAGGGCGCAGGCAGCTGCACCTTGCGTGATGTTCTTTGATGAGTTTGATGCCATTGCTCCCCAGAGAGGCCACGACTCCACAGGGGTCACCGACAGAGTGGTCAACCAGCTCCTCACACAGCTGGATGGTGTTGAAGGCCTCACAGGTCTCTGACTTTGCCTTGCACCCCAATGCTAATGTCCACGCCATCTCTGCTAGTTGCATCTCCTGTGACACAGTCTCCAGATTTTGACAGCATGCTGTATGATGTACACAGATGTAGCAAGTGTCCATGCTTTGCCTGCTTGGCAGGGTACATTAATGATGCAGCTTGTGCAATGCACATGAGGTCTGATTTCACCTTAATGTCTGTTTAAGGTTATTGTCAGACTTAATTAGTGAGATGAACAGGAGTGCAGTGTATGCGCATGCTTCCCTGACAAGTCTTACTGTGTATGCTGCTTGTGGGCAACCCCAGACCATTTGGACGCTGTCGTGCAAAGTGGAATTGCAGTGCAGGGGTGTGTGTTTTGGCAGCTACATCTCGTCCAGACTTGCTAGATGCAGCCTTGTTGCGGCCTGGCAGACTGGACCGCCTCATCTACTGCGGCTTCCCCAACACGCGTGAAAGGGGCCAGATCTTGCATGCTCTGGCTCGCCGCCTGCGCTTGGACGCCGCAGTAGACCTAGATGCAGTAGGGGTGCAGTGTGAGGGGTACAGTGGGGCTGACCTGAGTGCTCTGCTGTCTGAAGCCCAGCTAGCTGCTGTGCATGAACGCCTTGACCTGGCTGATGAGCATGCAGCCACTCATCAGGTATGCCCACAACATCCGTGTCTTGTTTTGAAAACTTGCAGGCCAGCAGTTGTGTAGTTTGTATGACACAGATTTTCATGTTGAGTGTGATGCACGTGTGCACATGAGGACGGATATGGTCTTCCGTATGAAGCATCTGTATGAGTTGACTGGTGCTGGTCATGCGCAGGATGCGCAAGCAACCCCCCTCATCACAGCAAAGCATATCACAGAAGCTTTGAGCAAGGCTCACCCGTCAGTTCCTCCAGCCGAGCGTAGGCGCTTAGAGGCAGTCTATGACAAGTTCTCGAACAACAGGGATCCTAACATTGGCAGCGCTGACCATAAAGGCAAAGGAAAACAGCTTGCCACATTAGCTTGAATGTGAGCAAGCCTGTGCCAGGAGCAGCCTGACAAGTCAGTACAGTCAAAAGTGAACCAACGTCAGAACGTCCACCCATGGTGTGAGCATCTCTGAGCTTGTTGGAGCTACCTAATGAGTATGGTCATTTACAAACTGACACCAAAAATGGAATGGTCCCTTTTTTGCAGCCTGACATGTCATGTCCATTGTTTGTGATTTTCTGGTGAGCCAGTTTCATGATGCAACACTGCACGCCATCATAGTCGATAGCTGCTGTGATTGCTCAGTCCGCCAACTTCTTTTACACTTAGCATGCTATGCAAGATTACTTGTGCTGGCATGCTGTTGCCATCACAAACTCTGTCTGCTTGGAAAAGATTTGACTCCAGATCCCTCACTTCAACAGACAATATTCCCAAGAAACTGTGTGACTGAACTGCTGAAACCTATGCAACTTCCTACACAATCTCCAGCTCCCGGTCTTCCCAGCCGTGCAAACGCCGATGGGAATAGTACAAATCCTTGACCTGTTGTACAACCTCTGCATGTAGCTTTTCAATCTGCAGAGCATGTCACACAAGGTCAAACATGATACAAAACACCCCGGGCGCATGATGTCAACAGTGTTGACAAAGTAAAAGTGCAGATCGAAACACAGGTAAACGAATGCTACCTGGCTGGCATCAGGATCTTTAGTTTTAGCAACATTGATCGGCTTCCCGACCAAAACTGTGAGCCGAATCTTGTTTGGGATTGGCAGATACCATCGTCCGTAAAATATCCCAATTGCGCATCGAAAACGTCTTGATAGTGTCTCTGAGCCTTTATACACAAATACCTGCAAGAGTGCGTGGTGTTTGCAGGTAAGACATTCTTCAGTCATGAAGCAGAATATTGCAACTGTCACAGTTCATGTAGCTTGACTTAATCTGAGTGACTGACAACCTGTATCACGCATGCTGAAACATTGATCACCTGTGACCAAGAATGTAGGTTGGGACAATGTCAGCCCCAGCTTGCATGGCCACCTTCACAAAGCCCTTGCGCTTGGACAGATATATCCTCTCTTGCGCCCTGCAGCACTACTTGTGAGAGCCTAGACGAGCTCTGGAACCAATACTCATTGATAGCTTGCTTCTGATAGGCAGGCACCAGCAACAGCAAGTTGCTTGTTCACATGGATGCTGCCTCAATTGACGCTGCCTCAATTGATTGATATGACCCTTGAGGCACAACCTAATCAAAAGCAGCATAAATTCATGTGTAGCGCATCATCTTGTGGGATCACCGCAAGAATTGCCTAAGAGCTTGGAAGAGTGTGCCAAAAGCACTTGAGGCCTGACAAGGATGCAGGAAGCTTGAGCAGTGCCAGTGGGTCATGTGACCAACTTCAAACCAAAGTTGAAGAATGCAGGGGGTTGTCGAGCAGGGCAGATGCACCTGGATGCTCCTGTGAAGATGCCAGCAATGCCTTCAGGCATGGCGCCTCCACTGGCCTTGCTCAGCACGTCCAGCATGACATGCTTGCTGGCGGGCACCACCCCCATCCAGGACATCATGTGCCGCACTATGGGCAGTGCCAGCAACAGCGATGCTCCAAAGGCATATGTCCTCTCTGGCATGCCACTGTCTACACAACTGGCCACAGTTATGCAAATTGCAGTGAATGCGTACACGCATGTAGAGGGCCTTGTGACAAGACAACGCAACCATATGCTAGGACAGGACCTTTGTCTTTGGTACTGCCCACCTGATGGGAACATGATATGAGCATCTGACGATTTCATTAATAATAACACACAAGCATGTGTGTGCCAGCATGCTTTCAGCTGCCTGGCATGTTCATGCTTTAGACCTCAAAGCACAGAACATGCACCAGCGGCTTACGTCTGCTCACGTTCATCCTTGGCGCTGCAGTGATGCACACTTTGCTCAGCAGCAAAAGTCGTGTGAACGCAACTGAACAGTATAAAGCACAGCCTAAGGCTTTTTACTACATGCCCTGATGTTGAGCAGTACCTTGACGCTTGTTGGCACCAACAGAGAGCCAGCTTCCCATGGGGAAGGAGCCATGAGGAAAATGAGTGTACAGGCAGTGCTTCTCAACAGAGCGATACGGCAGCGGGGGTGTAATGTAGCTATACTGAAAGTACCTGCAAAGTTGAAACTTTGGGAGGTCTGTTGCGTGAAGCCTGGGGTATTACATGCAACTGAGATATTGCTGTGCAGCAGTGCTATGTGCATCACCTGCGCCAACAATCCCATACACTGCTGTGTACAAAAGCTGGCCAGTAGGGGTGAGCTGGCCAAAAAGACATCGAAGCCAGCACCAAAAGTCCCGCCAACCCAAGTTTGCTCCCGTACACAGTCAAATACCACACACTGGCCATGGCAAAAAGCGGCCCCACGTATATCCACCTGGTCACAGTTGTGTTTCAAACACTAGCCAGCACCTTGCGATACTGATAAGTGCAGGACTAGTTACCCAAAGATGAGCAGCATAGTGAATACTGCCACAAATTCTTGCACTGGGGTGTTTGGCAAAGACAGATCTGCCGCCTGGCAAGCTTCTGGAAGAGCTGCTTGCACATTTTCCAGTGACTCAGCGGAAATTTCAGAAGTCTGATCACCCTCGACCATTGACCACTCCGACAGACTAGGTGCTGACATAAACGAGGGCCTGATCACAAAAGTCGATGTTGTTGTCAAAGCGTATCCTGACGGGACGTCTCGTACAAAATCTTCGGGGCTACGGACATACAAACAGACAGGCAAATAGGTCAAAATCAGAAATCAAGGAAACGACTAAAAAGTCGCCCGAGAGCGGAATAGCGAAAACAATCATACTCACGTGTGATGTCGCACGGCCGCTCCCGAGCCGCGTGCACGTTACCTGACGTATGACCGGACTCAGTTGGATGAAAGGTGGAGTGAGGCTGTGTGGAGGCAGGCTGGCTGGCCACGAGCGTCAAGCACCACATCATTCCTCAAACATGAGAGTTGTGAAATGGATATACCTGAAAGAAGCAAACAGAAATGGGTCTTGGACGGCTCTGGAAACGGGAAGGTAGTGTTGCACTCAGGCAAGAATAGGAAACGTCCAGGCACAGGCACAAGGCACACATCCGCTCGTGGCCAGCAGCAACTGCTGGAAGGTCTAGGAAGTTGTAGTCAGCCTGCAGAGGTCAAAAAGAAGCTGCATGAGTCATGACCGCCAGCTGGAATGTCAGATGCCTTTGAGCTGTCGATGTGATGTAATCGGCGAGCATACTTGCACATCGCCGACTTGGTCCGAGACTCCTGTATTCGTAATCTGGAAGCAACTGCGTATGAGTGCGACCCACATCCGCCCACAGATCCACGTTCACCTGCAGTGAATATTTTGAGTTACGCCGTTCAAACATAACAACGTCAGCGCGCGTTGGTCCTAGGCAGCCTTGCCAGCGTGCGCATTCATCAAACAGTGTGCATTGGCACTGAGCTTTGGCAGGCTCGTGAGAGCTCTCTCAACTACTCCAGGGTTCAGCCCTTGCTGTCGACCTGCTGGCCGGAACGATTGTCCCCGCTGTCTGACATATGTCACTTAGTCTCTAGACAGCTCAGCATGCACTTACGGCCTTGGCACACCGCCGTACTGGTGATGCTTGCCTCCTCACTCGAATGTAAGCCAGTCCAGCCCTGCTGTTGTTTTGATGACGTACCTGCAACTGGTTACTGGTTTGTTACTTTTGCTCAGCACTGTCACATCATTGCTGCAGGTCTGCAGTGTAGTAGCTTTGTACCTGAAGGCTATACCTATGTCAGACACATTTTTCAGACAGGCAATACAGCCAGCGTGCAGCAGGCACTTAGTTCAGCAGGCACTGTCACAACGCCATTCAGGTCTACTGGTTATGTTGCGCATCTAGACATTGCACACTTGAAGAGCAATCGTGGACATCAGCAGAGCTCTCTGGATAAAGACCACGATACATTGCTGACTACCCGTGAAGGGCAGGTCTACACCAGACCGTAAGTGCTGCGGCTTCAGCAATAATGGCTGATCTGCTGGGATTCACGCTTGACACTCATGGCTTTTCTGCAGGCTTGTGCTTCCAGCCAGTCTCAGGCAGAATCCAAACTCAGCTGCACAGAAGTTGCAAGCAGGTGCAAGTATGCAACAGCAGCCAGCTGGAACAGACAGGCGGTCATTGCTAGCAACCACTACCAGCGCATCAAGTCTGAATCCTACGCTTGAGTGTGATGGCTGTCCTGACACTGATACAAGGGTGCGGGTGAATGATACAACACAGTTCCCCTGGACAGCTGTTGGTATGGTCACACGTGATCAGCAGGGTGCAATCAGCAGGTCAGCTTGCCTCACTTATGTTGCCTTTGTAACAGATGTCTTGCCAAGAGCTTGCTATGTGCTGTCCAACTATTGACACATTTTGATTACCGCCGTTGTTGTGCTCGTGGCCTTTTTGCGATGAGGAAACAATGGAAAGTGTGTGCTTTTACTGACGGAAAATGATCATGTGCCTGCAGTGAGGTGGTTCAGTGCAGTGGCACTCTGATTGGGGAGCGGCATGTGCTGACAGCAGGGCACTGCGTTGTCAACACTGACAGTGGCGAGACCATCAGTGGCATGCAGTATTGGCCTGCCTTCAATGGCGATGATGAGCCATTTGATCCCATCACAGTCTCAGCCACACGAGTGCTATCCAGATTTGCCAATCAGACCACGGTGTCTACAGCATCATTGAACTATGACTTTGCCTTGTTGACCCTTAGCACAGCAGCACCGTCTGGAACAGCTGAGCTGGCCATTGCTGCTGGCACTGGAGAGCAGTATTATGACTTGACTACAGCAGGCTACCCAGGTACCCCTCCTGCTCTGCACAACTGTGCCGCACATGCACTGCAACTTGCTTCACTGTTTGGCTTTGGATTCTGTCTGCCATTTGCTGTTTGTCACGCTTGTTACTAAAGTTACTGTCCTCATTTGCATGATTTGCTTTGCATGGTTGTGCATGACAAGCTGCAGGGCAACTTAGTGCTGACCTTATACCTGCTTGTGGCACAGGAGACAAGGCTTCAGGCACCATGTGGACCACCAACTGCTCCAAGGTCCTTTTTGACTTTGATGGGTCTGACCTGGAGGTGGGTCTGCACCGCATTCACTCTTTTGCAGTCCTGTTTGCACTTTTAGTAAATCAGAGTAGCATCAGAAATGCTCCGAGCTTGTCACTTCTGTTTTACGCCAATTTTTGTTTCGACTTGTGGTCTCACTTGTGGTTTCCCCATGTGCTTCTGTAAGCGAGCTTGTGCATGATGTGTGCAGGGTTGTGGTGATGATTGTGACAATATGGTGCAGCATAGCTGCCTCACATATGAGGGGCAGTCAGGCTCTGGCATGTGGGCTCAGAACAACCTGACCATCCACTCCATTGTCACTGGAGCTGTGACTCTATCAGATGGCACCAACCTCAATGTGGGCATCCAGTTGAATGACTTTGTGTACAACACAATAGTGGGCTGGTACGATGAGGATGCAACAGAAGCTTTGCCTCTGACTCCAGCACCCCCCTCAAGTACGGCATCACACCATTCCTATAATGACAATGCAGACTCAGCCTCCTGGATCAGCAGTCATCTGTGGGTCACAATTGTACCAGCAGTGATTGCTGGTCTGATCGGACTATTTCTTTTGTGTTGTCTGATATCCTGCATTAGAAGGGGATGTGGCAGACGGCGAAAGGGGCCTGTAGTGCTGAATCAACAGTCCAGGATTCCACCCTACCGCACTGGTCCCCAAGGAACCTATGCTTCGCAATATGCACAGCATGCACAACATCCCCAGAATCAGTTCAGCGGCCCGCCTTCTGGTGCATCTGCCTTTGCTCAGAGCTTCTACGGCAATGGTGACCCCACTCAGGGGTCCACCAGGAGATAATAAGATTGACTGCCACGGACAAACACTGTTAGTGTTAGATTCGCTGTTTGATAGTCTGCTTGGTGGCTTGTGGCTGCTGCCAGACAGAACATGACAACAGAAGTTGTGCTGGAAACTGGATGACCTGTATTTTAGATAGTGCATCACAGATTCAGGTGTCGCTCTTTTGCTTCAATGAGCATTTACAACATGAACACATTGCGTTAGTGACTTTGACTGCTGTGCAAGTGTTCAAGCATCAACTGTTGGCTTAACCTTTCAGCTCTGTGTGCATGCAAAGTGCTTTTTTTGACATGATGGCCTTAGCCCTGCTGCAGTCATTGCTGTTGGTGATGCCCATTTACTGTTGGCAGCATTTCTATAGATGCTGCTGTTTCAAGAATTGACATAAATTGTTTGGCATTATAATGTTATCAACATGCATAAGCATCAGGGCAGTATGTTATCCACAGCATCTAAGCTCAGACCTTGGCAGAGCCACACAGGCAGGCTTCATTATTTTATAGGCTACAGCAGATAGCTTTCAAACGAGTTGTTTGCACTGAAACTTCACCAAACTTCACATGACTGTGTTCGCAACCCCAAACGCTGGAGACATGTGTCACACACGTCATCAAGGATCAATGTCAGCGCACAAGCTGTGGATGTATCATATGTTTGAGGTGCCCAGCAACAAGCTATCACAACCGTTATCATTTGCATATCATGCCAATGTGGACAAGAAAGCACAGCTTTGTTGCAACAGAGCAAGCAACCTTCACGAGGCTCACAAATTTTGCATCACACCAGATCTTGCTCTGACCTAGATACTGACCCACTGAGAGTAAATTGCTGCATGTGTGACCTCTGTTTACCAGTAACTCCTGCACACTCTGGCTGAATGTTGCTTTGGGGGGCATCAGTTGACTTCTGTTGACCTGCTGCCACTCTCTCGTTCGTGTCAAGGATCTGTGACCACCTCGACTTTGCATGACCCTATACACAAAGCAATCATACAATGTTTGAGCTGGGTCCCAGCTTGCTGGAACAGTCTGAAAATGCCACACATACTACGCAACAAGTGGCATGCATGCTTATGTTGCATGTGTCATATGTAACAATCAATCATTCTGTGCTTAGGAAGTGATTGTTCCAGCAAACTGCAGCAATGCCAATCTATAGCCACTGACAGCTGTAAGCACTGCATCAGGTGTCATCTGCTACCACACTTTGAGACCTTGAGCATCATATTTGCGGCTTTTCAGTCATGCATACCACGGCACGATGAAAGCATACCTGTCCATGTTTGGCTGGATTTGACACAGGTTGGGTGAGTGCTTGAAGCTGGTCTGGAGTGTACAACAGCTGAGTCATGCCTAGCTGCTGCACATGGTGAAGCAAGTGATGCTCCTGCAGCTTGACAGAATTGCACACAAAGGTGCAGAGAGGCAGCAGGCGCGCCGCCAGGTGAGTCTGCATGCCAGTCTCTCTTGCGAACTTGGCCACTTCGATCAAAGAACTGGTCAGCAAAACAGGCTTCAAGCTGACCCCAGTTTCAAGCTTCTGCTTCACCTACAACGCGGTTTTCAGTCTGAATGGCTGCAACACGTTGGTATCTGTGCAAACGCCAGTTGACTGGCTTTGACTGTTCATGCTAGAGTAGCAGCTG
>JAABUW010009680.1_pt1 | contig 10923 bp, 12 predicted proteins | sample 5560081 | NCBI WGS metagenome assembly JAABUW01 (sample SAMN10711882, study PRJNA513363) | rock metagenome | isolation source: Antarctica rocks | place: Antarctica: Victoria Land, Knobhead sud | reverse complement strand
GACAGCTCCTTGTGTAGCATTTGGGATGACTTCAGCAGTGCAGTGAACTACACAACCTCCACGCCAGCTTTGAAGCTGCATGCTTTGTTGGCCAAGTGCGCTGAGAGTATCACTGGTTGGAAGCAGCGCGTGTTGGCCACACGTGATGGAAGTGGATGCTTGCTCAGCAGCCAAGAAGTGCCTGAGTTCAAAGATGGCTTACCTGTGCGCATCACAGTCAATGGGTGCTTTGAGGCAGATTGCCTAGACAGCAATGACTTGGTGAAGCTGTTTTGTTGCTGTCCTAAGGACAATGCCCTGTTGCAGCAAGGCAGTGACATCAGCATAGCCAGGTGATTCCCTTTGGTGCATCACTGCCCTGCTAACCTTCTATACTGTCCTGGCATTAACTTTTGGTACATTGCTGCTGGCAATGCCTCAGCAACCTGATTGTGCAGAATGACAGCAGGCTTGAGCAAGCTGTCATTCTGCCCAGTCAGGCAGACATTGACCTGCCACAAAAACAAAAAAACCTTTTAAAAAAAAGGTTTTATTAACCTGATGCTTTGGTGAGACTTCCAACCGTCAGCACAAACCTGGCTGGCTTGTACATTTTCATGTTCTTGTAGGTACCAGCACCCTCTGCCGTACGCCTTGGTGACACAAGACTTTGCTAAGCACCTAGAGCACGTTCAGGAAGCAACTATGCTGAAGCAAGAGGGGGCAACGGGGCAAAGTCTGCGACAGTCGGTGCAGATGCTGTCTGCGGATGTCATGGAAAAGTGGCCCACGGTGAGGCCATTCCCATTGCTTGAGTGTCACGCATGTCCCTTGCAATAATGCTCGACAAGCGTTCTCAGACTTTGCCAAGATGAAGTAGATGAGTCTTTGTTCAAGCAAGTGGCTGTCTTCACAAAACGTGTAGACCTGCAGGCATCAAATGCAGGTATGTTTTGCACAGTGTTTGAAAAACATGCATTGCACAACTTTGGGCTGCATGGCTGCATGACAGGCATGTCTCAACTCTTCAAAAAACCCACAAGATGTGTGCATCAGTGTCTCACACCAGTTGGTCACCATGGATATGTTTTTTTCTGTTGGTGCAAGAGTGCCTCTTTGTATGCATGCTGAAATGGGTGCGACATGCAGGGAGGTAAAGTGGACAAGTTCATGGCTTACACAAAGCCAGGCCTTAGGGGTCTGCCTGTACATGACTATCGAGATGCAGCCACTGCGACCAACAAGCACTACGACACACACAAGTTCCCTGGGCATGTGCACAAGAATCGTTTCCTGCTGAAGGCTCAACCTCAACAGGGCAAGACAGGTGCTGCTCACGGCCAAGCCATAATGCAGGATGCATGGTGCCTCTTGTGCAGATGGAGCATGATTTCCATGCAGGCTTGGCTTGTGCTTGGATCTGCACACTTCAATGTTGATCCGTGCTGATTGTTGATTGTGTGCTGATCAAGTCAAATTCCCGGCAGGCATACAAAAGTTGCGCGCTGCAGGGGCATACATTGGGCTGTTGCAACAGTTGGGCACCATCCTGGAGCCTGATGACAAATGGCAGCCAACCCCAGCTGCACCTGCGCCACAGGACTTCAGTCTCAAGGCAAAGGATGCTTGGTTTGAGCCAGGTGGAGCTGCTCTGCGGTGGCAACACTCCTGCTTCATTGACTTGATAGGAGGTTGGAGAGGATACAGTGAATTGCTTCCTGGGAAGTATGCTGACCGGGTAATCATCTGGTGATCTGCAGCTTGGAGTGATGCTTGATGGTGACAGTTCTGCAGCTGCAAGACAACACTGTGTCTGTTGTCCATACGTAAGGCTGCAGCTGTCACTTGTTCAGTCTTTCCATTGCCTTGCTGTTGACGTCTCTTGTGCCTGAATGCATGTTTCACATATCTGCTCAAAATTTGTTTCTGCAGCAGGGAAGGTTGTCGTTTTGCATCTTCAGGTAGCAATGCAGCGCACCATCTTACTAGCCTCGGTCTGTTATCTGCAAGGCCAGCCAGGTTTGCAACATCAGACGCCCTGGCCACAGCAGTACAAGGCACTGCTGGTTGGTGTGCGGGGAGAAAACATATGCACAGAAGCTGGAAGGACGTATGCTAAGAAGATGGTGCAGGATCTACAGGGCCACCAGAAGCATCCTCCTCTGAGTGTTGACATCAGCAACAACGGGCCTGCTGTGATGACCATCAGCATTGTCAACCCAGCTGCCTTCAAACTGGTAATGTGGATTTGACAAGCTTGTGTGTGTCTGCAATGGACTGTGCACGCTGCTGAGCATACTAGACAGTCAGAGGAACAGTTGAGAGTGATAGCTTTTGGAAGGTGCCTAACAATGCTTTCAGAAAGCATGTTGTTGCTTGCGCCCCTGAAGACAGCCATCATCATACATATACTGAGGCAACAAACATGTGCCAGATCACAGTGCCAGTGAGCTCTGACTAATTGCCAACTGAGCATGCAGGCAATCAACTGGGATGGTAGGATCTTTCAGGCTGCCTCAGCGCTTGCTGCAGAATCACAGCAAATGCACAGCCTAGCAGCACACACCTTTGGGCCGGGTATCAGGTCAGCATTACCGCATGTTTTGCCAGAACTACAGCTAGGCTCTCCACATCATCCTGAGTGTTGCTGTCTCAAGATTGTAATGCACAATCACAATTATGTGACATGCACTGACTGTGTTGTGGCTTTCTCATTGTCAGAGGTATGGCAAAGCTGACCATGCTGTCCAGAAGGGTATAGTGCTTGATGCTCCCTTATGCACGTATGCTTTTCCCACATGTGTTGTGCTGATGCAGCTTGGAGCCTCATCCTGACGGATCCAACTGCAGTGCTATAGTTGTCCAAGATCTAGCTTGCATCCAAGCTGTGAAGAGCCTCAACAGACCTGCTGTTGGCGGGCTGCCTCAGTACAACCTTGTACAGGAAACACTGTGGCCTTTGAGCCCATTTGCAAACTCAGCAGGTGAGGCCACAGAGGATGCAGCTGATGCTAATGACCTTCCAGGCAGCTGGTCGTCAGCCGCAAGGGATAGGGGCCCAGCATATCTGCCACAAAATGGCTACATGGCTCACACCATGCGGGTAGGCAGGGTCTTGCGACCTGTTCCGGTGCCATCAGCAGGTCTTTTCCAGGTACACCATTACATCTGCTGAGCCATTGCATATGGCATTTATCACAGTGATTACAGCTACATGTCTCCAACAGCAGTTTGAGATCATGCCCATCGCATGCAAAATCGAGAGGTATGACAAGCAAAGAAGGCGAAAATTTGACACAAAGTTGCAGACGGAGACATGTCACTTACGTCCGACGCATGCAATCGCTTGCACTCTCATGGCTGAGCAGTGGTATGATCGTGCAGTTGGAGGCCAAAATTCTCCTTTCGGGTTTGCAAGATGAGGAGAGAAAAGCCCTGTTCCCTATCAAGCAGAAGGGCAACCTGCCCCCAACTCATGGCCCAGTGTTCTTGGCAACTGCAACAGTATGGGATAAGCTCAAGAGGACCGCAGAACATGATGTGGACATTGCATCAGACAGCTTCAAGGTTGCTGAGAGACATGTAGGCAAGCAAGCTTTGGACAGCAGCGCCATCAGGCACTGGGTTTTTGTTCCTTCTTACAACAGATATGGGGATGAGAATCCTAGACAGATGCGGATTGACTGGGCAGATGCTGTATCCCAGGAAACCGCCTATGTGAGGGTGATAGTGGTCAGATCAGATGAGCAGCAAGTTGCGGTAAGGTGTTTTTTCATGTATGCAACCAGCTGTAGATCTAGATTACATCAGTCGAGTCACATCACTTCTGCTGCTTGCCTGATGCAAAACAGTGTAGTGTGTTGCAAGGTTGTGATGTATACTATGCGGTGAATACTGCTGTTGACCCTGGTGTTTTGCTTAACCAACCCTGAAATTGCATGTCATCACAGCTTGCAATGTCAGTGCTGCCTCTGACCACTGCTTGGCAGACTATTCACACAGTGGCCAGATGTTTGCAAGGACTTCAAGACGTTTCCCATGACACAGACCTCATGTTTTGCCAACAGCCATGTTGTTTGATTGCAGGGCTACAGCCGCCTTCTACATGATCATCAACTCCAAGTAAAAAAGCATCTGCCCAATGCAGCACATGTCACTTTGCTGATGGTGCTCCCAGCTACTGTTGATCTGAGCCAGCTTCCTGCAAGCCATGCAAAGTTGCAAGACCACCAGAAGCAAACGTTGACGGAGGCCATGGGCATTGGCTATGCAAGGCTGTGCATTCAGCTTGTGTCAAAGCTGATGGGCATGTCTAGCGTTTGGATGCTAGACGACAACCTGTCAGATTGTTGGCGCTTGCCATTTGAGCAGTTCATCGCCAGCAAGGGACAGCATGGTCAGCTTGAGCCAGTGAGCTTTGACACAGTCATGAGGACTATTGAGCATCAGGTGACCTTTGAGCTGATGATGACTGCTTTGTGTATCAAGTGTAGATGTGACCTTTAAGTGAGGCGTGTCAAACTTGCTCCAGCCTTAGCCCAGGCTTGTGAATCATGTCTGTCTGGAGGTCACTCACATAGTTTGATTTGACACAAATATATGATGCTAGGCAGGGCTGCTGAGGCTCTGCCATGAGCTATCAGTCCTGTTGACTGTCCATAGCTTCTGCTTCTTCTTCTTCTTCAGCAGCAGCTGACGTGTGTACTGACTGTACTCTTGCAGAACACCGCTGTGTCTGTCAAAGACCAGTTGAATCACTGCTTTCACCAGATTGTTCTGGCCACGCAACAAGGTGTACTTGATTCGTCTGGTGCTTGTATGCAGACTCTGCGAGCTGCTGCCAAAACTCCTGGTATTGGGTGGAGTGATGTTGTTACAGGAGAGCTGCAAGGCAAACTCATTGCTGAGACTGTCAAAGACACCCACTGTGAAGAGCGACAGGGTCCTGCACACATCAGCCCTAGGCTGTTGGCTCACCCTAAGGGGCGCGGCAAGCCACAGAATGTACGTCCATATTCTGTTTGCAGCTGATCACATTACATTTGGCATGCAATTTTGCATTTGTTTGCATCCATTTTAGGACAAGGCTACAGTAGCAGCGAGCAAACAGCACAGGGTCACAATCATCCTTGCAGGCTGCTGCTATTCTGCTGAGCATCAAATTTTGTAAGCACTGTCTGTAGGCTGAGGAGAAGATTCAGGTCCAGACAATGGCCGACCTGACAGGTGATTACGGGACATACGGCATCATTGGCGTCAGCCTCAACATCAAAGATGCCCGTCAGGTACCAGACTGCTGCACTGTAGCCTTGCGACAATCACAGCAAACAAGCAGACTATCTGTGTGTAAATGCACTGCCTTGCTTCAGCCAACAATGCAGCTTGTGTGTTCTTGCAGCTACTCCCTGCAAGCTGTATTGTTATGACTTTGAACACTCTTGCACATCAGCACTGCTTGCATGTCAGCACAGATGAGACAGTGTGAGCCCTCCCCAAAATTATGTTGCATCTTTGACAGCACAATCTTTGCATGCAATGATTCATTGACAAAACAACATGAAGTTTTCCTGCAGGTTGGACTGCAAGGCTGCCCTGGTCCATGGACAGTCACACCATCAGTATACTCCATGCTCTTGATCAATGTGGCAAGTACTGTGAGTCTGGGCGCCTTGTACCCTGCCAAGCCCTATCAAGAGGATATTGATTTTGCACACCTGTGTGAAGAGAAGCAGCTTGTGGTAGCCAAGTGCAATTGGTTGTTCTTCCACAAGGTGAGCCTTCTCTAGACTCCTTCCTGCCTGGTGTTCAGGTATAGCCACTGTCCACCATTGGCACCCCCTGAATCATTCACTCTTGCTGTAACCCTGCGTGGTCAATACTGTATGCAAGCCAACAGTGTGCACGTCTTCCTGGTTCTGTCCATTCTGCAGCATAACAGCCAGGGTGAGCTCTTATGAGAAACATCATGCTGACAACAGCATCTTGCCAATGAGGTCTCAACGATGAGATTTCATCAATGTGACTGCTGAATGAAGCAAATGTGAACTTGCAGGCTAGGCTTAGCTCTGATTTCATATGGCAGCAGTCCAGAAGAGGCAAGGCTTCCGAGCTGGCTTTGCTGCAGCCTGCAAATGGTCAGCTACGCAGTGGGCAGCTCATTTCTTTTAGTGCTCCCAGCTCTCTGGGAAAGCCAACAGACATCTCCATTGGCATAAGAGCAGCAGTGCCGCTGGGTGATGTGGTGCATGAGGATGGCTCTCCTACAGATGAGATGACAACATATGTGGCATGCATGGTGTTGTTGCCTGTTGATTCTGGCAACAATGGTCAGCTGGTCATCACTTTTGGTGACAAGATGCTCATGACACCAGAGTCTGTCATGCTCCGTGGGTAAGGTTTTGTCCAACCTCAACAGACACTCCAACTCACCGCTGCTCTGGAACAGGTGCAAAGTGTCAGCAGATCATGCTGAGCACATCTAGTGTATGCGTCCTTACTGAACCGCAACGACTGGATCTATCACTGTGCTTGAATCTTTGCTGACTTGTGAAGTTGCCAAGCCGTTTTTGAAGCACTGTTTTTCAACTTTTGCTTTTTTTGTGCACTATCCATATTGTTCTATGAACCTTGGGTCCATTGCTGTATGGCTGCAGGTTGTACTGTTGGCAACCAGGACAGACATACCATGCTTCCTTTCAGCTGCCTGCCGGCCATCCCATGACTGAACTTGGGCGTCTCAGCCAGATGTCTCAGCTGCAAGTCATCATTGCATCTGTGAGTCAGAACAACATCCAGCCCCTGTTGTTGTGTGATGGTCAGGATGACGTGAGCACAGCATGTGGCTTCAGGCCATACAAGGAAGCCCTGAAAGAAGCAGGCTCCCACACACAGCCAATCATCTGGTTGTGTAATGACTCTTGGCTTGCACAGCAGCCTCAGGAGCTGACCACTACACTGGGACACTTAGCAGCTGTCCCTGCAAACTCAGCACTCATGCAAGGCCATGGCACCCACTACTTTGTCATGTCTTATAGTCTAGCCAATGCACCGAACTCTTTTGAGGATGTGCAAGGCAGCTTTGGTCAGGTAGCTGCGGGCAACTTTGTTGTCAAGACTGTCTTCACAACTGTGGAGCCAGAGGTCAGCAGCCCAGTGACACCGCTAGCTGCAGGCAAGGCAGCTGACAATGGTGTCTTGCCATACATGTTGGTAGTGTTTGAGGTTGGGACGCCTCCTCTTGAGGCCACTAGCAGCAGCTCTGACGAAAGTGCAGGTGGTCTAGGCCTGATTGATCTAACAGATGACAGCCAGGCTGCCTCAGCTGAATCCCAGCAAGAGGTGACTCTTCAGCCCAGCGCCTCTAAGAAGCAGCTAGGTGAGAATGCGATGCAGGCTGAGGCTGCAAAGAAGCATGCTAGCCAGCTGTCACCACAGGCAGCTGCCTCAGAAGCCAGACAGCGGCCTTTCAATGCAGCGATAGCTTCCTTTGGCTCGGCTGAACAGGACTCAACTGCTGGCACATCTGGCAGGGATCAGCCTCTGGGCCTTGTAGGCAGCTCCAGGCTTCAGACCATTGCCTCAGGATCAGTGTCAGGACAGCCACAGACTGAGCTCCCTGGGATCTCCAATGCTCAGGCAAGTCCACGAATGCCAGGTGTCCAGTCAGATCAGGGGCAGACTTCAGGCCTAGCTGTCGATCATTCCTCAGCTGAAGAGGTACTCACTGCTCCATCTGGCCTGGGCCAAGCAAGGAATCAGTACATCTGTCATGTCTTTCCACTTGTGTGTCAATGCATTTGAGTCTTTTCATGCTACATGAGCAGCAATGTGAGAGCTGTCAACATGAGAGCTGTCTTGAGGCTCCCAAATTGTGCAGTTGCAAAGCCCCTGTTTGTACTCCTTGCATACGTACCACCTAAGAAGCAGAAGACCACACCTGGCCCAAGAGGGATTTACAATACCAGAATCGATGCCTTTGTGACTGTATTGCGAGAGAAGGGACAGAAGATGTACCCAAAGGACATTATGAGGTAATTGTTGTGCAGGATCAAGCAATTGGCAATCAGCGTCTGTGACAGTTTCTGTGAAGTATGTCTCTTTCAAAGAGACATTGCAATGTGTTTGGTTTGTTTGACGCTTACAGCATATGAAAGCATGCCTTTGCCATGTGAATTGTTCAATGCATCTGCTGCATCTACTTCAAAGACAAGCTGATGCATGCATGTGGAGGAGCATGTGTGCACATGATTAGAAGCAGCTGCCCACGTGACTGGCGGCGCAATCAGTCTTGCGTACCAGTGTTGTCTGCTGAACATTCTTCAGCAAAGAGGGTCACAAACTGCAGACCAACACCGGGCAAGTTGACTTGTGCCAGACATGTGACACTGTCTGACAGGGCTTTAGAAGACAGTACAGATGCTGATGTTCAAAGGCTGGTGGAAGAGAAGCCTCCAAAAGAATGGGTGTCAACGGCTCTTAAAAAGGGCGTCAACCGCATCAAGTGAGCCCACCTCACAATGCACAATGAATGATGTATGATGGATGTCAAAGTGACACTGTGGAATTCACAATGCGCCGTGTGCATTGTGTTGCTCTGGAAGACAATTTTCTTTTGGAGATTCCCATTTTGCATATATGTGCAAGTATTATACTCATCAAGTACAATACCAAGGCCTATTGATTGACAACGCAGTGCTTGGTTGACAAAATGATTTGTTTCACAGGAGTGATGACATCAAGCCCAAGCTGTATTGGGTGGATTCAGATCAACACATCTTAGACGGATTGTGACAGACTCTGATGGACTTACTCTGAAACAAATACTATGAAGTTTACGACGGGTCACTTCAGTGCATCAGAAAATGGTAGTACCTTTTGCCTGATTCCTATGCCTGTTTTGGATGCTGTGTTTGTGCTGTACGACTACAACTATGCTTCGTTCAATTTGTTGGTATGCTATGTGACAGTATGATATTGCTCCAAGTTTGGATGTCATAGTGCCTCATCATCAAGCTGGCATGTTTCTTGGGTCAGTGCCAACAATGATACTTGTGTCACAAACTCAGTAATTAGTCTATAAATCAGCATGCTGGTCTGAGCAGCTGGTGTGCCATTTGATGTCGATGGTTCAGGCTCCCAATTGATGGACTACCAATAAATTGCTTTGAACCAACAGCCTGTAGGTAGCTAGTTAGCTAATGTGCCTCATCTTGATCATCCAAATTGACTCATGCCAAGTCAACTGTGCTGACATAGCTGTGACTGCGCATTCAGTCATTAAATTCTGCCCCAGCAAGGTTTACACATGTACCAACGTGTTGAGACCAAGGCTAGACAACATACTGTTCAAGCCATGCCAGCAAAGCACCTGACATGCTGGGCTGTTGACACTCTTTGATGCACTCTTGCTTTTGTGCCACAAATATTGCTGTCTGCGCTGACACTTCCTCAGGATCACTATATCTATGCGAGCATGCCACCATTGATCATTTGCCAGGCGCCTGTTTTCACAAGAGCATGCAAGATTTCACACGGCCTTATAGTCTGTGGTAATTGCAGTGCACACAGCCCTCACTTGGGTGTATGTCATGGCTACAAACAGGCAAAGTACATGTGTGACAAGTCATATTGCATTTGAAATGAGACCGCAGCTGCCCGTGTTGTAAAGCGATGCTGCCAGTCCATTTGGTTTCCATGGCTTGTGATGGCGATCAATAGGTGCCTCATCCCTGAAAGAGCCCTTCCAGACATTCACAGGGTGGTTGCTCTTGATTGCTTTGCTTCTTTGCAAAACATCATTTACCACCGAGTGTCTGTATCTGCATTGTGCAGGCACCACGCTGGTCAGCACCGTCTTATATCTGGCAATGCACACGTGGTCTGCACAAATGTATGCCATTGCTCAGACGTACCTTTGCCACATGTGGCACTCTCTGTACTGCTCTCGTACAGCATTGTCATCAATCAGGGAAGTCTGTGCGCGACCTGTAATGTGATCCAACAGTTCTTTGGGGGCGCGTTTCATTAGATCCCATCTGCACCACACAAGATCAGTCAGCATGCACACAGCATGATTCTGAATGCCCTGTCATGATGCCTTGTAGTCATGATGAAATTGACTTCATGTCGACCATTGCAGTGACACACCCGACACAATCAGACGCTGCTGTTGCTCAAGTCAGAAGTCAATGCCCAGCTGTCTGTGTCCTAATGGTACGCCACTAGCATGTGCATGATATACAGTGTATGATCTGCTAGTGTCGGAGAAGTCTTGAGGCAGGTAAAGCTGGAAAGCCTACTTGCTGATGACCAGTACTGTGGCAGTTACATTTGATGCCACTGCTGTGGTGGGGGCAGTTGAGCACTTTGTGATGGACACCTCCCCAAAGAACTCAGACTTCCCAAGGGAATCCACCTGCATCACCATTTGCAGACATCTCACCTATGCTCACATTACCAGTGATCTGAACAGAAAAAGGAAAGGAAAGAAAAGTTTGCGTTTTTCAGCAATCATAACGGGAGCCTTCTAAGGTGGCAGCCCGGAGGTCCAGTGATCTGACACACAAGCAGAAAGTGCAAGCTGGCATCACAAGCTGGTGACCTGTTCAGCTGTCATGGAGAGCAACACAATCTGCGTGATTGCATCCAACCGAAGAAGCATAGTGCAAATACACGCTGCCTCAGACAGGCAGGTCAGATCACACACATTTGTGTGCCATTATTGACAAATGTGTTTGTAACATCACACAAATGTGTGTCAGGAATTGTGCATGCATTGTTGCAGCTGGCAAGTGCTCACCAATTCACGTACCAGGCATCAATGGCAGCAATGGCTTCAGATGTGCTGTGGTGGTTTGCCCGTGTGCATTGAGCTACCAACAGTGTGCATTGAGCTACCAACAGTGTGCATTGAGCTACCAACAGTGTGCATTGAGCTACCAACAG
>JAABUW010009678.1_pt1 | contig 10926 bp, 10 predicted proteins | sample 5560081 | NCBI WGS metagenome assembly JAABUW01 (sample SAMN10711882, study PRJNA513363) | rock metagenome | isolation source: Antarctica rocks | place: Antarctica: Victoria Land, Knobhead sud | reverse complement strand
AATGGCCAATCGAGCCTGCTTTCCAAGTTCTTTACTTATGGCAATACCCTCCCAACGCAACGACTCACGCACTCGGTTCACGGTGGTCTGTTTCAGCCTACCATGACAGAATGCATCCGCTTGTTGAGCGATCCTCACGGCCGCCAGCCTCTCTTTTCGAATTCTAAGGAGCAGCATCATCACTCTTTCCCTGCTTGTGATCCGTTCTCCACTTCCGTTCTGACCTACTCGACCAACGGCGTCGACTCTTTCCCGCGCCCTTCAGCTTACCCGTCCCGCCGACACAGCTGGGTGCACATCTTCCCGGAGGGGATGATACATCAGCACCCGGCGAAAGTAATGCGTTATTCAAAATGGGGCGTTGCGCGCCTGATCCTAGAAGCCGAGCCCTGTCCGGACGTGCTGCCAATGTGGATAGATGGTCCACAGGAGGTGATGAGCGAGCGCCGCACCTGGCCGAAGCCACTCCCGAGGCCAGGGAAGGCCATCGATGTGTCGTTCGGAGATCTGGTAGATCGAGACGTGGTATTGGAGCCTTTGAGAGCCAGATGGAGGGCGCTGAAGGAGAGAGCGAGGCGGAAACCAGGAAGAGAGGGCTGGGAAGTGGAGGTAGCTGAGGAGAGATTGGGCGTGGTGGAGAATGACGTGTTGAGGTATGGCGCTGAAGCCGAACAGTTGCGGATAGAGGTGACGATGGCGGTGCGAAACGCAGTATTGAAGGTTCGGCGGACTCGCGGGTTGCCGGACGAAGACCCAAAGCGCGGATTTGCTGAGACCTTTAGACGTGAAGGTCCGAGACGAGAGGGCGAGATGGACGACCAGAGTGTGGTGAAGGATATGTGATTGGAGCGGCCCTCGATTTTCAGCGTGGTCGGTCGTCTGAACACTATCTCATCGCCATCACGGCAGAACAAGATACATGCTTGCTTCAGGTCATTGCCAACGCTGCATATGTTGTCAGTGCACATGCTTCCACCACTCTCCGGCTGCAAAAGAGAGAGGAAATTGAGGAGCGCGCAGCACTGCAGCCCGCGCGAGGGCAAGGCCATCAATCTTGGGCAGATAATTGATACGAGCTCGTCATGGTGCAGAAGCTGAGCTCGCCGTCCTGTAAGCAACCCGTTTTGCAACACGCGCGAAGTATGAAGAGATTTACAGGAGAAAGGAGGACGTACCTTGTCGATGTCACTTGGAAGAGACAATGGGTCCTCTTTCCGGCATGATGGTAGCGAGAGACCGTCGATCAGAAGTGCAGTTGCTCATTGACGGCTGCTTGGTATTGGATCTTGAGATTGTTGGCGTGGTTGAGTGGCGCTGTATTACGACTCGCCTCTTTCCTTCGCAGCCTTTCTCGCCAAATACCTTGCCTTCGCATCACCGACATCTTTGTCCGTCTTCGCACTCTTCGCTGCCTTTTCCAGTTTCTCGCGCTCTTCCTCCTCTTCTTCGCGAGCACGCTTGGCCTGCGCTGCGAGCTGTTCTTCCATCATCTTGCTCTGGCGCTCTCGTTGCGCCTGCTTGCCTCCGTCGCCTCGGCCCTGGAAAGCAGACTGCGCAGGTCGTGCAGACGTACGTAGATGATCAGCGCCCTTGCCGTCCTTTGCTTTCCCAGTAGGCGCGACATTCAGGCCTGCCGACAAAAGCTCGCGCTTGTCAACAAGCTGCCCTTCCTCGTTCACATGCACGTTCACGCCCCTCTTCCTCGCCTCTGCCGCTGCATCAACCTCACCCAGCACTGCGTCCGGCCCTTGCTTTGCGCCACCCTCCTTCATATCCTTCTCCATCTTCGCCGCAGCCTCCATAGCATCCTGATGCTGCTTCTCCTGCTGCTCCATCACACCCTTGTAGAATCCACTCATGCCACCTCCACCTTTCCGCCGCCTCTCATCCTCTGCCGCCTTCTTCTTCTCCGCTTCTTCCTCCAACTTCCTCGCCTCTTCCTGCTGCTCCTTGTAAGCACCAGTAACAAATTTCTCCTTGTCCGCAAACTCGTCGCCTTCCGCCTCCCGCTCCTTCTGCAAGAGCTTCTCGCGAGCGACCAGCTGGTCCTGCTTCCGGCGCGCCGCAGCGTCCAGAAGATTGTTGATATACCGTGGCTTGCGATCAATGGCATCCTGCTTCTGCGCAGCTTTCTGGGCTTCGGTCACGCTAGTTTTGGCTTCGTGGAAAGAATCGTAGTCGAAGATGGTGGGGTCGAGAGTAGAGGCTGCTTGAACTTGAGATTTTGAGGCGTGGATGGACGAGAGATCATGTCGATCGGCCTGGTCTTCTTCTTTTGCTTTCCTCTTCGGAGGCGTGCCTGTGAGATTGGGTGCTTTTGGCTTGCGACTCGGTGGCCCTGTGACTCTACTGCTCCCGAATGTGCTGATTTCTTCGACTATAGGTCCGGCATTTTGTGGTTCGTCGTCATCGCCGTCATCCTCGTCGTCCAGGATAGTCTTGCGCACTGGAGGCGGTGCGCCCTTCTTTACATTCAAACCATACTTCAAGGACATGGTTGACGAACTATGCTCTGTTCACACTCAACATCTGAGTTCATATTTCGGCCGTCCATATGAGGAAGTTGCAGCGAGACTGCCGAGGCGCTAAGTTGCTTTCACGTGCAAAGCCTGTCTGGTCTTACTCGCACCCACTGCACTTGCATCGAACCCGAAATCTCCCTTCTCCGGGACCCCCTCGTTTGTGTTATCACCCCATCAAGGTGGTTTCGCGACGCGGCCGATTCCAGCTAAGGCTGAATCTCACTTTGCTGTGGTCAGCTAGGGGACCTTAGGGCAGCGCTCTAGAGCAACAGCTGAAGTGTTCAGGCAGCCGAATTAACTTCGGTCACGCCTACAGCAGCAAATTAAAGTTGGATGGTCAATACGATCCGACAATGCACGGTCGCGCAATATCATGCCTCTAAGCGTAGGCATCCCTTGCACCACTCTCATTCTTGTTGCGTTCGATGCTAAAGCTACCAGACAGACTATGCCTCGTATCTATGTGGGTTACGTGCGGAAGTCGTTCACATCGATCTCACCTTGAGAGCTTCTCCTCATCTTTCCCAAACGCACGACCCTGCAACGCGTGGCACTGGTGGCTTTGCAGATGCATCAAGCTTTTGCGACAGCACGAAGTGACCAATCAGATGATGTAATGTAGCAGCTAAGCGACAGCCCACGATGCTTGTTTGACTAAGGAACATACTGCATTGGAATGCCGGCTCAGATCTCACTGTGGTAGGCGATGCTGATCACAAAATAGCTCCTTTGCAGCTGCCTTCGTAGCACGACGCGCGGACCCTTTCCCCAGGCTCCATCATATGAGCGTTTTTTATTCGTCAAGGACCGCAGTTGGTGTTCGTTCTTTTGTTCGGTTTTTACGATGGCATTAATGACAACAACCTCAATGACTGTGCTGGTAAAGTACTGTTGACCTGCGACCGACTCACTTATCCTCCTTGAAACTGGATTTGAGTGTCTTGAAGATGATGAAGAATTACCTCACGCCTGAAGGTCAAACACTCCTTCCAAGGACAAGCTCCTCAACTTTCAGCAGCGAGGACATCGATCTCGATGCAATTGATGATACAGGTGCACATACTCCGACGCCATCTTCGCGTTCCCGATGGTGCTCTCCCTGGATCCGAAGATACTGTCACAGAACCAGAGCTCGGAACTCGTCGCAATGGCTGCCTGGTCGCAAACGAGGCAGACGGTCTTCACTTATGCGTCTACTGCACCTTTCGTGCTTCATCTTTTACATGGTCTTGTGTCTAATTCTGGTGTACGGCACATTCCTTCCGTCCTATTCGAATCCGCCACAACGATACAATGACCTTCGACATCGAGTGCAAGTCTTGAACCAAACAGCGAACGTCAACAACGAGAAAGTTTTCATCGTCGCATCGCTATACGACAAAGACGGCGAGCTTGTTTCGGGACATTGGGGTCGATCAGTGCGCGGCCTTATCGATATTCTCGGGCACGACAATGTCTTCTTGAGCATATACGAGAACGATCCGAACGACCAAAGCAAGCAAGCGTTACGAACCTTCGAGGAGTCGTTACCATGCGATAATGTCATCAAGTACGAGCACTTCGACAAATCAGAACTGCCCCGTGCTGTTATGGAGGACGGCACGCAACGATTCAGACGCATGCCCTTCCTCGCTGAAGTGCGGAATCGTGCATTGCATCCCCTGGAAGACAAACAGTCGAAAGCGCATAGTACTCGATGGGACAAGCTCCTCTACCTCAACGATGTCGCTTTCAACCCCATAGATGCTGCGAATCTTCTTTTGAGCACCAATGTCGATGAGAGAACAGGCAAAACAAATTACAACGCTGCATGCGCTCTTGACTTTACCAACCCGTTCAAGTACTACGACACTCTCGCCACCCGAGACACTGATGGTAATACCCTGGGCGTGCCGTTCTATCCCTGGTTCGCGCATGCCGGCAGCGGGACTAGTCGACGCGAAGTTCTGGAGCAGAAAGATGCGGTGCAGGTCAAGAGCTGCTGGGGCGGAATGGTCGCTTTCGAGGCAAAGTGGTTCCAGTCGTGGAACCAGCAATCTGCCAGCGAGTCGACGGAATCGGCACAATCTGGCATTGCCGAAGCCGCATCAAATCACTCCATCGGCCATACGACTCACGCGGGCTACCAAAACCCAGGTGGCCGGGACTCCGCAGACAACCTACCGGCAAATCCAGTCGATCCCATTCCTACACTGCCGCTTCGCTTTCGCGCTGAAACAGACCTGTACTGGGACGCGTCCGAGTGCTGCCTCATCCACGCCGACCTTGCTTCTAGCGCGGCCGCCCCAAGGGCACCAGGAGTTCTACCCGCGTCTGATACAGGAACAGGCATATTCATGAACCCTTACGTCCGTGTCGCTTACTTCGAATCCGTCTTGCCCTGGATCCCTCTTGCCGCCCGCTTCGAACGCCTTTATCCCATACCTCACCACTTCGTCAATATCATTGGTGGCAAACCGGACTTCAATGCCAGGCAGTTTGAGCAACCTGGAACGGAGGTCGTGGATCGACTCTGGACTTGGGACGAGCAGAGTTTAGCAAGAATCAACAATGGGACGGGTGAAGAAGGGTTACAGGGAAAGTTCGAAGACGTGAGGAGAGTGGCAAAACCTGGGATGTTTTGCGGGAGGCCGGAAGCATCGTATCTGAAGGTGCCGGGAGACGAGGACAGACCCGGTGTGAATCCCGTCTATGGAATCGTTATGGCGCCGTCCAATACTAAGAGATGATCGGGCTGTCGGAGATCGCTTGCGGATGATGTTTTGGTCGTTGTTGAGCGTTGTGCTTGCTGTATCGGTTTAGCGAAGGTGTTCGGCAAGATCTTTGGGTGTACACTCATGGTTTCCGCGACTGCTGGGTTGCATGAGAATGGAGTTGTGCATATCCGATAACGCCATCGTTTGGATCTGCTGAGATGAGACTAAATGGCCAGTATGTCGTCTAGTTGTAGACTAAGAGTCCTTTCGGCTTTCGTTCATTGAACAATCTGGCAGGCTCGCCCGACGATCCTTCCGTTCTCGGAAAAGTGTGCAAATCTGCTTACCTTACATTTGAATCTCTATTTTCTCGAGGCCTTCATGTCTACCGTCAACATGCATGTCGCCGCAGAAGGTAGAGATGATGGCGGAGGGATGCTATACCACTTGCCAAGTCGTAGGGGAGCAACATACCCTGTGTTCTGCGGTGGCATGAGGCTGCTTGTAGCACCTTGGCGGTGAGCTCCACGACAACATAGCATGACCAACGACCTTACGCGACGGCACGCTTTTCGAAAAGAAAGTCGCCCACCACTTTGGCCTCGTGTAGGCGTGTGTGGCTAGCGTCTACCACAGGCGCACCGCGTACGTTCACGTACGTCGACTGAACTTCACAATGCGTCTTCTGAGCCCGACCGAAGATGGCGCACCATCGTTGACTGAGTTTTCAGAAGCGACAACGCCTGTCTACGCGATCCTATCCCTACCTGGAGACCGGACGGCGGCGAAGTCACCTTCAAGGATATCTCCGATGGAACTGCCACCCAGCGGCCGGGCTTCGGGAAGCTACGTTTCTGCGGCGAGAAATTCCGCCTCTCATGGTCTCAATTTCATCTGGGTCGACACCTGTTGTATAGACAAGCCAAGCAGTGCCGAGCTGCAGGAAGCTATTAACTCAATGTTTCGTTACTACCAGGAGTCAACCTCGGTGCTACGTCTACTTATCTGATGTTTCCATCGATGACCATGACTTGAGCACGCAGCCCTCCGCGTGGCGATCACCTTTTGAGGCCAGCAGGTGGTTCACTCGTGGTTGGACGCTACAGGAACTCCTTACGCCTCGCTCGGTGTGCCTGAGATTCTGGATGTGAGAAATGCGTTTGGGAAGGCCGGGGTACATTATGTGACGGAAAGAGAGGATATGCTGACGATGCTGATCCATGCTGGTGCTGATCCCGAGCTGGAAATTGGCCAGCGGCAAACAGGGACGAGGGAAGTCGTGAAGCGGACATGAATGTACATCCGCGATCGAATACAATCCTTGTGCAGGACTACCGCCACATGCAGATCTCATCTCACTCAGCAGTCCCAAACGGCCCAAGCACACCCCAATCATTCCTGACCGCCTCAACCATCGCCGCCGCATTACTCACCCCAAACACATCAGCCCCTGCCAGCCTATCATTCCACCTAGTTCCAACATCCTCCGCCACAAACTCCACCACCGCACCCAGATACACCCGAAACAAAGCCCACGAATTCCCAGGATTCGCCTCTGCAACCGGCGGCAACATCTTTCCAATCGACAGCGGCCCAGACGCCTCCGCGCTGAGCCCAATAGCATGAACGCTAGTGTTGTACAGGTCCTGCACATAGCGCTGCTGGATCCGCACATCCTCTCGCGTGCCCACACGGTTCAAGTGCCCACCAACGAAGGTCGTGAAGTCATATTCCAGGATCTGCTCGTGCGCGAGAATATACCCAGGCACGCTCTGGTCCTCCGCGAGCCGCGCGAAGGGCAGCCAGCCTGGGAAGACGACATCGACGAGCATGAGGATGCGGTGGTGTGGGGAGTGGATGAAGATATAGCCTGGTTCGTGGTTGGGACCGTGGTAGGCGAGCTCGAGGGTTTGGTTGCTGATGGTGAGGGTGTAGGAGGTTTCGAAGGTTGTTGTGGGAGCTGGACGATGGGGATCAGGCGCTAAGGCGAGTTGTTCGGCTGTGAGGGCGTGAGCGATGATGGAGATGTTGGGATTGGAGGCTGCGATGAGGCCGGCGGCGAGGATGTGGTCGGCATGGGAGTGGCTGTAGGTCATGTGGGTGACTGGAAAAGAGGTTATTGTGCCGATGTCGTGGAGGAGATTGGCGCCGATTGTTGGAGGAGCGTCGACGACGATCACGCTGGAGCAGTCGGTGACGGAGAAGAGGGCTTGGTAGCGTCCATCGGTGACCATGTAGGTTCCATCGCCGAAGGCCTGGATGCGATAGCCAAGCTCCGTTGGAATCGGCGGACCGACTTCTCTGGAAGGGACGGGGAGGTACGTAGGAATGGCCGCCGATGCAGCATGAGCAGACGCGGAATGTAGACGGAGACAGAGCAGGAAGAAGTACGAAGTAAGTGGAATTATATTGGGCAGCAGCAGTACCGTCTTGTGTAAGGGCCACAAGAGGGACCTGAGGTTTGTCAAGATGCAGCAGACTCAATACTTATGATGTTGATGCTTCCCTGACCAAGAATGGTCTCGTGAGCACTGTGGTAGTTGATCGCAATGGAAAGCGTTTGTCATGGAGCCCGTCCTCGTTCCCTCCACAGAGAATACATGTTACTGTGAGGAGAGGCCAGCTATGGATGATTTAGCAAGGTACAGGTATAGGTACATGCACGTAATCGCCACTTTAGTAAATTGGTCCCATGTACTGTGCTTGATGATCGCGTTACAGCAAGTGTCACCGACCTGCCATTATAGAGCTCGCAGGGCCTAGAGCACCTTTCATTACCTCGGGTGTGTGATCACGTCTCGGAGAACCCTTCCATCCATCGATCTGACCGCCGTGGCTACTCCTCCACCTCCAGCCCAACCATCTCGCACGAATCCTTCCACAGCCTCTCAGCCCCCTGCTCGTCGTAGATCCACGGCCTGTGCCCGTTGATCGCACCCATCTCCCCGTCCTCCAACAGGCGACTAACACCACACTCGTCCAAATACACCCCACCAACTCCCTCCCACCCCTTGCCCACCGCCGCCAGGACCTGCGTCGCAGCACCCTGCTCCACGCTTTTGAAAGTCTTCATGATCCCCTCGTCACTCATCAACCCACCCAGTTTCTCGGCAACTCGGGGATCCAGGCGACCATATCCAGCGGTGACGATGTTGCCAGGGTGGAGGCTGAGGCTGTGCAGACCACTGGCGCCGTAGCGACGGTCGATCTCGTTCGAGAACCAGATCTGCGCGGTTTTGGAGGAGCCGTAGAGGATCATGGGATTGTGGACGCCGTTGTCGCCTAAGTCGCATAGTGGATCGAAGTGCTCCTTGGGCGGTTGGTCGAGCTTGTAGTTGCCGAGTTGGACGGTGGACATGGCGTGGGAGGCGCTTGCGACGACGATGACGCGGCTGTTGAAGGCTGGAGTTGAGGAGCGGAGAAGAAGGGGTTTGAGGAGATGGAAGAGGTAGAAATGGGAGAGGTGATTAGTGGCGAGCTGATTCTCGAAGCCGTCTTCGGTGATAGCGTATGGGGTCTGGGATATCCCTGTTGTTGGTTAGCGACACGGCTTCCTGAATGAGGAGGATATTCATAGGCTTACCAGCGTTACACACCAGCACATCCAACTGATCACTGCGCTCCAAGAAATCCTCCGTACCCTCCTTCACGCTCTTCAAGCTCGAATGATCAATCTTAACCCATTCAACCCTCGCATCCTTCAATTCAGCATCCGTCTTCCCCTCCTCCAACAACCCATCGACAGCCGCCTTCGCCTTCTCCTCGTCCCTAGCAGTAAAGAACACTCTCGCCCCGGTCTTGGCAAGCTGTCGCACAGTCTCAAGCCCAAGGCCCGCCGTCCCTCCAGTAACAAGAAACGTCTTGTCGGTCATCTTACCAACAACGCCTTCGTCCTTCAAGATCTGATAAGCAGTCGGCCTCGCATCCCCAGGACCGTTGAGAGACTTGTGAGCGTCCGCGTACGGGGATGGATGGGGTGGTGGTGCCATTGCGGTTGTTCGTTGGTGGTCGATTGGAATTTTGGTTGATGGTACTGCACACGGCTGCTGCACAGTTTGTTGGCCATCATATCTGCAGCGACGGACATGCTTCTTTTGTACGTCGCTGGCACTATGCATCGACATTGAAGATTTAACGTGGTTATTCGGATTCGTACCGACGCCCCCCCTCCCAACACCGACATTATTGGTAACAATGATCACACGATGGCACGGAAAAGCGGTAGCAATACCACGACCCGTCAACCGCTGCTATGTTTTCTGAAGTCGAAGTCGATGTACGGCCGAATCGGCCCGCGTCGGGAACGCGAAAGCGAAGCTTGGAAGCGTCTTCATCCGGTACAGCCGATAAATCGCCAGCAACCAGTCGCGAAAGTGTGTGTTACATACGTAGTCACAGTATCGTTGACCCAACACACAAACTCGATCAGACTCGATCTCGCCGCAGGGAAACGGTATGTCGCCGACACGGTTCGTCTGGCACGGGAGCGGCCAGCTGCAAACCGATCCGGCCCCTTGAGTATGATCGTTATACTCAACGAGTTCGGCGACTAGACTTGGGCACTCCGTGACCTGACCGTTACAAACCGGACGCTGGGTGCGGAAGCGGTGCCAAAGTCTTCGAGGCAAGGGCCGCTGCGTAGCATCCCCGTCGATGAGTTGCGCTCATACGGAGGGTCGACATCTCTGAATTCGGGATGCTTCCTCGTACCACTGGCATGGCGAGCAGGTAGCCTAACTCGTAACATCAATTCCGCCCAAAAGTCTTCGAGCATGGTAGTATCACAACCGTACCCGTGACACACCGCGCTCACTCCAGCCCCTCCAACGCCTTCCGCACATCCCTGACAACCTCCGCCGCAACAGCAGCAGTCTCGCACTCGAAATCATACCTTTTCGTCTCCTGCGCCCCAGCAGCGCCAGCAGCCCCGGGCGCACTGACTCCAGCCCGGTAAACCAACACCCGCACAATCCGCGGATGCTTCCTACTAACTTTAACGCCCACAATACTGCCCATAGCCACATTAGTCACTTTCCCGCCTCCCGCGCCCGCTTGGCCCATGACTCCCGGCGTGCCTGGTGGTGCCGCGGGGAGGATTTGCAGGTACTCGGGCGTGATGATTAATGTCCTAGGGTGCGAGGGCGCGAAGGAGAGAGGTTGTTTGCGGAGGACAGAGTATTTCTTTCCGCCGATATCCAAGCCTAGGCCAAGGCCCAGACCAAGGTTGAGGGTAGGGCCGGGGTTGGCGTAATGCGTCGCCGCCGTAGGGTAGAGACCACCGGTACCTTTCTTACCTCTACGGCCACCGGAAGCTGGACCGCCGCCAGGAGTAGTGAGATTGTCCAGTTCGAGCGGGGCGTTGGGGCTGCTGCTTCCTGGGGACCCAGAGAGGCCGAGACCGAACATACCGTCCCCTCCTGCTCCTGCGCCGATGAAGCGGCGGCGGACGAGGTCGAGGCTGAGTTTTTCGCCGAGCGCTTCGACGGTGCGGTCGGAGGGCGCGACGGTCTGGGTGCCGTGGACTTTGAGGACGTAGAGGGCTTTTTCGAGCTGGAGCTTACGACAGCCTTCGGCGAGGATTTCAGCGATGTAGGTGTCTGTGGTCGTTTCGATAGTGAGAGTGGTGGAAGAGAAGGTGTTGGGGTCCGTGAAGTGGAGAGTGATGGTTTTGGGGGGTCCGATGCGGGGGGTGGATTGTGCTTCGTCGC
>JAABUW010009677.1_pt1 | contig 10927 bp, 9 predicted proteins | sample 5560081 | NCBI WGS metagenome assembly JAABUW01 (sample SAMN10711882, study PRJNA513363) | rock metagenome | isolation source: Antarctica rocks | place: Antarctica: Victoria Land, Knobhead sud | reverse complement strand
GTATTGGACCAAATGGGCGCTGGCGTTGTTGGCGGCGGCGATCGTAATGTTTTGGCCAGCGGGCGATGGAGAAGAGACTGCTGAGCCAGCAAACTAGGGGCGCTTATCAGCTTGAGGTTCGCAGGCGTGGATGCGCTCTGGCCTTTTGAAGTAGCATATCAGACTTACCTCGACGCCTATACTTCCATTACCAGTTGTGGGGTCATACGAATGGTTGTCCAGCCAAACCAAGTCGCTGACCCAGTTCGCGTGAGAGTCGCCCGAGATCACGATGTTGTTGTTGATATTGTTATCGTAGAGAGTCTGAAACGTGCGGTTGCGGTTAGCTTGGTACCCATCCCATGCGTCGTAATCCAACGGATCAACATTTCCATAAGCAATGGACTCGTTAATGCGAGAGAAGACGGTCTGGGACCCGATGACACGCCATGTAGCTGCCCTTTGCTTCGAGGCGATGAGTTGGCCATAGAACCAATTCTCTTGCCGACTACCCATCATGGAACGGCCTGCGTCGTTTGAGATTTCGTGTACGTAGTGGGTGTTCCAATAGAGATCTGTGATGGACCTGTCATATTGACGAGTATCCAGCATGATGAGATCAAGCAAAGTGCCAATGGAGAAACTTCTCCAGATGCGTAAATTGTCGTCCATCTCTACCTGGCGAATGGGCATCCACTCGAAGTAGGCACGGACTGCGTTCATCTTTCGCTGGTCAACGCTGACACCGCCGTCACCAATGAACGAGGCTTCGGTATTGTTGAGCTCAGAAGACCCATCACGGTACGTATTGTCCGCGACCTCGTGATCATCCCAGACTGGGATCCAAGGGAACGTCTGATGGCTGAGTAGGAGGTCGAGATCCGTCCGATAAGTTGCAATACGCTTGCGATAATCGTAGAGAGTATAGATGGTTCGGTCTGGCAGGGGCACACGACCGATTGACTGTCCGTGGCCGTAATCACCGTTCTTGTACTCGTATATGTAATCGCCAAGGTGGAGCACGTAATCCACAGAGTCCTTGCGGGCTGGATTACCAAAGGCATTGAAGAAGCCAAAGGGAAAGTTACTGCAGGAATAGACTGCCAGTCCGATCTTGGTGACAAGATCGTTGGCCGCAGGCGTGGTCTTTGTACGGCCAATCGGACTCGTGACGTTGGAATTACACACGCTGAACTGGTAGTAATACCTCGTGTATGGGCTTAGGTGCTGGGCTTCGATCTGTCGCTTAATCAGTACACTGGCTGGCTTCAACAGGTTGTGAGCATTAAAAGATTGCTTGCCTTCAAGGTGTAGTCCACATCAGAGCTCGTGTACGCCTGACCGGAGTCGATCACTTTCGAGAAAGCCTTGTCTGATGCAACTTTGTAGCTTACGCAAACGGGAGCAGTCGACACAGCCCCGGTGTCGTTGTATATTGGCACAGGATTGTACAATGGCACGTAGCCCGAGACGGTGGAATTGTCAGTGACATCGTCCTGGATGGGCGCACATCTCGTCCAAATAATGACTGATCTTGGATATGGATCCCCCGAAGCCACGCCATGGGTGAAGTTCAAAGCCGCTGCATTCTGGGGAGCCGAGCCAGCATTGCGCTTGTTCACCTTGTGGATGGAGACGCCCAGACCAGGGTGATTGTGCGATGGGGACCGATAGTTGATGTTCGCGGCATAACTAGCAGCAGCGACGCCTGCAAAAGCGGCAGTGATTAAGATCTGAAGCATGACTGACGCTTGAGAGTGGTAACTGACCAAGCCTCTACCTACCATAGCACTATATCTGCAGCCCAGCGTCTTATATGTCACCTCTCAGCCTTTGGGCTCGACCAGTTTCGTCCAGATTCCCGGTTAGCTGCTTCCCTCTCCATGATGGAAGAACAAGGCTCCAGCTGCCAATGAAAGAGCAGATGTACGGCATGCTGACGGAAAACCCCCACATTTCCAGCAGAGAGAGAGCTCCATCGAGCCACCGAGCTTCCTCTTCGGACCAAGTAGTGGTGACTGCTTTTTCGATCCCTCCTAGGCTTCCCATGACGTTAGCATGAAGCAAGAAACACGTGGAGAATCAGGAGTCCAAGGACTGGACGCTCAGGCGGAGTGGGGAAAGCAGACCAAAACATCCCGGCCATCCTGCATGTCTTGGCACTGCTTGGCACTCAATTCGGCCCTCCGAGGCTCGCTGAATACTTTAAGGGACCCGATCGGAAAACTCCGGTACCTGGCAGACCCAAGCAGGAAAGCCATCTTCACGTGTCTCTACCCAGTCATGCTGTTGACGACGATAGCATCCAGGCCAGCATTTACTTGGGCCTAGTTACGAGTCCGGATGTCAGATGGAAATCATTGAAAGAAGCCTGTTGACCATTCGGAGCACTGCCTTTGCATTCTTAGGGACATCGTTGAGAGCACCCCGAGATATACACAGGAGTCCTGAGCTCTTGCTATATCTGACGAGGTGTACTACTAGACCCAACACCACCGGCTTAGATAGGCGGATGACGCCAGGGAGTAGCCAATCTTGGCAGAGTGGATGGCCTCTTGGAGATCAGCCTGCATGGACTTGCAAAGAATTCGACTTTGGCAACACTTTTCCAGGGACCGCTGTCGCTCTTGTGCCACAATCTTGTAAAGCCTTCTTAGCCCCTGTAATCTTATCTAGAATAGTAGCAGCCATTTTACCACGAGATAATGGTGGAGGTATTGGCCGAATTGCATGATCTCCAGACAGAGGGTAACGTATGCTGAAGAAGTCGCAAGTGTTGGGGTAGAATGAAGACCTGTACCCTGATTGCAAGAGTCGTTCCACATTTGCGCAAGATATAGCGAGATTCACCGCAAAACTTCACTTCCATCGTCCGATGTGACGGATATGTGGACCTTTTGGTCGTCTCCAACCCCAGCAAGCTCAAAGCGGAAAATTCATTACGGTGGGAACGCTCGTATATAGATCGTCGATGGATTGAAGTCAATCGTCCCCTCAACCCAATACGACTCCCTGATCACTACAGCATTTTGATCCAATAGCGAAATTGTTCCACCCAACGAGCGTGCTCCTGTCCAGTGGCCTAGAAGTCAACATGCATGGTTCAAGATATCGGCGGCATTTGCAATTGATCGTTGACTGGAATGACTGGTTATTGTTCAGCCGGGCAGAAAGCTGGTTAAGCACGGAGTGTGACGTTATGACTATAGATACTAGTAGTCAGCAGTACTCACTGTTACAAAACCGTATGATTGTCTTATTGCTTATTCAGATCTGCAGAGTACCAAGCTAGGTAGCAGGCTTTGTATAGAAGGCAGTACGATTGTTGCAGTATTCTATATCTCGAATGCTGTCAGACTAATATCGCATTACAGCAGCTGCCCAACCAACAAGAACACACTTTCATAGTCCAAAGGGGCCATATTTGGAGGTCATAGAGACACTATCATAGCAGACAGAACAGTGAGTGTCTAACGGTGGTCGCAGTCATTTCCATCAAAAAACCATCTATAAGTGTGAAGATAAGCTTCGAAGATAAAATTGTTCCCTTCAATTGCTCTCGCCCTGAGAGCTGAAGCAGGCCTGACTTCTCTGGAATGATGACAGATCAGCATAGAGTTGGGATGCTGTCGTGTGAGACCACACTGCTTTCACTGAAGCTAGTGCCAACACAGGTTTGCTACTAACTTGCGGCCACAATTCGAGCTGCGCTCTGAATCCATCACGCGAAATGCTGCTGACCTTGTGATATGGAGGGTCCGCTTTGACTTTGATATCAACGTAGAGTCAATCGACAATATGATCACCACTCTGCTCATCCTGTAGCTCGGATGAACGGCACAAGCTTCGCCATGTCGCTGTTTGGATACGGCGCTGTTGTCAATTTCCACTTGAGAGCCTGGTGGACCTGCTCAGGAAGGGTGCAGTAATGCGTGTGAAAACATTGAATGCGAATTGACAGTGGCCGCTAATAGCAAGTTTGAAGCGAGGACGAAAGCAAAGATTTCAGAATCACGCGATTCTAGGCTGACTATCCTACCAGTTGCCATGCCATACCATCATGATGCCGCTTTTGTATACCGCCATACCAGATTTCCACCATGTACCGTCATGTTCTTATTGCATTACTCCTCGTCCCCCTTGACCTCCTCCAAATCATTTTCCTTCGGCACCACTCCGCCCTTGGCTGCCTTCGCACTGGCAGCAGGGCCGCTGCTCTTGGCAGTCTTCTCGCCTGCTGCCTCGTCCTCAGCACTCTCCCCCTCGCCATCTTCGTCTTCCTCGTTATCCTCGACCGGCACGGCTTCCTCATCAGATTGCTCCTCCTCCTCCTCGTCTTCTTCATCACTTACGACTTCAGGAGCATCTTTGGTGGAAGCGGGCGCGGTCTTGCGCTTCTTGGCTGCGGGTGGAGCTTTATTACGAAGTTGCGATCAGATCGTGTGTTTATGAGCTGCCTTTGACATTGTTCGGTACCTTCAGGTGCTCCTTCATCGTCTTCCTCTTCGGAGGAGACCTCTTCTTCGCCAGCATCGGATGCATCAGATTCTTGGTATCTGGAGCAAGGACATCAGCACGGCCCATTGCTTAGAACTGATGGTAATGATCGGGCCTGAGAAACAATTTGCATTGAGGGAAATCGCGCAGCATAATGTCAAATGAACAAAGTACAACGTAGAGGCCAATCGACCCTGGAACGAGGCTAGACATGACGTCAAGAAAGCTCCCGCTCACTCTTCCTCTTCCTCACTCTCGTCACTGGCAAGCGCCTCGAGCGGTTCATCCTGTTTTCTCTTGCGTGTAGACATGGTGTTGAGGGATCGTGGAGTGGAGGTTTCGGCCAATTGAAGAAAAAGGGGGATGGATGGAAGGACGAAGGAGGATGTGTCGTCGCCTCGACGGTCTAAGCTTCGGGTTCCCAGATGCGAAGCCAGCCAATGAAACCTCGTGGCGTAGTTTAAGCCCTTGCAGATCGGTAGGGCTTAGTCACGTCACTAGCGTCTATCCGAGTACTTTTAGGGCGCCTGGGGGGTCGGACAAATCATATAGGGAGGATATCTATAGATATTCTTAACCAATAGATTTCCTTGAACAAAGCACCCCGGGGTACATACATATGATATCCGGGCTACGAGATCGATATATAAAAATATCGTCATTAGGAAATATTATTATTAGGAAATATTTACATTTTAGAAATAGCTAATTAAGCCGTATTTATAACAGCGCTAATAATACTACGCTATTAACTAGGCTAGAGTACCGTGCCATCGTACCTACCGTCCCTGTAGTAGGTACTAACAACAACTACTATACGCACGGTATTTAGGAGGTCAGCCCCGCGAGAAAATCGCTTAAATCGATTAAATATAACCTCTAATAATTACTAGTATTAATAGGTAACGATATATATATTACTTAAAAAGGGCTTGGCGCGCTCTAAATTAAGGTTTATATACCGATAGTCTTTACTAGGCGATATCCTTAGCGTGGAAATATCTGTAGTCGCTAATAGTACTAGGATACTATCTTATCTACGAAAAGTGTTATTAGTAATACTCTTTTACATGTAATATTAGTTACTTATGAGTATACTAGTATAATCACTTCTATAAAAGGGTGTTAGAAGCCTTTCTACCAGGATAACCGCCCTGGAATGATTTGTCCTACCCCCCGGGCGCCCTAAAAGTACCTTACTTAGCGCTGGCCACAGGCTCCGTGGTATTTGTATTTGTATTTGCGCTAGACACTATGTGTGCCTCTACCGATGCCTGCTGGACCAGCGGAGCGACAGGAACAAATCTTGCGAGCTTCACGTGGCACTATCGAACTATTGAAGACGAGCTTTGGTTGCAAAGCCACACCCAGTAAGACACAATCGTCAACGCTGTTGCCAAGATGGTTGGGTGTCGAGTATGTGGATAGCTGAGCCAGCACTTTGTTGGACATGACAACTTTCATCTTCGTCTGATTGTACCCCTTTCATATTAATTTGACATGACTTTGCTCATCAGGACTGCACCCAGCCAAGCTTTCTATAAGTTAGACGTATCCATGTCCCGTATTGTTATATCTCCTTCTCATGCCTAGTCGGCTTGCCTAGTGGGCGGACTCCAAATCTATCTGTCGTTGAGAAGTGAGCAAATGCGCGCTTGAGGTCCGTTCAAGGGTACGCATTTTCAAGCCATTCAATTGAATAGACGAAGGGTTGGTCGAATTGTCATCCGCGATCCGTGTTGGGATGCATCCTCAATCCAGTGGCTACGGCCCTATTGCTATTGGAACCCTCGTGTTACCGCGAGGAAAATGAAGATAGCTAGTTGGCTAGGTAAACGTCTCGTTTATAGTAGCTATGGTTTCTCATGCGGTCACATCGAAAGGCTTATGTGCCAATCCCTAATTCGAGATATTTTTAAAAATTGCGCTTTATGAATCTAGGCTGGGCGACCTGGGGGTATCTGTCTGTATTGAGATGAGCCATTACGCGCAATCAGGAATTTGGTGGCTCTTTTCCCTTCATGTAGTAAGGACGATAACGATAATGTAATTGATGCTGGGTTTTCTTGCATCGGTGGGCGAAACAACTTCCGATCCACGTCCCAGCCGCTTGCCCAGTGCGAGGCCACCCAGTGCAACAGTCGACACTATGTGACTCGCAGTATGTTATTATTCGTCTCAATCTTACGTTTGCGATCATGTAACCGCTCAAGAGCCACTACCTTATTTCCATTTCCATTTTCTTCTCTCGTCCACCAAGCCATCGCTCTTCTCTCCTCGCTTGTTCACAAGACCATTGCTCTGTTGCTGCGACTAACATCTTTCTATCATAGAAACTGTTCCAAGACTTCCGCCTTTTGCGTGTTCTACCTTTGAGCCGTGCTTTCTATCATTCTTCAGTGCAGGATACCTGCGCAAAGCGCCTCCTAGGGTGCTCTGAACATCGTAGTTGTGAAGACAGTCCATATCAAAACCAGCATCCTACGCAGCTCGACTTCGAGATTAACAGTGATCTAGCCGATACGGTAACCAAAGCACTCACCAGTCTGGACATGAGTACAATTTAATTTCTCGATGCACAATCGCCACAATCGCAATTGCTCTGCCGTTGAAATAGTCAAACTACTATGAGATTCACAAGATGCCCCAAGAGATGTTCGCACTGGTCATCGTCTTGCCTAAGAAACCGCGGCGACATGCTCGCTTAAGATTAACAAATGAGATGCCTTGAAAAGGTCCCCAAGGCACGTAGCTTCCATTGACTCTTTCCAGCCGCCTTAATGGGCTTACTAATAGCTTGTAGGAATTTCGGGAGCCGCTGATAAGTAGCCAACAACACCTTCACGCAAGATAACCTGCTAATCAGCTGCAGGAGCTACTAGGCAGGGGTTATAGGCAAAGCAGCATCGTCTCATCAAATGCAGGGGATGCCTCGAAATGTAGCGATCGAAAGCATGTCAATTGAACCGGTATGCCCCGATCGAGAGCGCCATCAGACGGACTATTTCTCTCATGATGTGGCGCAAGTAGTGTCCTCTATCAATATGCTTCTCCGAGCCATTGAGCGCCATTCGGTCTTCTCCATCGGTGCCTTTTGCATGATTCGGAGAGGCGCATTGGCTAAAAAGCTTGCTCAGCCACTGTTTTGGGAGCGACATCTGCTTATGGATCTTGATAGGAGTGATTGACCCCCAAAAAGACGACTTGTGGGGTCTTTAATCGTCACAGTGCTCCTGAGCCTGGGGTAGCGAATATCCCCATGGCTGTCAGATTTGAAAGGGACCATTCGACCCAAAGTCCATATTAACCTTCCAAGGCACGGCATGCTCGCAGTAAAGACACAAGTGACACAGCGCGGAGAGTGAAAGGAGAAGGGTTGATCCTCCCGCTGCATCGTTGCGATCCACGGCATTTTTCATCGCGTTCGCAGGACGACGGACCTATTCCTGGGCCCGTATAGCTGATGTTGAGACGACACCCAGGCTTGCTGTCAGCAAAATTTGCAACGATCTTATGTGTTGTCCCCAGAATACTATACAAATGTGGACTGATTATCATTTCGTTCTCTGGAAACGTCGTAGAACATTCGCACAGACCATACGAAGAGCAGCGCTGGCAAGTACTTGGAGCTCCGCTCCCGAAAGTCGCGAAGTACAAGTACAGTCTTACCACTAAAGCTGTAACCTTTTGCGATAGCTGACTTGCAGCAGGCGGATCATTGATGGGGTTTCCATCGATTAGACTTCGAATCAGACTTCGTCTTTGATAAGCCTGGGGTAAGGCGTACGGCATGTGCCTGAGACAGCATCGTCGCGTGTGGCAACAGCGTCAGCAGTGTTCGATAACGCCATATTATAAACCGTTGGATTTCTGCCCACTTTCTTCCGGCCCTTCCATCACGCATTCTATGCCTCCTAAACGAATGTCAATCGTGGAGCAAATCAGAAGGAAGCAAGGCTTGGCATACGAAGAACGAACAACGCAGCATTGAATGATGTGGTGGTATCTATACGCAACAACCTAGCCGGCCACAGGTCTGAGCATCATCACCCAAGATCACGAATCAATCCACCAACCCTCCGCAAGAGCTCGTAGTTCAGAGCTCCGACATTACAACACGGCTTCTTGCCCACACCTAGGACCCATTTTCTTCAGACAGCTGCTCGACCCGTGTGCAACGACCTTCCACCCCTCATCGTAAAGAACAACACTACCGCCATCACCGCCGTAACAAGCCACAGGAGCATATTGACCAAGTCGATCCACACTGCATTCTTCATCCTTTTGACCCCATTATCACCCTCAGGATTCTCATGGATGTACAGCTTGCCGAAGATTCCGAAGACGGCCGTCCATAGGATACTACATCATAGCAACTCAGCTATCATCTTTGCAGTACCATTTAGAGAGACTGAGTAGACTCACAAAAGAACGACATCCCATCCGAACGCCCAATAGCTCTTGAGCTTCGGTATCACATACACCAAGGTGGTAACTGCGCTTAGAGCGCCGACCACGACTGCGTAGGCCCACTTCGAGTCGGAGTATTTGTGCTCTTTATGCGCTCTGTTGAGATCAGCGCCATAGAGACCGCAGACGGTGATGGCGAAGACGAATTGGAGGAAGCGTAGGACAAGGTTGAGGATCAATATTGGGAGGGGTGTGGAGCTGCTAGAGCCAACAGTGCTGGTAGGCTTCTTGTTGAACCGAGAAAATGCCATCTACGGTCTCTAGCGGACGCTTCTGCCCGATGCGGTCGTCGATTTGATGGTGTGCGGTGAGTGAGGGAGTTCGGTGGGTGAAGGGTTTTTGTGTTTGAGATGAGGAACTTCGCGTATATCTGAGACGTGGAATGCAATGGACCCTGGGTGCCTGGCGACGGAACAAAAATCAACGTACGATACGCAACACGGAGCTTCAACAACAAATGTCTGATGCCACTGAGAATGCTTTGGAGATCGCTTGCACACATGCGACAGGCTCATAAAATTCTTTTCGAAGCTTAACGGCGTGACGCGGTGGCGGAGCTGGCGAATGACTTCAGGGTCGCACTTGCTACCCGATTGGTGCTCCACTGAGCCACACGCCAACAGAAGCCACACATTCGCCCTTTTCGGTTTGGCCAGGCAAATACCTACTCTAACATCCTTAGCGGATGTCTACGAGCTGATAGTACTGTATTTTGGCGGTAGTAGATACGAGTACGGTATTCTACTAGTTGTAGAGTAATTCTTCGCTATCCTATCTTTTATCTAGAGTATTTAAGGTTATTAGTTATATTTTAAAGTAGATAATTATACTTTAATTTAAAGCTTATAATATACTTTATGTTTATATATATCTAGATTAATATTAGGGAAGTATTATAACTATATCCCTTTTACCTACCTGTATACCCCTATTTACTTATATATATACCCCGTATTAGGTTTAACTTCATCTGTAAATAGAAATAGTATACGCGTATCTAACTAAGCTCTAGGCTTACCTCTAGCGTAATACGCCCTATAGTCTACTAAGGGAGTACTATAGCCCTTAAATTCTAGGAGTAGGCTCCCTAGGAAGTTAATATCCTAATTGTAAAGCGACTAGAATTAGCTAACCTAGCTAAGTTTATTAGCCGCCTACTAAGGATAAGCTCCTAGGCTATAAGCTATATAAAGTTTAGTTAGGTATACGCGTATTATTTCTATTACAGACGAAGTTAAACCTAATATAAGGGGGTATATATATAGGTAAATAGGAGGTATATAAGTAGATAAAGGGGGTATATATCTATAAAAATCTATAGCCTACCTTAAGTACTATAAGTACTTAGGAGTTAGTTTTAGTAGATTTAGTAGAAATATCCTATATTATTACTCTTAAAGGATTATAGTATAAAATAAGCTACTTTTAATAGCTTACTTACTAAATTAGTAGCTACTTACTAAGACTAACTAAGTATTATAAGTATAAGTTTAATAGGTATATTAAACTAAGCGAGTAGGCTTAAGCGCTAAGTAAAGCTAGGTAGTCAAGCTATTACTTAAGAAGCTTAAAAGATTTAAAGATTAAATATCTTAAGTTAATTAAGCTAATTAATCTTAATATAAATTCCTTTATTTATATAATAAATATTACTTTTTAATATATAAGAACTTTATATTTAACTTATATTATCTTCTAAGTATATAAATATAAATATTTAGATATTTAAATATTTAAATACTATTTAATATTAATTTAACTTAATAAAGCTTACTTTTATTTTATCTTTAATACTTCTTTTTATAAGACCTAATTAGATTAATTAAGAGTTAAACTCTTAAGAGGTTTAAGGATTAAAAGAATCCTAATACTTTTAAATACCCTTAAGACAAATACCTTAAAATAGAATCCTATCTTAAATAAATAAGGGACTTAATATCTTTTACTTAATAATAATAAAGATAATATTAAAATTATTAAA
>JAABUW010009670.1_pt1 | contig 10932 bp, 15 predicted proteins | sample 5560081 | NCBI WGS metagenome assembly JAABUW01 (sample SAMN10711882, study PRJNA513363) | rock metagenome | isolation source: Antarctica rocks | place: Antarctica: Victoria Land, Knobhead sud | reverse complement strand
CAAAAATGGCTCCTTGTCAGGCTGCAAAGTATTAGTCTATGTGTCTCTGTGGCAAGCATTGCTTGCTACCTTTGCAGGGTCTTGGTGGTATGAACATGGCAAACCCTGAGCAAATGCAGCAGGCTATGAGCCAGATGATGAACAATCCGATGATGCAGAGTGTACTGAATGATCCAGAAATGTTGAGAAACATGTTTTCAAGCAATCCTGCCATACAACAGGTATGCGCGAGTTCACAAATTTTACATTGAAGGCTGATTACACTGCTGAACAAGAAGGATAAGTTACTTAGCTGACATGCTTCATGTTTTTGCAGCTCATGGACCGCAATCCAGAGTTTGCACAGGTCCTAAACAACCCACAACAGCTTCAGGAGGCCATGCAGGCAGCATCAAACCCGGTGAGTGCTGCATGTTGCAAAGCACCTAATTCTATTGAGTCAGCATTGCTGCAAAACTTGCATTCTGTTGATCTAGCTTCTCTCTGGTACGCTGCCTCTGTGCAAGGTGCATGTTTGCCCTCACTTGCAAGGCTTCAAGTGCATTGTCAGTGCAACATGCCAAGGCTCCACGCACTTCTCTGCCTCACCATTATCTCAGCTGATCATTTCTGTTGAGGCTGACACAATGGCCTCTTCATCCTCTTTGCTCTGTGCATGCAATACAGCACTAAATCTAATTGGTCTCTTCTGCGGCGCAGGCCCTTATGAGAGAGCAGATGAGGAATCAGGATAGGACCATGGCCAACATTGAGTCACACCCAGAGGGCTTCAATGCTCTGAGGCGCATGTATGAGAACTTCCAGGAGCCTCTCATGGATGCTGCTGGACAGGGCAACAGCCAGCAAGATCCTCTTGCTGCCTTGCTTGGTGGTGCAGCTGCAGGCGGAAATGCCTCAACAGGCAAGCTGACCTGTGCAATGCACCCCTGCCTATGCTTGTCAGACTTGCAAGGTGATCCTGAGGGTTTCAATGTTGGAGGTTCAATGTTTTCAGCTGCATTTGGCTGCTGCTGTCTTGCGCCCAGACCTGTCAGCGAAGCAGCCACAATTGCATTTCCCTGCCGCAAGATGTAGCCTGTACAATGCAGTCAAAGACTTGTGGTCTAGATCTGAACTGCCTGTCATGACTTGTAAGCCCTTCGATCACACATCCGAGCAACACCTTAGATGCTTGCTGATGCTGTCAATGCTCACAGCATGCCCAAAAAAGAGGAAGACACTATTCATGCACTGTTGAGTTTGCAACACCCTGCACATGACATACAGGGGGTGCGGCATCAACACCAAGCAGCACAGATACTGCAGCATCCAGTGCCCCCAACACAGCCCCCCTACCCAACCCTTGGGCTCCAAGCTCTGGAGGCAATGCAGGGGCTGCACCTGCAGGTGTGATCCACCCCCTGCTCTGTGTGTCTGCCAATGCATGGGCATGGCAATCCTACTTGTGGGCAGTGGAGTTACATACCGCATTGATTTGATTTTGGATGAGTCATGTACATTTGTGCAGACCTCTGTGACAGCATCACAGCACAGCCTCAAACATTGATTTTCAGTGCATCATAGCCATAGCAGTACCTACCATATGCACCTTTGATGGTATGGTTGGTGATGCAGGTATGGGAGGACTAGCTGGTCTTGCTGGTCTGGGAGGTATGGAAGGACTTGCTGGTGAGTCATCCGCCTGATGCCTCAGTTTGCTCACTCCAGACGTCGCTAGAACTTGTGTTGCATTCCTGCTGTGGCATGATTCACACCTGGCATGCAACCTGAGAACTAGCAAGGTGCAAATTACGCCACTGCAGGAATGCGTAGAAAAGCATGTACCATGCACCACTCAAGTTGCTGGACAGTTGTGTACTGATCCCAGTTGGCTCAGGGAGAAATCAGCTTGCCCAATGAGGTATCAGCATACCTGACTTGTGTCTGACACACAAGCACATGGGCTTTGTTCTTACGCACCCTGACTGTATTCAGGGCTTGGTGGGATGGGGGGTGCAGGGGGCGGGGCCCCTGACATGGGGGCCATGCTTCAGATGCTGCAGCAGCCGGGGGTGCAGCAGGCCCTGCAGGGGGTCCTGTCCAACCCACAGATGATGCAGACCATGATGAATGCCAACCCCCAGATGCGTGCCATGATGGAACAGAACCCTCAAGTCAGGTGAGCTGGAAAATTGTGTGCCAGTCCAGCAGTACCTTTAAAACAGCACAGCTCAGATACTGCTGCAACATCATGAGCACAGTGTTTCCGATCCATATCTTGCAGAGGAAGGCGCATACAGCCTGCAGTTAGAAGTGGGCAGCCACTTTCCCCTGCCTAGCTAGTTTCGAGCTTCACTTTGCAGCTGTCATGGAATCCTTCTGCATTCAGACTTCCCTGGAAGCTGTTTTGTCTGGACTACATTTGAACTGTCAGGGGGCATGCTGTTCACATGTGAATTTGTAAGTTCAAATTGTCTGAAGGCTTATTATGACACACTCAATGGTGTCAGTCAGGTCGTTTGTCACCACAAGGAGTGCATTAGGACACTACTGAGGACGTTGCTGAGATATGTGCAGATGGTGAGACATGTCGTGCAGGGAGGTGATGAGCAACCCAGAGCAGATGCGACAGATGCTGAACCCTCAGAACATGCAGGCCATGATCCAAATGCAGCAGGCTGTGCAGCAGTTGCAAGGCAGTGGCCTTGCTCCCCCTGGGGCAGGCGGCTTGCCAGGGCTGGGTGGTGCTGGTGGGGATATGTCAGGATTGGCAGCACTGCTTGGTGGTGGTGGTGGTGGTGGAGGAGGCTTTGGTGGTTTTGGTGGTGGTGGCGGAGGGGTGCCTCCTGTAGCAGACCCAGAGACCGCCTACGCGTCACAGTTGACTCAGCTGCAGGTAGGCATCAAGTTCACATTCCATCAGGTCATTGGTTGTGGAACTTGTGCAAATGTTTGCTGATTTGTGCAAATGTTTGCTGCTTTGTTACAAAGGAGGGAGTCAGCTTGCTCCTAACTTCAATCTGTAGAAAATCTGTCCCTGAGTCTTCACCTCGCTCACATGAAAACATCCAACAGTGCAGGGCGTGGTGTTTTGCACTGATCATTGGGTCTTGCGTGCATATGAGGCGATTGAGGCATTTGCTTTTTGATGAAAACATTGATTCTGATTTGCAGGACATGGGTTTTGGTGACCGCCCAGCCAACATCAGGGCGCTCCAAGCTGTCAGTGGAAATGTCAATGCTGCCGTAGAGCGCCTTCTGTCTGGACTGTGATTCTGGTTCAACTTAGCAAAAGACCATGAGACATTTGCAAGCCGCACTATCAGCAAGCGATTTGTATCTTGTACCATATGGCACATCTGCAAACGCATTCGGGTGTTTGACCTTGATAATGGCCTCAAATTACTCTGCTTGCTGATGCGAATGATTTGGGGGCCCTGACTTTGTCGTACTTTGCATCAGGCCTTAATGGCGACAGCCTCGTTAGCAATGCCTCTATCTATGAAGAGCAAACTGGCCAACAGCATGCAGGCTGTACGGTGCCAAGATTGTGCAAGTTTCTGAGTAGGATACAAACCGTAACTTTGGACAGGACGGTATGCAACTCATCGTCGCATCCCGTGTAGCTCAGTGGATAGAGCGGTCGTTTCCTAAGCGACAGGTCGTAGGTTCGAACCCTATCTCGGGAGACACTATCTGGCTGGCTGTTTTGTCTGAGGTGATGATGCTAGCTAGCAAGCATTATAGTCGGCGGCAAAGCCCTGCCACTACAAACACACTCAAAGCCGCTTCTGAAGATGAATCATTATTTCATGAATTTGACATCAACTGTAGGGCTGCAAACATAACAAAATTCTGATCCGATCTACCAAGGAAACATAACAAAATTGCATGAGTCCTGCAACAAGCCGCTGTTCAAACAAAACTCATCTGTCTAGTCTGCTCTGTGAGTTGCTGGAAACCGATGAACGTGACCTGCATCACGAAAGAGCCAGTTTCGCCGTGCTGAAGCAGTGAGGCATCATCAATCCGAGCCTGCAACTGGTCATGCAACAGCTAGAAGAGCTGTGTGAAGGGCAACATCAACATCAAAGGCAGAGTGTGATGCATCCTGCAAAACTGGACATTTGCAATCAATGCCCTTGACTGTGTTGTAGATTTGGCTGCTGGCATATTGAGCAGGACTGCAGCCATCATCACAACATACCTCAGCCTTTGACGCAATGCCATGACGTCTGTGTGACGCTGCAATGTCGCGGCTTGTGATACACCCTGCAGCTGCAGGCCCCTTGCAGGCTGCCTGTTCTGGCTGCATGCAGCCTTCGTGGGGTATGCAGAAGGCTTCTTTGGGGATGGCAAAGGCTTTTTTGGGGATGGAGAGGGCGGCGGCCAGGCACTGGATCCCTTCAAGGAACTTCTTGCCTTTCCAGCTATCACCTCAGAGGTGTCCTGTGGACACGTCTCGACAGGCAGTGCACAGCCTCCTACAGACTTTTGATGCAATTGCTCCTGGTTGGCTTGGTCACTGCAGCCTTCAACAAATGCCAGCCTCTGATTGCCTCGGGACTGCAGAATGGCGCTTGATTTGTTCTGCTGTCTTGCTGGACTTGAAGGGAAGTAATGCATGTCATTTGGGTCAAGCTGGGAAGAGGGGGACTGCTGCTGAATGTTTTGTCGGGGTGCAGCTGGCTGTTGAGCTTGACTGGCCCTTTCATAGTTGAAGAGCAGCTCAAGCTGTTTGCTGTCTTGCTGGTCAGCTAGCTGGGCATCACCACAACCCTGAAGGCTGGCAGACCTTGAACCCTCCTCATGCAGCAACAGGGTACCTGCAGTGACAACATACAGACCCCTACTGTACGAGTGTTTGTTTTGGTCTGTGCTCATCTTCTGAAAACTTGGACTCATTTGCACAACAAGCTGTGTAGGAATGAGGTGAGTACATGATTTGGATACTTGATTGGATAGTTGTTGATTGATAGTTGTTGATTGAGAGGGTGCTCGGCCATGGCTGTAGTGCAGTGCCATGGCCAAGCTGCCAACCCAGCAATGCAAGCATCACTAGTGGGAAGGCCCCCAGAAAAATAGGTTAGATAACAAGGGGGACAATGTCCCTCATTAGAGTTATCAAACTCTAAAGAACAGATACTACACTTGATCTTAGCCAAAAGGCCGAGAAAGGTATGAGCAATTTACAGTCCAGCTCCACTGATGTACCAGACGTGATGTCAAGGAAAAACCTGGCGAGTATGGGATGCCCACAAACCCTAATGCCCTAAGCTCTATGCTTGATATGCTAAAAATCTACATTCAGTGTAAACTGTACGTTCATTGAACTGGTTGACAGCAACGCATTTGATCTGCAGAAACAACTCATCATACTAACATAGCTGCGCTGATACAGAGTCAAGACAGCCGTGGCAAACCTGTTTGGTCTGGGAACCCTATGAAGCTTGCATGGATGGTGCCTGCTTGGAGGCTTGCAGCGCTGAGAGCATCCATACTCAAAGGTCTACCAGTGGCTGCATCAAAGACATCAGCACTTGCTTCATCCCCCTCTACAATACACAGCAAATTGTATGTCGAACCACAGATGCCAAAGCTGCTACCGTGACCTTTATTGGCATGCACAAAAGACAGCAGCATTGACAACTGCCATTGCTCATGAGTGATGGATGAACGGCAACGCTTGCAGGTCAAAAGCACAAGTGCCACTGGATGCAGAATGTTTTGATCTGATCCTTTTGCTGTTACCTTCTGAGCTGGTGCATGGCATGGGACTAGGCAGCTCTAGCGGCATCATCACACTCTCTGAGGCAACACCTTGCACACCACTAAATTCAACCACCGGACCTGTCCCAGAGCTGCTGCTGCAGCTGCTGTAACTGTCATCTGTCCAACAAGCAGGCACATGGTCTGTCCAGCTGTTGCGCCCTTTCCTCTTCTTCATCCTGGACTGCTCAGGGCTTGAGAAACTGGCCCTTTCAAAGGAGGCGGCCATGGAATGGACAGCATGCACCATGTGGTCAGAAGGCTTGACTGCTGCTTCAGATGTTGTGGCTGGGCCAGCAGTCTTGACTGAATTTGGCCTGGCCATGATTTGATGTACACCATCTTCAGTGCCGAGACCATTGCTCAAGGCCAGGTTTGAGTCTGCCGCATGCTGTCCAGCTATCCCGGCACCGTTATCCACTGCTTTGCCAGAGTCAACGCTTCCCATGCAGTGCCCATCTCCTATGGAGTTGCTGGCTTGCTGGCTGCTGGGCAACGCACCAGCAGGCATGCTAGATGCATCTGGTGTTAGGAAGCAGCTTTCTTTGCTGCGAGCCCCTTGCATGGAGGGCTGCCTGCTGGCAGGGCTGTGCTGCTGATGCATACTGGACTGACCATGACTGACTGCTGAAAGCCTGCTGGTCTGGCTCTTCTGTCCGGAGGCATGAGATTCAGCAGCGTGCTGTGATGCCTGGCAGGCAGATGACCCCTTTGCACTGCTTGTTTCCGCAACAATCCTTGCAGCATGTAGAACTCTGCTGGTGTGTTGGCTTCCCTTTGTGTGCACAGAGGCCACGTTAGGAGGCGATGCAAGCCATGTGACCTGGCTCTGCAGATGTGATGCTGCAGCAGGTGAGACCTGAGATGTAGAGGCTTGCTGTGCCAGCCTTACTGATGCCTGCTCATGCTGAGGAGCCAGACCATGCTGAGCACCTTGTTCAGGTTTGTGCAAAGCACGCATTGATTTGGGGTGCAGCCCGGCACCGATCATGCTGTCTGTCATAGGTCGAGTCACATCATGACTCTGTGCTTGCTGAGCAAACCCTTCAGCCCTGTGAGCTAGCCAATGTCTGTGATCCACGCTCAGCGACTCAGCATCACGCTGCAGCATCTGCTGCTGAGCTTGTGTGTGTGTCTGACTGTGACTCAGTAGCTCTGCGTCCAGCTGCATCTGGCGTGCTACCCTCTGCATGAAGGGGCTGAGAATGGGTGGGGGCCTGGGGACCCCTGCTGGCTGGACGGTGGAGGGAGGCTCCAGGGGGGGTGCCATGGAACAACCCCCCGGAGTAGCTGGGGGCGACATCAAACCCTGCTGCTGATGATGGCTGTAATCCTGCTGCTGGTGTTGCGGCTGCTCTGCATGGAGGCACAACCACGGTAGTGCAGATGTCTTGGACTGCATGCATTTCTTCAGGTGATTCACGTTAAAAATGGCGGGCATGCATTTGCCCAGCTAGTTCAGCACTTGATTTTGTCATTGTCACAATGACTACTTCTGTTGGCTGTGGCGTGCATGAAGAAAAGACAGCTGGTGAACAAGCATTAGGCTTTGACACAGTCCGGCAAAATGTTGTAATTCCTGCCAACTGTAGTGAAACTTTTCAGCACACAGTGGCACTGCCAGCATCACTGTGAACTATGGCTGTCAAAGGTCATACCTGCATGGGGACCCGACCCATCAGCAGGCTGCACCCTTGTCCATGTGTCACACACTGCGTCAGACAGCCACTGTGGCCCCTGGCTATTGAACCCTCCTGTCTGTCCATGCAGCTGTGCTTCAAACTTCTGAGGCAAGACCTGTTGGTCACGCAATGCATGGCTATTCCTGGCAGGGGACATAAGAAGCTGATGTGGCACCACGTAAGTGGTGTGTACAGGTCCAGGATCAGCTCCCGTCTGCCACAGGGGCCTTTGCACAGGGCATCTGATGCCCACCCTGCCCTTGCCTACATCACCTTGCTGTGCCATAGCAGTGTCAGCATGGCCAAACCAGCTGCAGGCGTTGTCTGACACACTGCTGGTACAGCTGAAGTGGTACTGACTGCCTGGTGAGACAGACCGAGGTCTGGCCTTGCGTTTGCTGATCAAGGCAGGCTTGCCTTTGCTGGTGTCCGCAGCATTGGAGCCAGCAGACTGCGGCCTCTGCTTGGCAGCAGCACCCCTACTGACTCTGCCAGCAGCTGCTGTAGGCTCTGCCCATTGCTCTGCCCTTGGGCCCACTGCAGCGGTCTGCCTAGCTGCTGCTGTACCCTCTGCCCATTGCTCTGTCCTTGGGCCCACTGCAGCGGTCTGCCTAGCTGCTGCTGTAGGCTTTGCTAGTTGTTCTGCCCTTGAGCCTGTTACTGTGGTCTGCCTAGCTGCTGCTGCAGGTGCCGGGTGCCTAGGCTTGCGCTGGTTGTCTTTGGCCTGTCTAGACTGATGCTGAAATGGCAGTGCGGCGTATGGACCCACTCTTGGGTTGGCAGAAGTGGAGGCAGCATGATGGGATTGCAGCCGTGCATCATGCATGTCAGCATGGCCTGTGCTAGCATGGATGCTGGACTGTAGGAGTGCAGGTCTGGTGTGATCTGCCTGTGCTGGGTGGAAGTGCTTCAGGAGGATTTGGGAGAGGCGTGAGGGGGGCAGGGAGCCCTGGCCCTGCATGGGGTCTGGGGAAGGGGTCTGTGCCCACTGAGCAAGAGACCTTGGCAAGCGCAACATTCCTGCTGCTGTCTCCTTGGCCTGCAACAAGCTTCAACCTTGACATTGCAAGACACCTTTCTGTGTAGTCATACGCAGACAAGCTCCAATACAGGCACAGCAACAATTGGTACGTCTGTGACTCATTACCTGCTGCATGAAGCATATGATAGCGAGACTGCATGAAAAGCAATAGGTCAGCTATCAGGCAATGCTGAAGAGCACTGCAACCAGATTGACTGCTTCAACTTTCAGCGTTGGTGTCAGCTTGAACCCAAAGGCAAGGCAAAAGCTTGCCCTCACTCAAAGTCCAGCTTGCTGTTGTCAAGGCACAATACAGGGCACTGCTAGCAAGATCAAGAAAAACGCTGCTGAGCTATGCCTGCATATTTACAGTGTGAAGGCTCACCTGGCGAAGAGCCAGGGCAGCAGCATGCACATCACCATCAGGTGCTAGCTGCTGCAGCAGCTTTGCCACAGCCCCAACAGCTTCATCTGCACTCACAATGTCCTCCCTGCAAAAGCAATCACTTTGCTTCTCCTGCTGTGTTCAAACAACCTTGATTCTATTGTCACCTGTACTGGTCTTTGACTGAGGTAACCCTTGCTTGCTGTGCCTTTGACAGGCTGCTGAGAGCACATCAAGTTAGCACTGCTGACTCTTGCAGGTCCACGATTGAGATATAACAATGCAGGTGGTGTTTAACGAATATTCAGAAGTGTGCTAGTAAGCAACAAGGCTGGCTGGCTACGTTTGTGTGGGTCCATGGTAGCAGGGTCAAATCTGAGACATGTGGCAGGACTTGTGACCTTTGCCGACATACTCAGAGCTGCAGGCAAAGCTCAGGGTGCTTGCAACATCTATGGCAGCAACAAGACTGACCTGGCTTGGCGCTGAAGGTGGTGTGTGAACTGTTGCTCCTGCAGAAGGGCCTCCTGAGACAGCCCTACCTCCTCCTTTGCCCCTTCCAGCCGCTCCCTGAAGCATGGCAAACAGCTACATGAGCACAGTGTACTCAGGCTGCATCACCCTTCATCAAACTGTTCACACATAAAAGCAGCAAGCACGCTTGGAATGTGACAAAGGCTGGGACTGGCCAAGATCAAGGGTCAATCACGCAACACTTGATGCATCCAACACAGATGCAAAGCAAATCCAGGCAAGCCATTGGCAGCCAGTCCCAAAAGTCACTCAGGTCATGCTAGAATTGCATAGGCTGCAAGGTCAGGTTTCCTGAGGCTAGTCAGATGCAATGAATGCTGAAATGGAGTTACGGGGAGTACCTGGAAGCTTCAATCTGCAATCGGTGGCTGGCAACCTCATACTGGGCTGCTGTGCAGGCCTGCTCTTTGCCATGCAGCACCGTCTCACTGCTCTCCAACTCCTGTCATAATAAGAATAATAACAATGATAATAATAATAATAATGATAATGATAATAATAATAATAATAATTATAATAATAAGGCGTTCCAGCCAATCGTTCTTGCCAGGCACCTACTAGGTGTGCCTAAACCCCTGTCCTGTGAGCCAACTCCTGTGGACCAGCACAATCAGCTGACTCAACACTGCTGTGCGTGGTCTATGCACATGAGACCAATGTCGATGATTGGAATGAACTAGGCTGCAAGTTGCCCAACAACACATGTTAGTGCAGCCTAGAGGGCAGAGTAATTAGATAAAGCGGCTGCTCCATGTGAGGTTGGAACGTGAGCTTGATATGCTTGATTGCATACTTTGGACGTCTGTTCATTGGCTTGTCTTGAAGCACATGCACATGACGCTGATGATGGGCTTCAACTGGCTTCAAGGCAAGTGATGACCATAACTTTCAGGGATGCACAGCGGCTCAGCACAAGCCATAGCACAGATCACACATCAATCCTGCAGTAGACTGCTAGCATGCCCAAGAACATGGCATGGCCAGTATTACTCACTTTCAGTAGTTCATACACCATTTCACTATACTGGCGTTGGCGTGCAGCAAGGGCTGCTCTATGAGCTCGCCTCCACAGCTGCCATGCCTGCTTCAGGCGCAACAGTTGAAGACTGCATGTAACAGCCCTACCCTGCTGCTGCAGCAGAGCCCTGACTGTGCAGATGGAGCGCCAGTGGTGCAGGACCCGCCTGCAACTGCGCTGCCTATGTTGCCGCCTACAGGACAGGCAGGCAGGCACATCTTGAAAAATCACCCTCGAAAATCGTCTTCGGTTCATAATGTCGACGAACTCGAGTTTTTGCAACTTCTGTCTTGCATGAACATTCGCAGATTTGTATCATGGAGTGCGCACCACAATGCTGATCAGCTGCTCATGTGTATCAGTGGCAACATGTGGGTCACATGATATGCAGCAGCAGTAATGGCATTGGTCGCTGTGGTCAAGACAGACGGGCTTTGGTGCCCTTGCAAGAAACGTGGAAGGCATGCAAGCAAGGTACCCACAGGGTGACAGTGGCATTGCAGGTACAACCCTCTCCAGAAGCAAGTTTCAATATCTTCTGGTG
>JAABUW010009668.1_pt1 | contig 10934 bp, 4 predicted proteins | sample 5560081 | NCBI WGS metagenome assembly JAABUW01 (sample SAMN10711882, study PRJNA513363) | rock metagenome | isolation source: Antarctica rocks | place: Antarctica: Victoria Land, Knobhead sud | reverse complement strand
ATATATTTTAATTAAAAATTAAAATATATATAACATCTAATAACATATTTTTCGAAAAAACTTTTATTAATTAAATAGAACTATAATGTTTATAATAAGAAACTACTCGTTATAATAATTTTCTTAAAGTTATAAAAAATATATATAGAAAAATTATTTAAATTTATAATTTTTACAAATTACAAAAATCTTGTGCACTTTACTATTATAAAGCAATTAAATAGAAAACAAATGCAATAATTAGAGAGACTTAAATAGTACAAGTTTAAAATACAATATATTTTAGACAAAGATAACAATAAAGCAAACGCACTTAACAAAAGAAGTAATTATATAAAAACAAAGAAATTGTTTAATTATAATATACTTAAAATCAACAAAAACAAATTATTATTAACAAACAAGTACGAGTTAAATATTATACTACAAATACTTTAAAATAATACGAAAGAATTTTTAATAAAGAAAGAAAAACTTCAAATATTTATTAACAAAATCGACAAATATATAAAAGAGTATTATAATAAATTATTGCAAAAGCATTCGAAAGTAACAAAAACTCTTTAGTTTTTACATTAACATTGTTAGTTTTTACAAATAAAACAAGCTATCGAAATATATATTAAACGATGTCTTAGTTATTAGTAGAACAAATATAATATACACGCAAGCTATAATAAAATTTAATATTAAAAATTACTTAAATTGTTATAAGATAAAGTTACTATAAACTTTATTATTAAGTTGTTTAAATTAACAAACTTAGCAACTAAAGATAAATATAATTCGATACTAATAATAATTAATAAGTTTATTAAGTACTTATATATTATCGTATGCAAAGAGAAGTTTATCGCAAAACAACTAAAATATATTATATTAAATCGACTTATATAATATTACAATATACTTAAGAGACTAACTAATAACAAAGACAAGCTCTTTACGTCTAATTATTAAAAGACACTTCTTCTAATATTAAATACAAGACTACGAATATCTATTGTTTATTACTTAATTACAAATAATTAAATAGAAAAAACAAATCAAAGTTTTGAGCAATATTTAAAATATTATATTAACAATACTTATAGCAATTAAATATTACTTTTATCTATAATATAACTAGCACTTAATGCAAAGATTTTAAATATTATTAAAATAACTTTTTTTTTCGTCAATTATAACAAAGAATTAAATCTTTTTAAGAAAGAACGTATATATTTATTTGCGCAATTAATTATTAAAAAAATAGCAATACTAAAAAAGATACACAACAATATCTCGAAAATGCAAAAAAAATTAATTAAATATTAAAATAAGAAACGAAAAACAACATCTTAACTAAAAAAAAGAAATAAAATATATTTTTTTACAAAAAATCTTAGAACAAAGAAGTTAAACAAGAAATTAAATTATATTAAAGTTAAATTGTTTTTTATTAAGAAAATTAAGAATTTAATTAATTACAAACTCGACTTATCTAAGAACGCCAAAATATTTCTAGTATTTTATATTTTATTATTAAAGTTAGCAAACTCAATTACGTCTTTACAAAACATATTTTATTTTTATTTGCAAAAAAAAAATTAATTTGAAGTCGAAAAAATTCTATAATAAAAAAATTAAAAGTATCTTATTAAATAAAAAAAATATTTTATCTTAAAAAATATATAAGAAATAAAGAAGAATTTTAATTGCTATCGAAATTTTTTAAAGAAATTTTATTAAAATAAAATATAAAAATAGTATCTTAATTTTAATCAATTAAAAGTCAAAATTGTTCGAACAATATATCAAATAGCAACTCGAAAATCTTTGTAACAAATTTAACAAAATATGCTTTATTTATTTTTAAATTATTAATATTTTTTTATTTTTTTACAATTATTTTTTTCTTTTTATTTTTTAAAAAATCTAATTGTTTTTTTAGTTAACTTAGCTTTATATGCGCATTGCGTACTTCTTTCTTTAAACACATTTATTCTTTATAAATTTGTTTAATCGACACAAGAGAAATTGTTAAATTATAGTTACAATTAGATCGCACACACTCTACACACTTTTTAAAATTATTACTTACACAATAGATTTTACTAAACATTGTACAATTATAACAAGAACGCATTGCTAAAGATATTGAACTTAAAGCATCAAAAAAATCTTTCTTTTGAAAAAAGAATTTTTAGTATTAATTTTTCTTAAAGACATAATAAGAAGATATTGAGTTTCGAAACAAAAACTTTGAAAAAAAAAGAATAGTGTTATAAACTTATTAAAGCTATATTAGTAATTTAAGTTCTACGTCTTTAAGACAAATTTATTATTATATTTGATATATTCGAGAAACAAATATCTTAAGTATAATGTTTAATATATTTGACAAACAAATATTGCAAACAATTATGTTTGCTATGTTCGACAAACGAACAAGACAAACAACTAGTATTTTTTTAGTATATAGAAAACTAAATACGACTTTCTTATAAATTATGTTCAACTTATTATAGATTTTTATTTATTATTACTTTGATTTATTGAATCTTTTTTAAAATTTATTAAACATAGAAATTGTCTATAGTTGCAAATTCTTGTTATTAAGTAATTGCTTATATTGCTTAAAGACGTCTACAAATCTCTTCAATAGCACAACTTATTTTAATATCTTCGAAAAAAGTACTAGCGTAACAATTTGTTTAACAAAAAACTTGTTATAAAGTTTATAATAAATTTTTTTATAACTTTTTCGTTACAAATAAGAATTAAAGCTTATTATACAACTTATAATAAAAAAAATTAATATATTAACAAATATTGTATATTTTAATACATATTTTTATTTGCTTAACGCAAACAAGTTAGAAATACTTTTACTAAAATAAATTTAGAGTTTTTTTAATTTTAAAATATTTTGTTAAAAAATTGTTATAATTCTTGCAAATTAATTTATTTTTAATAATTGTATTTTCTAAGATATAAAATAGTTTATTATATTTAATAAGATTTTTTTAATTTAGAGTTTATAATTTTTGTTTACAATAAAACTATATTTCGATTTTAATTTTAATTTTTTCGACTTAAATATTTTTAGTCTAAAAATTCTTTATTAAGAATTTTGTTAATTTTTAAGATTTTTTATACAATTTTGTTAATATATTTTTAATTATTTTTCTTAAAATAACAATCTATATATTAGTTAATTAAAATATAGATACTAGTTTTTTAAAAATTTCTTTTCTACTTTATAATTGCAAAATTTTTAGATTATTAGTAAGTATTTTTGCTAGTTGTAATACAAAAATTAGATTATTTGATATTTTTTGTTTGTTTTGTATTAACAACTTTCTATCAAATAATAGCATTAGCTTATTTAAAAATATAAGAGCTAGATTATTTAACGCTTTTTGTTTGCTTTATATTAGCAAATTTTTGTTAAACAATAGTATTAGTTTGTTTTGCAATATTAATAGCATTTTTGTATTTAATAACAAGATTTCTTTATAATCGAAATATCTTAACAATTTTTTTGTTAAATTTTTTTATTTAAACAATAGAAAATTTCAAAGTTATAGATAATTAATATAAGTATTTAGCAAACTTATTTTAAGTTTAGCTTCTTTTAATTTATAAACTCTTTAAAATTATTGTAATTCGACTATATTTTAATAGAGTAAATATTGTTTTTTAGAGAATATTTTTACTATTTAAAAGCAATTATAATAATTAGCAATTTCTAATTATATATTTTATAATTTTGCTTTGTTAAAATAATTTTTTGCAATTAGAATATTATCGAATATTAATTTGTGTTATTATTTTGTTAATTTAGAATACTCGCAATTGCAAAGTTAGATATATTAGTCTTTATTTTAATTTTCTTATTTAAATTGTAGTAATAAAATAGTAAAGTCGATATAAAGATATTGCAAAACTAATAAAATATTTGTTTTACTTTATTTAATTAAACCAAAAAATAATTTTTTTTGCTATTCTTACTTTCTTTTAATAGATCAATAAAAAAAATAGTTTTTTTCAAATAATAATATATAAAATATCTATAAAAATTTATAAAGTTTAAAAATATTTAAAGTTTGCAATAAGTTTTCGATTTAAATTTTTTTTTTAATTTTTTTTAATTTTTTTAAATTTATCTATATATCTTTTAAGAATATAATAAAGTTTAGAAATTTAATTTTTATAATATTAAATTTATAATTTTTTAAATTAATATATAGCAAATATTTGCAAAAATATTTTAGTATTTGTCTAATATAATATTAGTACTTTGCTAAAATATTACTATATATAAATATATTATTTACATAGATTATACAAATTATATTAATTAGCTTTTGCAATATTTTATTAATATAAATCTAAGAAATTGCAAACATATTTTTTAATTCAAATAATATAATCTAATACTTAAAATATTTATAGTATATACAAAATATTGTTTTTTATTTATTATTGCATTTAATACAAATACAATAGTAGATATTCTTTAGATTTAAAATAATAAAGCGCTTTGTTTTGTATAGACAATCTAGCATTTCTATAATTAGAAACAATAGATAATAATTTTTAATAATAATTGTATTTAAATCTTTATAGTCGATATATAAATATAATCTATTGTTCGATTTTAATATAAACAAAATAGAAATATCTATAGATAAAATTAAATTTTTAATTAAATTTTTTGCTAATATATTATCGAAATATTGTCGAAGTATTGTTAGTTTATTCTGTAAAAAATTATAAAGAAATATAAATAATAACTTTTACTATTTTGAAATTTAATAATATAGTTTTCTTTTCTTAATTCTAGTAAAATTTTAGCTAATTTATTATTATAGATATCTTTTAGATCTTTTAATTTTTTAAAAATTTCAGATTTTGCTAATTTTTTATCTAATACTTTTGTAATATTAGCGCAAACAATTGTATAGACTATATTATACTTAACAAAATTTAAAAGAAATTATTTGAAATTAATTATTTTTAATTTTCTATTTGCAATCTTAAATTATTAGCTTTGTATCTTCGAATTAATTAATATATCTTGCTTAAATAGTATTAATATATCTAATATAAAATTAGAATTTATATATTCTATTAAATAAAATAAAATAATATATTTTCGATATTAATTCTATAAATTAATTAAATAGTAAGTTAACTTATAGATATTGTAACAAAAACAATTATTGCTATTAAAAAAATTCGATATCGATAAAATAGTATCACGATTCTAGGCTAAGGAAACTTTGTTCTTCGATTACTCTCTAGATCTTTGCTCTCTAGTCTCGAGTATACTACGAGTAACGTCTAGCGTCTTGATACTTATAGTACTTATATCTATTTTTTGTATATAATTAGTTCTGTATAGCTAGTAATCTTGTTAATCAACTATATATTAGCTATTAAAGCTCTAATTCTAACATAATATTAGTTATTTTTTTAGACACAACTTTGCGAATCGTACTCTAAAAATATTTATATTTGTTACTTTTTTTGTTTTGCAAAACAAGTTCTAGATACAAAACTACTAAAATAGATGTTTTGCGAAACATAATTAAGTTGCGACAATAAATATCTTTTAATTAACATATAACTTAACGATATTTAATTTCGTTAATTTTCTAATAAATTTGCTAAAATAAATAAACGACAAATTGTTCTAATTACAATTCAATAAATTTGCTAGAATAAAATTAATAAATTTGCTAAAATAAAGAGACGACAAATTGTTCTAATTTCGACTTAGTAAATTTGCTAGAATAAAATTAGTTAATCTGCTAGAATAAAATTAGCAAATCTATTAAAACGACAATATTACGAACTTACTAAAGCTATATTAGTGATTTAGATTCTACGTCTTCGAGGCGAACTTGTTGTTATGCTCGACATGCTTAAGAAGCAAGCAATCTAAGCATAATGTTTAATATATTCGACAAACAAATATTGCAAACAACTATGTTTACTATATTCGATAAGCAAACAAAACAAACAATTAGTATTTTCTTAATATATAAAAATTAAGATACAACTCTCTTATAAATTGTGTTTAACTAATTATAGATTTTTACTTATTATTATTCTAATTTATTAAATCTTATTTAAGATTTATTAAATATAGAAATTGCTTATAGTTGCAAACTCTTGTTATTAAATAATTGCTTATATTGTCTAAAGACATCTATAAATCTTTTCGATAATACAACTTACTCTAATATTTTCGAAGAAAATATTAGCGTAACATTTTAAATATTTTAAAAATATTTATATTAGATTAACGCGTCTTTATCTTAAGCACTAGCTTTTTAATATTATGTCGATTATTAATTATAAGAAACAACAAAATTAAAATTAATAAATTTAATATTTATTATAAAAATTATATTGATTTAAAAAACTAATTTATATAAATAAATATTTACTTTATTTTTTATTTTGTTTTAGCAAACTAAAAGACAATTTTTGTATTAATATTTTTTAAAAAGAGAGCTTAACATTAATTTCAACTAAATTTACGAAAATATTTAAAAAATAATAGTAAAAATTCTTGTATAATATTTATAAATTTCAACAACTTTAAAAGAAAGCTTCGAAGAATCTTTAAAACATTTAATAAGAAACAAATTACAAAAAAAATAATTTAATATTTAATTTAACAAATCTTTGCAACAAACTACGCAACTAAATTTTAAAAAGATATTAATTTAATTAAATAAAACAATGTTGTATTTATAAAAATGTTTCGACAAAATCTTAAAAACAATCTAAAAGACAAAATTATATATAACAAGAAAATTCTTAACAATATGTTTAATTTTATCGAAGTAATTATCGATTTTAACAACAAACTATATAAAAGAGCTATAAAAAAATATAATTAATTTTAAAAAAAAGCAAGAATCTTCTTTAAATTAACAATTAAATATTAGCAAAAAAATTGTTTTAACTAGAAGTATAGTAATCTTAATTATCGCAAGTTTATATTTATAAAACTAGATTTTACTTAACAATATAAAGAGAAAAACTTTAGAAAAAAGCAAAATAACAAATTTTAAAAAACGTGTTATTTATATAGCAAATTAAGTTACTTCGCAAAAAATTACTAATTACGAAATTTAATAAATTGTTAACAAATCAATACTATATTAAGAGAGATATTTAATAGCTAAAACAATATTAAGAAGCAAATTAATACAAAAACAAATACTCTTAAAACTAAATTAAACAACAATTACTATTTAGTAAAAAACTTAAATTAATTATAAAAAGTTCTAAATAAAATATTATTAAACAAGACATTTGCATCTATGCAAAAAATTAATTAAATATTTAATAAAATTATAAGAGCAAAACAATTAAAAACGTTATACTTTTATTTAGTAACAAACTTAAACAATAAATATAATTAAAAGAATTTTTACAAATGTTTAAAAAATATTACAAAATATTTTAAGACTTTAATTAGTTTATCGAAGAAACAACAAATAAATTAAATTGTAAATAAATACAAAAAAGCGCTAAAAAGCAATATTACTAAAAAAAAAGAATATTTTTGATAAAATTAAACAACAACTAAGCAATGTAAATTTATTTAAACAAAAAATAAAAAAAGCAAAGAAATATACAATATTTAATTAGACAAAATACTATAACAATTTATACTAAATTTATTTAGAAAACAAAGAAAAAATTAATTAATTTTCTAGAAAATTAAAATTATTAATTTAGTATAGAAAAAAAGCTTAGCGCAAACAAACGTTCGAAGCGAAAGTTACAACATAAAAACAAAAAAAAGTCTAAATTTTTTAATAAAAAGTATATTAAAGAAATACAATATGTTAGTTTAATAATAACAATTAAACTTACCAATATATATATAATATTTTATTACATTAATTAGAGTTAATAAATAACAATTTATTGCAATAATTAATTCTAATATAACAAATAATTTTATAGCTAGAGCTTTTATTAAAAGAGAAGAGTATTTTACTTAAAAGAAGTCTAACGCATACAATCTATTAATTGTAGATAAAAATGTATTACTTAATAAAAATAAAAAAGTAAATAAAGAAACAAAATTATTATCAATAACTATTTAGTAGCATTACGAAAAACTAATTTTTAATATAATAAAAATAATTATTTATAATATTGTTTTAGAAATATCTTAATTGAAACAATATAATTTAGAAGTTAATTAAAATATACAAATACTTAGATTTGCGCAATATAATTACGTACTTTACATTTAATCTACGCATCAACAATATTTAATAATAGATAAAAAATCAAATTAAAAATTGATCGCAAATAACGAATTTATATTTTTGCAAAAAAACAATTTAACAAAGTTCGATTTAATAAGTATTAATAAAGATTAATTAAATTACAAAATTAAAGTAAGTAAAGAAAATTACAAATTTTTTAGAAATTTTAAACTATTTAATACAATAAAGAAATTGCTAAAATACGTATTACAAATATACAACAATTAGAAGTATCTATTTAAAAAAAAAACAATAAAGATTCTCTCTAAATATTAATTGTAAAATTACGAAATTAAACTTAAATTAGACAAGCAATTTACGTTTGAACTTATATATATTTTATCTAAAAAAAAGCTCAAAGTACTTCGCAAATATCTAGTAAAAAACAAAAAGAAAAAATTTATTAAAAAATTCTAATTATAGATAAGATATTTAATTCTTTTTGTATTAAAAAAGAATAAAACTCTTCGTCTATATATTAATTATTAAAAGTTAAATAATATTATAATTAAAAATTAATATTTATTATTTAATATTAATAAACTTTAAGATCGACTATTTGAAGCAAAGTATTTTACTAAATTAAATTTACGAAAAGCGTACAACTAAATTAAGATAAAAACAAAAAAAGAATAAAAGATAGCTTTTTGTATACAATATAAATTATATAAATATATAATAATGTTGTTTAAGTTTACAAACGCTTTAACAATATATTAAAAAATAATTAATAATATATTACGACAATATTTGAATCAATTTGTTATAATATACTTAAACAACATTATAATTTACTTAAAAATTTTAAAAAAATATATTAATTATATTTTTAAAGTATTAGAATATTTAAATATAAAAAACTTATATTTTAAGTTAAAGAAATACAAATTTTATTAAAAGAAAGTTAATTTTTTTAAATTTATTGTTAAACAACATAAAATACGCATAAATTTTAAAAAACTATAAGCAATTAAAAAATAAAAATTATTAACAAATATTAAGAAAGTATAATTTTTTTTAAATTTTATAAACTATAATAAGAAGTTTATTAAAAACTACTTTGTAAACGCAATATTATTAACAAACTTTATAAAAAAAAATTATAATTATAAAAACTCGCAAAAGAGAAATTATTTTAAAAACTTAAATTAGAATGCTTAAAAAAATTAATACTAAAGATATATAATTTACAATTGTTAAATAAAATTAAAATTAACGCATTAAATTTAGTTATTAATATATACTTCAATTAAAAGTATAAAAATATATAACATTTAATAATATATCTTTTAAGAAAACTTTTGTTAATTAAATAAAACTATAATGTTTACAATAAAAAATAATTCGCTATAATAGTTTTCTTAAAATTATAAAAAATATATATAAAAAAATTACTTAAATTTACAATTCTTATTAATTACAAAAATCTTGTGCACTTTATTATTATTAAGCAATTTAATAGAAAACAAATGCGATAATTAAAAAGACTTAAACAATACAAGTTTAAAATATAATATATTTTAAAAAAAAAAAAAAAAAACAAACGCACTTAATAGAAGAAATAATTATATAGAAACAAAAAAATTGTTTAATTATAATATACTTAAGATTAACGAAAACAAATTATTATTAGCAAATAAATACAAACTAAATGTTATATTACAAATATTTCAAAATAATACAAAAGAATTTTTAATAAAGAAAGAAAAACTTTAGATATTTATTAACAAAATCGACGAATATATAAAAGAGTATTATAACGAATTATTGCAAAAGCACTTAAAAGTAACAAAAACTCTTTAGCTTTTATATTAATATTGTTAATTCTTACTAGACTAATCGTTCGATTCTAATAGTTGGAATCGAATTGTATAAATTATAAAAATACTAACTATATTAGGTTAAAACTTGGTCTAATTAGATATAACTTTCGGATCAAGTTATAGATTTTGGGGAAAAATCGACCCAAACGATTAGTCTAATTCTTACAAATAAGACAAGTTGTTAAGATATATATCAAACGATATCTTAATTATTAATAGAACAAATATAATATATATGCAAGCTATAACGAAATTTAATATTAAAAATTATCTAAATTGTTATAAAATAAAGTTACGATAAACTTTATTATTAAGTTGCTTAAATTAACAAATTTAGCAATTAAAGATAAATATAATTCGATACTAGTAATAATTAATAAATTTATTAAGTACTTATATATTATTGTATGCAAAGAAAAGTTCAACGCAAAACAATTAAAATATATTATATTAAATCGACTTATACGATATTACGATATATTTAAGAAATTAACTAGTAATAAAAACAAACTTTTTACGTCTAATTATTAAAAGACGCTTTTCTTAATATTAGATACAAAGCTTTAAATATCTATTGTCTATTATTTAATTACAAATAATTAAACAAAACAAACAAACTAAAGTCTTAAGCAATATTTAAGATATTACATTAACAATACTTAAAGTAATTAAATATTACTTTTATTTATAACATAACTAGTACTTAATACAAAGATTTCAAATATTACTAAAATTACTTTATTCTTTGTTAACTATAATAAGAAATCAAATCTCTTTAGAGAAAAACACACGTATTTGTTTGCGCAATTAGTTATCGAAA
>JAABUW010009667.1_pt1 | contig 10934 bp, 14 predicted proteins | sample 5560081 | NCBI WGS metagenome assembly JAABUW01 (sample SAMN10711882, study PRJNA513363) | rock metagenome | isolation source: Antarctica rocks | place: Antarctica: Victoria Land, Knobhead sud | reverse complement strand
GTTAGCCAAGAATAGAGCCGAGCTCGGAAGTGAACATACGAAGATAAACGGCCACCCATTGTAGCCAGGCGTCGAGATCTGGGCGAGTCCTGTGGCAAGCAGACCGCCAAAGGCTCCAGATAGTGGAGCTGCTGAGTAGAAGAAGCCGATACGTTTCATGATTTCGTGGCGGCAGTAGAACATGGCGAGGTAGATGATCATGCCTCCTAGTAGACCTCCTTCGCAGAGACCGAGGAAGAAGCGGGCGGCGATGAGACCTTCATAGCTCTTCACGAAGCCTGTTTCCAACGATCAGAAGCTGTTTGGTAGGAATGATAGAAGGACTAACCAGTAAACGTAGCGACCAGTCCCCATCCGATCAACAGACTTGGCAGATAGTAGCCAGCCTGGAAGTACTTCAACACCAGATTGCTTGGAACGTCGACGCAAATGTATCTAAAGTGATGGGCAGAAGGATTAGCAAGCGTCTCGAGCATGGAGGCGAGAAGTGGAAAGTATCAGAGCGTCACACGGTGCTTGATGCTGTTGCGGAGAACCCTTTAATTAATCGGTCTGACGTACGGCACATAGAAGACCGCCAGGACGACGTTGAACTTGGTGCCAGTGAGTTTCAAGTCCTCTGCCAGGCCATCGATTCTTGCGTTGCCAATGTTCGCTCGATCAACGAACGCGAACAGCCATAGTCCGAACAAGATTGGAACGATGTGTAAGTCGAACTTCCTGTTGATTCGTTTGTCGAGTTGGGGATCGTTGTGCGGTTGAGATGTCGTATCGGCCTTCTCCGTCCCTCGATCGTCGTTGATGTGCTCGTGTAGCTCTGCACCGCTACTTTCTTTGCGTGACTTGTCCGAGATCGTGTCGTCCATTATCTTGTTCCCTCTTCTAGTGACAACAAGACTGTTCAAGCAACTCCAACGTGGGTTGAAGCGGGCGACACATAGTATATAGCCGTCCACTGAGCCGCCGCTTATATCATTGCCAAGGTCGTCGGACGGCTCACGAGCAGGGGTGGTCTGTGCCAAGTAGAGGGCAAGTAGCCTTCCATGTCATTCCTGCAGTTTAGCTACGCGGCTCTAAACCATCTCCACGCTTGAGTGGTCGGAAGTTGGAAGGATCTAGGGAGATCGATCTGAGGTACATCGAGATCCTCAAGCCCGTATACCAAGCTGCGGTGATGACCAGACGGCAGGGAGCCGCGTCCGAAAGACTACACCCGTGAATCTCATCTTTTGTGTGTCTTTTGTGCTTAGGATAGCTTGGAATCGTTGATGGGGCGTATGGCCTCGGATATTCGTTGGTTGTGTCAAGACAGAAATGAGACGAAGAGGGATTTTATGAGACTTCATTAACTTATCTTGCTGCCTTCACAGCCTTACTGTTTGTCTTGGTTGACAATGCTGTATGCTGTGGATAGCGTGCGGATTGCACACTCTCGGGGACAAGCACAACTAACGACCTCTCACACTAGTTCGGGTTCGTCCAAGATGATGCCTTGATGGCGATATCCTTTCGACATGCGATGAACGGAGTATTGAACCAGAGGCATGATGGCGAAGTATCTGCCAGGCCGACGTCGAAGTCTCCCTACATTGTGTTCCAGCCCATGATGATGTAGAACAGAAGGAGGCCGACTTTCACGTGCTCGCGTAAATATGAATTCATTCGCGCTAGCAACGTCGCTCTGCCAACGTAGAAGTCAATGCGGCTACGTCATGGTTGTTCAAGAGTTGAGGACCACACCTCGATTGAAGGTTCTTTAGGCTCGATCGACGCAAGCAACTCGTTCACTTTTCTTGTTCAGACCACGACAGAGCAAGCAGCACTCACCGCCCCAAGCGATACACATAATCCAACCATAGCAAGCAACAATGTCCGCCCTCAGCGACCGCGATATGAACGTTCAACCAACTTCCCAGCCGTCGAGTGAAGGCAAGAAGACTGGAGACGGGATGGAGGACAAGACACTAGATGGTTCGGAAAACAAGCAGTCAGTCGAGCAGAGATTTGCAGCCATCAATGCGTAGGTTCAAGCACATGTTGGAGAGCATCACTCGCGAGACTAACGATCATTCCAGGAAGCAAAGCACGTCCTACATCAGCCCATCGGATTCCATCTTGAGCCCGGCTAGCCAGAAACTGTCCAGTTTCAAGCAGAAGCAGATTACAAAGCAGTAAGCATTATAAAAGGGGAGCACTCTATATGGTGGACGTTGCTGATTGAGGTGTGAACGCAGTCCCGGAGGTAGGGCCCCAGCTGCTCGTACCCTTTTCGCTAGGACGACAAGCAGCTGCTCGAGCGGCGGTTTCAACGATCTCGGAGATGGGGAACAAAAGTCATGAGCCGTGGAGTTCGCTGCTACGGGCAAGATGTGGAGTTGTTGGAAGCATGATGAGGTTTATGGGTTCGGCGTTTTGCTTTTAGGTCATTGTTGGATTGGAGACTGGAATCTGGAGGTTGGGCGAAGCATGATACCCATAACACTCCCCTTTGTTTTGAGTAGGACTGCCAGGAGCAGGATATCTAGGTCAAGAACTCCGAGCAAGAATTACACGACCGTCGACCTGCTACTTTCAGTGAGCTACAAGGATATAATCAATGGTTCGTTCGAAAGCTTCTTAGTACAGGCTCTACTGTAAACGTAACCCAGGCCTCGGGTTACTTGCTCTTGAGCGGTGAAGTTTCGTTCGGAAAGGGCCTGTAGCGTCGGGGAACATCTTACGATCGCGTCCCAAGTACAGATGCATACCCGTAGATGTCTCATCAATAGTCGGTACGTTACTGCTTTGAGAGACCATTCGTTCGACAGAGATCAACTGGAACGAAGACCCATATATTAAGCAGCTTGGTCTTACATTGGTCTACCTATGCATACGGCCTCCTACATTGTGGACAGCAACTCGCAGCCGTCCCAGGCTCGGAGGCGCTCGGAGGCGCTCGGAGGAGCCTCACCGGCCGCAATGCTCTTCAAGATAGCTTTCGTCTGCGCGTCGCTATCGCACGGCTGCTGTGGTGCTGCTTCACCTGGTCCTGCGCTTTCGGCCGCAGTACCGGAAGAACTTGTCTGTGCATTTGACGCTGGTTTTAGCTGCTGTGCTTGCCATTCTCCGAACTCTTTGAATTCCTTGGTTTCTTTCTCGCGCTTCCACTGCTCGAAAGCTGGGTCTGCCTTCTGTTGAGGAGCAGACTGGGTGCCGTTCGGTTGTTGGTGTTGACCGGCTCCTGGATCGGTGTTGGCTGGTTCCGTTTGCTTGGGTTGTTGGTCGGTACCATTTGGCTGCGATGTTGCGTTGCTTGCAGGCCGCGGCTGTGCAACTGGCGTTCCATGGTCCGGCGACGCTGTGTTCGATTTTGTTCCTGGCTGCTTGGAAACATCGCCCGGTTGTTCACCCCCAAGCTGTGCATCTGGCGGTCCGTATTTTCGTGAGGTAGGATCTGATTTCATCCCTGGCTGCCTGGAGCGGCCGTCACGTTGTTCAAGGCTGCGCGGTGGGCGAAGCTGCATTAGCAGACGGCGAGGCACCTTCCGCATTGTTCTGCTTCGGCTGATCGGAGGAGGCTGGGATGCTTCCTGAAGGGCCAACAGTATTCGCTGCGTTTTTGGACGCTACATCCGCAGAGGGCGAAGAACCTTCCCCATTGTTCTGCTTTGGTTGATCGAAGGTATTTGCAGTGCTTCTTGTGGTGCCGCTGGAGCTCGATGAGCCTTTAGCAGCTGCATCTGAAGAAGGGGAGGCGCCGGCCGCACTGTTTTGCTTTGGTTGAGTGGAGGAGTCTGGACTGCTAACTGGGCCGCCAGCAGTAGTCGCTGAGTCTTTGGGAGCTTCTTTGGTCACGCCCCTCGCCTGTGCGCTCTGCGAGGGTGACTGTGCCGCTGAGGAGCCACTATCAGCGTTCATCGTGCCACCCTGACTAGCGCTGTTTCCTGAAGTTGATGCCTCGCCCGGCTGACCGGTAGTAGTGGTAGAATTCCCGGAGTCCTTCCCTGTCGTATCAGGCTGCGTTGGATCACGAGAGCGCTCGTCCGAACGCATTTTCTGCGCTTCTACAACGTCGCGAAAAGCCTCCATCTTCTTGTTATGCTCGTTCATCTCCTTCTCCATCGCGTCTAGTTGTTTCGCCATCTCCGCATTAGTGCTCTGTGGAGTCAAATGTTCTGGTTTTGAACGTTCAACTTCATGCTCGCCGTCAGGGGGGTCGAACGTCGGGCGTGTGGTTGCGAAAGAATCATTGTTCGCGCTGTCAGAGTGCTGTCCAGATCTTCCGGGTGGCTTTTCGCTGTCTTGCGTTTTCTGCGGCACAGTCGAGGAGTCTTGCGAGGGCTTAGAGCTTGCATCTTCTTCTCTTTGGCTGTCCTTGACGTTTGCGTCTTGCTGCTTCCTCAGTTCATCGACTTCGTTCTGCAACTTCTCATTACGGTCTTTCTCCTTGGCGAGCTTGCGTTCTGCATCTTGCCGCGCAATCGAAGAATCGGCCAGCTTTTGTTTGGCTTGCTGGGCTTCAGACTTGAGAGCGTCCACATCCCTGCCTTTCTTTTCGCCATCACTGCGAGCGTCAGCAAGCTTCCGGGACAGTTCTCCCTTGTCAGCAGTCAAGGACTCGATTGTGCGCTTATCATTCTTGCGAGCGGCATCCTGCTGCTCGGTGCTGTTTTTTGCTTTCTCTCGAGCCGCATCCCTCGCGGCCTCTGCAGCTTTCTGTGCCTCACGAGCCGTTTTCTCGTCCGCCTAGCTGTGGGCCAGACTGGAGCGCGCGTCTTCGAGCTCCCTTTTGTTCGCCTTTGCCTTCGTTCGTTCGGCGTCAAGCTGTGACTGTAAAGAGTCTTTATCAGCCTTACACTTCCCTCTCTGCTTTTCTCCGGCGGTCTTTGATTCGTCCAGAGCCTTTTGCACACGATCTCGTTCGGCGTGCGCATCCTCGCGCTCCTGTTCAGCCTTCGTCTGATCTTTCTGCGCGGCTTCAAGTTCATCGTGCCCGTGCGCAATGTCACTCCGGAGTCGGTCTCGACCTGCAATCGTGTTATCGAGCTTCTGTTGGAGGTTGTCTCTCTCAAGCTGGCCTGCATGTTCCTGATCAGTAGTGGGCGATCTTGCGGCCTCCGCGTCAGACTGAGCCTGAGTCAGCTTCTCACGAAGGTCTCTGATTTTCTCCTTCGATGAATCTCCGTTGGCCTCAAGATGTTGATTTTCGGTCTGTAGACCGGAGTTTGTGCTCTGTAGCGCATCGTTCTTCGCCTCGGCCTCGTTTACCTGCTTTCGCAGAGAAGACGTTTCTTTCGCCGCTTCTTCTTTCTGTTGCTTTGCCGATGCTTGAGCCTCATCTAACTCTAAGCGCGCTTCGTCAAGATTCGCCTGGAATTTCTTTGCCTTCCTTTCTCCCTCTTTCTCTCGCTGGACTGCATCGGCGAGGTTCCGATTCAGAGAAGCCTTATCGCTGGTACATGATTCTTCCTGAGCTTTTCGCAAGTCCTCGGCTTTCTTCAGCTTGACCTCGAGCGTTTCATTCTCTTTCTTGGCTCCCTCAAGTCGCTCTTTGTCCTCGGCTTCGCGCTTTTTCATTTCCTCGTTTTCTTATCGAAGCTTCTTCGCCGCAGGATCACAATCATTGGCTTTTTGAATGTACCAGTGCAAGTGCTCTGCCTCCACGTTTGGGTAAGCCGTTTGGCAATTAGGGTAGGTGGCCATCCTGAACTCGTCTTGCTTGCCGTGGCTGATTCCAACAGGCGAGGTTTTCTCGATCGCGGGTAGTATTCTGCACATTCCTCTAAAGGGGTGATCTCTTATAGGCTCGTCCGCCTGTATCGTTGGGTCCGGAGGTGCCAATGCCCACAACATAGTGTTATCGTATGGCCCGCTCGGCACCATGGCGCTGCGGTTGAGCTTCAACCCGCGTCCCGTCTCAACATTAGTTATCTTGCAGGCGATAGCCCGAAAGTCACGCGCACTCTCGTTTGGCTCCTCTTCGATGTTCCAGTGGTACCTGCTGTGATGATCCACAGATGCCAATGGAGTGTAAACCCTAAGAGCCATCAAAGTGGTTAGTCACACGATCGCGGACTATGAGAACGTGAAGAGAGTGGGATCCATGAAGACGTACTCTTTCGTTTGAAGCGCGAGGTCTCCATAACCGGTCGTTGCAATTTCGAGCAGGTGGAATACCTTATCACTGTCGTTATCACTCCTCGCGCAGATCACGTACGGCCCTCTGTAATGCGACGCAATTGTGCTGGCAGTGTCTCGAGTCGACGTCCAGAGAGCGATGTTTTTCAATCAGCGCAATTCGCAGATTGCATTGACAACGCATAGGTGGCAAGTTGTGGCAGAAGAGTGGAAGTCCTATGCTTCATCAAGCATACATGACGGTGGCGGCTTGCGTGATGATCATTGTGATTGCCAAACTGGCTGTAATCGCGGATTTGACGAAGCAGTGCATGATGTGATGTCACGCCCGTCGCCGAGATGCACTGGAGCTCTGATGTCCATACAATACAGTTCGTGTCGTTGGACCTCAAGCATCGATCGTCGTCGGCTAGTCCGTGACAGGTAATTCCACTGCCAAAATAACCTTTCGACCCTGCATATGCTTGCATATGCCATAGCTCGTTTGGGAAATCTCTCCATTTTCTCTCGCTTCTATGTTACCGTTAGCCTTTGGCCTGCATTAGAACAACAAAGTCACAGCTTAACAGACGTTCAGCGACGTACTTATGCAGCCGAGAAGGATCAGCACATTCGGTAGCTCCAGTGAGCTTCCCGTTACAAGACTGCATTGTTGAGTTGCACCTTCATGAATCACAGACCCGAGATCGCTCTTCTTTCTCCATTGCAAAGCGTACTGATTGTTGAAGAAATACTGTAAAGATGGCCTTACCGCTTGGAGCACTCGGGAGCGATCCTGCCGGCGGACGTGGTGGGCTAACCGGAGCTGCTGGAGGACTTACCGGAGCTGTTGGTGGAGGTGGAGGTACTACAGATTCCCTGGGTGGCGTCACAGGTCTTGCTGACGGTTTGGTGGGTGGTGGAGATCCCTTAGGAAGCGTTTCTTCCCTTGCCGGTGGATTGACAGGTTCAGGTGCCGGCCTGAACTTGGTGGGGCTCGTGGGAGTTGGTAAGTGGGAGAACACCAACTGGACGCTAGTCGGGTCTAACATGCGAGATCAGGCTCCGATGATCCAGCACTGGTTGACGTTGGGCCCGCTGAGAAGAAGCAAGTGAAAGCCGAAAAAGCTGCAATCGCTGCAAAGAATCAGCAGAAGAGAGAAGCGGCGATGCAACAACTCCGGAACGAGGTGAAAAAGCAAGGCAGCCCGCCGACGCCCGAGCAGCGGAAGCTCGAGCAGCAGCTGCTAGAACCGGAAGATAACGATAGAAGAGAGATGCAAAAGCTCGAGGGCATGCTTGGTCCCACTGATCCAGAGCTGTATCGCGCTGCAATGGAGGCAGACTCGAGCGGCAGCCGACAGCAAGCCGAAACTGTCTCGCCTGGCCTGGTGTATGCGTATCTTGTCGATAGTCGCACTCACACGCCAACGCACATGCTCACGTTTGCCAACGCAACAACCGCCGAACAATGGTACCGGCAAGCATCGACCGCCACGACGATGGAGAAGGCCAGCCCGCAAATGTATCTGTACGATGGTGCTCCGCCCAGGCCGTCCGGGAAGATGGCGTGTATACCGATTCAAACCGTTCAGCCAGTTATCCTGCTGCAGAGGGCGGATGGCTATCCCATCTGCTGCAAGCCCGGTAGCGGAACTGGCACTAGTCCTATTAGTGCGCCAGTATCGCGACCTGCACCTCCTCCACCACCTTCCCGGAAGAAGCTGACATTCGAGGACGTGGCGGACTCTTACGTGGAGAGAGCCAAGGCCAAGGGCGACCCTCGATCAGAGAGCGTGATACACGATGAAGCGATGGCTGACCTGAGGGAAAGTTGTCGAGCTTCGGAAGCCCAATCCGGTACACAGCAACTTCCCATGTCCGGCGGTCTGGCCAATGGTACGACGTCATCTGCGCCGCATGGCGCGATTTCCAATCCTCTTGTAGCAGGTGGTCTGGGAGGACCGCTCGGAGGATTGACGGAAGGGCCAATAGGAGGTTCGACGGAAGGGCCACTAGGTGGGTTGACTGGTGGTCTGTTGCCCGGATCGTAAGTACATTGTTAGCCTCCTTCTAGGCTTGCGGCTGACCCAAGTGCGATCAGACAAGGACTCAATGTGGCAGGCATATCAGCTATTGGTAGTGATGAGAAAGCTGCACTGGATCTGGTAGGTCTTGTCGTGCCTTTCTATTGCTTTGCATTTCAGACATGTTAACCCTCTTGCGCCAGGCGCCCGGCGAGAAGAAGGAACAGAAAGCTCGAAAAGCCAACGAGTTGCGTAAGCAGCAAGTCATTCAATAGCAGGAGATGAATGCTCTCAAGCAGCAGATCGCGAATCAGGATGGCCCAATCACTCCAGAGCAACAACAGAAGATGAAGGTGTTCGAGGAGCGAGATGCAGCCACGAGACAAGTAGCAGAAAAGTTGGCGAAGGATATGGAGAAGGAAGAGCAAGGACAGAACGGGGCAGGGCCCATACCAGGGGTGCCTGCGCTTCCCACAAATGGTGTGCCAGGTACGGACACGCTGGGGTCATTGACGGGCGCTGGTGGGCCGACATCAGCACTTGGTGGAGCGACTGGAGCATTGCCGATGAAGGGGTTGGGTCTATGATTGGATTGTGGGTATGTAAGGTAGTTGTAAATTGTGTAGAATAGAAGAGCATTTGCTGGGCCGAGGAACCTCAGGCCACTCGGGAACGCGCTAGTCTCAAAGGAGATACAGCCTATCTTCGGAATTAATGGAATTAATGCGAGGCGGCGGGCTCCTCGCTTCTATAAATCTATGAATCTATGAGATATCCAGCGGTGATGTGACCAAACAGACATGGACCGCAAGAGAAACATGCCTTCCTCGTGTGTGTCTGGTCCGCTCCACCGCTAGCTAAGCCATACGTCTAGACTAGAATCCGTTGCGTTTGAGGAAGTCGAAGCTGACCTCGAATCCAGCAGTGGCGTTGTTATGCAAAGGAAGAGCATGGCCTGTGTTCGGTTGTATATCCACTAGGCAATGAGAGAGGGCAATTAGCGACGTCGGTATGTGAGGAAGCCTGCTGATCTCATATCTCACCTTCGAGAGCGGCTGCCTTTGGGTACGACTTCTTCAGTGCCGTGGCATTGGTTACGCCATTACAATCGCCAGCTGTCGACCAACGGATCAGCACAAGACTAGCGACAGAACGTTCTGCTTCGATCATACTCACCACAGACGAAGGTGTCAAACTCGGCCAGCATGAAGTGGAGCAGACCGGTGTAGTTGAGGCCAGGCAGGCCAACTAGCTTGTACCCCGACGCCAGCTCGCCGATTGGGACAGGCTGTTTGATCTCGTCGCCGTAGTCGAGCAGCTCTTTCGTGAAGGCGGTGTCAGGGTCGCCCGCGAAGAAGATATTCTTGTACCAGTCAGCTCTCAATGGTTATCACTCTCAGGCAGTCGAGAAAAACATACCTGGATGCCACTCTTCTGGTTGACAATATATCCTGTTGTCAAATTTGAGATCAGTATACGTATTCTGACGAGAGAGGATCTCGCATTGGCCACCTACCTGGAGTGCGATCGAACGGACGCTGAGCGGCCTTAGCATATTGCGCTGCCCAGGGAGTGTATCCAGCCAGGGCGAGGTACTCGGTAGCAACATAGCCAGTGATAACGGCGGCGTCGCTCAACTCTGGATATGTTGCAATGAAGGCGGATGTGAGGAAAGAACCAAAGCTGTGACCGACGTGGATGATGCGCGGAGAATCACTCTGCGATGCTGTTGATCCTGATCCAATCGAACGGTTGCGGGCCATCAGAGTGAGCTCCTTGAGAATCTCCAGTTCGAGGCCAGCCTGCACACCAGAGTACGCGTCGGGGAGATCTGATTTTCCTGCGCCCAGACGGTCATACGTCAAGATGGGGTAGCCGGCTTTCAGGGCAGCTTCTACGTAGCTATGCTGCTCTGGCTGGTATTTGGAGTCCCAGTACCGAGAATCATAATGGCCTCCGTGGGTGGCAATCTGGATTGCCCCGGCACCGTTACTGGAGTGCGGCTGGCAGAGCTGGACATGAATGTTGAACGTCCCGCTGATGGTGATGTTCTTGATGATGCGATCGGCTCCCCTCAGTGTGGTTCGGGTGTCCTCAATGATCGCCCATGATCTTGCTGAGATGTTGTCGTCGATGTGCGTCAAGTCGAAGATGGCGCCTTCGGCTGATGCATTAATTGGCACATCGAACTGCTGGCAGGTACCGTAGCGGTGGGTATCGTGGGTCGGTTGAGCGAAGACGGCTGCATTGCCAGTGAAGAGCAGGACGGCTCCGATGATTAGGTCGTTCATCTTGACGCGCAGGTGGGAGTGAATGCTTTGTTGGCTTGATCAGAATCCACGAGGACATCCATCCGTTTTATACTCGTCGCATGAGACATCACGATGATCCGACAGAGCAGCAGTGGGCGAGGCCGTGCAAAGTTTCGTTTTCGTCAAAATAATGGCGTTCATCAGTCATCTCAAGATCGCAGGGCGCAGTGTCCTTATACAGACGGCAGGGCCGATATAGTTGTCGGACCATCGAATGATCGTTTGCCAAGGTATTTCGGCCCAGTGGTAGGGGTTTCGTTTTCGTTCCTGCAGCTCCCGGATTTGCAATCTGTTCTTGGCGGGCTCATCAGACTGGGCATTTTTCGGAACCAATAGAGAGAGCAGAAAACAGCTGTAGACGAATCCAAACTGTGCAAGACTGTGCAAAGGGTGTTCGTTACCGTGTCGTTTAAATCGATATCGGATGCTCGAATACCTCTGTGTTTACGTCGGCACACCGCTGAAACCTTTGCAAGCAACATACAGAAGATGCTGCAAG
>JAABUW010009666.1_pt1 | contig 10934 bp, 9 predicted proteins | sample 5560081 | NCBI WGS metagenome assembly JAABUW01 (sample SAMN10711882, study PRJNA513363) | rock metagenome | isolation source: Antarctica rocks | place: Antarctica: Victoria Land, Knobhead sud | reverse complement strand
GCGTACGAGCCTCAAGGCCAGCATCGCGCACAGCGCCTACGGCCCCGAGGCCGCCAATGCCATTTGGCGCGACGACGACCAGGAGCTGCAACAGGCGCTGCGCGTGGTGCGGGACAGCACCGCGCAGTTGGCGCTGCTAGGTGGGCATTAGGCCGGGCCGTCCGCGGCGGGCTTGCTCAGGTCGGCCGGGTCGGGTTGGTGCTCCAGAAGGTCGGCGGGCTGGCATTCCAGCGCCTGGCAGATAGCGGCTAAGGTACTAAAACGCACCGCTTTGGCTTTACCACTTTTGAGAATAGACAGGTTAGCCAGGGTAATGCCCACGGTTTCGGCCAGGGCGCTCAGCGACATCTTGCGCCGGGCCAGCATCACGTCGAGGTTCACGATAATGGGCATCAGATAACAAGTTCGGCTTCCCGGCTTAGCTCGACGCCCCGTTGGTACACGGCCGCGATAATGAGCAGCATAAACCCCACGGCAACGCTGGGCACCAGCTCGTCGGTGTTGAGGCGCACGTAGTGGCCGAGGGGTGCCGCCAGGCCGGCCACGCGGTAGGGTGGCAGCAGCAGCCACACCAGGGCGTAGGCCAGGTAGCTCCACAGGTGGAGCCCGAACACCAGCAGCGCCAGCTGGCGCAGCCGCCGCGCGTTGGCCAGGGTGAAGGGAGTAGCGGGCGTCACGTCTTGCAGCAGCCTGAGCAGCAGCCAACTGCCGCCGGCCAGCAGCAGCCCTGCCACCGACATGCTATCGTCCAGCGCTCCCAGCGCTAACAACCCTACCCGCTTCCAGGCGCTGGGCTCGCGGTAGCGCAGCAGGGGCGTGCGGGGGTCAGCGGCCAGCTCAAAGCTCGCGGCGGCCGGGCGCGGGGCGGGCAGTGACCCCCAATCTTCGCACGCCCGGCTCAGACAAACACCGCTGAGTCCAGCTTCCATCTCGTACCAAAAACCACCCAGGTTGGGCTGGCTGGTATCGAGCTTTAGCCGAACTTCTGGCGCGTTGGCTACATCATAAGCACGCCCGCATAACGTCAATGTTACAAAGCCCGCGCCAACCAGCGTAAGCCACATCAGCGCCTTGGTGAAACGTAAAACAGACGAGAGGTAAGGGTAAGACATAAGATGCAGGGCCTAAAAATAAGTGCTGCAAAGAAACTCATTTTTTTATTGATAAACAATAAATATTTGCCGATAAACAAAAAATATTTATCATTACTACTACCCTACCGATTGCGGCCGTACTGCTCGTGGCTGCTTACCCAGTCGCTGCTGCTGATGGCGGCGCCCAGGCTCAGCTCGCCGGCCAGTACCACGCCGGCCACGATTTCGGCAAACTTGTAAACCGTGCCCGGCCCCACGCAGCCCAGCATCCGCAGGCATTCGTTTTGGGTGGCCAGGCCGGTGCCGCCGCCGTGCGTGGCCACGATGAGCGACGGGATGGTAATGTTGAGGTACAGGTCGCCTTCCTTGGTTACTTCCGAGTAGAGCACGCCCGCGCTCGACTCGCTCACGTTGGCCACGTCCTGGCCGGTGGCGATGAAGAGCGCCGTGATGCCGTTGGCCGAGTGCGCGCCGTTGTTGTTGGCCCCGCTCAGGAAGGCGCCCACGTTGCTCACCTGCCCGTGGTAGGCCAGCTGCTCGGGCGTCACGCGCATCCGCTGTTGCAGCACGTCGCGCCGGATAACGGCCTCGGCCACCACGCGCTTGCCACGGGTGCGCATCACGTTTATCTGGCTGGCTTTCTTATCAGTAGCGAAGTTTGATTCCAGGTAAAAATTCCGAATCGGCGCGCCCTTGTAGGTTGACAAAATCCAGGAGCAGGCCGCGAAGGTGGCCCTACCCACCATATTCTGGCCGGCCGCGTCGCCGGTCGAAAAGTTGAAGCGCAGGTACGCGAACTTGTTGCTCAGGTAGGTGTCGATGTATTGCAGCTTGGCCACGCGCGAGGTGCTTTCGGCCTCGGGCCGAATCAGTTCCAGGCTCTCGGCCACCCAGCGGCCAAAGTCGCGGGCGCCCCGCGCATCATCAAACACGAACACCGGCGCGCGTTGCATGGCGTCGCCAATGACGGTGCACTTTACGCCGCCGCACAGGTTCAGCACCTGCATCCCACGGTTGTAGCTGGCCACCAGCGTACCCTCGGTGGTGGCCATCGGGATGAGAAATTCGCCCTGCGCGTGCTCGCCGTTCACGTGCAGCGGGCCGGCCAGGCCCACCGGCACCTGCGCTACCCCCACAAAATGCTCGCAATTACCCCGAAGCTCGTGCGGGTCAAAGGAATAGTTTTTCAAATGCTTGAACTCCTGTTCCGTAAACTGCTCGGCAAACCGCTGCCGGGTCTGAATAGCGGCCTCGGCGTAGTCATCCTGCTCGGAGCGCGGAATGCGCACCCGGCTATCCTGGCTCACGATAGCGTCTTCTACCTCCACGCTCAGCTCACCAAAGGCATCGGTGCTGAACTCGGCCCGGAGCTGGTGCATCCCCTCAGCCAGCGCGGGCGCATCGAGCCTAAAGGTAATGGTGCGGCCCACCAGTAGCTCAAGGGCCTGGCTGCCAGCGCCCAGGCTGGTACCCGGCCGCAGCTCACCGCCCCCCAGGTCGAGCTGAACGTGGGTGGCCGGCACCACCACATCCCCAATTTTTACCTGCTTGAGGCCCGTTAGCCGCACCGTGTCGAGGCGGTTCTTGATGCTGAACGCTACCCCCTTCCCATCGGGCAAATTGTGGAGGCTACCCCGGTTATAGAGCAGTTTGAGGAGCATGGGGCTGGGGGTGAAAACCATGAGTAGAGCGGGCTGAAGTGGTGAAAGAAGGCGCGAAATAAAGCCCGACAGCTAACGTACGTCGGCCGGCCCCGTAGGGGTAGGCGCGTCAATATATTTTATAATTCGTATCACTGACTGGCATGGCGGCTAAAAGGAAACAGGACTTACGCAGTTGGGTGGTTAAGTTGTTAGGAAATAATCCTTTATGTTTTGGCTGGCATTTTTCTTACCAGATGACCCTTAACCACTTAACTGCGTAAGTCCTAGAAAAATAAGTGCCTTCGCACCATCACATGAGTCAATGCCGCCACTAAATTGGTTTGCGAAGGCCAAAGCAACGCCCATCGGCACGAAAAGGCACCTGGTTTTGCTCAAAACCTGCGCGTAACGCCAAACCTCCGTCGAATATGGTGGTTATAGGCCGCGCGGCGCCTTTAAAGAGCACTACGTTTCATGCCCTTACCACGTAGTGCTACCGTATCTTTGCCCTTTCATTCTAATCCCAGGGCAGCCGGGAGTTAATTCCGCCAGCTTTTCCCTCTATGGCATCCTTATCCGATTATCCACGCTTCACTCTCGGCCAGGAACTGACGGCCGAACAGCGGGCTTTCTTTTCTAAGTACGGGTTTCTGCATTTCCGGCCCTTTGCCTCGCCCGAGCAGGTGCGGGCTTACCTCCAGGCTACGCAGCAAGTGCAAGCCAACTGGCTGGCTAACAAGGTAGATAAAGTAAACGGTGTTCCTATCAAATATGGTAAGGACGTGGATGGCTCGCCCATCGTGCAGCGCTTTGCCTTTACCTCCCAGCACAGCCCCGTGCTGCACGAGCTGCTGCGAGACCCGCGCTTTGAGGCGCTGTTTCCGCTGCTCGAAATGCCTGAAGGGCGCGTAGGCGAAAACGAGCGCGATGGCCTGGTGGTGAACCACTACGTGAACGTCGAAGGCTCCGAATTCAGCCAGATGGGCTGGCACACCGACTCGCTGCGCGATGTTTTTTACGGTAAGCGCATCCGGCCCATGCTCAATGTGGGCCTGCACCTCGACGGCACCAAGGCTACCAACGGTGGCCTGCGCGTGATACCCGGCACCCACCGCCAGGGCCTGGGCAAGATGCTGTTTCGCAAAAAATACTACAAGGACGTTTTCTACGACCCCAACGAAGTGGCCGTGGAAACCGAGCCCGGTGACCTCACCGTGCACGATGGCCGCATGTGGCACCGCGTGGCGCAGTCGCCGCTGGTGGGCGCCGAGTCGCGCCGCCGCGTCATGTACGTGCCCATCATCGGGGGCAAGTACCAGCCCAAAAGTGAAGAAAGCCCTACCCCCTTCTACCTGCGCTTCCTGCATTTGGTAAAATGAGCTACGCGTTGGTTACGGGAGCATCGCGCGGCCTTGGCCGGGCCCTGGCGCAGCATGGCCAAGGGTCAGCGCATCAGCTTTGGCCACTGGGTCGATAAGGGTACTACAGCCAATCAAGGAGTATTCAATGGCTTCATAGCCGTTGTTAGGCGGGGTCATGGGCAAAGCTAAGCTGAATCCGGGGCTACCCTACTGAAATAGCAGTGGCCCACGCACTCAAAAACCTGAGCTGCAAAATCGCGGTTGGCACCTACGGAAAATACCTGTAGCCCACGAGTGTTCCCCTAGATAGTCCATTCCAGACCTGCCATTACCGTGGAGGTTCTGCTGCCGCGCTTTTGGGCTAAAGAAGAGCTCTTAGGCGCTTCTCTCGTTTGTGGGTCAAGTTGCCATTATTTCGGTTGAGCAGGTACGATTTTTTGATGCGAGAAAAAATTACTGGAATTTTTACAAATGACAAAATTTTACACGTTTAAATAATTAGCTAAATTTCAGCATTTTATAGCCAATTATTACGTGGTGAGTGCCTACTTACCCGAAAAGGTGAGCTAACACTTACCGCGTTTTGTTTTTTTGTCGTAATATTGCTCCCGCTACCAGCTAACGAGTCCCACCCGGTTGCCTGGTAGTTGACTACCCCCTATGCTACTAGCCAGCTGTCGTCCCACCCCGGCTGGTTTCACTCCCACACTCTGACAACCGGCCGTCGTCCCACCCCAGCCGGTTTCGCATCACACTCTGCTTACCCAGTCGTCGTCCCACCCCGCCTGGTTTCCGTATCTCTGCCCCGCCCCGGCCTGGTAGAGTTTGAAGTTTTTCAACCGGCCGATTTGGTAATTCCGAATCGGCCGGTTTCTTTTTGGCAACGAAGGCGTTTGTTTGGAAGCACCAGGTGCATTAAAACGGCCTAAAACAAGGCTGGTCGGTATTTATGGCCGAACTTCGTACCTCATCTATTGCCTGCGGCGGCCGGCCAGCCGGCCCTACCCCCCTTTGCTCCACGTATGATTACCCGCCGCCAACACATTGCCAATGTGGCGCTGCAACTCTTTGGGGATAAAGGATTTGAGAATACTTCCACCCAACAGATTGCCAAGGCTGCCGGCGTTTCGGAAGCCCTTATTTTCAAGCATTTTGGCTCGAAAGACCAGCTGCTCGATTTCGTAGTGAAAAGCGGTTATCAGCGTATTATCGAGCACAACCGTGGAGGTTTAATTGAAACTGACCCGCTCATTTTCATTCATAGCGTCATTGACCTGCCGTATAAGCTGGTGCTGGAGGAGCCCGCGTTCTGGAAGCTCCAGTACCGCCTGGCCGACAACAACACGGCCCAGCAGCAGCACGAACGCTTTATGCGGCCCGTGCCCACGCGGCTGCAAGCGGCCTTTGAGCAACTTGGCTACCCCGAGCCCGACAAGGAAACGCGCCTGCTGCTATTGCTGATTGAGGCGCTGTGGAAGATTGAGGCCAGCAAAACCGACGAGCATGTGCGCGAAATGCTCGACTTTATCAAGCGTAAGTACGAGCTACAGCGCTAGGCGCGGTGCGTGCTGCCGATTGCCCACCCCCGCGGCGCCCGCGAGATGGCCCAGGCGGGCCGCGACGTGGAGAAGCTGGTGCTGGCCCGCGCCCTTCGGCTGGCACTGGATGAGCAGGTTTTCGTGCGCCGCGACAAGACGATAATCTTCGACTAAAATCGGGGGGTAGGCAGGAGGAAAGAACCGGAAAAATGGCCTGAAAATGGCGTTTTGATGATTTTTTTCGTAACCTCAATGGTTTACCATTCCTGCTTTGGCTTATGCCCCGTACGTTAATCGTCTCTAATCGCCTACCCACCAAAGTTCTCCGCACTGACGACGGCCTTACATTTCAGCCCAGCGAAGGCGGGCTCGCCACCGGCCTCGGCTCCATTTACAAGCAGGGCGATAACGTGTGGATTGGCTGGCCGGGACTGTTCTTGGAAGACGCGGCGGAGGAAGACTATATCCGGCAAGAGCTGCGAGCCGACAACATGGCCCCGGTGTTCCTGACCGAGGCCGAAATCCGGGACTTCTACGAGGGCTTCAGCAACTCTACCCTGTGGCCTACCTTCCACTATTTCAGTGAGTTTGCTACCTATGAGCAGACGCACTGGGAGGCCTACGTGGCGGTGAATGAGAAATTTTGCGCCGCCGTGCTGGCCCAGGCCGGGCCGGAGGATACCATCTGGGTGCAGGACTACCAGCTGCTGCTGCTGCCGGCCATGCTGCGCGAGGCGCGGCCCGAGGCGTCGATTGGCTTCTTTCTGCACATTCCGTTTCCCTCGCATGAGCTGATGCGGGTGCTGCCCTGGCGCAACGAGCTGCTGCGCGGTATGTTGGGGGCCGACCTCATTGGTTTCCACACCTTTGGCTACATGCGGCACTTTCTGAGCTCGGTGGCGCACGCGCTGGGCCTACCCGCTCAGAATGGCCGCATCGAAACCGCCAACCGCTCGGTGCGCGTCGATGCTTTTCCGATGGGCATCGACTACGAGCGCTACGCCCAGGCAGCGGCTTCGGACGAGGCCAAGGGCCACGAGGCCCGCTACCGCGAGGTCCTGCGTGACACGCGCGTTATCCTGTCCATTGACCGGCTCGACTACACCAAGGGCATCGCGCAGCGGCTGCGGGCGTTTGACCTGCTCTTGCAGCGCTACCCCGAGTGGCGCGGGCAGGTGAGCCTGATAATGCTGGTGGTGCCCTCGCGCGACCAGGTGGCGCAGTACGCCGCGCTCAAGGAGGAGATTGACGAATTGACGGGCCGCATCAACGCGCAGTACCGCACCATCGACTGGAACCCCATTCTGTACTTCTACCGCTCCCTACCCCTCGAAGAACTGGCGGCCTTGTTCCGCATCGCGGAAGTGGCGCTGGTAACGCCCATGCGCGATGGTATGAACCTGGTGGCCAAGGAGTACGTGGCCAGCCGCCTTGACCAGCGCGGGGTACTCATCCTGAGCGAGCGGGCCGGCGCCGCCCGCGAGCTGTCGGATGCTATTATTATTAATCCTACCGACATGGGTCAACTCACCGAGGCCATGCACGATGCGCTGGTGATGCCCGAGGAGGAACAGATAACGCGCATGGCGGCTATGCAGGCCCTGGTGAAGCGCTACAATGTGTTTGCCTGGACCAAGCTTTTCCTCAATCAGCTGGCCTACACCAAGATGAAGCAACATACCCTCGCCACCGAAATGCTAACCGAAGAGGCTACCCAGCAGCTGCTGGCTGACTACCACGCCGCTGAGGAACGCCTCTTGCTACTCGACTACGATGGCACGCTCATGCCCTTCCAGGGCAACCCGCAGCGGGTAGAGCCCGACCAGGAGCTGCGCCTGCTGCTGCGCGCCCTCACTGAGCTGCCCCACACGCGGGTAGTCATCATCAGCGGGCGCGACCGGCACACGCTGGAGAAGTGGCTGGGGCATTTGCCCGTCGATTTTATTGCCGAGCACGGCGTGTGGCTGCGGCCGGCCGGCGAGGAGTGGCAGCTGTTTCAGCAGCTGCGCAACGACTGGATGCGCGAGTTGCGCCCGGTGCTGGAGCTGTACGTGGCCCGCACCGCCGGCTCGTTCATCGAGCAGAAGGACTACTCGCTGGTGTGGCACTACCGCCGCGTCGACGCCGAGCTGGGCGAGGTGCGCGCCCGCGAGCTGCTCAGCCACTTGTCCTTTATGACCGCCAACACCGAGCTGCAAGTGATGGAGGGTAATAAAGTGCTCGAAATAAAGGCCGCCGGCATCAACAAGGGCAACGCGGCCTCCCGCTGGCTGGTCAAGTACCCCGCCGATTTCGTGCTGGCCCTCGGCGACGACCGCACCGATGAGGACACGTTCCGGGCCCTACCCCCGGAGGCCTACTCGGTGCGCGTGGGCACCGACGCCCGCTCGCTGGCGCGGTTCCACATCGCCTCGCCCGCCGAGGTGCGGCAGCTGCTGCGCCGGCTGCTGGTGTGAGGGTAACTAAAAGTCGCCTACCCTCGTTATATTTGTGCAAGCAAACAGGGAGTTGACCCTTTCGGACTAACTCCCTGCCAACCTTACAAGTAGTGAACGGCTGCCGAGAGGGCGCCGCCGCTAATTGCCAGTCCGACAAGCCACCGTAGTAGCTTATCGGACAACTGAAGCCTGAGCTTTAGCTCAAACCTCAGTTTCGCACGTTCGTTTCTCATGTTGAGTCGAGAATGTAGGTGCTTATTCACCTGCTTCTCTGAAACCCCGGTTATTCCAGTAACTGGGGTTTCGTCTTTTTAGGGACAACCCGTGTGGTGAGGTGACATAACCGTGCGATGCGGTAAAGGTAGCCAAAGCGCCCTCCGCAGGAACCAACGTCAGGTTCCCGCAGAGGGCGCAGGGGTTTTACGCGGAAGACGCTGACTTTTTCCTACCCCACGAAATTGGGCTTGTCCATTTTCTTAGCGATGCGGTAGGCCGCGTTTACCAGGCCCACGTGGCTGTAGGCCTGCGGGAAGTTGCCCCACTGCGAGCCGGTTTTGGCGTCCACGTCCTCGGCCAGCAGGCCCAGGTGGTTGGTGTAGGTGATGAGCTTTTCAAACTCCCGAATGGCCTCGTCGAGCCGGCCCACGCAGGCCAGTGCCTCCACGTACCAGAAGGAGCAGATGAGAAACGTGGTTTCGGGCGTGCCGAAGTCGTCGGGGTGGCGGTAGCGGTAGAAGAGGCCTTCGGGCGTCATCAACTCCTTTTCCAGCGCGGCCAGGTGGTGCTTCGCCTTCTCCGAGTTGGGGTCGAGGTAGCCCATCGTGATGAGCTGAATGGTGCTGGCATCGAGGTGCGGCGAGCCGATGGCGTTGGTGTACACGCCGCGCTCGGGGTTAAAGCACTCTTCCAGGCGCGCTTCGGCCTGGTGCAGCAGGCGGGTGGCCTTATCGGCCAGCTTGGTATCGCCGAGGCTGTGGGCCACGCGCAGGGCGGCGTGGCTGCCGGCCCAGTGAAAGAGGTAGGTGTAGCAGTGCTTTTGGGCAATGTGCCGAAACTCCCAGAGGCCGGCGTCGGGCTGGTCCATCGTGGTTTCGATGAGCTGCAAGGCCTCTTCCACCAGCGAAAGCGGGGCCGTGCGGTCGGGGTCCTGAAAGCGGCAATCGACGTAGAGTGGCAGCAGCGCCACCAGTACCTGGCCGTACACGTCGTTCTGGATGTGGGTGTAGGCGTCGTTGCCTACCCGCACCGGCTGGTTGCCGAGGTAGCCAGCCAGCGGCAGCTCGCGCTCCGTCAGCTCCGTCTGGCCCCCGATGCCGTAGAGCGGCTGGTACTTGTCCTTCACCTTGGTCGAGATATTAGCGATGAAGTGGAAATAGCGCTCCATCTCCTCAAAGTGACCGATGTTGTTGAAAGCCGTGAGGATGTAGTACGTGTCGCGCATCCAGCAGAAGCGGTAGTCCCAGTTGCGGGTGCTGCCGGGCGCCTCGGGCAGGCTGGTGGTGCTGGCCGCGATAATGGCCCCGGTGTCCTCGTACTGGTGAATCTTGAGGGCCAGCGCCGAGCGAATAACCTGCTCCTGGTGAAAGCTGCCCACGCTGGTACTCTTCACCCAGTTGCGCCAGTAGGCCAGGGTGCTGGTTAGGAAGCGCTCGGCGGTGCTTTCGAGGGCCGCTTCGAGCGGCGCGCCGTAGGTGAGCACCAGGTACTTCGTCTCATTTAGCACGAAGTCTTCCTCATCGAGCACGTAGGTGAGCGGGATGTTGGTGGTGAGGCGGATTTCCTCGGCCAGGCCCAGGTAGGCAATGTGGTTGGAGCTGCGGCGGCGCGTCAGCTCCTGCTCGCCGTACTCGCCCACCGGCCGGCACACCACCCGCACGCGCGGCGAGCCCACCAGCTGCTCTACTTTGCGGATAAACATCAGCGGCTTGTAGTAGCGCTCGTATTGCAGAAAGCGCGGCGCGAAATCGGTGACGCGGTAGCGGCCATCGGCGGTTTCAATCTCGGTGCAGAGCACGTTGGTATTCTGCGCGTAGTACTGCCTGGTGGTCGTGAACTCGCCAGCCGGGCGCAGGCTGAATTCGCCGCCCTTCTGCTCGTCGAGCAACGAGCCGAAGATGAAGCTGCTATCAAAGCGGGGCCAGCAAAGCCAGCGCACGGCCGTGTCGGTGCCGATAAGGGCCAGGAAGGCGCAGTTGCCGACCACGCCCATGGCATAGGTGTGTTTAGTCATATTAAGGAAAAAAGCTAAACGACGCGGATGAGTATTTCACCCGCGCCGCCAGAGAGATAAATATCTGGCGCTAAAGGTCGGTATGCTGGGCGGGCTGCCGGGGTTGAGTCGGCTGTCCGCTCGTCGTGCGCGCCGTTCGTTCTGGTGGCGAGCGGACAGCCGGCGAAGAGCCGGCAGCCCGCCCCACATCCGAACCCTAAAAATAATTCAGTGCTTCGGCATTAGCTCACTGGCCGAGAGCTGATATACGTCGTGGCGGCGGTTGCGCAGGTTCTGCACGCTGCCGCTGTGGCGCAGGCGCTCCAGGATGGTCAGGTCCACGTCGGTTACGAGTATCATCTCCGTGTTGGGGGTAGCCTCGCTCTTCACGCCCGTGTTGGGGAAAGCGAAGTCGCAGGGTGTGAGTGCAGCGCTTTGGGCATATTGAATATCCATGTTCCTGACCTTGGGCAGGTTGCTCACCGAGCCCGCCGTTGCCACGTAGCATTCGTTTTCGATGGCGCGGGCCTGGGCACAGTGCCTAGCTGTATGGTCCCGGAGGATGGGGGAGGGGTTTTGAGTCGTAACTTTCAGGCAACCTTATGGGAAAACTACCACACGGCTGCGCCACGACAACGCCGGCAACTCGGC
>JAABUW010009665.1_pt1 | contig 10936 bp, 1 predicted proteins | sample 5560081 | NCBI WGS metagenome assembly JAABUW01 (sample SAMN10711882, study PRJNA513363) | rock metagenome | isolation source: Antarctica rocks | place: Antarctica: Victoria Land, Knobhead sud | reverse complement strand
CCGGGTTGGGAGCCGAGCAGGCAGGAGACGATGAATTTGATTGTTGGACCCATGCCTGTGAGAATTCAGAGAAGGTGACCTGGTCGACTGATGATGGATCTGCGGGCGCATAAGGTTGGCTTACATGGTGGGCTTGAGACGAGATCTGGGATTATATAGGATTTGCGCGTCGGGAGATGTTGAACATAGGCGCGGTGCCGACTATCAATGTAGTTGCGGATTAGCTAGCAATTGAAACGCATACGGCGCTACTGGTACATTGGGGTAGCATTACTAAGCTTATCCTAAGGAGGCGCAGCCACTCAGGATCACCCAGAATTAAAGTACATTAAGGGCGGGTAGGGGATTTTGTAGACTCTTATAGAACTGTCTCCCTACTAACATCTTTCTGGAGTCCTTCTATTAGATTCTGTTCATATTATAATTCTGTAATTACTACGCATACAAGCTCTATTAATTAAAGAACTTGCTATATAAATAATATTCTATAAATAAGATTATTGCAAGAGATTTCTATGTCAAAAAGAGCTCAAATTTTTAAGATATTTTCAAAACAAGTTGTGTTTCAATTTAGAGTTTGTTTTATCAAAAGCTATTATTAATAGTATCAAAATAAAATAATCTAAGAGTTAAATCAATATCTTGTACTTAATATTTTTACAAAAAGATAAACAAGCATTCGAAAATCTTGTATAATAAAAGTATATCAAATATATTTTTTGTAAAAGACATTTTTAAATACAAATTATATTTAAGTATATTAAAAGCAATTGAAAACATATTAGTATATTTTAAAGCAAAAATATCTTAAAATTATCTTATAAGCAAATTATATTATTTTGAAATTAAGTTAAAGCAATTGTATTTTCTATCAATTATATATAGAAAGAAATCGAGCTATAGTATTTATTATATCGATAATATAATATTATAGAAGTTTATATTTTAAAAAAATTAGAGAGCTTATTGTTAAAGAAAGCTTCTATCTATTGCAACTATATAATAAAAGCTATATACTATTATTTAAAGTAGATATTAAAAGATGCAAAACAAATGCAAAAAATTGTTTTAAAGTATCTTAAATACAACTAATATCTTGCTTAAAGAATAGCAAAAAAAAAGTTATACAAATATCTTACTTATATTAATATCTTAATAGCAAATCGAATTTGAAACTAGATTTAGACGTTGTTAACTGTAGTCGAATTCAAAATAATTAAATCAAAATTTAAACTATTAGCGTTAATAATACTAATATTTATTAAAAAATAATTAAAAGTCTTTTGTTTATATATAGATTTCTTGAACTTGCAATTTAAGAGAACAACACAATATTATATAAAGTATAAAAGAAGAATATTCTTGTATTAAAAAGAAAAAGTATTAAGTTTTGCGTTACAATTTTAATATTAATAAAATCAAAAAAAAGCAATACAATTTGTCTCAAATTTGTAAAACTTATCAATATAATATTTAACAAAGATAGCAAAATTTACAAAGAAATCTACAAAGATTAATTTTATTAATACAATTAATCTTTAAGTATTACAAGAGAATATTTATCTTTAATATAGCAAGTCGCAAAATGTATAATACTATTAAAGTAAATAAAATATATTATATTTTAGATCTTAGCTATATACAATTTTTTTTTTTTTGTATTTTTGATATTAAATTTTCGAACAAAGTAGTTGAACAAAACAATAGCATTATATATAGAGCTTAAAATTTAATTCGAATTTGTTTCAATTTTATTTTTTATTTATTTCTAAAGAAAGTTGTTAGCAAGTTCTAGCACTCTATATTAAAAAGATAAGATTAAGACTTACTATTATAGTATCTACAATTTGATTTTGCTAGATAAAGATATTTGAATTAAGTTTTTATAGATTTTTTTTGTAGTATTTATTATTTTTAGACACAAGATCTTCGACGCAATTATATAGAAGCTATTGTATTTAATTAATATCGAATTTCGAAAAACAAACGCAAAAACAACAAATTTGAATATCGATATATTGTTTTATAACGTTTTACAATTTTTTTTTAACAATAAGACAAGATTCGAGAAGAAAAAGCAATTTAAGAGTAATTTCAATTATAGTATTTAAAATAAATTTGTTTAAAAATAGTATATAAAAACTCTATAAAAATAATAATAACAAATTAAATATCTTAAAGATATCTTTAAAAAGCAAAGACTCTAAGACTTAAAATAATATTAAAAGAAAAAAATAAAATATTTGTAAAACAAAGTTAAGATTTAAGAAAGCAAAATCGCGATTTAATTTTGTTCTTAGAGCTAAATCGAATACGTTAAATTATTCTTAACTTCTTAAAATTTAAATATCAAAAAAGATTTGTTTTCTCTAAGATAATTTTGTATCAAAAAAATATATATCTTGCTATATATATATCTTTGATTCTTGTACTCTATATAACGCGTCTTAACAAATTTTTTAAACGCAAAAGTAATATTCGATTGCGCTTAATATCGACGCAATATATATATTTAGACTTAATTAAATTATTTAAATATAAGCGCAATTAAAAAATTACTTGTAAACAAATAATGCGTTAAATAACGCGCTTAAGATAAATAACGCGTAGAATATTAGTATTAAAAAGATTATATATTATATATTTGAAAATTATTGTAAGTAGAAAATATATACTCAAATTTTAAAACAAAGAGCTCGAATATATTTGCGCAAACAATACAAAATTGCTTGTTGTATTTTTAGTTGTTTTGCACTTGCGCGTTAACAACGTATCTATTTTTAAATATATATTTTCAACTTTGTTTTATAAGAGCGTTTTAATTTGCGCTTAAGTTATATTACTAAAGCTTTTTATTATAGATATTTAATATATTTAAATATAGCGCTTCTTAAGCAATATCTTCTATTGCTTGTAAATTGTTTATTTTAAGCTTTGCTATATTGTAATTTGTAGATTTAATCTTTTTCTTACTTTTTAACAATATTTTGTTCTCTCTTTTAATACGCTATTGTATTTCTACTTTTAAAACTATTTTTAATCAAATTGTATAACAACAACTTGTATAGATCTTTATAGATTGTTTTAATTAATTTTTTTTCAAATCGAAACAAACAAGTTTTTCTTGTGTTTTCTTTGCAAATCTTAAATATTTGCTCTTTCGAAAATCTCTCTATTGTATCAATATATTAATAGCTAGCAATATTGCGTTTATACAATTAAAATAAAGAGATAAAATAGTTGCAAAATAACAACTAAAATAAAGATACTAAAGTAATTGTAAAATATAGAATAGATTTGCAAAAAATACAAGAATTAATCTAAGAAAAAGTATTGTAGAAATAAGTATAAGTTATAAAATCAAGTTTATAAGTTTAATATCTATAGATTTAATTTTAGCAATTAAGTTTTAAAAATAATAAAATTTGTATCTAAAAAATAATCTATAAAAAATAAAATTAATTGCAACAAATTTTGCGTCGAAGTAAGCTATATTAAGCTATATTATTCTTAATTTTGTTTTTTTTAATCAACTCTTAATAAGTGCTTTTTAAGAATCGCTATTATATTTTGCAAAAAAAATAATAATAGTAATATAAAAAAGCAATTTAAGAAATCTATTATACAAAAGTATTGTTGCAAGCAAGATTTTACAACAAGAGTTTTTTAATTGTTAATATAACAATTTGTAGATTATAAACATCTAATACTATATTAAGTAAAAATTAAACTAATTTTAATAAATAAATTAATACTTTTCTACTCTTAAAATATCGAGTTAATTAAGATCGATTTTAAATATTCTAATTTAGATCTTCTTAACAATAATTTTATTTCAAATTAGTTTTTACAATTTGTCTCGATAAACTTCTTATATATTGTTATATTTTTTTCTTTTTAATATAAATTAAAAGCAAATATTAATTCTTATATTACTTGCTAGTTAAGTCGACAAATAATAAACAATTTAATAAATATTAACAAATTAGATTTAAGAAATTAAATACAATTAAACAATTAAGAATTTTTAAAAAAAAATAGAAGAGCAATTTTTGCGCATAATTCTAGAAAATAATAAAAAACTCTTTTTGTTTAAAGATTATATTTCTAAATCTAATATATTAGAACACAATACTCTTATTTTTAATTACAAAGAGAACTTAACTATTGTATATTGTTTTTTATTGATATTAAATATATTGCTAATATACTATAACTAACTATTGTATTTAAGAATATTTCTATATTAACAACTACCATTTTTTTGTTATCTATATTTAATCTTTTGCTCTTCTTATTTTTTAAGAAAATTATATTTAATATTATTTTTAAAAGCTCTAATTTAGTTAACTCTTTCGAGTTTTGCGCACAAAAAGAGTTTTCTATTTTTGATAAAATTGTTTCTAAAATCTTATAACAATATTTAATGCGTAAGATTTTAGATTACGTACTAGATCTAGTTATATAATATAAGCTCAAAAAAATTACTAGAGAGAACTACACATTAATAAGAAAAATATTATTGATTAAAAAATTAGAAATAAAATTGCTATTGTGTCTATCTATACTTTTAAAATAAACAAAAGACAAACTTTTACTATTTGTTTTATACAAGATTTCAATTCTTGTTTTTGTTAAAAAACAATTTTCGAAAATCTTTAACAATATAACAAATTTGTAATATTTGAACTTGCAAATATTTGTTGCTATATTAATAAGTATCGAAGACATCTTGTATTGCACGCATTTTAAAATAACTAATATAGTAGAAAGTTTTTAGAAGTTATAGTACTTTTATACTTGAAATTTTACAATCAAAATATGCTTGTTTAATTTTGCACAATATTTAGATAGATTTTTTTTTTAACTTTGTTGCTTATAGAGAATACTTAAATACAAAAACGCTAATTAATAGAGTAATTTTTTTTAAACAAGATTATCGAAAAAAGTTTATATTAATAAACATAATTTTATTGCAATTGCAAAAGATTATTTTAGTATTTTTCTTGTTAAATTTAATTAAGTATATTATTTTCGAAGACTCTATTATTAAAATTTTAGCTTTTTTAATTATCAAATATATAAATATTCAAATTTATCGATACTATAAGTCGAAAATAAACAAATTCTATATTAAGATTTAAAAAACTTCTTCTTTTTCTTTTGTTCGATCGATTTAAAATACTTAGTTAAATATAGATAAATATAAGTTAAGATTTGTTTTAAAACTTTTAACTTTGTAAAAAAAATTAGAACTTTAAATCTATAAAAGAGAGTATTTGACTAAAATACTTTTTAACAATATCTTTTTATTTTCTTTAATTTGTTTTATCGACAATTTTGAATTCTACTATAATATATATCGCTTATTGTTTGAAGTTTATCTTACGTTAACAAGATTTATCTACAAAAATTGTTAAAAAATTCTTAACAACTATTCTATTATACTTGATTTGCACAATTTTAATATTAATAATATTATAGAAACTATATAGTATAACTTTGTTTAACTAGAATATAACTATTAATTGTCGATTAAAAATTAAAACAAATATATCTAAGTATTAATTATAATTTTTATAGATAATATAAAATTACAACAAGTCTTAATTAAATTTATAAAATTAAGAGCTAAGTATTTGTATCGAATATACTTTGTTAATTTTAAAAACAAAAATAATATATAATCTAAAATCGAGAATCGAGAATCGATATTATTATAAAACAATATTTATTTGTATCGAAAATAATACTACGTCAATAATTAAGAAAGTTTGCGAGAAATTCTTCTTAAAATATAATATATTGTTAAAGATTTTAACTTTGAAAAAGATAATATTTAATTTTAATATTATTATTAATAGATTAGACAATCTTGCTTACAATAAATATTTTAGAATTGTATATTGTATTATATTTGTTTTGTGTACAAAAATATTAATATTAAAGACTTTTAAAAAATTTATTAAAGAGTTTTGTTTATTTTCTTTGTTAATGTATTAAAATTGTATTTAATTGTTACAAATTTATATAACTTTTTAAACAATATTAGAATATATATATACTTTTGTTGTAATTTTTATTTTTCTTTGTTGTTAATTTTTGAGATCTTTTTATTTTTGAAAGCTATACAAAGAAATATTAAAACTTTAGAATCGAGAGTTTTTAAAAAAAAATATATATATATTAATTGTCAAACTTATTATTTGCAATCTAGCAAGAATTGCAAAAAACAATAGTATTATTGCTATTACAATATTTGACACAAAGAATCGAGAGTTTCTAGAGAAAATTATTTTTATTGCTAGAAAAGACTTTCTTACTTTAATAAATATAATTTACAAATTGCGCGTAAGAATTGCCAAAAAACGAGCAATTACTAAGAAAATTTTTTTTATCAAAAAGATTAAAAAGAAGATTGTCAAAAAAAATCAAGAGATATTTTTAAAAATTGTAAAAATAGATAGTTAATTTAGTTCTAGTTATAGCGACGTCTTTAATTAAGTATTGAACAAAGTATTAAGTTAAGCAATTAGCAATATTATATTAATGTTTAGAGATATTGACGTTACTTAATTGCTATCTAATATTATAGCTAATAAGAACAAAATAGCAGTTCTATTCAATATATACGCAACAATATATTTTAAGACTCTAATAAACAAGTACAACTTGTTTTGAAATCTTAATACTCTATTTAACAAACACATATACAAATAAGTATTGTTTAATAAATAAAATAATAGTACTAAAAGATTTTTATAAAAATTTTAAGATTGTAGTACTCTCTACTAATTATTGCAAAGTAGAGAGACAATTATTGCTAAAGTCTACTATTTAATTAGTACTATATCTAGCTATTAAAGACGTATTTACAATTATCGATTTTAATATTACAAACGTTTTTCAAACTTTACAACAACAATATTTCTATTTATTTAAGAATCTAATATCTTCGATATTAACTAAAGTTAAGAAACTAAAGAAAATTTATATTAAGAATTTAAAATACTAGATATCTCTTCTTTATAGAAAGTTTAAACAAAAAGATATTAAATTATATAATTTACTTATTGTCTTAAAAGCATTTGTTTAAGAAGATCTTTTTGTGCAAACTCTAAGAAAGACTATAGAAAATTATAAATACAATATTTAGATGCTAGAAAATAGATCTCTATATTGATATAAACAATTAAACTAAATATATTTGTATATATATTTGATTTTATTTATTTTTGTTTTTTTAATGCTTGAAACTAATAGCTCGAATATAGCGTATTGTTAGCTTGCTTCTCTATTCGCAAAAAGCAATTTATATAGCTCAAAAATAGAGTTATTATTTGTATAGATCGAATATTTACGCATAGTTTTAAAATTAATATAGAGAAATATATCTTTATTATAGATACAAAAATTCGAGATAATAGAAAAAGAAATATAGTATTAAATTTGTCGATAATAAGAGTTACAACAAGAGTTAAGACTTAATCTTTATTAAATTTAATTTCTAAAAAAATATAAATAATCTTGCTAAAAGTTGAAAAGAGCAAGCTAGAAAAAAAACTATTGTATTGTAGTTAAGACGTCAAATGCTAGTAGCAAAAATATAAATACAAAATAATATTATAGTATTAAAATCTTATGTCGCAATGTTGTCTTATTTGTTTTTAAAGAAAATTTGACAAAATGTATAGACTTAAATTCAATTATTGTTTAAAATATTTTTCTTTTTTCGAATATACTTTTATTTGATCGACGTATTTCTAAGTAGAACTTTATATTGCTATTGTTTTTTCAATTTTATCTTAAATATATTGTTGCTCAAATAGTACTTTATATAGATATATAATATTCGAAATTGTTCGAAAAATATTAAAAGATATATGCAATACTTTATTTATTAACTTAGAATCTAAATTAAATTAATAAGATATTTGATTTTAAATAACGTTTTAAATAATTTGCTTAAAAACAATAATAAAGTAATTGATTAATATAAATGCGCTAAATTGATAAATAGTAGTAGATAAAATATATATATAAAGAGCTATTCTACTTTAATTAAGAATGCGAATATTGTTTAGCGTTGCAATTTCTAGATTATTGCAATTTGTTTCTAGTTTGCTTTTTATTTTTTTAATTTATATCTTTTATTATTGCAATTCTTTGCGACTTTGTTTAAAATTCGAGCAAAGTTTTGTTGTAGTTGTTTAATATCGCAAAGTATATTTATTTTTTTAATCTTTTTATTTTTGTTGCAATATATTTTTTCTTTAGCTTTTTGTTATATTGTAGTTTTATTTTAATTTTTGAGATATTGTTGTTTTTAAGTTTGTGCGCTCTCTTGTAATATTAAAGTATTCTTGATTTTGCAACTTAAGTTAATAAAGATCTATATATAAGTTTTGCTTTATTTTGTATTTAGATTTGCTTTTATATTTGAAAACATAATATTTTTTTAAGTTTTCTTTGTTGTTTTTGAATATTTGCTCTTTCTTGTATATTTAATAAGCTTGTCGTATTTGTAGATAATAGTCTTGACATTAATAATTGCAGTAGTAATTTTGTAAGCTTCTATAGATATAGATTGTTCGCAAAAAAGAGAATAGACGTTGCAAAATTTGAAGAATAATATTCGAAAAAATAGTATAGAAAAACGTATTTTCTAAGTTATTATTATTAGTCTTAAAATATTAAGCGTTGTAAATTCTATAATAAAAAAGATCAATATTTAATTTGAGAAGATTAGAAATTAAAATTAACTTTAGTAGCTCTTAAGTTAATCTTAAATTTTAACAATAGCTAAGAAGAATTAAAGATAAGTAAGATATTAATATAGTTAGCGTGCATAATTGACAAAACGTTTAAAGTATTTAAAAGTTAATAGAGAAAGCGCAATTATATTTAGTAAGTAAGATATTAATAAAGTACGTATATATAATTAATAGAAGTTAGAATTGCAACAACTTAATTCTAGATTTAAATTAAATAGCAAGTAAGTAAGAATTTGCTAAAGAAAATGCGCTTTGCTACTAATACTATATTATAGCAATTATTGTTATTCAAGTTTAAATAAAGAAAAAAGATACAATTTTAGAACAAAGCTTATTTTTTTTCTTTAATTTTTCAAATACAATACTATAAAATTTCTAGAAATCGAAATATATTGTTATTGCTTAAAATTATCTTATTTTCGATTTTTTAATATTTAGAAGCTTGCAAAGAGATTTTAGATCGATACTAATATTGGTTTTCGATTATTAGACGTAGCAAATTCGACGAAATTAGATATTATAAGCGCGTTAAAAATAAAAAAAGAGAAATCAAAATATATATTAGAAACTTGTTGTCGTAAAATGTGTTTGCAAACTTTAGCGTATAAGTTTAATTTAACAATATTTAATAAGATACAATCTTATTAACTTGTACAAAAAGAATTTTTTGTCTCGAATAGTATTAGTTTTGAAATAAGATAGATGTAGCTTGTCTTTATTGCTAAAGAGAATTGCTCATAACGTCAAAATTACAATATATATCTTATAGTTATTCTACTTTATTTTTTGCTTTCTCTAAGTACTTAACAAAGTATTTAAGACAATATTGTATAATATATTTGCGAGTATTAACAATCTCGAGTTCTTTATATATAACAAGCTTGTCTTTTTTAAGATTCTATATTTTTTATTTTATTATATTGTACAATTTATAATAGCGAGAAGCTTGCGCGAGACATTGTTATTAAAAATAAACACAATAAAATTTAGAAATTAAGCAAAAAGCAAGTTAGTATTAAGACGCTGCTATAATTACAATATACAAATAGACAAAAAGCAAAAAGCGACTCTTAGAGTAGACAAAGCACAAATATTCTATTTTATCTCTTTTACTTTTATATATATTCTTAAGTAGATATCTAATTTGGAAGCAATTTTTAAAGAATGTTGAGAACTTTCGAATACAAGTTAATTTTAAAATTATTCTACAAGCGTCTTATTGTATTAAGATATTTTAGCTAAAGAATTATTATATTAATATTTTAGACAAAGTCTTCTATTAAGAATTTGTATATATAGAAAAATTTAAAAAGTCTTAAAGAACAAAGATCTCTTATAATTAAAAGATTGTATTAAACAAAGATTTTAATATTATAAAAAATCTTCAATGTTAGATCTTCTTAACTTTGAATTTGTTTCAAGTAAAATAAATGCTTTTTAAGACACTTTAACAGCTATTATATGCAATAGATTTTGCGTTTTATAGATCTCTATTTTAGAGTTTCTTTATTATAGAAAGTTATTAACAATTAAGATTTTTCGAAATAGTTAGTTTAATAAAGATCTACAAATGCGAAATATCTTAAAGATATCTTAAGATTCTTTTGCGCAAAGAACATATTATTGTAAGGACTTCACGATAGGATCTTATATTATCCTAGGACAATTTTCATTCTATCCTACCCGCCCTTAATGTACCTACTTTAGGGTTGCGCGATGATCACCCAGATCGCGCGGCGTTAAGGCGGCGCTCACCCGATGCCCAATAGAAGATGAGATCAGGGCAGATATTCATCTTCTCGGCCAACAACCATTATGTCCCTCGATTCGGCTCAACCCCATAGACCTATATCACCTGCAAGCTCCGGCAGGTCTTCGCCAGTGTATTTCCAAGCGCGGGTGGGAGTGGAAGATGGTGTGTGAGCCGATATCATCAACGTGAATTCCGGACTAATCTTCCAAGGCATCAACAGGAAAGACAAGAACTACCGCCGGTATGCGTCGGCCGTGGAACGAGCATTGTCACTGTTCGACACAGCATTGCAAGACTGGGCCGACTACATCCCTTTCCTCGGTCGATTACACAAGGTTCGCTATCCAATATCCGCTGGACTACAGAGCAGCCTTACTGTTGTCGACATAGGCCCTCCAATTCAGGCCTG
>JAABUW010009654.1_pt1 | contig 10943 bp, 13 predicted proteins | sample 5560081 | NCBI WGS metagenome assembly JAABUW01 (sample SAMN10711882, study PRJNA513363) | rock metagenome | isolation source: Antarctica rocks | place: Antarctica: Victoria Land, Knobhead sud | reverse complement strand
ATGCCGGCCCGCCAAAGCAAAAGCCACGAGCGCGCACTTCCCGATCGGACGCTCATAGTAGATAACGGCGCCTATACTATCAAAGCTGGGTATGTTTCAAATGAACCAAGGCTTGGCAACTGCGAGATCATCCCAAATTGTATAGCAAGAGATCGTGAAAAACGAACTTGGATTGGTAGCCAACTCGAAAAATGTAAGGACTTTGGAGAAATTGCATTTCGAAGACCAGTGGAAAAAGGGTATCTCGTCAACTGGGAAGCAGAGAAAGCTATTTGGGACGCTACCTTCTTTGAAAAGGCAGCAAAGCTGAAGGTTTAAAGCCGCTCCATTGGCGATTCGGAAGAGTTCTGACTGTAGATAGTGCGAACCGCAAGAAACGAACTTAATCCTCACAGAAGCCCCCAACGCTCCTGCTGCCTTGCAGACCAACTGTGATCAGATTATATTTGAAGAGTATGAGTTTGCTTCGTACAGTCGACACGTAGGTCCGTCGTTGGAGATGCCCCTAGAAGGCGTTGGACACTAGACTGATACTTGGTAGGGCCCTCTCTGAACGCCTACAACGACATACCAAGCTTATTCGATGGAGTACCCCGAGAGTCTGAAACTACTGCTCTTCCGGTAGAGTGTCTGCTTGTAATTGACTCTGGCTTCTCTCACACGACGGTGACCCCCTTATTCAATGGCCGTCCCATCCACCAGGGCATTCGTCGCCTTGATGTCGGAGGCAAGTTCCTGACCAATTATCTGAAAGAATTTGTCTCCAGCCGCCAGTATAACATGTCAGGCGAGACATATGTAATGAACGAGGTCAAAGAAGCTGTCTGCTATGTTAGCAGCAACTTTAGGAACGACCTTGAACGAATAGGAAAAGGCGTCATCAGTGAGCGCACAAGACATCTTCCAGATGACTCGAAAGCTATCGTTGTCGACTATGTGCTTCCCGACTATAACCTTCACAACCAAGGATTCGTGCGTCCTTTTGACCCTGCCAAACCGAAAAAGGGAGTATTGCCTCCTGGAGGTATCGTGGAAGAGACCATGACCCTTGGCAATGAGAGGTTTGCTGTACCAGAATTGTTGTTTAATCCTGGAGACATAGGTATAATGCAAGCCGGGATACCAGAATTGGTCTTGCAGAGTCTGTCTGGCCTCCCACCAGGCTTTTGGCCTGCCATATTGGCAAACGTCCTTGTGGTTGGGGGTAATTCGAAGATGGATGGCTTTATGGAGAGACTGTAAGTGTCTTGCTGTACTCCCTAGCTTTTTCGCTGGCTGAGACAGTGTTTAGGGAGACAGAGCTTCGGCAGCTTGCGCCTGCGGAGTGTGTCTTGAGACTTGCAAGAGCTCAAGAGTAAGTTTACTAGCTCCAATACTAGATGAATCCTCGAAGATGCACAAGACTAACATTTGTAGTCCCATAAAATCTACATGGCTTGGCGGTGCTTACCTTGCGGCAAATCGTGATGCACTGAAAAAGGTCCAGGTCACTCGACAGGAATACCAAGAACACGGAAGTGCTTGGCTCGCAAAAGTTTTCTCAGGAGTAATCACAAAATAGCCTGTAAATTAGTCGTCGATTCTCCTACGTCCATTTTGTGGCAGTGAGGTGGATGGTGGCGGGGGTGGTGGTGGCGGTGGCGGTGGATGACGATGTGGACGACGATGAGGTGTTAATGAGGTTGATGTTGTGGATACAATATCAGTTGGTGGTAAGCCCCTATTTCATCATTTTTGTGACCTTGAATTTTTTTGAACTATATATTTATAATAAGACCTTCTTTCCTCATACAAAGTCTTAACTCGGGGCAAACTCTAGCTTGTCTAGGGTCTTCGGGGGTCCCTTTGTCAAAAAGAAAATTACGCCCATTGAGTTGGTCGGGTTGTCTTCAAGCCTAGTGAACCCAAGCCTTTCGTGGCTGCAGACATGATTGGTAGATAACACCGCTTGTTTTTTTTGGTCAGGAGTTCGATTATGGGCGGCGCCCACATGAGCTTGGTCAATATCTTTTTGCCGTCCTATGCCTACCTCAGAGATGACCATTTGCTGACTCTGAGGGTCTTGTTACGATAGTAATGGAGCTCTCTGTACAAGGTTCACGACTAGATACAGCAGTTTGAGCTTGATATGTGTGATGGTTGTATTTTGGTCGTGTAAGTTTCGAGAACGATTCAATACGGCGAAACCACAACTTGCAACCAGCTGAAATACTCAGAACAGCCGGCATTTCTCTCAATTGTTTCAAACTCTAACTCAGTTACCAGAACCCAGTGACACTCTGCAGATAGGGACTTGATTTTCAACCCACGCACATAAGGTGCTGCTCTAGACTAAAGCATTTTCTGCTGGCAAAAGACCGCACCGAGATATTCAAATTGCACAAAACCTTTGCCAAAACGCAACAATTCGGATTTTTTGATATTCAGTGAGCGGTATGATGATGCTTTTGCTGTGTGTCATGGCGGTTAGCCGTGTCCCTCCTGCAGTATAGCTCAATCAATGGGCATAGTAGAATTTCATACAATCCCTTCTTCGTGCACATAAGTTGGCTCTACAATGTTCGAAATGCGATCATCGCTAAACAGACAGCTGAGTCACGCAAAGGCTGTAAGTTTCGATCGGGGTAGTCCGTTTGCTAACTCTACCTTAATCATAACATCAACTGTTGTGGTCCCTAATGTACTTTATCACTCGATGCATTATAACGATAAGTGATGGACGAGATAGCGAGCTTATAGTGTTAGTGGTCGATGTTCTATTCGACGTCCCTTGCATACTTTACACCTCCATGTGGGGACGAGATGTCTATGTGCAGAGAAAACTGTCTGGCTATTGTATGCAAAGTAGGTGCCAGGCTCCCAAATTCCGTCCAAATTTTACACCGCTGACTTGTGCCATTTTATGACCGACAACCCATCTCCGCCGGTCCAACCGCGCGTCTTTTCCCTCGATAAGGGTCATCGCGTGGAGCTTAGTGATGAAGACAACCGAGTGATAAAATAGGGTAATGTTACTCTAACAAGGATTGATGGATAGAGTAAGAGATATAAAGGGTTGCCTGGAGGGCTTCCCTGGTAGACTAGGTGCTCCTTTCCGCACTAAATGGGAGTTCAAGATGTGTTGGAAACCTAGGCGCGTCAGAACCTGGTTTGTCAAATTTGTTGTGGCAGCCCTTGGTTTAGATACGGTCTCGAATACGTGGTATGGACTCAAGCTAGGGTGCGTGTGTAGGAAAGTGGGTGTACCAATGATTCTACCGTTGAACTATAGCGGATATAAGTTCCCCTCTGGTGGCTGCAACCATTTATTCCACTCAAGGCACCATGCCTCTAGAATCCTCTCTTAATCGCAACCCGTTCACGTCTTCTAGATTCGGGAAAAACTCAAAAGGTGTAACCCAAAACTCTATCAGCGAGCAAAATACTAGCTACATTGTGTATAGCTATCTCGAAGAGCAGTCCTACAAGAGGCCAAAGATTAACAATTGATACGCTGAGAAGTCGTGAAACCGAGGTCTGGACTTCCTAGGTTTGATATGAAAAACATACGAGGTTTATGATTAAGAAGTCATAAGTTAAGGTCGAAATCGAAGACTCGGTATTAGAAGCTCAAATAGAAAAATTTGGACCAGAAGACTTGTAGCGAAAAGTTCAATTATGAATTTTCGATACCTCTAGAGGCGACCTAGCTGACAGTCGTGATAGTCTAATTGCTTCCTCTCGCGTCTTCGCAACGTTCGCCAATCAATGGGATGACCACACGCCTAAGTTAAAAAAGGGTCAGATCACTAAGCACCATCCTACTATATTTCGAAATTCACTCCAATAGAGGTTATCACATTCGAGAAAAGGTTCTTTGTGAAGCCCAGAACAGTAAGATCACATCGGAAACTTTCACTACTTCCACTTCCTCACTGCTGCCATCAGCTCAAGTCATTCCAATCGCCTCTTCTCTGCCAATCCACTTGGGCGAGTTGTGTATCGAAAGCGTGCATATAACGCTGTTCCGACTGTTGTTCCGGCCATGAAGGGCGTTGTTCTAATTGGCGTTGCAGCACATCGGGGAGGCTTTGCCACTGCTCCATTCGCTGGACATGTTGCACATCCTCTCGCGAAGGCGTGAGTAAAGGTCCTGAATCAAACGGATGTGGTATTGGTGGAACTGTCTTTTCCAGTTTCAGATCCTGATTATGCTTGTTTGGTATTGATAATTTAGTGGCTGAAGAAGCTTGCGGCTGGACTTTAGCAGCTACATCTGATTCCTGCCTCTGGGCCTTGATGTGAGAGCCGCGAGCTTCCCGAGCCGAGTGTTTACGATTTTGAGCCTCGCTCACCTTCGCTTTGACAAGCCTGGCGCTCAAGTCTCGAATCGTAGCCTTGTGCTCTATTACTGCCTTACGAAGCCTAGAATTATCGCTATTGACTTCGAAAACATGGGGCTGTGCATGGGCAGAGTGGGCTGCAATGGAGGGGAAATATCCAAGGTTCTTCCAAGCAGTGGGCTGACGCCCGGAAGCGGCTGACGCCGTCATGCCTGATTCTACGGGCCTCGTGTCAGACTGGACCCGGCTTTGTGAATGTGCATTTGCAGGGATGAGCAGCTCATTTCCATAAAACTTCTCAGGATTTTTTCCACCGTCGATCGGAGCCACATGTCGTGCCAGCGGGTTCAACTTTACGAAATCTGCATATTCAATAAGTTTCCAGTAGCGGCGGACCTCATTAGTATAGGCCTAAAGATGGTCAGGCCATTATCGATGTACTGACAAGACAAGAAAGATCGAACATACCTCTGCCAGCTTCTCCTGTTTCAGCTCTGAGTCTTCAAACCAGAAGATATTCATGACGACTGTTTTCCAAACATGAGCCATTGTTGGCTCAGGGGCACTGCCCGCGTCTCTACCCAGGCGTGAAATGCGAATTTCCGAGACAATATCCATGTACCGCAGCTGTCGTAAATTTCGGAGCCCAAGGTACGGTAGTTCTATTCTGGTATTGTCGTCTTCGAGCATCGCATATATTCTTCTGCTGATGTCACTACTCGAGCGAGGTAGAAAGCCGTATGGTGTTACATCATTCATCATATAGACGAGAAACGCTGCCGGTCGTAGACGCTTCTCCCAGTAGTTGGATACGCAAGGGCAGTTGAGCTATGCAATACACGAGTCAGTACCTGGCACTCAGTGCTAGTGGCGATCTTGTGTAAAGATCATAAGTGTCTGATAAGCGTGCAGGAAACGAGATGCGAAGAGTCTTACAGCAAACTAGAAAAAGAAAAATAGGAGAAACCACGCACGTACTTGTTCGAGAAGCTCTTGCCTCATTACGCTACCTTCCGCATAAATGTCCTCAACATTTGCCTTGAATGCCAATTCCACAGCCTTTCGAGTTATCTCTGTTCCCATCGCACGATTCTGGATAAGAAGGTCGTTGCTATACTCGACGAGTGTGTGCTTGCAGTGTTCGAAATTGTAGGCAGTATACGTTATTCTCACTCTTAGACCTGGTGTATTGCACTCTCGCGATCTGTCCATCTTGACCGACTCACTGTTCGACCAATTGCTATTATGAAAAAATGAGGGGTTGAGATGCCTTGAAGAAATAAGAGTCTGAAGAGAGGTAACTCGAGAGGCATGTTTATGGGCTCTTAGCTGGAAGTGTTGAAATTGTTCACAACTAGGTGTTGTTGATTATCTGTGCTTGATATGGAACCATATCGTGCTTTGTCAAGATGTGTTGAGAAACAACGACCATCTTAAACAGCACTAATGGCTTGCTTCGACAATGAGAAACCCAAATACAATGTGGTTACAACACCATACATTCTCTTTGCCGTCATGCAGAGAGATCGCAGCCGTCAAGTTCAAGTCACTAAGGTAAATCAACCACAATTATCCCCACTGAGAGCCTCCACAACCTCGAGAAACCTTCTATTTGCAACTCTGAACCATGTCACAGTTCTTCGCAGCTAGCAGCTGCCGCTCGCGGTTACTCTATAGGTATGAAGCTCGGCTACTTGATCATAGTGTCAACAGCACAAAAAGACGAACATCCCTGGCATTGAAATGTATTCGACAAAACCCGGTGTCTAAGATGACGTCTAAGGTGAGCTTTGTTTCATTCAGACTTTTCCAAGCATGATTATTTAAACTACACAATGCAACATATTGATTTAGGGAAATGGATGACGCATTTTACTTACATAGGTACGCGTAGCTATTCGAATCCTTGCTCTCTTCACCCGATTCAACTAAGGACACGGTAGACATTGAAATCATCACATCAAATGAGATGCGGCATCTGGATTGATAATCCTATATACGATTTCAGATCTGTGTATACCAAAGTCTCCCACGGTATGTATTATCCAATCTTCCTACTCTATCTTCTTCCTGCCATCTGAAGAGGCATTACGGGCAAATGACGTACTTCTAATCCGTTCACTCCCGTCTCCCAAGCTGCAGAAATATACATCAAACAAAGCAGATGAGAGCCAGAGCTTGACACACTTGAGCCCCATCTTGACCCATTCCGTCGATTGTCGATCGACGTCGTAATGAGTTCCTTCACATTATGACGAGTTCATCCTCGTTAGCTTCGATATATTCCGTAAACTCTTGCGTGCGGCACTTCCACCACCGCTTCCGGTTCTTGCTAGCTATCTGAGCTGCCTAACCCCTAACCTAGGCACAGGCTATAAAGTTGTGCTTCTTCGCTATATCTGATTGACGCTGCGTTCCCATAATCGTCACATCCAGTTTCTCTTCGATCCATGGTGTCGGTCTCACCTGGTCGTCCAGCTATTTGATTTTACTTGGATATCTGGAATAGTTCTGGTTTACAAGATTGAACAATTTCAACTCCACATGTGAACAATTGGGCGTCTCCCACAACATGCTGAAGCCTATGGGCATCTAAGGTGTGGTGCGCAGTCCCTCGTCTCTAACCTGACAAGATCTTCCCTGGAAGAGCGTCGTCTTCCTCATCTTCAAGACGCTTCTAGGCCCTGATGAAACGGCGAGAACATTGGTCCCAGAAGACTTTGAGCATTGATTCCCACTCTGTTTCAGGACCGCACCCAGGCGCTATTGTTTAGTCCCAACGTCTCTGAAATTATTCCGATCTCTTACACGGCCTTTCTTGCCATGCATCCCAGTTGATCTTTCCTCTTTCTGACTTCTTAGCTGCAGACGTTGAATTTCCCAAGTATCTTTCCTGGCTCTCAAGTTTCCGCTCGCTGCTGAGACTCCCCGCAGGCTGCACTCTTGCTCTGGATTCTCTCTCCTGAGGCGATCCCTCTTGAGCGGTTTGTTCTCCATATGGTCTCTCTCAAGAAGCTCTCTATTTGAGCTTTCGGATTTGTAGTTCTCGTGTCCAGAAATTTACTGTCTTTCTAATATTTACTATCTTTTCGCTAACAAGAGTGCCTTGCTGTGACATGGTTGTTTTAGCAATAACGAGCCAAGCAATCGCCCGCTCTTTCTGGAAGACCCAAGATTCCTCGATATACCCTTTTTGTCGAATTTCTTTGACAGTCACGTTAAGTCTTCATGCCTCTGCTCTCCGCTCAGAAGGTTTCAATTTCTCAACCTTGTTGATGAGGAAGGTGAAATCGCCGCTGAGTTCCGCTTTATCTTTGAACGTTTCTGTTCGCTCCTCGATTAAGGTAGTTCATCTCTATGGGCCTTCACTACCTTCAGCAATTTCCGGGACTTCTTCGTGTTTCTTCAAAATTCCTCGACCGGGCGCGACTTTGGGGCCGGGTCGGAGGCAGGTAGAAGGAACAGTGGCTGGAGAAAAAGTGCTCTGCGTCGGCCTCCAGCCGTACACAGTCCATCATCGCCCCGTGGCCGTTCTGGCAATGCGCACACGCCCTATTCGGGATATATCCCCGAATAAAGGCCATAATAGCCTGGCGGTAGGATGAGTGTCGCTCGAGAGCGACCCGACCACGATCCCCGCGGAAACGGGGCCGGCGAACGACCGGCAGCTCTGCGATCCGGCGCTCAACCGCGTTGCGAGGCTCTTAACTGGTCACCTCCATCATTTCATCCATGACCGGCACTAATCCTATTAGTTACTATTCGTAGGCTATTCGCCAGTGTACTTACATTCAGCTTCTAGGTTTTCCAGCTTTCAGCGTACGCATTAACTACGACCTTCGGATCATAACGAACGCGACGTATTGCCTATCTGTAGCGGAAGCTTATAGACGCCAGAAATCTCATGAAAGCGAGAACACCAAAGAAACACCAGTTGTAGTGCTGGATTCCGTAAAAAAAGTTGTCAGCTCTGTATTGAAGAAAGATCAATTCCATCTTGCTTTGCCTTAGACCCAAAATCTAGTCCTCGCTCCTGAACCTCAGGCAACGACTTCAGAAAACCTGCTTGCCCGTCACGAACTCGGTTATGACAGTAAGCATGTAGATACAGATCTCTTGTCCGCTGTCCAAAAGATTCTATATATAATGCTCATATTGGTGGCCTCGAAATCGCATAGGGGGTGGAAACGTCATTCATCACATCCTCGTATTCTTCCAACGATTGCTCTTTCTTTCAGAACAACATTTATGTATCTTTAATTATCCAATTCATTTTGCGCTTTGCATTTTCCCAGAATTCCTTTAACGTTTTGTTGCTGCTTTCTCTTGAGTCTGAATCCTCATAGATATTGGAAATTGATTTCTCTATAGGTCGTGTTCTTGATTCCTACTTTGGTAGTTATGCTTCGTCTCAGGCTGATGTGAGTCAGATATTTTCGAAAGCGCGTTCCGAGGTTTCTGGTTGTGTAATTTTCTCGAGGTACCCAAGTCAGATTTGTTGGATTTGCGATACTGATCTTCAAGAGCTTCTTCTCCCAAATTATTGTCTATCTGAAGTTTTCTTATATATATCATTCCCAGGAACATTCCCAGACTTCTAATTACCCTGGAAGACATTCTTTAGGTTTCTCTGTAAAGAATCTTTCCATCGTCTTTTCCGTCGAGTTTTCTGTCTCTTGTCATATCTTTGTTCATTATACCCTTTGTATACACTTTGATAATCTTGTGTTCTACGATTAATTCCTCTGCACTGTAAGAAGCCCTCTTGAATAGTCAACGGTCTCAATGTAACTTGGACCTGGTTGCTGAGCTGTGTCAGCTGGCAAAATGCCAGAGAATCCGCTCACGATGATATCGATCGTGCAGGCTATTTCGGTAGGCCGCGTCGCTGTGTAATCCACCTTACGGCCATGACAGTTTGAATAGTTATTCGCGTGCATCCATTGTTCGGGAAACGTAGATTTTTAAGCTGTGAATCTCGCTTGGGAACAAAAGCCCTAAGTACCCGGAACAGCCTTCCTTTCACCAACGCTCCACACGAATGACCCCACCAGGATGGTTCTACATAGTCTTCAGTAACCCGAGAAATGCAATAATTGGTCTTCCAGCTTTCATATGGTAGGAGTGAGTTGTGATGAAAGTGTTGAAGGGTGTAAGATATGTTTTGACAATTTAATGATTGATTGAATGAAAGGGGGCATCAAACTCTGCACTCAAGATCTTGATTTTCATCGTCAGATCTGCTCACAGAAAAGCTTCAATATAAAGAGTTTCCAAACTTGCTTGGCCCCCAAATCATCGGTCTGTGTGCCCTGCGATGCTTGCGAAGCTTGTGTCTGGTCACACAATTCTTCAAGCTCGGTCATTGCGCGCGTTCTGCGATGATCATCTGTTTCATTCATAGGCAAAACAGAGAGATACATCGATGTTGATCTTCGACGGGCCCGATGAGGCGATAGTCAACATCAACTAATAAATTTTCTCGTCTTCTTGCTCTGACTCTACATCATCATTCTGATATTCTGAATCTTTCTCTTCTTGTGAAAGAACTTCTGTGATGTCATCATTGTTCTCAGAGCTGAATACTGCGTCACTAATATACGGCGCATATCGCTGATGATGGTATCATGCTTGCCGAACCAGGTTCAAAGAACTTTCCTCATCATCAATCTCAAGATTTGATCAATACGTTGTTTCAGCGACATCGAAGCAGGATCAAAGATCGGATCGTACACCCATAAGACGGAGCCGATGCGAAGCACACAGATGCAAAGCCATGAATGGATTTCGTCAATGAATCGCGCCGCTCCTTTGATGTCGCTGATCATAAGCGCGAATTCTTCTGAAGCCAGCAAGGCTTTGGCAGCGGCGAAGATGGTGGTACAGCGTCGCTCGTCCTCTTGAATAGTAGGATCGCTAATAGACTGAAGGTAGCTCTCCTTCTGCGCCGCCTCTTGGAAGGCGGTCAGACGCTCGTGAACTCGAATGTTATCCGTGGCACGAGACTTGAGATGGGTGAGGAACGTCTCGAGGCTTTTCATGGTCGAGTTGACGGTGAAACTGTCGGCGGTGAACACGGCCATGATGATGAGAAATCACGGGCGGAAGAAAGAAGCTGACGGAGAAAGAATTCGGACCAAATGTAGATGATGAGAAGAAGAAAGTAGAAAGGAAGCCGATAGACAAAGACGTCGAACAGAATCGAGTTACGACAGATGAAGGAACTTCGTGTATGTGAATCATCGAAGTGAACGTGCATAAATGTCAGAGCTGACACTCCACATGGCCACCGAACCTGGTATTTTCTTCCTAGTTCAAGTAGCGTATTTCCGATGTTTTTCTGTAACCCCTTCAGCTCCAGTGTGCTCTTGTAAAGTCATTCAACAGCCTTTCTTTCTAAGAGTATTTTCTTGTTCTTGCTGTGTGCAGTATACCATTGGCCTATTTTCATAGATCGACCTTCTGCTATTGGGATGTTCTGATATATATGATTTGTCGAGATCAAGATGAGGGGCAGAAAGCCTGAAATACCGGCGATCATCCCATTAGACGCAGCCAAACACCAGAAACCAATGCGTCCAATACATGAGCTGGTCTTTCCCTCTCAACTTGTAGTCCTCA
>JAABUW010009653.1_pt1 | contig 10944 bp, 16 predicted proteins | sample 5560081 | NCBI WGS metagenome assembly JAABUW01 (sample SAMN10711882, study PRJNA513363) | rock metagenome | isolation source: Antarctica rocks | place: Antarctica: Victoria Land, Knobhead sud | reverse complement strand
TCAGGGGGCATGACCCCTGGCTGGCCCCAGGGTAGGGTACCTGGAGTGTCTGCTGACACCCCACTGCCTGGCTCTGCTAAGGAGGTGCCAGACGCCACACTGTGACCCATACCCAGCCCCACACCCCCACCCATACCATTGGCAGGGCCCTTGCCTGGTGCTGCCTGTCCTCCTGGCCTCAGCTGAAGCCTGGGCAAGTGGCGAGGGTGATCAGCCACAGTGGGAACAAATGGCCGTGTCCCTTCCAAACCAGCGTGTCTATCATCACAGCAACACAGACCTGAGCATGCTTGTGTTGGGCCACAAAAAGACTGTGCTCTGCCTTGCATGTTGGATTTGGAATACTCTGTCAATGTGTGGGGACAGTAAACAAGCTCCGCGAAAAACGTTATCTCTCAGGTCTGAGGTGTGCTCAAGTACTCTCATGACTCAAGACACACAGTGACTGCACACAAACACACAGTAACAGCACACAGACACAGACACACACACAGAGACTTGCACACATCAGCAAGGCGCAGCATGGGGCCAGAAGCAGCACCAAGCCTGGCCTTCATCACAGAGACAAAGCTTGTGAAACACAGACTGGACTGAGAGGCAGGACAGCATATGTGTCAGCTTTCTGAGGGAGCAATTCAGCAGGGCGAGCAACTCACCCAGGGTGAAACAGAGGATGGGGCCTGCCATGCAGCTGCGGAGCCACTGGTGCGCTTCCCATGGCAAACTGCATGGAATTGTGCAGGCCAGCTGCAGGCCACTGTTGCTGGTGCTGCTGTGCATGCTGTTGCTGCGGTGCATGCTGCTGGTGCTGCTGTGCATGCTGTTGCTGCGGTGCATGCTGCTGGTGCTGTTGCTGCTGTGCATGCTGTTGCTGCTGGTGCTGCGCGTGCTGTTGCTGCTGTGCATGCTGCTGCTGCTGTGCGTGCTGCTGCTGCTGTGCATCAAGCTGCTGCTGTGCATGTTGGTGATGCTGCTGTTGGTGGGGCAGACGCACTAGCTCCCAGGGGCTGACATGAGTGATACCTGCGACCAGGAAGTCATGATTGCGCCTGTATGTAGCTACTTGGACAAGCTTCAGGCTAGACAAAATCAGTTCAACTTGCCTGCTGTATGTAAGACCAACTCACCAGCCTGCTCTGACTGGGGTGCGCATGTGTAACTACCACTCCAGCATTGACAAAGCGGCATGACACAGCACACATGCAAGGTACAGCTGTAAAATGCTGCTCAACGTAGCATATATGTTATCAGCTCTGAGCTCTTGTAACATGCACCATCCTTAATGCAACCCACCGTGACACCCTTATACTTTCAGCATGAGAGGAGCAGAGTTGTACAGGTTGGCTTGCTGGTAAGCTGTAGAAGAGAGAGCACCTTCGACACTGGAGGTCACGCAAGGAATGAGCTTCCGTTTGTGGATGTCACATCTGATCAAGTAGAACTTCATGCTAGTCACAATGCAGCAAGGATAGCAACAGTAACCTGTTGCCCTTGACCGTGACTGCAGCTAAGATAGCAACGCCACACTGTTCACACAATACAGCAAACTGACTCTGCCAGCATGCCTCATAGCACAGACTGATTGACTTGACACAGCAGCTTTGTTACTGGCAGCAGCACTTGGGTCCAAATCACAACAGAGAACATCAGCAACATGATACAATGCTCAGGCTGCTGACTCACTTCTGTCGACGTCCCACATGACAGAGACTCCCTCCCAGGTGGCCCCAGGGGGAAGCCCATGCCCCCACTCCTCGCTCCTAGACACAGTCCCTTCGTACCATTCACCTCTGGTTGGGTCTGTTGCATCCTTCCATACCATCTTCACCCTCTGCCCATACAGAAATGGGAGGCTTGTGCTTACGTTGAACCTATCCCTGCTTGCATCATGACACACATTGACGCACATAGGTTTTTGTTATTGTTGTTGTTGTTGTTGTTGTTGTTAATATCATATCATCATATTTAGTACAATTATTGTTATAATCATCGTCACCATTACCGTTGTTATTGTTGTCATTGGTAGTAAGACCGTGCAGGTATTCAACTACATAGCCGGCACATTGTGAAGTGGCATCGTGGCAGATACATTGGCTTGCAGCGCAAATCATACAAAGACTGACAATGACTGACACCCTGTGGCTTGTTTTGGCTCATGCATGGGTGTTCTGGACAAGGCTGTTGCTGCTGACAGCATGGGCTGTGCATTGTTCATGCATGGTCCAGCGGCCCTCAGGTCATGGCCTTCCTGACCAACTGGATCAGTGCCAGCCTGATCCAGTTGATTAGCAGCCATGACCTGAGGCCTGCTGGACTGAGAGCTCATACACTTGTCTGGCCATTCAATTGAGCAGGACTCACACTGAGCTACACTGAGCAGGCACCAAGTGTTTCTTGCATTTCTTGAAACACCTCTTGTTGTTTCAAAATGATATTACCTGAACAAAAATTTGAAACCACAAGGCGTACAGCATCTTGGAGTTGCTAAGACACCACCTGAAACACAATCTGACGTTCTCCAAGTGCACGCACCTGGTGATGATGAAGTCAGGTAGGCTGAGATGCACATGGTGCTCCACCCACACCCCCATCTGGTTGCCAGCAGAACTGCCTTGTCGCACAAGCAGCAGCCTCAAGAAGGTCTCCTCAGGGGCACCACGTCTTCTTTTGCCTCTTCCCTGTTGCACACAAAAGAAATTCAGCTAACGCAGTGGCCATGCAAGGCATCCTACTGGAATCGTTCCAATGCTCAGACTTTGAGCTTATCTGGCCATCCACATTTCAACACAGTCATGGTGCAAAGGACGTTCTGTCAGCATTCACACTTACTATCTTTCAACTTACAGGACAGACTGTGAGATCTTATGATACGCAGAGGTGCTTGTCCTAATTGGATAAAAGAGACACTCATGTGTGTATCAGGTCCACATCATGTATCAGTCATATCTGGTGAGAAACTCAAACTAAAATTACACCAAGCTGCTGCAGGCAAGCTGATGAACATAGTCACACATTCCACTTGCGTACATAAAGTCAGCAGTACTGTACATGGTCTCAGCCTGAATGCATGCAGCAGTTGAGACTCACCAATTCAGGACTCCTGGCTCTGTACTCACAAGCACCAACTGTGCAGTACTCCATGTCTGCAACAGGTGTGGGTGCCACATAGGCAGCATGCTGGCTCATTGCCTGCCAATGTAAAGACTGCAGCTCTGCTGGTGTACCACGCTCTTCCTCCTGTGCCAGGTACCTGCGTCAAAACAGCAAACGTAATGTGCAATGCGGCCTGATTCATTGCACAACCACGCATGCCAAGTGGTGCCACAGGTCAGTGTCTAGTCTGTCAGGCTTGCTTGCCCGTCAAATAAGATTCGGTTTGAGTGTATGTTGAAGGCCAGGGCAGGCACAGGTCAGCTGGTCAGCTCACCCTTGTCTGTAGAATACGGTTGACAAGCCTTGCAAGTCGTGCTGACTCAGGATGTAGCTGGAGGAGTCCAAGCGGTGTCCTGCTATCTGAAGCCATTCTGCCTTGCCGACCTGCATTCATGCACTTATTGAGCGCAAACTGGAAGCTTTCTCAGAAGTTTTGAGCATCCTTAAACCTGCCAGACAACAGGGAGGCTGGCTGATATCTTGATTTATGAGTCTGTCAGCCAAGCAACATAAAGAATGCATGATTACCTGTGCAGCGTCCATAGCTTCAAGATTGCTGTTGGTGGCAGGGCTGGAGATGGCAAGCAGTTGCCTAGCACATACTGCTCCTGTGATTATCGATTACAACAGCTGGAGCAGACAACATTTGTTAGAAGGCCATAGCAAGAAAAGCAGAGGTCATCTGATGCATAGCTGACACAAGAAGATACGCGTGTCAAGATGATATGTCTGCATGTACCTGCGCAGGTGCAGCTGCGGGCGCGAGTCACGCTTGAATATGCTCTTTGAGATGCGTGACTTGAAGCTCCAGTTCTGACAATACGCTCTGGTCTACTAACAATGCCACAGGCCTAGATTTGGCCTCCCAACGTACGCAACAGCTCTTGCAGCTGCCCTCGCTGCTGTCACCAATGTGCTGCGGTGCTTTGCGCAAAGCAAGAGAGGCTCGATGACGATCCACAGTGTCGATATATGGACCTTCAAGCGGTTTTGAGCCAAAAGTGCAATCTACGACAAGGCCAAACAAAAGAGCGTGGGCTCGCCTGATTGGCTGGGCTTGTGTTATTGGCTTGCAACAGGTTGACTACAGACTGTGTCAAACTGCTTGAACTGTCATTGTACGCCGAAATGTCACGTAATGACTAGCAGTTACGAAGTGACACCTGGAGCCACGTGCTCTATCTCGTCATCCAGAATAATCGCCTCAAAGTGTGACTTCACGGGATGCTCAGAGGTCAAGCACACACAAGGCTTTTGAACTGATGACTGCTGGGTTTGATCTGAGGAAAACGTCGTAGCTCCGCCGTGAAAGTAGGCCGCAAACAAGCAGTGCAGATTGCTCAAGGTCAGCAAGGATGGCTTTCACCAAAATCAGGTCAAGAGTCAAGAACAGGTTGCACCGACACAAGCGAGATGGGCAAAGCACAGACGCCGACGACACGGCCAGCATCATGTCTGACGAATCACTCACTATGACTGTGGTAATGCATTGCCTTGTTGAGTGTTGTTGATGGCACCATCAGCTCACTTTGAGTTGCCTGTTATTGTCGCGCAGATGGACAGCCAAGCAGACAGCGCTAGCACAGCATCTACTGCAGACATGGATATGATGGCAGGAGAGAATGGAATGGATGATCTCATTGGCGACTCAGATGCTGCCAGCTTTCGATACATACGCTTGGTTGTATACTCTGCCAGAAACGTCCTTTGCAAGGACTACAGTGGCTTCAGTGACCCGTACGTGCAGCTACATTATCAGCACTCTGCAACAACATCTGGAGTTCAGCCAAGAAGTTTAGGAGTTTAGACAGGGCACAATGTTGCTTGCAGGTATGTAGAGGCTAAACTAACTGACAACTGGATCAAGACGCGGGTCATCACACAGACCTTCAACCCAGACTGGAACCAAGAGTAGGCTCCACCTCCTTGATCAATGCAGCACGACTGTATCTGTATGCATCTGCATCAGGACATCACTACTGCGCATCACATTGTTGCAAACAAACAGCACTGGCTCATTAAAACTCACCAGCAACTCCCATGAATGCATCATGCAGCCTTTCAAATGCTGGCTGAAGCCCAGTTGCGATGAGCTGTACCGAGTAGCACGTCACCTGAGCAATGTGAAACTGCAACTGCATTGATTTTGTTGCAGATTTGTGCTGCGCATGGCCAAATCAGAGAACCCCTTGGATCACACGTTGTGCCTCAACATGTGGGACTTTGATGGCGTCAGACGGGCGCCAGACTTTCTAGGGCAGGTCAACGTGGACTTGACTTCTCTGTACAATGCCAACCCAGATGTCAAAGCCACAGAGCAGACTTGGTATGCAAAGGGACCAAAACTCTGATAACCAAGCGCTTGAGAGCAGATCCTCTTTGCCATCCTGTACCGTGTTGTGTCCTTGCAATCTTCTGTATGCTGTGTACGCTGATGTTTGGGGGGGGCTTTTAGCTTTGACGCAAGGAACGCTTGCTTTCTGTCGCGCGCTTGCGGCTAATCAGCCCTGAGTAAGGAAATCACACCTTGGGCTTGCACTTTTATGCTTCCTAAGGCTTGAGGTGCAGCAGTAGAAGATGCAATACTGCATGACACTAACGTGGCATGTGCTGCATCACCACAGCAGCATACTGTCAGGCATGGCGCGTCACAAGCTTACAAACAGCGGCACTGCAATTGCTGGCAGGTTTGATCTGCAAGATCGCCCAGGCGTGGCAGTCTCGATCAAAGACAAAGCTCAAGGCAACTTGTGCCTGGGCATTGAGTTCATCAACTACGCTCAGGCTCGTCAGCTTGAGCTGATAAAGGGCCAGGGCGGGGATGCAGGCAGTGTGGCCAAATACAGCGACTACTCCCTCACACTCAAGGTGCATGGCACTCGAGGCATTCTCAGCAACCTCAAGTCTGGCATGAGGAAGGGCTTGTACGTTGAGTCCAGGTAAGGCATGACAAATTCTCGTGGCATTGTGTGGGACAGAGCATGTGTTCTGCCTACTAGTTCAGGTTAAGCAGGCAAGATCGATGTGGTGCGTAGCATGCACCATGCGTAGTTAGTCCAAGTATGGAAGCAAGCCTGCATGCAAAAATGGGACACAGACCAACGCCTAATGTTAGCTTGCCACCAATCATGTATCTGATGTCATGTCTATACTTCTGTGCATTATTGTGGCTGCCCAATGCAGATTGCCATTTGAATGGTATACCTTCAGATTCGCTGTGCATTTAAGCGTTTTCACTGCTCATTGTCATGCAACTTTGCACAAGGTAACACTGCATTCACCCCCCCATGCATGTTGGGCAGCTAGTATCTGTGAGATGGTATGCAGCATAACCAAATTTTAAGGCATTGTGTTGCATGCAGGGTGGGCAGCTATGCAAATAAGACAAAGAAGGTTGCTGAAAAGAGGTAAACTCATATGCTCTGCTTTGGGGTCAACTTGGTGGTGCAAACTGTGTGGCTGCACTCCTGCTGTTGATTTGCAAAAGCGCCCATCTTGACATGCCCGTTGTGAGCAAGCTCTGCGTCAAATGCAGCAGACATGCAGATCATGGCAGTCATGTGTACAAGCCAAGCTCCAATGTAGCATTCTTAGCATTGCTGTCACATCGTTTCACCAGTCGTGCTGTGCAATTCATCGTGCACAATGCTCATAACTTCGCTGCATCTCAAGGTGAGGTAGTACCTGGCTAATGCAAGAGCAAAGGCTGGCACAGGCGAAATCAATCAATCGATCAATTTCAAGGACACAGAAGTTCTATGGTCGTGTTTTTGTGCAGTGTTGAGGGGGATCTGGAGGTGGTGTGGGACAAAAGTGATGTGGTGCACATGGACGATGCAATGGCTGTGCCTGCAACAGGCGGCTTCTACAAGAGTGTGGCTCATCATTTCTATGAGGTATATACTTGTACATATGCAGGCTGTCCATACGCTGCCCTGCAAACACTGATACCAAGCCAAAGCCTGAGCCCCGGTTGTGTTGCTTTGCTGCATGTGGTATTCAGTGACTTATGTATGCATGTCCTGCTATGTGGTCCTTCCCTGTCCCTTGCTTGCTGGTGACATGTAGGTTGAGTAAAACATGCTGATCCTGTATGTGATTTTTTGCAGAATGCATACCGACATCTGCAACGCAATGGAGCCTTTGAGGAGGTGCGCTTCATCGTTAAGCGCTCCAAAGCTCATGTCAAGGTGAGAGTCCAAGACTTCATATTCAGCAGTGTGAATGCTTGTTGTAGAGGCCCATCTGCTAGCCTTGGGAGCATATGTTGTAGCGTGTGAAGCTATTTGATGAGCACATCTGACAAGTGCTGTGCACGCTGTGCAGTGAAAACACTTCAGCATGTTCTGCCGCCTCTGATCAAATATGATGACACATCTCTTGCCAAGCTGTGATCAGACGCGACCTAATGTGTGCACATGTGGTGTGCTGGTAGAGGCATGCAGGCAGAAGTGGCACGGACATTGTGGGCATTGCACGCATACCCTTGTCGCGCATCCCCATTCATGATGATGCTGCCATTGCAGCTTTGGCAGAGCAACAAGCGGTAGGTCACAGCATTCATTACTGTAACTATACGCTGTCACGAACTTACTATGATGCTATCACTTCCTGACGCATGTCATGACACACTCAGCACACTCAGCACGCAGCAAGGCCTACGCATGCAGCAAGGCTTTTGCGTGTTGCGTCTTTTGACCATGTCAAATGCTGAGAATTGAGGTTGTGCAATGAGTTGGTGATAGCATCTTGCATCTCCACATTGGGGAGCTAGAAAAGAAAAGAAAAGGGTAACCCACCCAAAGGAGTGGCAGGCTACCAAGGTCTTTGACTTGATGAGCAGCCAAACGTGGCAGATAGTAGGCAGCCAAGATAGGACGCAGCCAAGCTTGCTTCAGGCAGTATGCAGCAATGCAATGTGAATATGTTCAGTATGGCAGTTTTGCAGGCCGAGGAGGCTGCACGCAATCCACCGCCTGTTGTGGAGATTGAGCCAGAGCTTTCAGGCACAGAGAAGTTTGTGGACACAATGAAGGACCTTGGGCACACCATCAAGGACTCTGTCAACAACTTGGCTCACAACATACCAGAGCCCATGAGCAAGGTGTTGCAGCCCATCACAGCTGCGCTGCACCCTCACAGTGCTGCTCCGGCACCTGCTCCTGTAGGGGCAGATACCGAGGTTCATGTGGACGAGATTGACAAGGTAAGGATCTGGGTGGGCTTGACCTCAGGGTTTGCTCTTGAAACTTGGGTGCCGTTAGCACAAGGATCAGCAAATGATTGAGGGTAGCTGTGGGGGGACTGTACACAGCGGTGGTCGGTCAAACACGGCTTAGAATGCTTTGAACGTATACGTAGACTCAGTGGCGCTGCAGTTGCGTCGTTCTGTATGCAATTTGACGTTGCTTTTGAGGTGGTGCTGCCTGGAGAACAGTAGGATGGACGCTGAGTTTTGGTACTGTGACGAGGAGCTCCTGGTAGGCTGTACTGTTGAGCCATAGATCTTTGCCTCCACTCGTTGTTGGGCGGCCACTGCGTTGTGGACGCTACGCTTATTTCAGGCGCGCAGTCTGCCGTGTGGCGTAATATGACGCTGACTTTTGCGCTTTTATGCCTAGGCCTCACCTGAAAGTAGCAAATCTGACTTGTACCCCCCCTTGTCAGATCATCCTGTAGCCTCGGCTTCAACTTCCGGCCGCCATGAGCTCATACAAGCTCACCAATCACGACAGGTCAGCTGAACCATACAGCATTTCTCCCAGATATGCTAAGCCAATAGCTGATCCCAGAAACAATCACAAATGCTGCAGGAAGCAGAAGCAGCTAAGGAGGTAGCAGAGCAGCGCTTCTGGCTTCCACTGGAAAGGTCCAAGGGCCGCAGAATGGGCGAGCTATGTGTCTGCTTGTTGTTTACAAAGGTCAGTTGTGTCTGCTTGGAACTCAGACACAAACTGTTTGCTACTTGCTGCTCTATTCTGACAGTGTGTTTGTTGTGAATGACATTACAGTGTCCTGTAGAATTGGCGCACATGACTAGCTCATCTGGTCATCAGCAAATGCAGATCAGCATGTGTTGTCTTGCATCTATTCTGACGGCTGCCGAGCATTGTGTGCCAAGATATGCGCTTCTCAAGTCATTGCCACCTGTGGGTAGGGAGCTGCTGGTGAAGCTGTAGTCATGGATGATGATGAGGATGAGCCAGTTGACGGCCCTGAGCCTGAGCCACTAGCCCTACCGGATGCCCTCCCCATTGCCCTGGTTGATGAGTCACTGCCAGTCAGTAAGTTCCCAAACACAGGGAGGCACCTGCTGTGCCTGCCATGCTTGTCGTAGACTTTTTACGCAGCTTCGCAGTACATTTACATCTTGTAGTGCTCTGCACAGGATCATCAGACAGGTCAGTGTCTGCTGTCTTTGCACAAAAATGCAGCACATGTCAACCACATGAAATGCAGGAGGCACATGAAATGCAGGATGCACATGAAATGCAGGATGTCAAACACCTTATGCACATCAAATGCAGGATGTCAGACACCATTGCCACGCAGGGCCTTTGCTAGGTCTGCGTACTACATGCACTGTATGGGAACATGACAGCTCAATGTAGCATGTTGATGCAGGCACAAAGAAGCTGTTCAAGATGATGCTGGGCACCGACTCAGAGTTTGTCAACAAGTTCTTCCAGGCACGCAAGTACTGGGACATCAACATAGGCCAGTGGACAGCCGTAGGTACAGTCTCCACTCACCACCCCTCATGCCACAAGGAGTTTGTCTTTGCAGAGACCTGCAGCATCCTAGATTGTGCTGTGTGATGCAAGGAAATGCTGTCTGAGCCTGTTGCTGTACAGTGGCACACACACGTGCAAACATTGCATAAGCTGTGATGAGATAAGGGTGAGACACTCACTCTGGGTGTAGCCCAATCAGGATGTAGCCCAAACAAGCTCTAACCCAATCAGGTTGTAGCCCAATCAGAGAGTAGCCAAGGATGCAACTTCCCTGTGCATGCCGCACTGCATTTGGCATAACAAATGTGCTTTGCCAGCAAGTGTGACCAATGGCTGCTGCTGTTTAGGTGCAATTGCCTGAAAGATTCAGTTTGATGTAGTCCGTGCTGATTGTGTAGTGGGCATCTATAGGTGGGGAGAGAAAGAGGGAGGTGCTATACACAATGCCTCTGAAGAAGAATGCTCTTGGTCCTAGTGAAGCAGCCTGTATAGAGCAGTACAAGGTGGTCTCCAAAGAGGATGGTGGCTGGTTGGTCACCCTCTTTGTCACCACCCCCAAGGTACGCTGCCATCTGTCAGAGCCTGTTCTCATGGAGGATATACACCAGCAGGTTTCAATATGCACTGCAGACATCACAGGAGAGAGGATTAGAAGGCAATCCTGCTGTCACTGCTGATCTGGAGCTGCTCTGGAGAGACAACTCTTGTCCTACAAGTACCTAGCCCATCATGAGCTGGCAAGCGTTTAAAATTATAACTTTTATTATTATCGTTATTATTATTATTACTGCTGATCTGCCTTTTGGTCCACATCAATACATACACATCTGGCATCACACTGCAGCGTTGGGTCAGTCAGGCACTGCTGCAAACATCCACATCTCTGCACTCCACAAAAGCCTAACACGTTCAGGCTACATCTCTGCACTATCACAAGCCTAACGCATTTTGGCTAAACCTCTGCACTATCACAAGCCTGACGCATTTTGGCTAGATCTGCAAGTATGCAGGCACCCAAACTGCGGCTGTACAATGCAAGTGCCATATGGGACTTCCT
>JAABUW010009652.1_pt1 | contig 10944 bp, 7 predicted proteins | sample 5560081 | NCBI WGS metagenome assembly JAABUW01 (sample SAMN10711882, study PRJNA513363) | rock metagenome | isolation source: Antarctica rocks | place: Antarctica: Victoria Land, Knobhead sud | reverse complement strand
ATAAGTACTATATTTCTAGGCTAAATACCTCTAAATTCTTTATACCTTTAGGAAGGTATACTATCTACTACTTTATAAATTATTAGAGGTAGAAACTATCTATTATATATAAGGAATTTATTAATAAATAATAACTTTTTAGTATAATTTATAATAGAATTAATATAAAATTTCCCTATTATCCTTATTTATAAAATACTCCTTATTTTACTTATAAAGTGGAATTTAATAGCTTTTATATTATTATACTATTTATAATATATATTACTTCTTATATATATTACCTAAGATTTTACTTAATATAAAATAGGTAGAATACTTCTTCTTTAACTTTATAATCTTCCTATCCTTATATAGCTAGTATTATACTTTACCCTTAAGTAGATAAATAAATTAATACTCTTATAGATCTAGAGCTTTATTAATAATCTAAATACTTAGAGGCCTAGTATAAGATCCCTTCTATTATTAGATTAGCTTTATAGTAATAGAGTACTAGAAGTCTATATAACTAAGTATATTTATTAGATTACTAGTATATTATATATAATATAGATAATAAGTATTAGTAATTAAAGATATTAATATAATAATAAATAGGGGTATCTAATAGTAAAGAGATTACCTTTATTATATATTTTATAACTATATAAGTATATTAGTTATATCTATCTATATTAGTATTATATTTATAAATAATAAGTAGTTATAACAGACTATCCTTCTATTTAATATAAGACTTCTATTAGACTTCTTAAGGTATTAATTTAATAGTATCCTTTAGAATATTATATTATTTCTTTAGATCTATCTACTATATCTTATTAACTTTAATAGGGATATAACTAGATATTATATATTAAATAGTATTATTATCTACCTAAGTTATATATAATTACTTATTATCCTTATATATTTATATTATTATATCCTAATATTAGCTCTTTTTAGCCTTACTATAAATAGTAAGAAGTATAAATAGATATCCGCCTTATACTTTATATATACTACTCTAGGTTATATAGTTATATTATAATTAATTAATAAAGTCTTTTAATATAAAGAAGTTATTAATAAATAGGTAGTAATTATATAGGAGGTTTAGTAAAGATATAATAAGTTAAATAACTACTTTATAAGATTATAAGAAGGTCTACCCCTTTATAAACTTTATACCTAATTAATATATAATATTTAGTTAGTATACCTTTTTAACTTATAATAAACCTTTAATATAGCTTTTTATCTATTATTTACACTACTTAGAATGAAAATAGGGGATACTATTATTATAATAAATAGTTTTAAGATTTATAACTTTTTTAAGGTCTAATATAAAGTATTAAAATATAGAGTATATATAATAAAAATATTATAAGGCTTATAAGTAAAAATTTAACTTATAAAAACTATAAGGATTTTAATAGATATATATACTTTTTAAGGATTTATATAATATTAGGAAGTTATATATATATTAGCTTTTAATATACAAAGGATATTAATAAGATAGTCCTTATTATAAATTCTATAAATCTTAAAGCCTTTACTACTAGCCTTAGCTAATATAGTTATAAAATACCTAGATTTATCCTTAAGTTTAACTAGAAACTTATTAATTAATATATAACTTTTAAGTATAAAATATTTTAGATATCCTACTTACTAGCCTTTTATAAACAGGTCTACTTTCTTCTAAAAATCCTTCTTTTAATTAATATCTTTAACCTCCTTTTATAGGTTATTAATTTTAAAGAAGTAATTAATTTATTTAAACTAATTAACTAGTATAGTATCTTATATTAATATTATAAAGTCTTTAGTATATACTTTAACCTTATAAGTAAGTGAATTCCTAGCTAGGTCCTAATCTTATAGCCTTAAGTCTCTTCTTATAACCTTATATATAGGTATTTTTATATAATATTTAGCCTATCCTTAAACTACTTATCTACCTTAGTATTTATATATATAGCTACCTCTTTAATTATATCTAGGATAATAAAGATACTAAAGAGATTATAAGAAGTTAGCTCTTAGATAGGTAGGTTAATAATTAATAGATAATAGTTAATAGGGATTTAGTTTTAATTTATAGCCCCTTTCTTTATAAGTTCTTTTAAAACCTAATTTAGTATATAGTTCTTATAATAGGATCTGATATTCTTAGTTTAAGGAATATCATCTAATAGTCTCTTAATCTTAACCTTATCTTAGCGTATTGTTCTAATATATATATGGCTGATTATATTAATAATGATGATAATTACGTGGAGTAAATAATTCCGTGTCTGATTTTCGTCGCGCCAAGCCGTAGGGCTGCACTAGTTAAGGGTGTGACTTTCCGCCGACTTATGGGATAATATCACAGCCCGCTGAGCTGTACAGCAGCGTGCATCTTCACAGATTCCGTGGTTTGATGTTGGGTATCGGCCGCCTATGCTGGTGCTTGCAGAGACATGATGACTCTCTTGTCCAGTTTCTATATGTCAGCTAAGACCGGAGATCCTGAATCCTACAGGATCCGGCACGCGTGGCTTCGCGTTCCAAAGCAGCCTGCCTCGGCTCTGTTTTCACAGTATCCCTTCATTCATTCACTTCTTTTCGGGCGTGCTTTGTTTATATATTCCGGATCTGAATCTTGGGCGCTATCTGCCGAAATGCAAGATGCACTGATTTCTAGCGAGCCTCATATCTCAACACCATCGCTTCCAAGAACCGATTCCGAAGATGATTTGTTACGCACAAGAGATCACGCATCCGTCGATTCTTCCTCGAGTGCTGCCGAATCACGAGATTTTGATAATTTACCTACCTCCCCTTGCCTAGGATCTTGCAAGGGTCCAAGATCGAGTCGAAAGTCATACTACCGCCCCACTTCGGACAACACCAATGCTCTATCGCCATTCGACGCAATTGTCGAACCGGAATCGCGAAGCCGAGCGTTCCGTGGCATAGCCAAAAATGACGTCCCTTCGGCGGCGCATGAGTACAATGACTTAAGCGCCGAGGACCATAGCGTTCGGGACTCTCGAACTGGTCAAACACGCTCGAACGGTGAGATGTATGAGATAGACGGTGTTTCCGATCAAACAAGATTGCTTCAACGTCATACTATGGCTTTGTGGCTAATCTCAATGTTTGCCGCTGTCACAATCTTTGCATGGACGATCACATGCGTCTTATGTTATAAGCCAATCCAATTCGGGACCTATTATGACAGGACTGGGAGATATACTAGGAAACAATATGACGGCAACGACCGGTGGAGAAAGTTGTCACGAGTACTGATGTCCTTGGTGAGTAATGTTAGCATACCCGTCACGTCTGCCATCTGTGCTCGGGCAGTTGCCGTTTACACTCAAAGCTGTTCGAAACTTCGAAAACCGACTTTGACTATGCGTCAAACGCTTGCATTAGCAGATAAAGGGTGGACAGATACAGCGGTTCTCAGCGGCCTACTAAGACCTGACGCCAACAGAAGGATGGGCAGCCCTCTGTTAATACTCTCGGCTCTGCTTTTTGGTCTAGGTAGGAATGAACCCATCTCTATCTCTGCAATTTATGTTAAGATAATGCACCAGCTCTCCTTATTTCCTTCTTACAGGGAGCCCTAATCGATACAACCCCGATAAGAACAATGACTGACGAGGATTGGGGCGCTACAACCTCCTGCCGCGACGTACAACACTGCAAAAGCGTAGGAACGACTTTATCTAAAATGAACGGCGCCGTCGACCCCTACGATGTCGCTGAAGCCACAGTCTCTGGAAAAATATCCGATGAGCAACCAAACCTGTGGCTTTTTGACAATGACACTCGTAATCTAAAGAATTTCGAGGCATTCTACGGCCAATCACTAGTGTCATCGACAGCAGATAGGCAAACATCATTTACCCCTCCCGCTTTCTTCACCAGCTCCTTACCCGTGGGCACGGATACTGGCATCCTACAAGCCCTTGCCTTGCGGTTGAATACGTCATTGGACTGTGAAGACATTCCGCAGTCCAGGTTTCCAGCTTCGTGCGATGGAACTACTCCTTTCGCAACGTCTTACTCCAACGCCGAACTTCCAGAGGCGAGAGCTGATTATTACGGTGGGCCCATATTTACTTTTCGGGCATGCGCTCCAGGACCAATCAGCTGGGTCCCAGGCGAAAACAGGCTGGAGATGTCAGAAGATTTCTATATGGATCTACAGTCTTCGCGATCTCCAGCGAAGCACAATTTCTTCAACGAAAACATTGACAGCGTGGCGTCTATTGTGAGTAATTTCAGCTATCATCGCACAACCAAATCTACGTTGGCAGTCTTCGAAGCACCAAATTCTTGGAATGGACACCAAGTACAAGATGTCGTCGATTTACGACCTGCTGGACCAGATGATCCGTGGCAACCTGATATTTCGAGTGTCCCTTGGTCGGTTAAAGGGCCTTTCTTCACTTCTATCCTTGCAATATTTGGAAATTATACTTTTTTCGACCACATAGCTAATGCCAGTGACACGCACGATACCAACTTGGAAATCTGACAAGCACTTAGGATGCCTTTGACGGGGTTATGTACCGATATGGCCGGCATGTGTACGCCCTACAACGCCTCATACCGTGGGAACACTCTCCTCGATTGTGTCACTCCAGGCGCGCACGATCGCTCGAACCCCAACACCGATCACAAACATCCAGATGGGACACCTGCATTCTATCTTTTTCTTGTCTTACAAAAATTCAACAATTTGAACTCGACCAACGCAGCCCTCACATTAACCAACTACTACAGCAGTCGAGCAATATTGGACCCTAGCATGAACTCGGATAGATTTACTGCTTACACTAGTCCCGTGCTCGGAATCCAAAAAGTCCATGTACCCCTGGCCGGCTTAATTTCCATCAGCATTCTGATCTTGCTTCAACTCACTGGACTGTTCTCGCTTGCCTTATATGCCAGCCAGCATGCGACGTGGACAGATTTGTTGGACAGCTTCGCGCTCCTAAGACTGGGCGCCGCGATGGCCGACGAGTTACCGCTGATCTCTGCGTCGGAAGCCAAAGAGCTGGCCGTTCTTGATGAGAAGGAGGGGTGGGTAGGCGATGCTGGTAATGCGGAGAGGGCGCGCATGCTGCGTATTGGGGGGGAAGAATTTGCTAGGGAGGATACACCGTATCGGTGCGCCGAACAGGGTAGGACTATCAGATTCAAGAAGGGAATATAACGGGATGTTAGTGCTGTGTCTTTCTCATGGATATCGCCTCAGACACATCGTCATCGGTAGGCAGATATTTATCACATGATCAGACACATTGCCAGCGATGATAATAGATATGGCCGCTAAGTGACTAGTCTGCTACCGTTGGCTCATGCACAACGAGTGTGAAGCCTTCTGCAGCAGCTCTAGTGGCAAAAAAACCCCCATACCTAGGCGGCACGGTCCCGGGGAGTATACACAAAAAGGGTCCGCGATGGGACCGTTGGGAAAGCTAGATACACGATCTTCGGAGTCCAAAAGGATCAGAGAACAAGAGCAGATTCTGGGGGGCTAACATTACTAATGCTGCTTCAGTCCCTTTGATTGACAGCTTCCCCCTCACACCAATCCCTAGCTGAAGTAGCTCGAGTAGTGAGAGAGTATCTTGTGAGGAAACACATATTCATGCAGAAAAGTCGCGGTGCGGACGGCATCAGGAACGCGTATGGGACGAGGTTTAGAGTAAATCAGACGCGAAGCCATCATAGAGCTTTGTGACAACTTGACTAGGGCTGTTTTGGGCCAATGCAGGCCACCCTTCCTCACCCAGGATTGAACAAAGCCTTCATCAACGAGTGCAAGAGGACGACCACTGACAAATCTTCAACGAAGGGTGCAATGATAGAATTCGCATTCAAATCGCAAAATCCACAGATGATAGGTCTGTGAGCCACCATACCGCCATCAATATCCCTAGATGTCAAACAAGCTGATTGATCATAAACATATAACCCGACAGCTTGCTATAACCAGTGGGTCATAGAGGTCCCCACAATCAGACTTTCGCAGGCATCGAAAACACGTAGTCCTCTGAGAAGTCGTCGATTACTGAGAAGAGGCCTGACGGAGGTGGTTCTGCAGGACATGACCAGACGACTTAGGTCCCCATGATCCGATCTTGATTCTTCTTAATTCTGGAAAATGAGGTGATACCCACACTGACTGCCATTACCCCCGTTGCAACGAGCTTCGCTTCGTCGCTGTTGCTTGTGGCTTTTATGACGCAGATATACACCCTCATACTCTCCGTAAGCTCTCCACGCCGTAATATAATGAGTACCATATCAAACTCATAGACAATTCAGCTCGATCCGCACGTCCTTAACTCGCTGGGCGAGAGGGAAATGCGAAACCTGTTCGTTGATTGCTATTGGCTTTGACGTATTCTTACGATATCGCGATTCCTGTCTACCACTTATCCAAAAGCGGGCGCGTTCACTCCACTCGTCCTTACTATGCTTTTTCGAAGCTTTCGCTGAACCCAGTATTGACGACGCCCGGCATACTGCCAGCCACAATTTCAAGTGAGCTCGCTCACCTATTCTGAAATTGGGGTTCGATGGTGAAGAAGATTCGTCGATTGGCAGGGTTCCTAGGACGCAAATTTAGTAGCGAGATGCAGAATTGTATATGATAAACGAGTATCTATGCCACTACCGACAGGATGACTCGGGGGATCTAAGCGGAATGCGAGCGGTGCATGACTTTCGATATACTTTTCTCTATAATTCGGAGCCATTGTTCGACTCTCAATATCAGCTGTTCAACAGCTTTCCAGCATCGAATCTTCCTCCGAAGAAATATCATGAGGAGGCTGCTATGTCGCTATTCTGCTGACGGCAAAATGGAGGTTACATTCTTTGAGATATCTAATACTTGCGACCAAGCTGAGCGAGCTGGTGCCAATGTAAGTGTTAGAAGAGCAGCAGGTTGTTAGTCATATCTCTGCTACAGTCCAGAATGTCAGTTACAAGGATGACAATTCCATGATGGGTCTAAATTTCGGCGTGCATCTTCCTGACTTCTTTATCCCATGGCTTCCAGCAGATCAACAAGTAGAGCTCTTTGAACGAAACTTTTTCCGCATCAATCATAGTCATCGGATTTCGCAGTCAAGTGGAAGAACCGACTGCGATTTCGTACACTGCAGTTCCGATCTCCAAGTAAGCTTTGGCATAGTTGCACCCTGGCGATTTCGCTCTGTGGGCGCTACTATTACGGCTGTCGTCGAGAATACTATCTCAGATCGTTTAGTATAGCTTGAGATCAGAACAGCATTGTGAAGTCTTCAAATTTCCAAACCACATCTGAATGTTCAGGAGTGCTTGAGACGGGACTGTCGTCTATCTCCCATTGAGTTCATGTTCCATTCACTGTCGCACCGGTTTTCAATCAGGCAAAGCTATAAACGTTGTCGAACATGACACATGACCATCTGTTGGGACTGGGCCAATTAGGCCATTATTGATGGAAGTAACGTGATGTATTGAATGATTATTGAGGAGGACACGCTGCATCGTGTAGAGTTTTACATCACTGATTCAGCCGATCTCTAACACCATCTAGCATCGGTGACGTACAGGCATCTGCCTCTATTCATTCACACCATGCGTCGACGGCGCCACGACGCACAGGAAGACTTGAGACGCAGCAAGGTGAACCTCGTGAAGTTTTCATTCAGCACGCGCTATATACTATTGAATTGAAGCAAGCACTTTTGAATCTTGTTCAACACGGATCGACAGTTTCACGTCTTGCGTAGGACGAAGCTTGCTGGTTACCCCTCGAGGGAGGATTTAAGCCCCAACGCCACGTCAAGGCCAAGCTTATGTTGGGGTGCCTTTTAGCGTCTATGCTTAGGACGTGAAGTGTGAGGGGTGACAAGAGTGGAGAAGAATGTTGATGGGAGTGTAAATGAGGGAAGGTTGTGTGCGTTGCGATGGTGTGGGTGTGCGAGGATGGTTGGGCGGGGTGTCGGCGGGGTTGGGGGGTTACAGATGAGGAAGAAGATCCGTGGATGGCAGACGTCGAGGTTGTCGAGGTCCGGTTTGTGTCGTTTTTGATTCGATGTTGGAAATGTCGTGCTAGTGGGTGCGGCGAGTGTCGAGCTGGATTTTGTTGGGTTGGGGCCGAGTTGTTGGGAGGGGACTATGAGGGCCAGGAGCAGTTTTGCGTCTTGCTCGGGACGTAAAAGAGAGTAAGAAGATCCAGGTTGCATGGCAATGGTCATTCCAGGGTTATCGAAGGGTGGGTAGCAAGTTCCTGTTGTCAAGTGTCGTGCTGAGTGTCGGATGCTCGAATACGCGGTTATTGTTCTGTTGGATTGTCGACTTGCGGCGGTTTAACGTCATGCCCAGGACGTAAAAGATAGGTAAGAAAATCCAGGTTCAAAAACAGTGGCTGTTCGAGGGATGTCGGAAGGTTGATAGCAAATTCCTGTCGTCAAGCGTCGTGCGTAATGTCGGATACTCGAAGGCGCGGTTGTTGTTGTCGGTAGTGTCGAGTTGCGGCAGTTTAAAGCCATGCCCAGGACGTAAAAGAATGTAAGAAGATCCAAGTTCCGCTTCGTATTATTTTCTCTCGTGGTTGACGCGCCACGCATGGGCAAGATATTCAGTGTCGAAGTCAACGGCAGTCGTTGTCGTTGTGGTCGCTGATGTTCGCATACAAGTATTTTCGACGTCAATTGTTGTTGTACCAAGGTGTCGGTGTTTGCAAAATGTGGTATATCAATGTCGAGAATGTCGAGTCTGTCGTTCATCAAATGCCGAGAATCTACAATGCTCTACGGGACATGCATGTTACGCAAGGTGTGAGGTAGATGCTATGATAAAGACAGTGTACAAGAAAAAGAAAGGAAAGACCACAAGGGTCACCAAAATGGGTACTCAAGGTGTATGAAAGAAAAGGGGAATTGCTGGGAAGAAGGCTCCCTAAGTGGTAACGCCAAGGACCTAAAATTTGTGTTGAGTGGTGGTGAGTCACGTTTTCTTTCAAAGTGGAGAAGTGAGTGGGGTTAAGGAGTAGTGTTGAGTGATCCACTTTCCGAGAGGCAATTTTCTGGTGTAGAGCGAATATGTGCGCATCCACCTTCGAGGCTTCTCTACCACGGTTTACCTAATTGAAATCGAATCAGATTGGTCAAGAAAGGTCCCCCTCATGAGGGATTCTGCCTTCCGATGGGTGGATACCCATGCCATTATTGCCAAGACAGTGTGCAGGTGAATCTTATAGAGTCACTCGTATCACGCGGCAATAAGTCGTCGAGTGTTCGGGTTTCGAACTACTCCTCTGTAGACTGATCATCTCGTCTCTGCATCCGAGTCGTATTCATCGACGCCAAAAAAGGTCTAAAGCTCAGGGTTTCGTGATAGGCAGAATTGCTATGCCTGCATCTTCGATTTGTTGCATCCGCTTGGCGACGGTGGGGTGGGTTGTGTTGTCGCCGAGCACTTTGATGCGATGGGAGTTTGATTCTACACGAAGGTCCCAATTTCTACGATCATTACGGTACGCACGATAGAAACTGCACAAGATAATACAATGAGTAAAACGTACCAAATACACCGCACAAGGGTGGGTTGCTTCTCAAGAGCGCGGTCCTAACACCTCAACACAAATCCCCGTCATCGCTCCGCATCAATGGGCAAATCGATGCTCCACAATCTCCAAGCACGAGGGCATTCTTCGCTCAATGGCTCATAGGGCATCTCGTACCACACGTTTCCTCCACCAGCACTTACATTTGACGCTCTCAGGTCGAAATCCACCGCCACATTTACCCAGCATTGCAAGGTGGTCGTACCATTCTGTCTAATGACAGCTTTGTCAATCGCGAAGATGATGGTAGAGGCGATTGGCATATCTGGGGTCGAGAAGCCACTGGAGCACCGAATTATACTTGCCGGCATGAGGGATGTAGAGCAAAGTTTCTTTTATTCTGGACGGGACTTTTGAGGAATTCGACAACAGCATAGATGCCAGCGAGCCATTTGCCGCTTACTGGCGATGTATATTTCGAGCAGCCATTTGGACGGACGGGATGTATGGGTACAAGCGTACTTTACTCCAAATGATACCAAACACCACAATTCGTACTAGAGCGCCTGAGATATTCAGCAATGGCTTCCCATCCGTCTCCCAAACCATTATGACCTTGTGGGTTTGTACCCTCCGATATGAGTTGGACCCGACGTAGCTGTAGACCCCGCCCTTTTTGAAGTATAACAGAGTTTCTGCAAAATTTATCCGTAACCCGTAAAATCCAGAGTATATAAATATTATAATTTAGTACTATTTAATAACCAACTATCTAAATAGCCTAAAGCTTTTATATCTAACTTATTAAATAGTCTATTATAATTAGTTAACTATAAAACTTATTATTACTATTTATATTATAATAGCGTTTTATTTATAATATTAGTCTTTTATATTAACCCTTAACTTTATTTATATCTAATAACTCTTATTCTTCTTTATATACCTTAATAGTTAGTTATTTAATTATTAATTAAAAGGGTCTCTTTAAGATATACTATTTTAAATAGTATTAATAGGGCTTAATTTAATTAAGGTTAGAGGAGTTTAATAGTTATAAGAGAACTATTAATCTTAATATATTAAGAAGATCCTTTTATTATTATATATTATAATTAGGGGCCTTATCTGATATTAAGAAGTATTTATTATACCTCTTAATAACTTCTTTATAAAATAGGATTAATTATAATAAAAGTATATATATTTAATAGTAATATTAATTAACCCCTCCTTTAATATTTTTATTCCCCTTAAGTAGGATATTATTAAGCTTTAAAATATATTTAAGATATTAGCTTCCAAGTTTCTTAACTTACTTAACTAAGAATTACTCCTTATAACTTATTATTATATTAAATAGTTTATATTTTAATAAT
>JAABUW010009646.1_pt1 | contig 10949 bp, 9 predicted proteins | sample 5560081 | NCBI WGS metagenome assembly JAABUW01 (sample SAMN10711882, study PRJNA513363) | rock metagenome | isolation source: Antarctica rocks | place: Antarctica: Victoria Land, Knobhead sud | reverse complement strand
CGTGGCTTGGCGTTAAAGCCGAATTTGAGGGGTGGCAAGGGCTCAAAACGACGGGAAAACCGCTGTGCATAGCTTTCAATGTTTTTGCTCACAGCTCACCATGACAGCTCACGGTGACCTGAGAGCCGCACGCCATGTTGCTTGCTGGCCGTGAGATAAATTTTGCTAGCAGGCGTCAGGATCTGTCTTGTCAGGAAGCTGCCACTGGTCAGTGGCTAGCCTGGATGCAGGGACTAAGCAAGAGCAGGCAACACCATGACTGACAACTATTGACAGGCACAATTGCAATTGATGCCATTGCCAACTGTAGAATGCCATGCTGGACATTGTAAAGAAGTGAGCAAAAAGGGGCTGTACAACTTGTCTCTGTGGTTGCTACCAATTTTAAGATTCTGCAAATGACTGACGCATGACCACTGAGATCTTGCCGGCGAGGCAGCATTTCCAGAGAAGGTCGTGCATACGGTATGTTGCTATGACAGCAAGCAGACAATAACACGCAGATTTCAGCTGCCAAACTCGAGTCCCTCCAAATCTGAGCCGCAGCTCTGACCGCGACCTAGGGCTCGGCCCGTCATAACATCAACACGTGTGTACATGCGTATACTTGCATCTGCATGCGTGCACATCACCGTCGCAGCGCCTTAAATTTGTAGAGAGAAAGATGGCACCAACACGGAATGACCAACAGGTCCCTTTGTACCAACTTATATGATGTGCATGGGGTTGCAAGCCGCACTTTTCCCATCAGCCTTTGTCCATGCTATGGAAAAACAAGGTTGAAAGTCCAAAAAGTAGTATAAGTGGTTCCACCACTTACACATCATGGTGTACCACAAGCATCAAGGGCACACCCGGTGATGCTGATCACTCCACATATAGCCTGCAAGGCACATCAGAAGCATGTTTAGCAGACTGAGCAACACAGTCATATGGCCAAATGTTGCGTGATGAGCAGCCATACTCCCACATGCCATCTAGCATTGGCAAACCACATCGGCTTTCACCTGTCTGGCTCTTATGTCATGCAGGAGAGCAGCCACTTGCAGAGTAGACATGCCAATATTTGCTGTAATCAAGCACTATATGACAGAATGTCATACAAGGCAGTCCAATGAGGTGTCTGACCTGAGGGGATGCCTGAGGGAATGACCTGTCAAGGCACTGATCATGTAGTTGCCAATCCAGTGTAGGGTGGCTGGCTTGAGAATCCTGCAAGGAAGCAATGTGTATTGTGTGAAAATATTGTTGCAGACATCATGGCATGGCTCCCCACAGGCAGTCCATTCAATGTTGGTTAATGGATGCAAATTTGACAGCACTGAGTCTGAAACTTTAGTCAACATGTAACCTGCATCAATGCATTGCAACAATTGGCTGATACACACAATGGTTGATGCACACATCTTTGATTACAAGCTGCTTACCAGAAACAATGGCCACGGAAGGTGCCAGAAGAAGAAGGTGGCATGACTATCAGACGCAAGGCTTCACGGACTGTCACCCCCTCCCACTGCGGGGCACACAGACAGCCTGTTGGCATGGGTGGTTGCTATGGATGTGTGATGCTTTCTGCACAGTTATTTGTAACACTGCAAAGTGCACACCTTGCCGTCGCATGCACAATGACAAGCAACAGATACAGAAGAAGGGCTTCGGCATATGCTCATCGTGTGCAACCGATCGCTGTCAATAGTGCAATACGTTCTCATAGGGGATTCAAAGCTCACCCTGTGTAGCTGTTACTTTGGGCCAAAAGCAAGAGACCACCTGCATGCTGACTGTGTAAAACAGCCAACAACAGCCGTCCCTGCAACAAAGACTCATGCTGAGTCAGCCTTTGGCAGGCAAAGCAAACACCTGAATGCATGTACAAGCTCAGGCAAAAGTGCATGCGGGCAAACAAGGGGCTGCTAGTCACACGAAGAGAGACTGCTGCACTGCACATGCATGTCATGCTGTTTGAGTGGCATGGTGTTGCATCAAGGCATAGTAGACATACTGCCCGCTTAGCCTTGAGACGTGGTGGCTTCGCTAATGCCTGCATTCAAATTGCATGCTTGCTTCTTACACTGCAAATGCAGACTGCCTGTCCAACAAGAGCAGTCTGGCTTGAGGAAAGACTTGACATGATTGCATTAGGCAACATGCATACTGCCAAATATGCTCACATGGTCAAAGTGTTGCCTTGTGCCAAAGCCACATGATGTATTCAGCTGTTTGTTGTGTCTGCACAGCATGCCAACAGCAAAAGAGTCCAGCCTCTGGGCCCCTGCATCAAGTTGCTCAGCAGATGCAGAACAAGCTGTGTGATTAGTATGCTGGCCTCCCTCAAGCCTGGCATCCAACGACGGTCTCTGTATTGCAAGACACAGTCAGCCAATTGATGATGGCTTCCCTTTAAGGTGTCTTTTCAGGCAGCTGGCTTCCAAAGTGCAAGTACAGCTAGTAGCAGTCACAAAAAAGCTGCATGCATGAGTTCAATCATGATTTTTCAACCACCAGAAGAAAGACATGAGTCAGATCAAGCAAAAAAGTTGGGTTTGACCAGCCATGCACCCAAGAGACACAAAGCATTGACTCACACTGATGCGCACACAGCCTCTAGATGACATCAGACGATAGCAGTCCAACAACAGTGTTGAGGAAGAGCAACTCACCATGTCTTGTTACAAAGTCAGCAAAGTCTTGATCAGACAGAGTGACCAGGGCTGTGAGGTGGTCCTCTGCCTTGAAATCTGCTTGCTCACTTGCAATACTTGACAGGAGCTGCCATCTGGGAGCCAGCCTGTCAGGCACAGATGTGAGCAGTAGATCCTCATGAACAGCAATAGTCTGAACGGACAACTTCATGCGCTGTCTCAGAAACTCCCAGCGTTGCTTCCAATGGTCAACGAAAGCTGAGTCAAATACCATCCTAGGAAAAGCAGATGGAGCACTGAATCGTTCACCAAATTTGTTTTTGGAATGAGTCATGTAACCAAAAAGGCCTGATGTCATCACGGTGTTGGGTGCCTCAATGGCACCAGTCTGATACATGAACCACACACGTGGGCCAAGCAGGCCGTTGACTGAGTAAGTCAGCAGGTTGGGTCTGGCAGCTATGTCATCCAAGGTCAGACCTAGCAAACATGTGAGGAATTGCAGCTTCTCCACAGATGTGTCAGAGGTCCATTTGCGAACCAGTAGGGCTGGCTGCTGGGTGCACATTGCCCAGACTTGGGTCAGAGAAAAGCCTGCACCTTGCATTTCCTGGACGTTGCGGGCAATGGTGGAAGGCTCTACATTCAGGATGGTTGGAAAAGCACTGAGCTTCTGCTTGAGCTGTTCACTGTCCCAGCCCAGCTGTTCCTGAAGCTTTGCTGCTCTACTTTGCATCACATGCTCTGAATTCACAAACACACCCGTTGTGAGTGCTGTCCTGGCTACATGTCTCCCAGTGGCGTACATTTGGCAGAAAAACGTCACACGCTGATGAAGCGTGGCTGGATTCTGATGGAACAGCCTGTCACTGGTAGCTAAGAGAACCTCTCTGAAGATCTCTGTTTTCAACGGCCAGCCCAAAATTGTACTAACAGCATGAAGCAACCTGAGAACACGTTCTGGTCCAGTTGCAAGAGCTACAGAGTGCTTGTGGAGAAGGGCACACATCTCTGTATCTGAGAAGGAGGCTGCTTGTTTAAGCGCCTCAAAGGTGCTCTGCACTGCCCTGATCTCCCTTGTCGTAACTATCGGTGACTTCTGTTGTACCCTTGCAGCGCTCACTCCCTTGGAAACCAGCCACGAGTACACCTCATTGCAATCCTCGGGCGTGCACACTAGCAAGTGCGGTACTTTCTGAAGCCGCTGAGACAACTGCTCAGTGCCCAGCTCTTGCAGCCACGACTGCAGGGCAGGTCGCAGCTTGGTCTCAATGTCCCAGTTCAGGTAAGTCTTGTACTGGCTCAGAACCTTTTTGGTGGCTTCAGCAGATATGCCTGCCTTGGCAAACTCTGCAGGAACAGCATCAGCTTTGCCAGCAGAAGCTGACTTGGAAGCTAATGTGCTGAGCCGGCGGCGCATGGTGTTCCGTGGCTGTTGCTTTGACAGGTGGCTGTTACCATAGTAGAGGTGATGACTGGGCAAAAGCAGTTTAGCACACACGGGCAGCACTGAGAGGGCATGCACTCTGCGTGGCTTGCGAGGGCTGGCCTGGGACAAACACAAACTGCTTAGTGTTGTGTACCAATGAACAGCAGCAAATGTTGCAGCAGCACAAGTCTTTGCAAAATCTGGTTGCTGTGCCTTGAAGCTGTATTTGTGAAGGGGATGGCATGCAAGCCATGTGATGCAATGTGTGAAGTCGCTGGAAGCAAGACTTTATGTATGCTTGGTACCCTGGAGTGAACAAAGCATGAAGCACCCTGGCTGCTGATCACGCTGCTTCTGTAGTTAGCATTGAGACACCACCAGCATGGGCTGCAGCTGTACATAATGCTCCAGTGATATCCTGCAGCCATAAGACTGTCCTGACAAAGCTGACAGAGGGTCAAAAAGATTTGAGATTGCAGATATTTGGAAGCTGCGACCAATGCTGAACATGCTGTGCACTAAAATGTACACTAGCATGTACCAATTTGCACGCCAAATGGTAGTGCATGGCTTGGGGAACACATTGACAACATAAGCATTTGCACGCGTTGTCTGTTTGTCAGCCTTTTTGCAAAGGTCATCTTGACTGTAATGTTTGCTGCAGGGGTAGACATATGGTAACCAGAAGGTGTCAAATTTGCAAATACAAGATTGAATTGCACACCTTTGATTTCTCTGGGGTTCCTCCTGTTCGGATCTGTACTGCTCGCGAAGCTTCGATGAAGTTGACTGATTCTTGCCACACGCGCCCTGCTGCTGCGCTGCAATGATCACTACGCGCAAGTTGATTTAATTACAGGCCTACAAGTTGTCAACCTGCTACCAATGGCAGTCAGTATACCTTGTCGATAAAAGGACCAACGGTTCGCTGGCTCGAAAACAACAACAGACCCTTCGTGAAGACAAAGTGCTACTTGCCACACTCCAGATCCAATACGATGAACATGTATTACGATGAACGCGCAGCTGAGAAGTAGATCAAATCTAACTGCCTGGGCATCCGCAGAAAGACGGCTCATTCTGATCCGGTATGACTAACGCTCATGACCACGGGAGGTTGAAGGCGAGGCAGCGTCCCAGGCATGACCGCAAGCACACAACAACATGCAGACTCTGACTCTCAATGTTTGGGCAGCAGCATTTGCCCAAGGACCTGGGGCTGTACATGCCTGCATGCAGAACCTGATAGAGAGGACAGCAGCACCAACACGGAACCAAAAGCACATCAATTATCGAGCTTTGTGACGTGTTACAGGATGTGTACGGGATTGCAAGCGGCAATGCTTTTCATTCTGAATCATGCATGCTGCAATTCAAATAGGCAAGGCTGCAAGACCTGAAAGAGGTATAAGAGGCATTTGCAGAAGCATTAATGCTATTTGGCGCAAACTAGGTGAGGCTGCTCACTCCTGCAAGGCACATTAATGATGAATCAATATTGATAGTAGTGCAGTCACATGAACAGGTGTCAAGCTTGAATGACAATCAGGCACACCCTTGCAGAGGATGCCACATGCCACCAGCTGACAGTGACAAAACAGCATGTCGTCCATGATATCAGCGTCCAGGGTCTTGGCGTCTTTGTTATAACGCAGGAAACGTAATTACGCAGGAAAGCGATTACTTGCAGACTAGACATGTCACAAGCTACTGTGACCAAGGCCAGTGCCACATGAAGGCATTCTAAAGTGTAGCCTGACCCGAGGGGATGCCTGAGGGGAGGACACTGCTCAGGGGAGGGGAGGACACATCAATGTAGTCTGATCAGGTGGATTAGCTGCCCTGCAAGGAAGCAGCCTGCATGACATAAAAGCTTGTTGCAGGTCATCTTGGCAAGGGTTCCCAGGGGCAGTACATGCAATGTTGGGTAATGAATGCACAATGGACTGCACTGAGTCTGAGACTTGAGCCAGTGTCAGACCTGCATCGACGCGCTGCTTGCAGACAGAATGGCTGTCACTGCAATCTGCTACAGCTGTAGCCATGATACAACCCATTTGTGTTTGTACAAAGCAATGCAACACAATGGTTGATGTGCAGATACACGAGAGAATGCAGTAGGGCTCCGGATGGTGCATGCAAGAATGATAAAAATAATAAGGGCTTGTGCTTATGGTGCAGCTGATGTCTGTTGGAGCTGCAATGCATCATGCCCCAGAGAGTAGATACCTGACGTAGCTGAAGTCGTGTGCCGAAGCCAAGTGATGTCTGAGTTTGTGATTGCGTTCAAAGGTTGCTGTGTCTGCACAGCATGCCAACACCACATGAGTCCTATCAGCACGTGAGCGCAGCCTGCAATAGTATGCTTTGAGCGCTTGGTGTAACTGTTTGATATTGATGAACATAAAAGATGCTTGAAAAGAACAGAAGCTTAGCGTAAGGGGGAATTCACACGAGACATTTCACTCGTCAAGTTAATGTTAACGTGGCTAACGTGTGTTTACACGGACAAGTTAGTACTCCGTTAGCGTTCACATTAGCGCCTTCACTAACTTACCTCATATCGCGAGGTTTACTGCGCCTGAGGCACTAACGTCACCGTTAGCGGTCTGAACGCACGATAAGGCCACCGTTATTTTTACGTTAGCGCTTTGCCTTGGCCAGTATCCCAGTAACGGAGCTCACCGTTAGCCGCTCGTGTGAATTCCCCGTAAGGACTTCTGAAAATGAGTTCATGACTACCGCTGCAATAGTCGTGCCACAGCAATCTACTTCTACCGGTATCATGAAACGGGCTCTTGCCAAAAATATACTTCAGCACTGCCAGCAAATTAGCGGTCACCCCGGTCAAAGTCGAGCAGTCGTTCCTGCAAACACCGTACCCTGTCTGCTTTGATCACAGAGAAAAGCTGAAAGCCTTCCGTCCGAGCGAAACCAATCCGTCAACAAGGAGGTGTCGCCCAGAACGAAGTGAAGGGAAGCTGCGTTGAAGCGGGTGTTCATGCTCAACGCTAGTTCGTGGCCTCCCTGATGGTACTCCATCTACATTGCTTGCGATGTTCTCAGAGAAAGACACGGGCACCAAGCGCCTGTTGGAACTGGGCATCAGGCAAAAGCTGCGTCGGCCTCTACATTGGACGCACAATTTTATGATTGCTTTGTGCATCTTGTCCCCAACAACCTGCATCACAGGTAAAGGCAACTTGATCACCATTTCCGCACTCACGGAGCATAGTGGCTCTTTGCGCCTTGGCTTCTGCATCCAAAGATAGCTGTCCTACAGGCTTGTACAGCCAAGGACTCATCTATGGGGGCCCTGTTGTACTTGTGTGGGGCTGGGTCTGTGCTGGCAGCCTGCATACGCTGGCTGCCTTCTCTATGAGTGAACTATCCTCAGCGTTTCCTGTATCTGGGGGGCTATACTACTGGTCATTCATGCTGGGCGGCAAACATAGGCCTTTTGCTAGCTGGATGGTAGGCTGGGTCAAACTGCTTGGCCAGGTATGCTACACAATATCATCCCCATTGTTTGTTTGCTTACAAGCATAGATGCACACCCAGCATCAGCGTTTGCACATATGCCGTTCCCCATGCACAGCACACCTGGGAAAAAGACCATGCTTTTGTCATCTCTATTTTGGCATGGGCTGCTAAGCTGATGGTGGGGAATGTTAGCAGTGCATCGTCAGCATACTTGCTGTAGATTGTCAACCATGATCCATAATCCCCCCATGTTTGCATTAGTTCCTGCCACCTGTGTGCTTTGTCACAATCCCTGGTGATTGCCTTGATTGTACAGAACACTTTGTTTGCAATTGTCTATGTTTTGTGTAGGTGGCTATAGTGGCTGGTACGACGTATGTCTTTGTAGAAATTTTGGCGGCTTGTGTGTTCCTTGCCACACGTGACATCAACAACAACGGCTACCACCCCAGCAGTGGGATGGTAACGCTCTCTTATGCCTGTAACATTGTTTCCTGGCGCCACACCTCATGTTGCTGTCATGGTTTGTCTTGCATGCAATACCAGACTACAAGCTTTGCACTCAGTTCTGCCTTGCAAAATCTGTAACTGGTCTTGAATTCAGTTGCACTGTACAGTGTCAACAGAAGGCAAGGTGTCAAAAGCCATGCTGCTGTGCTTTATCAAACTTGACAAGTCAATAAGTGACTGTGCTGTGCAGCAACTGTATATCTATGCTGGGATACTGGCAGTTAATGCAACTATCAACTCTGCTCCACTGAAGGTCCTTGTCCGTGTGGCAAAAGTTGGAGCTGTTTGGCAAGTGCTAGGTCAGCTTCCACCTGGGTCATGCTATTTGAGTAGTGTCTCCCCAAAAGGCTTTTGGCACACTGTCTACTGTCAGATACAATGTGCATCCTATATGCTGCATGCACAAGCTTTTTCATTGGCACGTCGTGCAACACATACAGCATGCACTGTGACAATGCAGTTGAGCAAAATGAGGCTGACACTTTTGTGTGATACACATATCAGGTGGACTTTGCAGACTTGTCAAAACATGTGCTGTACCCTTGGTACCGTGGTATGAATGATTAGCTGTTGCTAGTGTGGTATGAAGCATCTTGCCATGTGCCAACAAGCTTTGTGTCCATGGGTGCAATGACAAGACAGTGAAAGGTTACTGTATCAGGACATGGTAATTTCACCCTTGTTGCACGCTTTGACAGCCTTGTGACGCGCATGCGCATCATGCAGGAACATTTATGATGGTAGGTGTGATGCTCGTTCTCACCCCTAAACAGCAAAAGTGGGTCTGGGTTGTTACAGATTTCAAGGTGCGCAAACCCTCTGCAAGCAGCATCACTGTATCCCATGAGCATGACATAGTTGACAATAGCAACATGTGTGGCAGTTGCAAACTGTAGCTTGCCCTGCATTTGTCCAGTCAGCCTTGCTAGTCCTCCCAGCTAGACATCAGCACAACCATTGTGCTTGTCAACCATGTTTCATGCACCAACTGCACTTCGGTTGTGTAGACCCTGGCCTGTCATTGTATGCAAGCTAGGCAGATGTTGCTGCAGGCACTCTACCACCTTTAGAAAACTTACAAAAACTTCAACAAAGGTTGATATGTGTCCCGTTTTTGTTAGAAAACTTAGTGTCTCAACAGAAACCTGCTGCACAGTCGGATTGCTGCATGCCATATCTAGGCAGCATGTGCTCAGACCACCGCTTAGCACCTTGTCCTCCCCTACCAACGTCTCTCACATCTAGATGCCAAGCATGCAGTCAGCTGCTGTTTCTTTGGCGCCGCCAGGTTTGCATGGCAGCATGCTGCCTCGTCAACACATATGCTGTCTTGCCAAGACATATGTTGAATGGTTGACTGATTGATGTTGTGTGCTGCAGTCTGCTGGCTCATATGGCATCAAAAGCAATTTGTATACAGCCCTGGTAGGTCTGTCTGGTGCCAGCTGGCCCCTCATGGGCTACGACTCAGTAGCTCACCTGATGGAGGAGACCAAATCAGCTGACACCACCGCAGGGAAACCCATGCCATATACACTGGTAGCAAGCTTTGTCATTGGGCTGGTCTACTTGCTGGCCCTCACCCTCTGTATTCAGGTCAGCTCATGTTGTTTCAGCTTGAGTCACATGCTCTGCTCACAGCAATAACAATTTGCATTTGGTCATGGGACAGCGATGCACAAATGTCTATGTTTACTGCTTTGCTTGATTGCAAGCAGTGCTCCAACAACCCAGTTCATTGGCACTGCTGCACTGCCAAGATATTTCCAAAGCCTGATTTCATAAGCTAATCTTGTAAATCTTTTCTACATTACTGTGGCTGAACATGCAGACATGATGTGATTTGTGTTATGTCCTGCGGTGCAGGATGTGCAAAGCATCACAAACCCATCTGGGAACTTGGTCAACGTCAACTCTGTTGCTCTGATTCTTTGGGACATCTTTGATGCCCGGTACGGCTCAGGTGCTGGAGCAGCCTTGCTGATGCTGCTGCCCCTGGGCTGCTCCTTCTTTGGTGCAGTACACACCATCACCTCAGCTTCTCGGTACATCTGCCCTTTGGCTGATCTTTCTGCTGCTTTAAGGGAGCTGTCAGGCAACACCATGGTTCTGCTGTGGAGTTGGCCTGACTTGACTGACCCTCATATAGCCTTCAGTCTCTTTGCTTCATCTCGAGTGCACCTGGCAGAGCTGAGCTTGCACACCATCTACTTCTAGATCTGTTGTAGGTTGTTACTTTGTTTGCAAGGTGCCAAGGTGATCACCCTGCCACGGTCCTGTTGCTGCAGCTGGTGTAGAACATGCCCTGGTCACTCTCACAGCTTCATTCTAGGTTGAGTAACAAAGCCGTGCACTCATGCTCAGACCTGCTACCTAGAGTGCGCTTTGTATTGCAGAATGCTGTATGGTTTCTCCCGGGATCAAGCTGTGCCCTTCTCGTGGATCTGGCAGAAGGTGGATGACCATGGAGTTCCTATTCATGCAGGTGTTCATAAGCTCCAAGCAACTGAGCATTGACTGTGCAGCATTTTCATGTACTGCTTGTACCCACATGTATCATTGCTTGTAGCCACATGTATGTTATTACTGCTTGTAACCACATGTACTACTGCTTGTATCTACATGCTCACCTTGCCAGCGGTGCATCCTCAATCTCGAGCTCAAAAGCAGATGGGTAACAACATGTCCAGCATTGCGCAAAGCTGCAGGGCGTGCAGTGTCGGTTTGGGATGCACATTGTGCTCACCCACACGTTTGGACGCCCTCAATGTTTGATGCTGATACAATGCAACTGACTTTATGATAGCACAGCAGGCGCAGGACCATTTTGATCAGGTGCCTTGCTTGTATTCCCATTCATCCTTCCCCCCCTCCAAACCCCAAAC
>JAABUW010009644.1_pt1 | contig 10951 bp, 11 predicted proteins | sample 5560081 | NCBI WGS metagenome assembly JAABUW01 (sample SAMN10711882, study PRJNA513363) | rock metagenome | isolation source: Antarctica rocks | place: Antarctica: Victoria Land, Knobhead sud | reverse complement strand
CACGCCCAAGGGCCAGCCCTACGCCAACCTGTGCATCGGCTGCGACAGCTTCCACGCCGAGGTACTGGCCCCCCGCCTGGCCGCCGCACGGGACCGCCGGGCCGTGGCCCGGCGTCTTCTGCAGGCCGCAGAATGAACATCACCCGACGCGGTTTCCTGCCCCTCGCTGCAATGGCCGCCTGGCCCGCCCGGGCGCAAACCGCCGGCTGGGACGGGGTGCTGGCCCGCGCCCGCGGCCAGACCGTCGCCTTCAACGCCTGGGCGGGGGACGAGCAGACCAACGCCTTCATCGCCTGGGCGGCGGAGCGGGTGCAGGCGCTTTACGGCGTCACCCTGCGCCACGTCCGCCTACGTGACACCGGGGAGGCCGTGGCCCGCGTGGTGGCGGAGCGCACCGCCGGGCGCACGTCCGGGGGCGCCGTGGACCTGATCTGGATCAACGGCCCGAACTTCCTGGCCCTCAAGGAGCAGGGTTTCCTGCTGCGCTTCGCCGAGGCGCTGCCCAACTTTGCGCTGGTGGACACCGCCGGGAAGCCCGCCGTCACCGTGGACTTCACCGTACCGGTGGATGGCCTGGCGGCGCCGTGGCGCATGGCGCAGATCGTGTTCATCCACGACAGTGCCCGTGTGCCGGCGCCGCCGCGCACCATGCAGGCCATGGCGGAATGGGCCGCCGCGAACCCCGGGCGCCTCGCGCATCCCACCGCGCGCAACTTCCTGGGCGCCACCTTCCTCAAGCAGGCGCTGTACGAGCTGACCCCGGACAAGGCGGCCTTGCAGCGCCCGGCGGACGACGCCGGCTTTGGCCCGGCGACAGCGGCGCTATGGGAGTGGTACGGCCCGCTGCGCCCCAACCTGTGGCGCAGCGGGCGGCAGTTCCCGGAGAACGGCCCGGCGACGCGCAACCTGCTGAACGACGGGGAGATCGGCCTCATGGTGTCGTTCAACCCGGCGGAAGCAGCGACGGGCATCGCCGCCGGGCTGCTGCCCGGCACAGCACGCGCCTACGTGCTGGACGGCGGCACCATCGGCAACGCCAGCTTCGTCGCCATCCCCGCCAACGCCTCCGCGCCGGAGGGTGCGCAGGCCGTCGCCGACTTCCTGCTGTCGCCGGAGGCGCAGGCGCGGGCGCAGGACGCCGCGGCGGGGATGGGCAACCCGACGGTGCTGGACCTGGGCCGCCTGCCGCCCGCAGACCGCGCCCGCTTCGACGCGCTTCCGCAGGCGCCGGGCCTGCTGACGGCTGCAGAGCTGGGGCACCCGTTGCCGGAGCCGCACCCGTCCTGGATGACGCGCCTCACCGCCGATTGGGAGCGGCGGACCAGCAGCGGTTGAGGGCGCTTCCGGTCGCCCTCGCCGTTGGCGTGGTGACAATCCCGGTGATAGCCGGGCTGCTTGGCACGTTGCTGCCGGCCTTCGGGCTGCTGCCGGCGCTGGGCGGCCAGACACCTAGCCTGGAGCCGTGGCGTGTGCTTCTGGCCCAGCCCGGCCTGTGGGCGTCCGTGCGGCTGACCCTAGTGACCGGGCTGGGCGCCACCGCGCTGTCACTCCTGGCGGTGGCGCTGTTCTGTGCCGCCGCCCATGGCACCCGGGCATTCCGCTGGGCGCAGGCTGGCATCGCGCCGGTGCTCGCGACGCCGCACGTCGCGCTATCCATTGGTGTCCTTGCCCTGATTGCGCCGAGCGGAACCGTTGTCCGGCTGCTGTCTCCTTGGGCAACCGGCTGGCGGCAGCCGTCGGACATCGTGACGACCGGGGATGGCTGGGGCGTGTCGCTGATGCTGGGTCTGGTGCTGAAGGAAACGCCCTACCTGCTGCTGATGGAAATCGCGGCGCTGAACAACCTGCCTGCCGCACAATGGATGGCAGCGGCCCGCAGCCTGGGACAGCCGGCGCCGGTGGCATGGCTGAAGGCCGTGTTCCCCGCGGTGTATCGCCAACTGCGGCTGCCGGTGCTGGCGGTGCTGGCCTACGCGATGTCGGCGGTGGACGTGGCGCTGCTGCTCGGCCCCGGCAACCCGCCGCCCCTGGCGCTGCTGCCCGTCCGCTGGTTTTTCGACCCGGACCTCACCCGCGTGTTCCCGGCGGCGGCGGCGGCCTGCTTGCTCCTGCTGCTGACCGTTGCGGCGGCCGGTGCATGGGCCGCGGCAGAGCGTGCAGTGGCGTGGTTGGGCCGCCGATGGGCGGCATCCGGGCGGTCAAGCGGCACGCTGGCAGTGCGGAGCGGCGGGCTGTTGTTGCCGGGTCTGCTCGGGGTGGCGCTGCTGAGCCTGTGCGCCGCCGGGCTGTGGTCGGTCGCAGGGCCGTGGCGGTTCCCGGATGCGCTGCCCGCACGCCTGGACGGCGCCGCCTGGGCCGCACAGTCCACCGGGTTGGCTGAGCCGTTCCGGACGACGCTCTGGACCGCGCTGGCCTCCACGGGCCTGGCGCTGGTGCTGTCGGTTGCGGCGCTGGAGGCCAAGGCGCGCCATGGCCCGGCAGCGCGGACCGGTTGGTTGGCGCTGACCGCGTTGCCGTTGCTGGTCCCGCAAGCCGGGTTTCTGTTCGGGTTGCAGGTCGCCCTGCTCGGGCTGGGCCTGGATGGCGGCTGGGCGGCGCTGGTGTGGGCGCACCTGGTGTTCGTGCTGCCCTATGTGCTGCTGTCCCTGCGCGATCCCTGGGACGCGCTGGACCCGCGGCTGATGCACGTCGCGGCCTGCCTAGGCGCCAGCCCGGGCCAGGTTCTGCTGCGGGTCAAGCTGCCGATCCTGCTGCGCCCGCTGCTGGCCGCTGCCGCCGTGGGCATCGCTGTCAGCGCCGGGCAGTATCTGGCGACGCTGCTCGCCGGCGGCGGGCGCATGGCGACGCTGGCGACCGAGGCCGTGACGCTGGCCTCCGGCGGGGACCGGCGCGTGCTGGGCGTATATGCCGTGGTGCAGGCGGGGCTGCCGCTGCTGGTCTATGGTGCGGCGCTGCTCGTGCCGCGGCTGGCCTGGCGGCGCCGGGCGGCGCTGCGCGGGGCATGACCTTGCAGCTTGAGGCTGCCGCGGTTCATGCGGCAGGCCGGCCCCTGTTCGCGCCGATGTCGTTGACCGTCACGCCTGGCACGGTGACGGCCTTGATGGGGCCGAGCGGCATCGGCAAGTCGAGCCTGCTGGCGTGGGTGTGCGGCACGCTCGACCCGGCGCTGCACGGCACCGGCCGGGTGCTGGTGGACGGCGCGGACGTGACCCGCCTGCCCGCGGAGCGCCGGCGCATCGGTATCCTGTTCCAGGACGACCTGCTGTTCCCGCATTTGTCCATCGGCGGCAACCTTGGCTTTGGCCTGCCGCCGGGGCCGGGCCGCCGCGCCCGGATCGAGGCGGCGCTGGCCGACGCCGAGCTGCCCGGCATGGCCGCGCGCGATCCCGCCACCCTGTCCGGCGGCCAGCGCGCCCGCGTCGCCTTGATGCGCGTGCTGCTGTCCCAGCCCCGCGCCTTGCTGCTGGACGAACCGTTTGGCCGGCTGGATGCCACCCTGCGGGACCGGTTCCGGCGTTTCGTGTTCGGTCACGCCGCGGCAGCAAGTCTGCCGGTGCTGCTGGTGACGCATGATCCGGCCGATGCCGCGGCAGCGGGCGGCCAAGTCGTGCGGATGCAGGCGTCAGCGCCGTAGCGCGCGCAGCCCCCGCGAGGCTTCCGGCAAGGCGAGCACAAGAGACACCATCGAGATAATGGACGCTGCCTGACAGTAGGCGCAGAGGGCCTTGTTGTCGGCCCATTCCTCCTGCGCCAGCTTGAGATTGGTCGCCACGTCGAAGGCCGGTAGTGGGTCAGTTTGACCGCATCTGAATATAGTCCTGTCTATTAAGAGGTCCGCTGGTGCTCTGACTGGTGTAGTCTGCGCCATACACTACATTTTCGTCTGTATTTATCAGACATTGCGCTGCACCCCGGCGATGGCTGCGAGTGTCACCGGCCAGCTTTGGGAGTTGGCGGACGTAGTGAAAGTGCTAGAGCATTGGGAGGCAGCCAAGGACGCTTGATCGCATGAACAACGCTCTCTACTACGGTGACAACCTCGACGTACTGCGAGAGAGCATCGCCAGCGAGAGCGTGGACCTAATCTACCTCGACCCGCCGTTCAACTCGAATGCAAATTACAACGTGCTGTTCCGATCTCCAACTGGCTTGGGATCGCAGGCGCAAATTGAGGCATTTGAAGATACTTGGCATTGGGGACAGGAGGCGGAGAGCACGTTCGATCAGGTGATGCGGGCAGGCAATACAGACGTTGCTGACCTGCTACGGGCATTGCGGAGCTTCCTGGGTGAAAATGACATGATGGCTTATCTAACCATGATGGCAGTGCGTCTGTTAGAATTGCACAGGGTCCTCAAGAAAACCGGAAGTCTCTATCTGCATTGTGATCCTACGGCAGGCCACTACTTGAAAATACTGTTGGACAGTGTATTTGGAGTCAATAACTATCGTAGTCAAATTGTTTGGAAGCGCAGTGCCGCTCATAGCGATGGCAAGCAGGGAAGGAAAATACATGGGCACATCCATGACCTCATCCTGTTCTATACAAAAACTGATGCATGGACCTGGAACACAGTTTATACACCCTATGACGATAGCTATATAAAGAGCCACTATTCCTATGTTGAGTCCGAGACGGGAAAGCGTTTTCGTGCCGACAACCTGACAGCCGCTAAGCCAGGTGGAGACACGGCCTATGAATGGCGTATCAAGCGGCTTGATAGGGCAAAATCACGCTGGCAAGCCGATTTGGATGACGAATATAAGGTTCCGCTTGTAGGCTGGCTCTACTCTTCCACCCGGCCCTATATTGGAAGATACTGGGCATATTCGCGGGAGAATATGTCTCAGTTTGAGCGGGACAGCCTGCTGTATTACAGCGAGAGTGGAATGCCGAACTTTAAGAGATACCTGGACGAAATGCCAGGCGTTCCGCTACAGGATCTCTGGGCCGATATTCCTCCTGTTAATTCGCAAGCTCAAGAACGCCTTGGATATCCTACACAGAAACCTGTTGAGTTGCTTGAGCGCGTTTTATCATCCAGCAGCAACCCTGGCGATGTGGTCTTGGACTCCTTCTGCGGCTGCGGCACGACCATTCACGCCGCGCAGAAGCTGGGCCGGACCTGGATCGGCATAGACATCACCCACCTTGCTATTTCGCTGATCGAGCGCCGACTAAAGGATGCCTTTCCCGGCATCGTCTTTGATGTTCATGGCACACCGCAAGACCTGGATGGCGCCCGCGATTTGGCGAGCCGTGACAAGTACCAGTTCCAATGGTGGGCCGTGTCTTTGATTGATGCTCAGCCGTTTAGCGGGAAGAAGAAGGGCGCAGACGGGGGGATTGATGGCTTAATCTACTTCCGCTCCGACGCTAAGACGACAGAGAGGGCCGTCGTAAGTGTCAAGGGTGGCGGCGTGAGCGTGCCCATGGTGCGCGACCTCAAAGGCGTCCTGGACCGCGAGAAGGCGCCTATCGGCGTGTTCCTGACGCTTGAACCCCCAACCCGGCCCATGGAGAAGGAAGCTGCCTCGGCAGGCTTCTACATGCTTGGGGAGCGACAATATCCGCGCTTGCAGATCATCACCATAGAACAGGCATTGGCAGGTGCCAAACCGGCGATCCCGCTCGTAGATGCCGGGGCTGCCTTTAAACGGGCTGCACGGGAGGACACGAATAGGCAGCCGAAGCTGGACATCTAGGACTATGTTCCAGCCCAAGTTTCAAACTGACTCACTACCCGAAAGCCGTCTTGGCCGCCAGCGGCAGCAGCGGCTCGCGGTCCGCCCGGTCGTGCGGCCCGGCGGCGGCCAGCCCGGTTGTCAGGGCGTAGGTATCCATCATCAGCACGGCGTCCGGCACCTGCAACAGCTTGTAGGCATAGTCGGAAGCGTTCACCCGCTCCGAGTCGAACGGCCCTATCGGTGGGTCCGACAGGCGGCGGAGAATGCCGGTCTGGTAAAGAGTGACGATTTGGCTCAAGGCAACGCCGACCACGGACAGGCCGACCAGCCGACGGCGGCGGCGCAGGTCGGGGTTGGTCCGCAAACGAAAATCGCGGCTGAGTTCGCGGGGTGTGGCCACCGCTGTTTCCTTACGCCCGCGCGCAACGCGGGAGGGAGTGCGCTCGTTCTCCGGCTGCCGGTCAGGTGCGGACGAGGAACCCCGGCTCCGCCTGCCAGGCATCCCGCTGCCGCACGAAAGGCAGGGCCAGCGACGGGCGCAGCCGGATTTCCCCGGGATCGCGGTAGCCCGGCACCCCGACCTGCACCGCCCCGTCCGGCACGTCGCGTCGAAACGTGCGGTGCAGGTGGTCCCACAGGCTCAGGCCGCTGGACCAGTTGCTGTCGGTCTCCGCGCGCACGGTGCTGTGGTGGATGCCGTGCATCCGCGGCGTCGTCAGCACGCGGGACAGCCGGCGCTCCAGCCCCGGCGGCAGGCGCAGGTTGCTGTGGTGGAACAGCACCGACAGGAAGAAGAACGCCTGCCAGCCCCGCAGCGCCCGCGGCGACACGCCCAGCAGCGCCACCTGCGCCGCGCGATACGGCACCGACACCAGCATGTCGGCGGCGTGGAACCGCAGCGCCGTGGTGGCGTCCATGTCCAGGTCCACATGGTGCACCAGGTGCAGGCGCCACAGCGCCGGGACCTTGTGCGTCAGGACGTGCCAAAGGTAGATCGTATAGTCCATCGCCAGGAACGCGGCGGCATCGCGCAGCCAGGCCGGCGCGGGCAGGTGTTGCGCCAGCCCGCGCCGCCGCGTCTCGGCCCGCGCCGCCAGCCGGCGCACCACAGGGCCTTCCACCCCGGAGACGACCGTCATGCTGCATGCGCCGAGCACTAGGTTGCGGACGATGCGGGCCGGCTCTGCCTGGGTCTGGCGGCGCAGGGGGGACCGGCGCTCCCCGATCAGGACGGCTGCCGCGGCAGCAAGGGTCAGCACGGGCAGCAGGAGCTTGGAGGCCATACCATCCCAGGTGCGGCCAGAGGCGGCCGGGCGCAAGGGCACATGACCCCGCGCGTCGTGCTGTTCACCCGCTGGCCGGAGCCGGGCCGGGCCAAGACGCGGCTGATCCCCGCCCTCGGCGCAGACGGCGCTGCCGCGCTGCACCGCCGGCTGACGGAGCGCATCCTATGCGAGATGCGCCGGGCGGGCCTGCCGATGGAGGTGCGAACGACCGGCGCGGCACCGACGGCGTTCCGCGCCTGGCTGGGGGAGGGGCCAACCTACCTGGACCAGGGCGAGGGCGACCTCGGCGCCAGGCTGCTGCGCGCCGCCGCGCCGCCGGTGCTGTTCATCGGCGCGGACATCCCTGACTTGGCGGCAGCGCACCTGCTGCAAGCCGCGGCGGCGCTGCGGGACTCGCCGGCCGTGATCGGCCCGGCGGAGGATGGCGGCTACATCCTGCTGGGCATGCGCGATCCCATGCCGTTCCTGTTCAGCGACATGCCCTGGGGGACCGATCAGGTGTTCAGCCTGACGGTGGGGCGCCTGGCCGCGCGTGGCATTGCCCCAGCGCTGTTGCCCATGCTGGCCGACTTGGACCGCCCCGAAGACCTGCCGCGCTGGCCGGGGCTGCTCGCATGACAGGCGTGGCCCCAGGGGTCGCCATCGTGATCCCCATGCTGAACGAGGCCGCGGCGCTGCCCCTGCTGCTGCGTCACCTGGCGGTGCTGCATCCGGCGCCGGACGAGGTGCTCGCGGTGGATGGCGGCAGCACGGACGGCTCGGTCGCGATCGCGCGGACAGAAGGGCTGCGGGTGATCGAGCCTCCCGTGCGGGGCCGGGCCGCACAGATCAACGCGGGCGTGCGGGCGGCGTCGGCGCCGCTGGTGTGCGTCCTCCATGCCGACACGCTGCTGCCGCACGACGCAGTGTCGGTGGTCAGTGCCGTGCTGGCCGACCCGCGAACCGCGTTGGCGGGCTTCACGCCGCTGCTGTCCGGCGCGGAGCGGGTGCGTTGGGGCACCAGCTTCCACAACTGGATCAAGACCTGGTATGCGCCGCTGCTGTTCCGGCCGCTGCTGTTCCTGCGCGGGGGACGGCTGCTGTTCGGCGACCATGCCATGTTCTTCCGCCGGGCGGACTTCCTGGCCGTGGATGGCTGCGACGAAACCCTGCCGGTGATGGAGGACGCCGACCTTTGCATCCGCATGACGCGGCTGGGCCGCGTCCGGCTGGTCAACCGCATCGTCATCACCAGCGACCGCCGTGTGGCGGCCTGGGGGACGGTGCGTGCGAACTGGATGTATCTGCGCGTCGGCGTGTCCTGGGGCCTGGGCCGGCGCAAGAATTTAGGTAGCCGTTATCCAGATGTGCGTTAGACATGCGATCCTGGAAGCGGCAACGGCCTCCTGGTCGTAGGCGCCGGCGCCGATGAAGGGCGCCACAGGTCCTGCGACTTGGTCGAGCAAGGGACCGACCTCGGCACCGTCGTCCACCTCCTTCGCGGTTAGCGTCGCGGCGGCGATCTGCCCGGTGTCGGCATTCATGCTGTTTTGCCGACCGTTCCCGGACCGTTCAGGCCCAAGGCCCCTCGATCAGGGACCGGGTTTCCTCGACCGCAACTTGCCAGATGGCCAGCATCTCCTCGTCGCTGCGCTGGTAGGCCCCGCCATAGTTCCCGTCGCCCAGCGTGCGGCGCACCTCGTCCGGGGACAGCAGCCGCAGCCGGTCGAGGTCGGCCATGGGCTTGGCCTCCTCCGGCCCGCGCAGGTTCGGCAGCCGCGTCCACGGGAAGTTTTCCATCCACGAGGCATGGGACGCCACCGGGTCGGTGTCCTGCACCTTCTGCAGGGTCCGGGGGGCGTTCCACCAGTTGTGCACCCGCACGCGGTGGCCGGGATGGTCCGCCATCCATTCGGGCGCCAGGCTCGCCACCGGTGCGTTGCCGCCGTGGCCGTTGCACAGCAGGATACGGCGGAACCCGGTCCGGGCCAGCCCATCCAGGATGTCGCGGACGACGCGCAGATAGGTGTCCATACGCAGGCTGTTCGTGCCGGGATAGGCCTGGAAGTAGGGCGTGATGCCGTAGGCGAGCACCGGGAACACCGGCACCCCCAAGGGCTGCGCCGCCTCCGCTGCAACCCGCTCGCTCAGGATGGTGTCAACCAGGAGGCTGAGCTGCGCGTGCTGCTCCGTGCTGCCGAGCGGCACCACGCAACGGTCGTCGTCCTGCAGGTAGCGCTCGACCTGCATCCAGTTCATCTCACCCAGCCGCATGGCGCCCCTCCGGATCACGCACAGCGGCATCGCGCCGCAATCCGCCCAAGTTCGGCCGGGCAAAACAGCGGCGCAAGCCCAAGGGATCAGGGCGGCCTAAATCCGGTGCCGTGCTCACGGGTAGTACCAACGGGCGAAAGCCCTGACCGGTGGCGTCTCTCGTTATTGCGAGCCGCCTCCTGGCGGAATGGCACCGCGGCCTGGGCGCGCAACGGGTGGGAATGCTGCCCCAGAAGCTGCGGCTGGATTACGCCGGGCATCACCGGTCCCAGCCTTCGCGGCCGCTGCTGCCGCCCGGCGGCCACGGCGCCCGGTGCGCGACAGGCCTCGACGCCGCCCCGCTTCCGCGCAAGGATTTCCCCCGCCACACTCCAAGGACGCGAACATGGACGCCCAATCCCCCGAGGCCGCCATCACCGGCTGGCTCGCCGCCCAGCAAGACGCCATGATCGGCCTGCTGCGCGAGATGGTTGATACCGACAGCGGCAGCTACGACAAGCCCGGCATTGACGCCGTGGGCGCCGCGGCGGAACGGTTCCTGTCCCAATACGGCATCTCGGTCGAGCGTTTGCCGCAGTCGCGGCACGGCGACTGCCTGCGCGCCACCGTCCCGGTCCAGGAGCCGTCCAACGCTGGCGGCAACATCGTCCTGATGGGTCACCGCGACACCGTGTTCCCCGATGGCGAGGCCGGCCGGCGCCCCTTCACCATCCGCGACGGCCGTGCCTACGGACCCGGCGTCGCCGACATGAAGGCCGGGCTGGTGATGAACTGCTTCGTGCTCGCCGCATTCGCCCGGTTCGGCGGCAGCCCGGCCCCGCTGATCGGCCTGTTCACCGGCGACGAGGAGATCGGCAGCCCGGAAGGCCGTCCCGTCATCGAGGCGGAAGCCCGGCACGCCCGCGCCGTCTTCAACAGCGAGCCGGGCCGCCCCACCGGCAACGTCGTCACCGGCCGCAAGGGCGGCGTGTTCATGATGATGCGCGTGACCGGCAAGGCCGCCCACTCCGGCGGCAGCTTCCAGGATGGGATCAGCGCAATCGGCGAGCTGGCGCAGAAGATCACCGCGATCCACGCGCTGACCGACCTCGGACGCGGCATCACCCTCAATGTCGGGCTGATCAGCGGCGGCCAAAGCGTCAACACCGTCGCCCCCTGGGCAGAGGGCCAGATTGACCTGCGCTACGTCGAGCCCGCCGACCGCGACGACGTGATGGCCCGCATCGGCGCTATCATCGAGCGCGCCTATGTGCCCGGCACCAAGTCCGAACTGGTCATCAAGGGCGAGTTCGCGCCCCTGGTGCAGTCAGCCGACGCCAAGCGCCTGTTCGACCTGTATGTTGACAGCGCCGCAGCGAGCGGCCTGCACGTCGAGGGCGAGTTCACCGGCGGCTGCGCCGACAGCGGCTTCACCGCCGGGGTGGGCGCCCCCACAATCTGCGCCGTGGGTCCCGTAGGCGGCAAGGCGCACACCGCGGACGAGTTCCTGCAGGTTGACAGCCTGGTGCCTCGTGCACAGTCCTGCGCCCGTGCGATCATGAACCTGGGAAGGGCCGGCCTATGAACCGTCTGCATCCCAGCGCCCTCCGGGGCTGCTGCTGAAAGCCCGTTTTGAAAGGGATTGTGGGCGAGGTCTGACGGTGTGACCGGGACGGGTGGTGTGGCGTTCCAGGCGGTTTGCCCGTCATGGAGCTTGGCATGTGGACGCCTGAGGATCGCGCGCT
>JAABUW010009639.1_pt1 | contig 10955 bp, 3 predicted proteins | sample 5560081 | NCBI WGS metagenome assembly JAABUW01 (sample SAMN10711882, study PRJNA513363) | rock metagenome | isolation source: Antarctica rocks | place: Antarctica: Victoria Land, Knobhead sud | reverse complement strand
ATTTAAATTGTCGTCAATAATTCTTCTTTAAGTATCGTATTTGTTAATTTAATTTATATCGTAAATTTGTCTATAATAAAGCTAGTTTAATACAAATCAATCGTTATCTTATTAATTAACTATATATAGATTAAAAAAAATTATTTCTTTAAAGATTACTAATATTAATAAAATAAAACAAAGACAAGTCAAATTTAACAATAAGTTCTTCTATACTATATTGTATTAAACTAAAACTAATAGTTTATTCGCAATTGTTTATTTGCGTCAATATAAAACTAAATATAAATTATTAAAATTTTTAATTTTTTTGATTTTGTTAAAACAACAAGTCTTCAACTTTCGATATAGTTTTGTTCGAATTTTAAAAACTTTAACAATAAAACTATATTAACAATTTAGCGTTTTTAAATATCTACAAGACAATATTTAAGTAATCGTAACTTTTATATTCGAAAATATATTTATTGTTTAATTTGTTTCGCATTTTATTTATCTTTTTATTAATTTTTAAATTAGAGAGCTTGCGTACAACAATTTATGTCAAATATTTAACAATAATAGAGCTCGATTTAAATTTTATATATTTATTAAAGTATTTCGATCGTAAATATATAATTTTTTGCTAAAAACAACAATTAATATTTTTAGAGTATATATCTTTGTCTTTAATTAGATTTGACAAAGAGAATTTAATATACAATAGTTTTTATTTTAAATGTATTACAAGATTATTGTTTAATACAAAAAAAATAGAAATCAATACAATGTTGTAAAGATATCGAATGTCTAAAAATATATAAAGAAAATTGCGAAATTCGAAATTGTAAATAATTTTTATAACAAAAAAAATATAGAGAACAATAAAAAAAGCTTAAATAAAACTTAATGCGACATAGATTTTAAAATAGTTATTAGTTTTGAATTTTTAGAATTAATATTAAAGAACTATATTAAATAATCGAAGACTTTAAGATTTCTAAACACAAATATTTGAAATCTAATACGAACAATAAATCGCAACATATGAAATACGAATACTATATATCTATATATCTATATATTTTATTAAATTGCTTATTGATTTCTAAATACATAGAAAAATATCTAGAATTATAAATTTTTCTATTTTGAACTTAGCGCGCTATTGAGTTCGAGTTTTATCTAAGAAAAATCCAAATTCAAATTAGAAAGTTTGGGTCGAATTGTATCTACTAGATACTTAATTTATAATTCAAATCAATCCAAATTAAACGAATTCGATTCGAGTAATATTCAATCCATTTCGCGAAGTAATTATTTTTTGAGAGTCTAATATATATCTTTTCTTGTTTCGAAAAACAATAATAGATTTAATAGAATTATTAAACTAAAATAAAACTTATTGTAGAAGATATCGTTAATTGTAGACTTATCTACTAAAAAAAAAAAAAAATTGACAATTTTGAACAAAATAAAAAAGAACTTTCTATATTTGAAAATTAATATTTAAAAAAATATTAGAAGACGCAATCTTGTCTAATTTTTAAAAACTCGAATTATATATAAGATTCTAAATAAGTAACAATATTTTATTTTATTAAAAAGAAAGACTTAATTAGCATTTTGAGCGCAAAATTTGAAAAAAAAGTATTTAATATATCTAATATAGTTCGAAAGATAATTTTTTTTTAAATTTTCTCGTCTTGTTAATAGAAAAATTTTAACAATTTCTTTTTTTGTATTTTATTTTTTACTTTTGTTGTTAAGCTTGCAAATTTTTTACTATTGTATTTCAAACTTGCTATCTTAATATTTGTATTAACTTTTTTAATTACTTAGTATAGTTTTTTATAGTTTTTTTATTATTAATTTTAACAAAATTCAATTATTTTTTAAAGTTGTTCGACAAAAATCTTAAGACAATCGAAAAACTACTAATATATTAAATATACAAATTAACAAGAATACAAATAATATCGTAGATTTATAAAACAATAAATAATAAATAATATCGAAAGCAAATAAAATTTGTACGTAATATATAATAATTAGTTCTTACTATAGAAAATAAGAGAAAATATTCGAATACTCGAATATTGTTAAATTGCAAAATAAAAAATTATATATTTTAGATTTATAAAAATATTAGTATATCGAAATAAAGAAACATATATATAAAATAGCAAGTTTTTGCAAAAGAATTGCAAATACTAACTCGAATTCTTTTATAATTTAAGTATAAAAAAATAATTTTGCGTAATATAAAAAGTGTCTAAAAAGTATCTAAAAAGTATCTAAAAAATAGATTAAAATTTAAGTAATTTTAAAAATATTATAATTGAAAGTTAAATAGCAAAACTCGCAAAATTCTTGACAAAAATTACGTAATTTTAAATTTTGTAATTAGAAATTTCTAGTATTATAATTACAATATAAAATTTTATACAAAGAATTGGTTTCTATTTGCTATCTTTATATATACAAGTATTTAGATAACTTAAACATTCTATATACAATATAGAAGCAAGAAATTTACAATAGTATTGTTTAACAATATTAGTTTTCTCTTATTTGTATTTTTTCTTACAAATATTATTTATTTTTTTGATCGAATAGCTAACAAATTTACAATTATTATCTTGTTTATAAGTTGCTTAATACTAAACTTTAATATAGAATTGTAGTTTATTTCTTTCTCTACTTTAAATATAAATAGAAAAGCTCTTCTTTTCTTTGACAATATCGAATAAATAAAAAGATAATATATATAATAAAGTTGATTTCGAGTATAGAGAAAATTCTTTTGCTTAAAAGTAATGCGTTGCTTTAAAACTTAATTATAGAAACTAATCTTAAAATATTATTTAAAAAAAAAATTTAAATTGTGCAAACTTAAACTTCTTATATTTGTACTTATATATTAATTAAAGTTTGCAAAAAAACAAATTAGTAGCAATAATATTAAGATTGCAAATAGAGCAAAACAAAAAAGTAATAATAACAATATATAAATTTTTAACTTGCAACAATATTGCAACGTTAACTTAATATTAAATCGAGAAAATATTGCATTTTAATTTATTAGACTTGTAGATTTGTTATTTTAATTAAAAAAAAATACTATTAAAAAGATTAAAATACTTGAAATTAATTAATTGTATTTAACAAATAATTTTTGACTCTCTTTTACAAAAATTATTGTTTAGTAGTATTTTTAAAATAAATTAAATATTCTCTTTTAATAGAAATATCTTCTTTATATTAATAATATTAATATAACAAATATAGTTTTTAAAAAAACAATATTTATTTTTGTTAATTTAAGTATTGTAGTTTCTAGAAATAGTATACTTTTAAGCTATATTTTAATAATAAAATTCTACGTATAAATTTAATTGTTTTTTTATTTGCTAAAAATTCGATACAATAATTGCATTCTTTGTTTGTTTTAAAATTTCAAATACTTCGAACTTTTAAAAATATTATAAATCAATATCTTTATTTTTCTTTGTTATAAAAATAGTTAAAGATAAATTTCGAAAATAATGCGCTAAAATAATGTTTTTTAATCAACTATTATTTAATTTGATTAATTTGACATATTTAAGTAGTTGTTAAATATTTCGACAAATTTTTAGAAATATAGATTTTATCTTTTTTTTGTTTGTTTTATATATAGAGCTTTAATTTATAAGACTATTATTAATAGCTAAGTTAATATAGTATTTAACAATAGATACAACAATATCTTTTAACTAAAAAATCGAGAATATTGCAATATAGAATCGAGAAATTATATAATATTAATTAAAAAATACATAAAGCAAAACTAATATTACAATAATATCGCGAACAACTTTTTGCATAGATTAAAATTTAAGATATATTATTGACAATCTAATATAAAATCAATTGTTCGAAAATTTAAAAATCTAAAATACTACAATATATTTAAATTGTTTTTAAGTAGTAAAAACAATTTTAAAAAACAATTTTTATATAAAAATATTTAGCTTTTTGAACTTCGAATATATTATATTTTTTAAATCTAGAATTAATAATATCAAACACAAAAACAAACTTAATAAACAAGATTTAATTTATTTTTAATTTAATAGTAATAAAAAACTTCTTGCAATTAAAAATAGATATTAGTTTTTTTTATATATAAATTTTCAAAATGCAATAATAAAAGCGATTGTAAATCTTAATATTAAATTGAAGATTATCTTGCTATTACTTATAAATATAATATTAATTGCATTTATAATTTGCGTTTAATCGAAACAATTCTTTATTATTAAATTGTTGCAATAAATTGTTAATAAAAATCAAAATATAGACGCAAAAAAGAATTGTTAAATCTTTGCTATTCTTAATTTAAATAAAGATTTCTCGATTTAGTTAAACAAGAAAAAGACTAATTGTAGTAATAATATTAAAGAACTTTGATTTGTGCAATTCTAATATAATAAGAAAAACATTTGTTTTTCGATTTCGCTCTATTAAAGTTATTGAAGCTAGAATAGTATAAATATTTATTAAAAATTAATAAGTATTGCAAAACAAATCGAAATTATCTATAAAATTTATAAAAAATATTAAGTAGCATTTTATAAATTCCAAATTAATTGCAATCTTCGTTATATTGCTTCTTTTGTAGATAAATATTATAGTAAAATATTCGCATTTATATGTTAAAAGTTTTAAATTAGCATATAAAAATACAAAGAAATACAAAGAAATTTATTTGTTTTTAATTTTATTGTATATTTGTCGAATAAAAAAGTTAAATCTCTTTTTTTTTAACTTGTAGATTTTTAGTCTATTTTTATTATATTGTTAGTCTAGAATTATATATATTATTTGTAGTATTATCTTACTTTTGTAAATCTTGTAGTATTAATTTTAAAATATAAAAAATTTACTTGTTTGAAATAATATTTGTAATAGCTTTTTTTAAGAGTTTAAAAGCTTAATTCTTTTAATAATTTCTTAAAATTTTAGCACTTTTTAATCAAAAAACAAAAAATCGCGTTTTATATTTTTTTTTACAAAAATTACTCTTTTTATATGTTTAGAATTAATATTATATTTGATATTCTCGCATTTTGCAAGATACTTAAATTATAAAATATCGAAAAAAAATATTGAAAAAACATTAAAATAGAAAACAAACTCTTTAAATATTAATTAAATTAAAGATTTTTAATTGTTTAAATAAAAGAGCTTCGATAATATATCTACAATTAATATTATATTATAATATTGCTTCTTAAGAAAAAACAAAAATATATATATTGTTAAGAAAAGCGCAATAAATTTAAAATAAAATATTTTTTGTATTTTTTTGCGAGATTTTTATTTTTCATTTCTATCTTTTGTTATTGTAGATTGCTAATTTCGCTTAACTTAAATACAATTAATTTTGAAAAATAATAAAAAAAGTTGTTCTTAATATTAATTTTTAAATATATTTAAAGTTTTTAATAACGCGCTTATAAAATTAACAAACTTTAGAAATCTTAAAATTTCGAATGCAAATTTATATATAAAACAAGTAATATTTGCTATTTTATATTAAAAATCAAACGTTAATGCGAAATCGCTAATAGAAGAAAGATATTAATAAAAAATATTTTCGAAAAAATTATTAATTGCAAAACAAATTGACGTTAAAAAAAATAATATAGAGTTTACAAAAATATTGTTAACGTTGTTATCGATCTATATATTTAGAAAATTCTTGATTTTAAATTTAGAAAATAAATCGAAATCGTTTTTAATAGTAAATGCGAAATTAATTTTTTTTGCAAAATTTTTGAACTTCTTTACGTGAATCTTTAAAGCGCAAAGAATTTTATTTGCGTTTTAGAATTATTAGCTATAAGAAAAATATAAATTACAATATAGTTATTTATTTTATCGAAAACTATTCTATTTTTATTTTGCAATTTTTTAAATATATCTTGAACGCTATCTTCTAATATTAAGAAAAACGTATTGTTATTGTTATTAATTATAATTTGCGTTTTAAGAGTTGCAATAGAAGTCAAATTTAAAACTATAAAAAATATAGACAAACATAATAAAATTGCTAAAAAATTTTGTCGTCTTCTAGAAGACAATTAAGAAAAAACATTTTATTGCAATTCTAAAAAAACAAATATTTTGTTTGCGTTTATATTACAAATTATATTTATTACTACAAATTAACTATAATATATTTAAGTAATGCAAAAAAAAAGTATTTGTTGTAGCTAAAGTCTTAAAATTTGTTTTTTGTTTTGCAAAGTTTCTTGTTGTCTTTTATTTATTATATTAGTTTTTTTGCTTTTTAAGTAGCGTTCTTTAGATTTGTCGCATGTGCAACGTAGTTGTTTTTTCAATTACTTTGTATTTTTAAAAAGCTTTCTTATAGAGTTTTCTTAATTATATTTAATATTGTTCGATTACTATTTTTTTGTCTTCGAATTGTCTTTAGTATTATTTACTTTCGTACTAGAGCGTTAAATCAAAAATATAAAATAGATCGATATATTGTTGTAGAGTTGTTAAACAATAAATAGTATATAAACTAAAAAGATTTAAATATAATATATTCGACAAAAAAATTAAAAAAAAGTATTTAATTGTTTAAATATTGTTAATTTGCAAAATATTTTTGCATTTTTAATAAATATATTATCGAATAAAGTTTTCCAAATATTTTAAACAAAATACTAGTTGTAATTTGAATACTTGTATGTAAAAATTATAATACAATAGTTTAAGCAACAAATAAAAAAAAAATTTAATAAAATACAAAATTAATATCGAAAATGTTTTGTATTAATTTTAAGATTAAATTTAAATAACATTTATTATTACAATTTTAAAATTTTGTAAATTAGCTATATAATCTAATAATTTTTTTGTTATATTTAGATTTCTTTTGTTGTAGCGTATTCTATTCTTTATTTATATATATTATTATAAGTAATTTTGCGTTTAATAGAGAAAAGAACAAAATAAAATATATATTTTCAATTACTCTAGTCTTTTGTTAGTAAGATTAATACTATATAGTTTCGAAATATTTTTTAGATTAGTTTTAATAAAAATTTATTATCTATTAAAACTCTTTCTAAGCTTAAACGTCGACGCAAAATTACTTAGCTTCTTTAAGATTTTTCTAAAATAATTGTTTACAAAATTTTTTTTGCAAAATTTAAAAAAGAGACGCGATATAATTAACTACAATAATTTAATAACAACAATCTAAATAAATTGATTAAAAAAAATTTTAAAATTTTGAAATTCGATTACAAATATTATTAAAAAGCGAAAAAAAAATATTTGATTAACTCTTAAAATTGAAAAACTACTACAATTGCGCAAATAAAAATAAGTTTAATTTCTTCAAAAAAAAATTTAAGTACTAAACTAAAATTTGCTAGATTTATATTTGTAAAAAAATAGATTACAATAAAAAGACAAAAAAAATTATATAAAGCAAAATTGATTTCAATATTTTTTAATACTACTTCGAAAAAATATTCTTTACAACAAATATTAAATTAAACCAAGTATTTTGCAAAAGTTTAATCAATTAAAACAAATATAATAATTAAATTGTAAAATTTCTTTTTAATATATTTAATTTTTAAGCTTAATTTTGATTTTTAATTAATAATATTTCTTAGTTATATAAGTTAACTTTTGCGTACAAGTAAAACAATATTTTTTTTACAAAAATAACAAACAAATGCTAGAACGAAAATACAATTATAAAAGTATATTAATCTTTTATAATACTATATTGTCGATCAAGAATTTCGAGAATCTTATTGTCGATAACTTTGTTCGAACAAAGAAAATTTTGTTAAAAAATACTAAAAAGCGCAATACAAAATGTATTTTTTTTGACAACAATTTTAAATTCTTGCAATTTATCTTTAAACAACGCTAATTTCGCTTTACTAAGCTAGAAAAAAGTAAAATAATTGAAAACTTAATTCTTTTATTTCTTTTTTGCTTATTTTTTAGTATAACATTTAGCTATAAATCTTTGAATTAATATCTTTGAAATAGTCTTTTATAAAAAAATTGTATTTAATTGTTTCGAATATATTTTTACAACTTAATTTGATATTTGTTTTCTTATATTTTCTAGCTATCTTAATCTATTGATTAAATAATTCGAATTGCTATCTATATTCAAAATATTTCTCAAAATCAATTTATAAATGTTTTATACATATAGACTCTTTGATCAAATTAATTAATAAAAATATTTGCACTACAATTGAACTACTATTAACATATCGTTAACAAACGTATTTAATTTGAAAAACATATAGCAATTATTATAGTCTTAACTAGAAAACAATATTTGCTCAACAATAATTTAAAAACAATTTCAAGAACTACAATTATTAGAAAATAGATTTCTATATTTAATTATTTTTCGCAAAATATACAAGTTTTAGTTGATAGATATTAGCAAATAACAACAGTCTTATAGCAATAATTAAATTATTATTGTCTTAAAATAAATACAATCAATAATACTTAATATATCGAAATTTAACTACGATTTCACGACGCTTTCTATCGAACAATAGTCGAAAAATATTTATTGCTCTTTAAGAAAATTGATTCTTTTCGAACAAGATTTATGCAACGATTTTTCGGCGAAGATCAATTTAAACCGATCCTTAAATAGAATAGCGTTGAGCAACTCTATTCCGAAATCTAAGAGGCTCGCTAAGATAAGAAAGCTATTTTCAACCACTAGAATGGGCTAAAATAAGAGCTATCAATAGAACATAATATGTTTAATCAATTGATTATAAAATATATCGAGATTTGTATCAAAGTTGTCTTGCTTTTATTTTATTTTAGAGTTATATTTAGAATTTGCTAAATATTCTATTCTAATTCTAAACTATAGATTTACAAAAATTGATTTAATTAATATTAAAGTTTTGTAAATATAGATTCTTTACAATAATTTTTGTATAATATATTCTATAATTAAGTCTCGAAAGTTTTAAAGAATAATGTCTATGCTGTCGGAGATCGAAACACTGGACAAAATACGAATTTGAATTAATGCACTTTTTGGCTTATGGTGTGCTATAGAAAGTCGGACGTCATCTTTAGTCTAGCCAGGGCGTCGCGTTCATAAGCTACCATCTGAAGCCTCCTATTGTAGGAGTACTTTATTCAAGAACGCTCAGTTGCCCAATCGAACCAAGACTCCATTCTACGACATCATCCTGCTATCTTCCCCGCCATTTGTACCTTGCCTCGAAACTTAACCATGGTCCTCGAAGACCTCCCTTCCGACCCAGACCCCTACTTCACACCCTCCTCCTCCGAGGACACTTTTCCCTCCGCCCCCTCCACCATCTCTTCATCCTCCTACGATCTCACCACCCTTCCACAACCTCTTCCTTTCTCCTCCTTCTGGGGCTACACCCCAACCCGCCTCTCCACCGGCATCACCGTCGAGATCCAACTTATCGTCGGCCTCCTCCACCGCCCGCTCACACACGACGAATCCTCCGCCGTCGCCTACCACTATGCGCGCGGCTTTCGCTATGCGTCTTTGGGGACTCCTGCGGGCATTATAGCCGGGCTGTATGCGGTGCAAAGGACCTCGCCTTTCAAACCCGGCGGGGATATAGCGGGAGAAGGGGCAGGGGGTAGGGAGATTCGGTTTCCGTTCTCGAGGTTTCTAATCCCCGACAAGGGGCGGAAGTTGCATTGGTTGGAAGAAGAAGGAGGAGGGGGGGTGTTGCGGTGGGGAGCTAAAGAGTTGGGGCGGGGAGCAGGTGTAAAGAACGCGATAATAGGGCTAAGGGCGGGGCTGTATGTTGGATTTGGGGTTGTGGCGGGGCTGATGGTGTTTGGGAGCTATGGAGCGACGGTGGCGGCGGTGGGGTCGGCGGTGGATAAGCGGCTGGGGAGCCTGAGGGAGGTATTGCAGCAGGAGTCGAAACGAAGAGAGGTGGAGAGGAGGACAAGTGGCGGTGAAGAAACGAAGAAGAGGAGGGATTCGACTGGGCAGGGCCAACGAACAGCGGGGGAACTATGGAAGAATCACAGGGGGGCCATCGGCGACGATGCGAGTCCGACGGCCGCAGGAGTCGATAGCGATGATTTCATGGCCGGCAGTGGAGGCGATGACAGCAGCTACATGAAGACCGCTTCGCAGTCACCAACCCGAGAACGCCGACAGCCTCGCCGAAATCGCGCTTCCGCCCTCGAGCGCGAAACCCCCTCCCCTCAATCCACCGACTTCTCAGCAGACTACACCTCCTCCACGCCTTCGCCCTCTTCCACCGACTTCGCAACAGACTATACCCCTTCCACGCCTTCCTCCTCTTCAACCTCCTACACAACCTCCACCCCAGCAGAGAACACCGGCGAAAGTGCGTGGGAGCGGGTACGTCGAGAAAACTCGTCCGCGGACTCTTCTTCCTCATCTCCTTCTACGAACAGGAACAAAAGGAGAGGACCTAGGGGAGGCCGGCAAGAAGAACCGCAGGACGGGGCTGACAGCTTCACTTTCTCCCGCGCGACAGAGGAACGGAACTATGCGAAGGATGAGGCACAGAAACGGTTTGACGAGCGGGTCGAGCGGGAGAGGAGGGATGAGAATGATTCCGGGGCGGGAAATGCGGGCAGGGGGTGGTAGAGATTGGGATAGCATGAGACGCGAAGGGTGGACAGCAGAATCGAAGGAAGGACGCTGGGTATAGCTTCCGTTCCTCTCGCGCAGAAGAGCAGTAAAGATCAAGCAGAGAACGAGGCACAAAGGCGCTCCCACGAACAGGGGGAGTCAGAGCAAGAGCGATGGCAACGTGTTGGTAAGAAATGGAGAAGCGATGGGGCGTGGATAGTGAACTCCAAGAGATCTGGATAGATACATCCAACTACTTCGAGAAGCTCTCACACTCGTACCGCTCCCCTCGTTCCCCCCG
>JAABUW010009637.1_pt1 | contig 10957 bp, 20 predicted proteins | sample 5560081 | NCBI WGS metagenome assembly JAABUW01 (sample SAMN10711882, study PRJNA513363) | rock metagenome | isolation source: Antarctica rocks | place: Antarctica: Victoria Land, Knobhead sud | reverse complement strand
AGGAAGCGCTCATGACGGCTTTTACAAAAAGGTTAAAACATAGGAGGCCTGTGGCGTTCCTTTTTAAACAAAGCTTCACTGGCCTCCTTTGTTTTATATTTTTTGAAAGAAGGAAGCGCTCAGGACGGCTTTATAAAAAGGTTAAAACATAGGAGGCCTGTGGCGACCTTTTTGTAAAAGCCTTCCTGACCGTCTCCTTCTTTCGAAAAGTATAAAACAAAGGAGGCCAGTGAAGCTTTGTTTAAAAGGAACGCCACAGGCCTCCTATGTTTTAATCTAATCGGGTGTGTGCACCTGGATTGCACCCTGCCTCTGCTCCTGATGCTGGCGCCTCGACGCTGTGCGCCGTGCTGCAGCTGTCCTGGGGTGATGACGCCGCCGAGCCTGATGGCGGCGCAGCCAGTGACGCGGCCAGTGACGCGGCTAGCGGGGTCGGCATTGGCGACGATGCGGGCTCGGTGGACGGAGAAGGCTCGGAGCCGGCCGCCGGGACACCTGTGCCTCAGGTGCGGTGGGGCTTGAGCCTTTCAGGGTGGCTGAGTGGCATCGGCCGCGGCACCTGGGGTTCCGAACATGTATTGGGGTTTCTTTTGATACCTTGCCCGTTGGCCGTCGTGACTGCTTCGGGTCGGCAGCATGAACGATTCGGCGCCCCTGTTCATATTGCGTTGGATTGCGATTCTGTCGTACAGGTTGCGGCGCTGGCACGGCAGCTGTGGGCGCAGGGCCAGCGCACTGCCGACCTGCTGCAGCAGACGTCGGCGGATGACGGAGCAGGCCTGAGCAGCAGCCTCATCCAGCACCTGGCAGGCGCCATTGCTGCCGACATACCAGCTCACGGCATGGTGCGCGCGTTTCTGAATCGTGAGGCGCAGCAGCAGGCGGACGACCATTGTTTCTTCGTGGGTAGTACCCAATAGCAGCCTCTTGTTGCTGCAATAGTCCATGTGCAAGCACATGCAGTGAAGGTGCCTTGAAGTCGAGTGTCCCTCGTTTGCAGCTGTTCAACCACCTACTCAAGGACGAAGTCATCCACGCATGGCCGTCTTGTGCAAGCAGGACGCGGGCTGGGCGGCCACCTGGGCGGCGCGTGTGGAGGAGCAGCACGAACTGCTCGATGCGGCGCCGTCGGCGGCGGGCCGCCTGCTTGACAGCGTGCTCGCCTCGCGGCGCGCCTGGCCCCACTTTGCCGCCGCGCCGCCCGCCGGCGCCGGCCTGGCAGCGCCTGCGGACACGGCTTCGGAATCTGCGGTGCAGCCTGCGGCAGACGCCGGCGAGCCGGCCGAGGCGGCTGCTGCCGCTGCCATGGACGCGCTGGCGGCGGCCCTGGTCGGCTGCCTTGGCGCCACGGCAGTGTTTGGCGGCAGCGGCAATGGTCAGCCCCACAGGTCAGTGCTGATTGCCATTTCTGCAGTGTTCATTAGAGGGTTGTGACTGCCACTTGCTTGCTTCGTTGCCACATGTTGCACACACGAATAGCTGGGCTGCTCACTGAAATCACTTTCGACCGAAAATGTCACTCCTCACATACTCCACACGAGCTACCATGTTCTTATGCAGGGCTTGGCTGCTGGAGGAGCTACTCTGCTCAGCCCACTGCTCTGCGTCCGGCGGCCGCCAGGGCATCAGTCCCGATCAGGCGGCATCGCTGCTGCAGAGGACTGTGGACGAGATGAGAGACGAGGGAAGAAGTGGCGAGCAGACATTCTTTGACGACCTCCTTGACCGGTGCGACCTAGGAAAACCTTGGTCTGCTGTCGGTCACATGTCTGCTCTACAGCGCTGGTGATCTCTGCGTGCGTTGACGCAGTTCACCACGCTCAGCAAGCTGTCCTAGCGCTATTGGCCGGAAACAGATACTCCCTGTGGTTTCAGCTTCATTGTTCGGCATTTAGGGAATGCACGAAATGCAGCGCACTCGCATTTGCGTTGCAATGTTCACTGCCATCCTGCTCGCAGGCTATGGGATGGCTGCTGCACGGGGGACGCAGCCTCCCAGGCTGTGTACAAGGGAGCCGCCAGCGCAGCACTGCGGCAGCTGACGCGGCGTGGCGGCTCGGACGACGGCGCTGCGGCGGCCGTCTGCAGACTGTGCCGGCGCAAGCTGCGGAAGCCTGCCGAGGCACAGCTGCCGGGCGTGCTGCTCCGCCGCTGCGTGGCCTTGCTGGCTTCGTTCGTGCGGTGAGCACCCCTCATTCTGCTGCTAGTCATGTCATGGACCTCAACTCTGCCGCCAAGAGGAGTGACCTGAGGAATGACCTGAGATGCGTCTTTCGAATCATTCCACGGGGTCCTGGACTTGTGGCCAGGCAGGCTGACAAGCAGCGCGGCTGTGCAAGCCGCCGAGTTGTCACATCCGTCTGCAACACCAAACCACGTCAAGGTTCGCTTGTGGCCGCTCGCCTGCTCTCGGGCGCTGCAGTTCATAGCTGGGCCGGCACTCGCAACCTGGGGCAAGCCGCCTGTGACAACCCGCCCCGTGCGTTACACCAAATAATTTCTCTAAGCCATGGCAATTGGACTCCTTCTGTTCTCCAGGAGCGACGCGTCAGGGCAGCGGCTGGAGGCGTCCGGGCTTCCGGACTTTGCCGCCGCCGCATGCGCCGCCGCCGCCGCGCTACCGCCGGCCGCCATCTGCGCTGCCGAGCGGCGGCCGCAGGCGGCCGCCGCGCTCGACGCGCTGCGCCTGGCAACCGCCTGCTTTCCGCCGGCTGAAGGAGTCTCCGCCAATGCGTCGTCCGCGCCGCAGCAAGTACCAAGCAGCGGCGGCGGTGCGCCGGCAGCTGGCGCCTCAGCAGCCGACGAGCGCGCGGCACTGCTGGCGCTGCTGCGGCAGCAGCTCAACGGCGAGCGGGCGGCGACGGCGGCGCGCCTCGCGGAGCGCCGCCTGCAGCCGCCGGCAGCGGCCGGTGGTGGCGCCAGGGCGGACACCTCGGCGGAGCGGGATGCGGCGGCGGCTGTGACAGGCCTGGCGCTGGGCATCCTCACCTACAGCTGGCAGGACCTGGCGGACCAGGTGGGCTTTCTGCTCTGCTGGCACACTGTTACTTTCAATGCTCTGCTGGCAAGCACGAATGGCGAGCATGAAGACATGGAGGGCAATGCCAGGACGGATGGCGTATGCCGTGGCGCTGCACCTCTCTACGTGCAGTGCCATGCAAATACTGCCTCTTGTCCAGTCCCTGGAAGGCATGCGCTGCAGCTGATTCAGCACAACCCATCATTGCAATACAAGCTGCGTACATGCTGCAGGACTGGGACGCCATCTTCAAACGGACGCAGGCGGGCCTCACCGCCTGCAGCGTGGCGGTGGAGGACGTCGCCGAGGCGGTGGCCACTGCCGCCATCTCCGCCGCAGGTTGGTACACGTTGCAAGCCCGCATGCTGCACGCCTGGTCGCGCACCTGCAGCGATGCACAGGGCTCCGCAGCTCGTTTCCGAGGTTTCTCAGTTTCAAGCCATACCGTGCTCCATTGACGCCACCGACATGGGTGCCCGTTCTTACAACACGCATGCTTGTATTTCCTTGGATTCGCAGTCGCATCGGCCGCCGCGCCGCCAGAGGGCGCCGAGGCGGCGGTGCTGCTGCTGCACCAGCTGGGGCGCATCAGCCTGCTGGATGCGCCGCCGGGGCCGCCCGTCGCGGCGGCGCTGCGCAACTCTGGCGCCCAGGACGCACTGTCCGGCTGGCACCAGGTTCGTGCGATTGGCGCACTCGTCGCATCCACAAGCTTTTGCCACTGCCTTCGAAGCTTTACAGGACTTGTCGCTCTGCAACATTCCGCTCGCTGAGCCCTGCTGTGAAGACATGCTGTTCCATCTGCACGAGGCTGGCGTAAGACTTCGGGGCGTTTTGGACGGACTCACGGTGTGCACTCGCCAACTTCTTGACAATCAGGCAGCCCTCCCAAATTGCAATGCTACTGTGCAGGATCATGCCCGCGTGTTTGCGCTGCTGACGGGCGTGTTGGAGGGCGCCTCACGGCCGACGGACCTGCCCTCCTCCTGGACCGACTTTGCCGCAGACGCCGCAGCAGAGGCGCTCAGGTGTCTACCCAGAACCGCGCAATGTCTATCTGCCGCCTGGCCGTGGTGATTCTGGGAGAGCAAGCATGGGGTGGGACAGTCGCTCAGCCACTGGATCTCTGGTCCATTCCGTAATGTGACACCGCCAAGCAACTGCTCGAACTTCCTGCCCTGATTTTTGAACCTGCTGGAAAATGCTATTGATTGAAGGCTTCTCTCAATCAAGCGCTCTGCCTGTGCAGGATTCTGTTTGCTGGCGCCACAGTGCAGGCACTGGCCGCTGCGGCCGGGGGTGACGCTGCGGCTGCTGCTGCAGAATGGCAGGCAGCGTGCGCGCCGCTGTGGGTTGCCGTCGCGGGCGTCGCATCAGCAATCGCAAACGCTCCTGTCAGCGGCCTTGCCGCCTGCATAAAACCGGCAGTGGAGGCCGCAGACGCCTGGGCAGCCGAGACTGGTGCGGGTGTCATCAGTGTGGGAGCTTCGCACACAGGGTGGGGCTGCCATATCAGACCTCTAGAGGAGGATAGAGAGTGCACAACTTTCTCCATAGATCGATGCAAATGCTCTAGGATGCACCACGAGAGGCGAGCTCCAGTGTGGCACAATGGGCGGGTAGAGGAGGAGTGACGCACAAGACTGGATCTTCTGTGCTCACGCCATGTGCCGGACGCGCAGGCGTGGACGCTGTGGGGGCGCTGCTGGCGCTGGTGCTGGCGCCAGCACAGCCGCAGGGCGGCGGCGAAGCGCTGCAGGCGGCCGCGCTGCAGCTGCTGCTGGCGCCAGGACTTGACCTGCTGTCCCGCCTCAGCACAGCGCCCCTCGTCACGGTGCGCAGCTCTGACACTCAGGCAGTGCCCAGGTCTCCAAGGTCATGACGAGGGCCCGACAGACTGCTTGCTGTGCACGCATCTGATTCTCTGAGAAATTCTCGCGCCACAAGCAGAGTGCAGGCGCCGAATGCCACGAATTGCACGCTGCAGGAGGAGGAGGCGGCGCTGGCGGAGGAGGCCGCAGAGGCGCCGGGGGCGCTGCAGGACGCGGCGTCGCGCCTCATTGCCGCCGGCGTGCGCCCGCAGCTGGCCGCCGCGCTGGCGGCGGCGCCGGAGGGAGACCTCACGGGCGTGGGCTGGCTGCCCGGCGCGGCGCTTGCTGCGGGGCACCTGCTGGCGCTGCCGCCGGGCAGCGCGGGGCGGCGGCTGCTGGCGCAGACACTGCGCGACATCCACAGGTGGCTGCTGTTTACTTGTTTGCATCGGAAGCCTACAAGTATGGACTGCCCGCGAGAAGAATGTTCCCCGGCGACCGGGCACCTGCCACCAGCTAGTTATTGCGCGATGGAAGAACCAAGGGGCTGTTCCTCCCTGCTGCTGTGTGTGGCGTACAAGGGAAAACCCAGAACGACTGGCCGGGCAGGGATTGCCGCTGGACGGTTGGCTGCCGGCGGGCCGCTCATCATGTCCTTTTGCCGAAAGGGCCCCTCCGCAATGTCATTCATCTGACACTGAGCCGCACGTCTTTCCTCAATCAACCCCCTCCTGCCGGCGCAGCCTGGTGCCGGCGCTGCTGGACGCGCTGGTGGCGCTGCTGCCGCTGCCGGCCGCGTCCACCTCGGCGGCGCTGCGCCGCAGCAGCGGCCAGGGCGGCACCACGCCCCAGGGGTCCGCGCCGCAGACCGCCGCCCGCGGGTGGCACTACCTGGACGAGCTGCGCGCTGCAGGTGAGGGCGAGGAAATGAGATATCTGCATTCAGCATCTGCATTCAGCAGACTATTCGTCGTCTCGCTTCGTATGAGTGCATCCTGTCTCTGACATCGCACGAGGAACATGCCAGAAGCTGATGGCCTATGGGGGACGACACCCTGGCAGTCGAGGGCTTCCTGGTTGTTAGCACCTCGGCAGGATCTCGAAGTTGCATTCTGCAGCTCAATCTGCCAGTGCGAGGAGCTCCAGCTCTCGTCACATGTTTAGCTCAAATGCAGCGTCGCGACAGACCTCCTGATCACTCCGCTGAGGCTGAACATCCAAATTCCGAAAGCAGGCGGCGGCGGCGGCAAGGCGTCGGCGCTGGCGCTGGCGGCGGCGACGTACCGGGGCCTGCTGCTGGCGCTGCCGGCGAGCGCGTCCCTGTGGTTCGGCGACCTGCGGGACCGGGGCGCCGCGACGGCGGTGGAGGCGTACACGCGCACGCAGCACAGCCCCGCGCTGCTGGCCCACGAGCTGGCCGTCATCCAGGTGAGACAAAGTCCACTTGAGGTGGCCATGCAGGCCCCAGACAGCTCTTCGTAACACAGCAAGTCAGAACAGAGGTGGGCGCCAGCAAAAGTGCAGCACAGCCCCGCAGCTTTGGCACACGAGCTGGCCGTCCTCCAGGTGTGCCTTGTGTGAATCGGGGAGGCTACTGTTTTGCGACGCAGAGACTATCCTGTGCCATTAAGGTGCAGCACAGCGCCACAACTCTGGCACACAAGCTGTTCGCACTCGCTGACAGCTGGCGCGCTGGAATTGCCAGCCTGAAGTCAAAAGATATCTGAAAATTCTGACTCGTGCCGCGCAGTCGCCGGCGGCGACGGAGCTGGCGAGCACGGAGAACTTCAGCCTCAAGGCCAACCCAGCGCTGCGGGAGGTGGTGGCAGTGGCGGAGGTGGAGGACGGCGCGGTGCTGGAGCTGGCCATTCGGCTGCCGCCCGCCTGGCCGCTTAAGCCCGCCGAGGTGGAGTGCCGCCGCAAGGTGCGCACGGGTTTTGTTCAAACTTCATTAATCTGCCTATCAATGTTCAGGGTCCAAGCCCAGCACCTGGAGACGATTTGTAAAAGAGCTGGCGAATCTGGCTGCCGCTCGCCTGGCCGCTCAAGCCCGCCGAGGCCGCCGCAGTGTGCGGTCCTAGAGGCGTGCGTGCCCCGCAGCGTATGCGTCTTGCAATCCTCAGTCTCGTTGGCTGCCTTGATTAAGGCAGCCCCCGACATCTGCACAACATGAACATGCTTCACCACGTGATGGCAATGCGGGCTGGATATTGACAATGCACTTACGGACCATTGATCTCAATGGTGTGACGCGGCGCGCAGGTGGGCGTGGCGGAGGGGCGGCTGCGCAAGTGGCTGCTGTCCATCTCCGCCTTCCTGCGCAACCAGAACGGCTCCATCCTGGACGCGGTGTCGCTATGGAAGGCCAACGTGGACCAGGCCTTCCAGGTGCGCCCTGGTTTCCAAATTTCACTTTGCACAGATCTGATTGGCCAATCAAGTGTGCCAGTGGGCACGTTCGTTTGATCATAAGTATTGCTATGTATCGATAATGCAGCAGTGCTGCTGCAGATAGGTCTCACGACCTGCAACATGCTGCTGTCTGCGCCCTGCTCTCTGCAGAACCGCCATGCCACAGGCACGCATCCGCCTTTGTTGCATGGATGCCATGCTGGTACTGTTGTTGCAGTGGTTCGCATCAGACATGCTGACGCTGTGCTGCCGCAGGGCGTGGAGGAGTGCCTGATCTGCTACAGCATCATCCACCCCGCCAACGGACAGCTGCCGCGTATGGCGTGCCGCACCTGTGCCAAGCGCTTCCACGCCGCCTGCCTGTACAAGTGGTTCCAGTCCGCCGCCAAGTCCAACTGCCCACACTGCCAGACGCAGTGGCTGCATGGCCGCGCGTGAGCCGGGCCAGATGCGAGCAAGCACCTCGCTCGGCCAACACGACAGTCAGAGGCGGCTTGGCTGCTTGTCGTTGCCAGAAACGCGAGTCGTTGGGACGAGCGAGTCTTAACTTCATTTGGGAAGTGACACCCAGGTTCTGGGATTCTTTTGTCGTGCTTCCGAAGCTTGTCTTGTCTGTGGAGATGTCTTTCGTCTGGCTGGGCTTTATTTACTGACGTTTCCGAATCTTCAAGCATCATTGACAACTGAATACGGCCTCCCGCACCCGAGTGAGCGCCACATGCCACATTGACGCAGGTCATTCAGCCACCGACCACAACTTCTGAAATGGACGATGGCTCACAAGCCAGGCTCACAAGCCAGGTCGTCTGCCCTTGAGTTTGTTACCACCCTCGTCACTGCCTAATCTTTGCGGTGCCCAGCTTCTGGCTAGCACCCGGGAAGCGGACGCTGTCGGGACCGCCACCCCGCAGCAGCGGCGCGGCCGTCAGCAGCCGCCAGCCCGCCCACAGGCTGACCGCGCCGACCGCCGCCAGCAGCAGGATGTCCGCCGTCGTGTATGCCGCCCCCGCGGCCTTTTTGCTGCGCGACTTTGCCTTTTTCCGCGCCTTCTTTGCGTTTTTCTTCGCCGCGTCTGCTTTCTTTTTGGCTGCCGCAGCCGCCGCCGCCGCCGGCAAGGGTCCTCGCTTCCCGGCCGCCGGCTCGGCTGCAGCCCTGCAGGAATCCAGGACCGCTGCCTCGCCAGCGCCGCTCCAGCAGCGGCCAGCGTCGTCGGAAATGGCAAAGCCCGCCGCGGCGCACAGCTCCCGCCCCGAGGCCGCCAGCTCCCCGGCACGCGCGCACACCAGTGCTGACTGCCCCTCTGCCGTGCACGGCACAAGCGCGCCTGCAGAATTGGTCCCAAGGCATTGAGCTGCTGATCGCAGTCGTTTGCATGCGCCCGCTGCCCCTCTGCTGTGCACGGCACCAGCGCGTCTGCAACAAGGGCAGGAGCCGCTTCATCAGGGGCAAACCCTACGTGTGAGGTGCTCATAACGTCTTCACAGCGAATGCAATGGTGCATGCGGCACTAACGCGCCTGCAGGAAGATGGGCACAGATTGATGAGCGCTGATCATCGCCCTCTCTCGGAGCGTGACTTTGACCGCTGCCATACAATCATCGGCAGCTGTACTTGCCCAACGCCTGCACCTAGCTGCTGCACAGTTCCAGGTGCGCCTCCGCCAACACGCACCCGAGGTGGGGTGGAAGGCAAAGTACTCGTCCGCGCACGCCTGGTGGAAGCCCTCGCAAAAGTGACGGCACACCGCCGGTCGCTGGCCAGTGCCCACCAGCGGGTCGCAAACCCTATCCAGGTGCAGACAAATCTGTGAGATGATTATGCTATGATAATGATGATCACGAGGACCGCACTGGCCGAGAGGTCTCGCACACGGAGGTGCATGTGCATCTTCATTTGCAGCCTGAAGTGCTGCCGAGTGGGCCGGACAGAAGGGCGCAGGTTCTGATGGACACACCTGCAGCTCAGCCGGCTGAGGTAGGACTTGCACTGCGCCGAAAAGCCCGCATCCAGCAGCACGGCCTTCAGGCTATTGTAGATCAGGCCGCTGTGCGAGTGCTCGCAGCAGGAGCACGCGTCGTACTCGCGGCAGAAGGCCAGGCCGCCGGTGTTGCGCGGCGGGCCGAATGGCGCCGCCAGCCTCATGAATCCCTGCACACATGGGGCGCCGTTGGCGTGGCGTCGGTAGATGTGAGAGCCGCATATCAGGAACTGAGGATCGGTGGCCTTGCGCAATTCAACATGCAGCGAGACAGGCATTGAGGCTGCACCTGAGGCTTGCACAGGGGAGTCGACACCGGTGGCGTGTCGGCATGAGCATGCAAAGCTGTGGACAGAACCGTGAGCAGCAGGACCACGAGGCGGTCGACCAACCGTGGCATGGCGTCCTCAGCGATCACTAGCGATCGCTGTTGCGTCCTATCACCACGCAAATGTCAGCCATCAATTTTTTTCACGCAAGGGCATCACTGCTTCCGATTATGTCCAAAGCACAGCTGAGCGCTTGCTCGTTGAGCACAGTGCTTCCAGATCCTTGTGCGAGGGTAGAAAGGGCACGCAGACTTCCGGATGCCAGATATGCTGGCGAGTCCAAGGCGATGTGCGAAGGGGTGCAACTTTCGACTGTTGCCACCAGTGCGTCCCGAATAATTTGGTGACAGCATGGAACTATGCACGCCCATCTGAGGCGGGTGGTTTCTGAATCAGATTGATACTGAATCAAACGAGAGACAGTCTGCAGGGGCAGGAGCGGGGGAGGGTGTGCGGCGGAAACCCCGGCGGAAGAAATGTGCCTGGATTTGGGTACGATACCTATGGTTGCTGCTTTCACCTCCCACTGCCTAGATAGGATAGATAGATTACACCCGCCAGCCTCACTCAGGGATCAAATCACCAATAAACCATCATGTGGCATCTACAAGCAAGAAAAGCGCTTCCTACCAGGCTAGAGCCAAAAATATTTTAACAACTACACGGAGCGAGGCTTGAACTCGCGACCTCCTGCGTGTGAGGCAGGCGCTCTAACCAACTGAGCTATCCATGCTGGCTTTCGATGTCAACCTGCTATGTTAAACATGTAAATACGTACAAATGCCGCGGTGTACTTAATCCACGCAGTGCAGGAGGCGGTTCGGCTGCCCCGGCGCCTCAGGGCGACGCCGAGCCCGCCGGCGCAGGCCAACCAGCAGCAATAGCGCCTCCGCTGCCGCTGCCACCACAACCGCCCCTCCGCCGCCGCCACCACCGCCGACTGTCGCCGCGCTCCCGGCGCCTCAGCTACTAATACCGCCGCCGCTTCAGGCGCCACCACTGCTGCCGCCGCCGCCGCCACTCCCCCTGCCGGAGTTCGTGGCAGTCGCTGCCACATTGGGCGTGCGTTTCACAAACGACCACACGGGCGCCGACACCGCGGCGGCAGCAATGGACTGGCCAGAGCTTCAGCAGCGCGTCCAAGAGCGCCAGGCAAAGCTGGCGTTCTTCCCGAAGCCCTTCTCCGCCTTTGGCCGCGGTCTCGGCAGCTCTGGCTACGCCATGGCCCGCATTCTATACCACGCCGAGTTTGCCGGTTGCCCGCCACCCGCCGTGCTCGCACGGCTGGAGAAAGCCACCGCCGCGCTCGTGGACCGCGCCGCCGACCCCACTCAGCCGTCAAGGCGGCGCTTCCAGCGCGGCAGACCAGCAGATGGCGGCTTTGGCGTCCTTGCCCTCCGGGAGCACA
>JAABUW010009636.1_pt1 | contig 10958 bp, 14 predicted proteins | sample 5560081 | NCBI WGS metagenome assembly JAABUW01 (sample SAMN10711882, study PRJNA513363) | rock metagenome | isolation source: Antarctica rocks | place: Antarctica: Victoria Land, Knobhead sud | reverse complement strand
GGAAGTTGAAGATGATGTCGAGCTCGCAGACGTTGCCGTAGTATTTGTCCATCTGCTCGACGTAGCGGTGTACGATTTCGAGGGTGATGAGTTCGTTATCGGTCGGGTCGGTGGCGGCGATGAAGAAGAGGGAGGCGTAGCGGCGGTAGACTACTTTCGTGTCTGCGTGATGGCATTGTTATGAGTGCGTGTGAGGAGGCAGAAGGTGAGAGGTTGGACGTGAAGAAATTGTATGAAGCCGCGGTGCGACAATCGACAGTGCGGTGGGTGACCACCTACCTTTGTATTCGAGGAAATTGCACATGCGCGTCCGGCGTGCCAGCACGAGCTGCGAGACATCCTTGATGATTTTGGCCTTCTCTCTGGGCGAGAGCGTGGTGAACCACTTCGCTAGGCGCTGATGTATCTTCGTCAGACTGAAGGCAGGCGGTCAAGGAGGTGAGACAGCAACATACCACTTTGCCCTGCCGCGACAGGAGGATGAGGTATCTGGAAGGTGTCAACTACTTGTTCCGCACCCATCACACAACGTCTGTTCGCAGCATACCTGATGGCCATCGTGGTGGTAGAGAGGAGGATGTGACCAGAGTTTGAAGGTCGAAATTGCCGGCTGCAAGCGAGTGGATATTTTCCCCCCACTAAGGTAGTGAAGCCACTACAGTGCACCTCCTGCCCACTTGGGAAGAGTTTCGAGGTCACGATGACCACACACGCCCTGCCGTCCTAGTCGCATTGGAATCAGTCAGGTAGGAACATTTCACTCACCTTCCAACACCTTCCCTCCCATGGACAGCTTCACTTCCAGTTCATGTATATACCTTAAAGCCCTTACCACTCGGCCCCGATAATCACGAAGTCTCTGGCCTCGAGCACCTCATTCTCAGCATTACCAATCAACCACTTCAGCGACAATGAAACTCATTCTCTCAACCTCCAACCTCCTGGACGCTGGCTCCTCCATCCGCCGCGATCCTACCCAGAAGTCCAATGCCGAACTGGTGTCATCCTTCCGAGCCAACTTCGCAGCCCACTCACACCCATCCAATGGCTATACCAACGGCCTCGGCAATGGCAACAAGCCAACACCGCGATCCAGCTACACAGCATGGACGCACATGGCCGAGGACGGCCGACAAGAACTCGAGATACCGAAGCTAGACTTTGAACACTCTGCCCTGCAAGAGGAGCGAGAACAATACGACATCACCGTCAAACTCTTCTACCTTCCCGGCGCTCCGACCGAGAACCGTGAAACGCAGACACGAGAGGCGGTGAAGCTGGTCATGAAAGAGCTGCACATGCCTTCTATCGATCTGCTCATCATCTCCTTCCCGGGCATCTACTTCGACGAAGAAGAGGACTGCCCAGATAAAATCTCGACCCGCGGGCCAGTAGAAGCAGATCCAGAATCGTTAGAGTGCCAGATCAAGACCTGGAAGACACTAGAAGCGCTCCACGAAGAGCGCGTGGTGAAGAAACTCGGCATCGCGGAGTTCGGACACGACAGACTCGTACAATTCCTAGAGAAAACAACAGTCCGGCCGAGTGTGGATCAGGTCAATTTGAGAGACTGCTGTAGCGTGCCGAAGAAGCTGCTGCTACTTGCGAAGTCGAAGGGGATCGAGTTGTTGGTGCATAACGATTCTTCGAATGTGCTGCCGAGAGGGACGTTGAGGGAGTTACTCGGGCCTGAGCACGCTGGTGCTGGGGTGCTGGCTGAGCCGACAAGGACGGGGGAGAAGCGGAAGAGTATGCACGGGGAGGAGGTGAAGAATGGGCATGCTGATGGTGAGGGGTTGAAGGGCGAGGTGCAGCCGCTTTGGGTGGTGAAGTATACGGCGGTGGTGAAGAATCGTGGGGTGGTGGAGAATAAGGGCTACTTTGCTGTGGCGGAGCTGTCGGGTTGAAGAGACTTTGCAACCGCACTGCAACGCAAAGCGCGAGTGATGATAAGGATGGAGATTGGAAAGACGGAACGGAGAAGAACCAAGTCCCCACCAATTACGAGTCCCCCTTCTGAGAAAGATCCAACTGCTCAAATGGGTACGGAACTGTGCAAGTCCACCATCGAAACAAGCACCACGCGAGGGTTGAGCAGCAGCGATGCGCGCCGGACGCGGGCATATCGAGCCGGGAGGAATGAGCTTCGGTCTTGCCAGAGCCAGCCAGATTCGATGGAGCCGCGGATGCAGGTCGCGTGGATGCAGACTGACAGTTTCACGACCGCAAAGCAGCAAATTGGTCGCCACGGCGTGTCATTGGCCACCACATCGACGGCTGAAAGTGGTGAGGCGCACATTTGGCTGCTTCATACATACATATATAGTTCGTCAAGAGAAGGACCATGGCTTTGACAGCCACCGCCTTGATTATAGGTTCGGTGATCTCTCAATCCATCTCTCTCACACCATTCGCTGGATGATACGGTACTGGACATGATAATGAATAACGTTAAGGATGCGATCCTCTGCCCCGGATCTTCTCCACCAGGACCTGCAGCTGTTCGATCAGGTGGGGCAAGATGTGACGCAAGTTACCATGATTCTCAATCGTAAACATTTCAGCTAGAACTTACGTCGGTTGAAACTGTAGATTGTCGTTGTCGCAAGGCCCTGTTGCTTCGACCGTCGCCTTCGAAGAATCCTCTCAGTGAGCAACCTGTCATGACTTACGATGCAGAGATCCAGTTTACCCTGGATACAATATGTAGGTGTGACATTCGTTGTTCGATAGTGGTTGAGACTGACTTTGTTGATCATTGACTAGGTCCATGGTATACGAGGTGTCCCGACCACCTAAGGGGAAAGACACTGATCGAGATATTCCAGGACCTACCTAGCCAAACGCCGCCTCGAAAGAGCCCTCACCCAACTGCCCTCCGACTGCCCCGTCACCTTCACTACAATCTACAAACCCTACCAACTCTTCCCCGAAGCTTCCGAAGAGGGCGAAGACAAGTACGCATGGTACCAACGTTACCGCTACAACAGCGATGAGAAGATGCAAAAGTACACGCAGCTCATGTCCGCCTACGGCGCAGCAGAAGGCATCGACTTCAAATTCGGCGGCACGGTGGCGAATACACTGCACGCGCATCGGTTGATCCAGCATTTCCAGGAGACGAAAGGGTCGAAGGTTGCGGATGGGATTGTGAGGAGTTTGTATCGGCAGTACTTTGAGGAGGAGAGGCATCCGGCGTCTGATGAGACGTTAGTGCGGGCAGCGGTGGAGGCGGGGGTGGAGGAGAAGGAGGCGAGAGAGGTTGTGGGGGATAGGAAGGAAGGGTTGAGGGAGACGGAGATGTTGTTGCGGGATGCTGTTGGGAATCAGGTGGATAGTGTGCCGAGGATTGTGATTGAGGGTAAGAGAAGGGATATTGAGTTGGAGGGTGCGAAGGAGGTTGATGAGTACGTTAACGCTTTGAAGAAGATTGTTAAGGAGAGTTCGTAGGATACCCATTGACATACGTTCTTGTTGGAGGTCCTTGGGCCATCATGTCAAGGTGAACGAGCATGCTCCAATTGTGCTCAGTGGACATGGCAGAACTCCGAAATCTGAACAGACCCTTGCCAGTGACGGGCGTCCAAACGGCCCTCTGTCTACGATGCAACGTGCATGCAGTCTCCACTGCTACTATCGGCCCCAGTTTCCTGAGAGCCGCAACCATGGCATGTGTCTAGAAGCTAGCTCAGCAGCATGTCGGCCTGTGGTCTCTTGGCTGCGTGTCGTCGCTGCTGAGCGAAGCGCCAACGTCAAGGAACTCCAGTCTGAAGGGTGTTCAAATGTTCGTAGACGACTTGGTAATCGCTGGTCGGGTAGGCGGACCGCCAGTGCTGCTGAGATATGACAAGAATGATCAAGCCTCAGAAACCAGAGAGCATGAAGATAGGGCTGCTTCTAGCGGCCTTCCATGCGTCGAAGGTCTCGTGCATACGCCACTGACAGAATTCTCCAGCAATCAGAGTGGTCTGCTGGCGGCGGTGCTAGACTGCATGTTGATTTGCATCTCCTGATGTCCCGTGAACCCGACTCCACCAAGAGAGCTGGGGTGCGGCTACGAATCTGGGGAGCATGCATTAGCGAGAGATGTATTGCATGATCAAGTCTTGTTGAGGTGGACAGTGGTCGAGGTGAGACCCGCGCGCGCTGCTGCTGCTTCGCTAGTTCAGCGTCTACTAAGCACTGCTTCGCAATATGTATGTCCGCTCGTTGCACGGTTTGCAAGGCTGCCTGTGAGAAAGACACCAGGGAGGCTGCATAGCAAGAGCACCACCTGTACTGGACATGGCCCTCTGATCTTTCGTTGGCCCCCTGCGTGTGTAGGATGAGCAGTTCCTTGGCGCGCAAAGGGCATCAGAGGTGTTGTTGTAGATTTACGGAGGATATTCGAGCGATGTGGCTGTACCCCGATACCGCGGCGAGGAGAGGTTTGCTCAAGTGCAACCTCGTGGGTCCCATCGGACCTTGGGAGGTCTCCGCCGGCTCTAAGCTTGGAGGGCCGACTGGGAGACTTCCTGTGGTCGGGGAGGAACCGATGGTGTGGAGATCGAAGCCAGCGCAGAAAGTGCCATTTGCGCCGTACAGGATTGCCACTTTGGCCTCGGGATCGGCGTCAAAGGCCAGGAAAGCGGCGTACAGTTTGCGTGCTGTGGAGGCGTCTACAGCGTTGCGGCGGTGAGGGCGGGAGAGGGTTATGAGTGTGATGCTTGGGTGCGGAGTGGAGGTTTGGACGGCGTTGGGTTCGGGGTCGACGGTTGTAGTTGGAGACATTGTTCGAAAGATCCTTGCTCGCGATCGTACGGTGACGTTTCGTGGTCGTCAACGATATATTTTGTTGATTTGAGCAGCTTAGCTGGCCTGACGGAGGTCCAGTACAGTGTGATCGATTTTGATATGACCGGTGCTTGCAGAGTTTACGTATGCGACGAACACCTGGACAGCTTGTGGCCGGGATGTCAAGTCTGTTATATAAAACGATGTCGTCTCGATGAGGTGACATGCTAGCAATTCACTAATTGAGCCTCGGCTGTCGCTCCTTCCTAATATAGCGATCACGTTGTGGAGAGCAACGTGCCAAGGAGACAATCAGAACATACTTATATTATCGCATTGTGCTGTTTAGCAGAATCCCTTCTCCCCTAACCATTCCACAATAATCCCCGCCACCTCGTCCGGCTTCTCGTACAGTACCCAATGCCCACTATCAACCACCTTCACCGTACAGTCCGGCACAAGACCAGCCTTCCTCGGCCCTTCAATCGCATCAGCCCGGCACACAACATCATCCTTGCATCCCACAAATAAATACGGATGCGTGACCTTTGCCCTATCACTCCCTGCCTCACTAAGCCACTTCTCCGATTCATTCTGGTAGCCTTCGGCCATGACCCGATACCAACACGTCGGCGCCATGAACCCCCCCTCTCGCTTGTCCTGGATCCACTCTTGCATTAGACGCTCACCGTCCGGAAGCGGTTTGAGCGGTACATCCTGCCGGTTCTGTTCGAGGAAGTCCCGCATCCCGTTAGGCGTACAGAACATATCTCGCATCCAGCTGTCGGTGTCCGGTGGGGCGCCATGCATCACGTACCACATACTCTCAAGCCGACTATCCATCAGCTCCACGCCCTCCTTCGGGAGGAACAGGTTCCAGTACTCCAACAACGGATACCCAAGCATCTTCTCCGTAGCCGCGTTCGTAGCCTCCAGATCAAACTTCTCACCCGTCGGCGGCATCAGCGCTACCGCGAGCGTGACGAGCCCGGCACAGAGGGGTTTATGCAGCATGTAGAATCGCTGCGCCATAGCTGAGCCCCAGTCGTGGCCGATGGGGATGACGTTGGAGGTGATGTCCTCGGCGGCGAGGATCTCGGTAAGGTCGGTGGACATGAGGGGCCATGTGTACTGGGATGGGTCAGTAGGTTTGGAGGTCCCGCCGTAGCCTAGGAGGTCGGGAATGATGATGCGGAGGCCGGTGGCGAGGAGGTGGGGGATGGTGAATTGGTAGAGGCGGGCGGAGTCGGGGAAGCCGTGGCAGAGGAGGAGGGTGTAGGGGGAGGAAGAAGCGGGGGAGGTGTAGTAGCGGTAGTGGAGGCCGCGGGAGGTGGTGAGGTTTTTTTCTTGGAGGGCGTCCATTGTCGATATTGGAAGTGAGAATGATGGAATCTGGTGGTATGCTACTGATCTTGATGAAAGGGGCATGTAAGAGTAGAGAGTGCTTTGGAAAGCTTGTGATGGAGTAGAGATGAGGTGGACTTTTGAAGATACGACGTATTCTCCTTTGCAACGATGCTGTTATATACGACAAGAAGCAACAGTAATGACCATAGAGGACGACGTTCGATGATGAGAGACTCTTACCTAGTCGTATATACATCTGCATGGGGACCGAGGTAGTTAGGCCAACAACATTCGAGCACAGTAAGCTCGAGACGCCTCAAGCAGAGGTTCAAGCAGGTCGGTATGGCCTTACACAGTAGCTTTGGTCTCATGGGTGGAAATGGCGAGATGCCCACGTTCGCCTTGCATCTGATTGGGGGCCATAGCCAGTGGATGTGGTTGCCGCTGAGGGGTAGCGGTGAAAAGGGTCCCAAACCATATGCAGGCGTTCGAACCCCGGACCCGATCTGTGGGGACCCAGGAAGGTCGGTCGGCTAGATGCGATGGTTACACCGAAAGAGCTCGGTAGCTCCAAGCCGAGTTCGCCCTGCAGCATCAGGCGTTCCTGCAGGACATCTGGGCGGCCTTCGGTAGCACAGCGGCATAACATCGCCTGATTTCAGGCCGTGGAGAAGGAAGTTCTGTTCGCGGCCCTCATAGAAGGCGTAGGAGACTGCCGACGCAAACATGTGTCGTCTGCCTCATCCCGCCAGTCCGCATGATAACTCTGCATGGGGGTGTAGAAGTGGTGCCTAGATATTCGCATTCTTCCGCGCGGGCGTGGAGGCGCATGTGTCAGCCGACGAAAAATTGGAGGAGTTGTCAGCTGAATCTCATCGTCTTGTCATCAGCGCTGATGACAGGTTGCCGGTGTGATACGTATCCAGGAGATGACAGGACTTTTTCGTGCCTTATTGTAGAAGTCCTGAAGAGTGTTATATCGTTGAAACGACTTGTTTGTTTGAAGAGTCAAGCATTGGAGAGTGAAGGACGGCGCGACCCCGGTCTGGATTTCCGAAGAGGCCTAGGCAGGAACAGGCGAGTCGAGGTCAAACGTACAGGCAAAAGGCAGCAAGCTCCCATGTGACAGCCTCGAGGGCGCGCTTGCCGCTGTGCTAGACATCTCTCCACCTTTGGACCACTTCTCCAAGAACATCCTCCGTTTCTTTTCGTCTGACACGACACAACAACGTCGCCAGGAGCGTCATTCTTGTCACCGACGCCGACTGGACCCTGACCCGCAAGCGAAGCCTCGGAGGCACGCAGAAGGATCAACACACCTCCACTCCGGCGTCATAATGCACCACCCTCCACGAACCGATCGGCAGGCTGCAGAGCCGACTGTGTACCGCAGGAAGTCCGAGGACATGGACTTCAACTCACCCTCACCACGTTCCGCGTCGCCATCTTCACAGCACACGCGACCGTCGAATCAGCGCAGTAGAACCGATCCGAGTCCGGCGACGCAGTTGCAAGGCTGGTTCAAAGAGAAGGAGAAGGAGGACTGGGCACGACCGAGTAGCAGTCATAGGAACCGGAGTCCCTACTCGAGAAGCCACCTACGTTCCAGGAGCAGCGGGTCTGCACTGTTGAGTGCTCCGCTAATGACGAGAGCCCACTCTCTACCGAACCCACGGCAACTACGGCCGTTTGAGCAGCAATCTGGGAGCCTAAGTCCCAGCCCGAACCAGCGGTCGCCCGCGAGAGCAAGGTCACCACTCTCGTCAAGCCAGGACGACGGATACATGGCGCCACCACGCTCGCCCGGCTGGTACGACAGCACTATCGAAGCCATACAAGAAGACAGCGAGCTGGATATCACACCACGGCCGTCTTCAGCGCACAACACGATGATACAGCCGTCGCCACTACCACAACATTCATCCTTGAACGCTCGTTCTTCATCCCTGCGGAGACGGCCAGCTTCGCCACTCCACAGTCTCGCAGGAGCACCCCAGCCAACATCATTTCCTGGCAGTATCGTGGACCAAAACGGACAGTCTGCTACACCGAGCGGAAGCAACAGCCCCGCACTCGGCCCACAGAAGTATAACGAATCGTTCCCATCCCTGCACTCGTACGGAAGCAGTAGCTCGTTCAGCAGCGTCCCGTCTACGCCCACGTCTGCCCGGTCACGCTCGCCTTCTATCTCCTCCCTCGAAACCATCGAGGATGCACCGGAGGAAGAGAGCGAGGCTGTGGAGACTGACCGCTTAGAGCGCCTGCGACTGGCAATGGAGCGCGCAGACCAGGGTGAGAGCGATAGCGAAGGCGAAGGCACTGGGAGTGGAAGGCGGAAGGGTAGTCTCGATATGCCGAGATTCAGGAGTGGAACCGGCTTGAATAGGGAGAAGAAGCGGTGGAGTGTTTGTGGTGGGGAGCGGAGGGCTGATCTGGATTTGGAGACGATTTGGGAGGATTGAGAAGACTTCTCTTACTGGCTGGAGGGTAGAGACGGCCTCTGACTGTCGAAATCGAACATGAAATCGACGGCAACAGTACACGACCTAACACACCTACGAGGAACACGTTCGGCGAAACGTGAGCGACGAAGAACGCGACTGCGTTTTGCATACCAGAACTTGGAGGGCGTTTGGCATATGCATTTGCATCTACGACGAGGCGGAAGACTGATGATGAACGATGGCATTGCTTATGCGCTGTTTGACGACGATACCCTATGCCGCGTTATTGTTTTATCTGCGGCTGTGTGGGCGGGCTAGCTAGCTGTATTGCCTCTGTCGGGCTTTGCCACTCACTTCGAGGGAAGAGGTAGAACAGACGAAATGTACTCAAATGGAGAGTATGATCCTATTTGCTCCAAGTTCATTTCGCGTTCTATGATATCGTCTGGCCACGACCTGCTCTCACTCTTGTGTTGTATGTGAATGACGAACCATTGGCTTGTTGGAAACAAGACGGTCACGTGAAGGCAAGCTTTAGCGCTAGGAAGTGAATTCAAGCTCGACTTCAGAAGTACACATTTGACTCGCCTCGACCTGTTCCAAACCACTCCAACGATGCCCTAACACCAACCTCGTCCCGCTACAACAACAACAACATCTACCATCAGTCTCGCCTGCGAAGCAATGCGTTCCACCCAACCACGACCATGACTTCCCATCCTCCAGCCGAAGGCCTTAAAGTCCACGTCCTCCCAGCGCCCTTCGACCCGGCCAACGTAACGCTCATCACCCAAGGCGCAGAAGCCCTCCTCTACCGCACCACCTTCCTCGCCCCCTCCACCCCCGCCGCGCTGAAAGTCCGTCCGCAAAAACCCTGGCGTCACCCTACTCTCGACAAGCGCTTGACAAGACAGCGTATCTTAGCGGAAGCGAGGGTGTTGGTTAAGTGTCGGAAAGAAGGTGTCCCGGTGCCGGGGGTGCTGGGACTGGATTGGGAAGCAGGGTGGGTGGTGATGGAGTGGGTGGAGGGGTGGAGCGTCAAGGAAGCAGTACGGGGATGGGAGAAGCGGGAGGGTGCTCGGCAAAGCGAGCAGGAGAGGGGAGGATACGAGATTGAGGGCTTGCTGAGAAGGATTGGAGAGGCGGTGGGGAGGTTGCACAAGGCGGGGGTGGTGCATGGGGATTTGACTACTAGTAATATGATGTTGCGGCCTTTAGGGAGTGGCGGAGCTGGGCAGGCAGAAGAGAGTGGGGCTGGTAGTCTTGAGGGCGAGGTCGTGTTGATTGACTTTGGACTGGCTACGCAAGCGACGCAGGAGGAGGAGCGAGCTGTGGATCTGTACGTGCTGGAACGGGCGTTTGGTTCCACGCATCCGAGAAGTGAGGGCAGGTTTGGCGTGGTGCTGGAAGCTTATGGAGAGAGCTACAAGGGCGCAAAGGCTACGTTGAAGAGGTTGGAGGACGTCAGGATGAGAGGGCGGAAGAAGAGTATGATTGGGTGAAGCATGGAGCTTGAGCAGATTCAAAAGATTACCCACCTGCCGTGCTTCTGCTGACGGACCTTGAGGGTACGGTTGCGCCCTGGCCCGATGAATGCGATTCGAGGACAATGCATGACCGCGAGGAGAAGAGGCGTGTGCCAGCATGTCTCCAGCCGTACCAAAAAGCTGAATCCTACACCGGAGCTGGCTCGAACCCCTACCCTCCACATGCAAAGTGATAGCGGAAACAGCAAAAGGAGAATCTCCTTCAATCCATCATCAGGACCCATCAATGTGGGCGGTCTGATTGGACGGACTGATTCGACGCTAGCTGGTGTACTTATACGTACTACCAGTGCCCCCGATGTGCTCTGCTGCAACATATTGGAACATATTGTTAAACACGATATATACGTCAACTTTTGGGCTGCCGAGATTCAGCCGGCTGCGCTCCGGGCATGTGATTACGACGTCACTTGCCCTACATTCACCATAGGAACCTATTCGCGATCTTGGAGCCTGGACGTGGCTTTCACCTTCGCCAGCACGACACTCAAAGAAGCGATGCGCTAGCAGTGGGCGCTTCGAGACACATCGGCTCCCCGTACAAAGCCACTGCCATCTACTTCTTTACATACAAGACATCCTTCGCTACGTCGAGACCGCAGCTCTGGTAGCAGACATGGCTTCGCAACTACCTGGAGCAGTGTTTCGCATCGAATTAGAGACCAGGCAGAGGATCACTATCGCCACCAGCTTGAACGACGATGTCGACCTTACAAGGTGCAATTCACAAGCACAGTCCCCACTCTTCAACAAGACACCGCCTGAAGTCCGCAACCTCATCTTCTACTACGCTAGTCAACTGGATCGCGACAGCCCGATTGCAAACACGGATTTCAGTCTATCAGGC